>Ga0307375_10003558_pt1 | contig 15275 bp, 20 predicted proteins | sample TR1MG_FD_202531 | JGI IMG/M metagenome (GOLD analysis project Ga0307375, IMG submission 202531) | Soil microbial communities from Risofladan, Vaasa, Finland - TR-1 | ecosystem: Environmental > Terrestrial > Soil > Coastal area > Acid sulfate soil | place: Finland: Risofladan, Vaasa | collected...
CTTCCAGAACGACTTTGGCATCTCCTTCAGGCATTCCTTCGCAAAGATCACTGATGCCTGATGCAAAGGCTATTTTCAAGCTTAAAAATGAATTTATAGCTATTTTAGTCAGCTCAGCATTATGATAACCCATCCTTTTGAAAACAGGTTCATTATCTACTAATTGTCGCTGGATATTTTCAAGCATCTCTCCAGCTTTATCATCACATTGACCTATCAGAACCATATCCGGATTTAATGTCCCTTTTACAACATCTCCTAAGGCTATAAATTCAGGATTATAACACAGCCCGAAAGTATCTACATAACAGGCTTTCTCAGACTTCTTCTCAAGAAGAATTTTTAATCTGTTCATATCTCCAGGAAGAACTGTGCTCGTCACAACTATCAAATGATAAGTATCTTTGATTTTTAAGGCTTCTGCAATGCCTTCAAGAACTCTTTCAATGTATTCTGTAGTAAAAGTACCATCTATAGTACTGGGTGTAGGAACGATGATGAAGCTGACATTAGTATTCTGAATGGCATATGTGACGTCTGTAGTGGCCTCTACGCTATCTTTATTATCCCGGATGTATTCTTCTACCCTATCCTCCTGAACAGGCGATTTACCAGCCTTTATAGCCTCTACATACTTCTCATTGATATCCACACCTATCACTTTGAATCCTTTATGAGCCATACATGCCAGCATGGAAGACCCAAGCTTACCTAAACCAAATACAGATATTGACTCCATAAATAATGACCTTTATTAAGGGAACACTATTTATGTGTTTAAAATTAAAAGATTATTACAGTATTAGGTTGGTATAAGGAGATTTTAGGTATATGGGTATATCTATTGTTGTATCTTTTTGGCTATTTTGAGGTTCACTTTGAGGGATTTAATCGGTTTAGCTTTCATCATGACCATATTAATTTCTTTATCATCGGGGATAATTTCAATAGAATAATTATTGATTTCTTTATTTGCTAAAGCTTCCAAGGCTACGTTATCCAGAGCTTCGGCTATCTTTTTAAGTGTTTCATAAGTCATTATACAGACCTAAAATATCTTTCTTTGCATTTAATGACATAATCCTTTTCTCGAGTAAAATTAGATTCCATATAAGAATGATATCTAATCTTTTTGTCTTTAAGGATTTTTATAAAAGCATCTTGAATTTCTTCAGCTTCTTTAACATCTGCCTCAAAATCTATAGATAAATTCCATATTTTCATTGAAATTCCGTTGAAGGTCGTTGCATATTCACATGAAATTTCGGGAAAGTAAAAGCATAATAGACTTTTTCCCCAATATCAGTCTCTATAATCAATTGCTTGTTGATATCCATAATATAAAAATTACCCGGCTTATATCCCACATTATTTATTCGTACCGATTTTCCTTCCATACTATCGTCCATCATCATGATAGATGCTTCAAATCTATTAATTTGAGGGGGTAAGACCCATTCAATACGGCTATCCCCAGACATATAAAAGGCATCTGTCACATATTGTCCTTTAACTTTACCAGGATAATTAGCATAAGGAAATCTGAAATCATAGACATCCAAGGATAGAATACCGCCTTTAATTCTATAATTAATCGGTTTTATCCTTTTAACCGGGATTCTATCAACATTAATACTATCAACTATCCTGTAATAAGCCTCTTTTCTTGTTCTCATGCCTACTAGATGTATACCGTTCTGAGACATTAACCAATTCCATAATGCTTGATGATATTCAGCCCCATTCACCGCTATCTTAATATTCTTTATATAGCTGAGATTACCATAACTGGCAGCAAAAAGAATACCCTGATCCTCCATTATGAGAAAAGTGTCGTTGAGATGCATGATAAGCTTTACCAGGATATTATCATAATATTTCCTGGTCGTAGAAAATATCCCCGTATTACAGGTGGGAGTCAGCTCATCCTCCAAAACACCATAAAGCTTCTTATATTGTTCCTGATTCGGACCCAGACTACTACCAAAATCCATCATGGCTATGTTTTCTGACATTAAAATATTCACCAGATCCGAATCCCACGGCTTAATGAAGAATACATCGGGGTCTAATATAACGACTCTTTCAGCATTATATTTAATGAATCCTACTTCAAGACCTTTCAGTTTAGCTAAATACTGGGGTTTAGGAACGTTATAGAGCTTGACTGGTTCTGTCTCAATAAAAACTTTCGTCAACAATGATAGCTTATTGATATCATCAGGAGTCAATGTCCCATCATTAAGGATTAAATGAGGAATATCAAAGCCATTATCGAGATTCAAACGACAACAGAACCAATTGAAGATAAAAGTCTCAACATCACGATGGCATAAAAGGGTAGAAAAAAGAAGTTTCATCATTTATTTCCTGTTCATTTTACGGGAGGCTTTTGCCACATCTCTTTTCTTTTTCTTTCTATTACCATGGCCTTTCTTTACTTTGGGAGGAGGTAATTTCGAATAAATCCTTTCACCCGGTTTTGGGGGTAAAGGTTTATCATCACCACCTTCCGGATCAGGGCTTTTTTCCCGTAATTCTTTAGCAAATTTTGCCAAACCGGAAGTCTCATCTTCCAGGTCAAAACAATCTTTTCCCTCTTTTTTTAATTTTTCAGCTTCCGGAATAAGATCTTCAGGGACATTGACAAAGCCTTTCTTTCTGAGCTTTTCCATCTCATATGAAGCAACATCAAAAGCCATCTCACCTGTATTCGGATTCATACTTCATCCTTTGATTAATTTTCCATGAATTTTCTGATATTTGAAGATCTCCATGAATAAAATATCCCATGTTTCATCCATGCTTTAATAGTAAAGATTCCGACAATAACCATAATGCTAAGGGTATGAGAGGTTACTACTTTTTCTATGATAAAGCCATAAAGTAGTCCAAAGATCAACAGTGGAAATAAAAGGTCACATACCATCGCCATTATCTGAATGAAATATTTAGAAAATGGCCGTCTTCTAAGGTATAATGCATCCATTTCATGCATTGTTGTACCTTGAAGCCCTGTCAAACCTTGAATTCCTGTATTTCCTACAGGCCCTTGAATATCTGTGACTCCTTGAATTTCTGTTAATCTTCGCTCAGGTATAGGCTGCTTCTTCTCAATCATTACTTGAGACATATAAGGCTCGGATAAAGTTTTAGCCTTATTTCCTATGCATCCCTCTTTTTGTAATGTATAACGGTCCATTATTTCTTAAATAGATTTTTAAGGATTATCATTAAAGTCTCGAAAAATGAAGGCATAGGGATAGGAGGTGCATAAGGTGGAGGTGCATAAGTCTCTCCTTGAACTATTGGCAGGATAGTATCTTCCCCTTTTATATCAATATGCCCCTGAGGGGCATCCACTCCAACACCTATTTCCGAGCCTTCTATTATTTTAAGGGCATCCCAATCAAAAGCTGGGCCAACATCAGCTTTATCGGTCCTAAAATTTTGATGTGAACATATCCCTTTAAAAGCTAATGCCTCATTTCTGTCCAAAAAAGCCTCTTCTGGATTGTTTATATAATAATCTATAATATTATGGTCATCCTGTACATATGCTATCAATTTCCTTAGAGAGTCATATTGTGCCTCAGTATATGTAGCGAAATGAGTATATCCACGATATTCCGATATCTCATATGCCTCAGTTTCAATCTCCGGGCAATAATCGACCCCATAAATATCTTTTAAGGTTGTTCCAATCTTTTTCAAAGGCCCAATATTAGATATTTCAATAGCTATTGACCTTTTTGAATTAACCGTATTACCGCCAACAGCAGTCCGGCCGAGATGATATGCCCAATATTGTGGATTATAGAGCTGAAAAACTATGCCATTACGGCCTACCAGATACTGAACTGATACCTTATTATTATCCTCTGTAAGGGTCTTTATATCACCCTTAAGAACTCCACAGGTGAAATGAAGGACAATGATATCTTTTTCTGTAACTTCCGGATAGAAATAATTTTTACTTACAGTCGGTTTCAGATTAAAAAGCCAGGATTGAGAGGTAGCAAGCAACTCATATTTCTGACTATCTATGACAGGATTATCCATAAAACTCTTTTCATGTTTTTCAAGATTATAATACCTCATAAAATATTCTCCTTAAACCTGAAAATTGTATGAAGGTCTGTTTTTTTAAGTCCGTCATTCTCTATAAAAGCTATTTCATTATTCTTTTCTTTTTCACGCAGAAAAAGATCAAGATGATTTCCAGCTGTAGTATCATCATAAATGATAATGGTATTACTCGTGGAATGCTTTTTAATATTCTCATAATCCTTTGAGGCATACCTGAGTTCATGACAACCATCAACATGAATCAGATCAAACTTATCCCCTATATACGAGGGAACTGTAATAGTACTATCCCCATAATAAGCAGATATATTAAAATTTTGTTTTAAAAAAGAGAAACAAGGAGCAGTATATTTATGAAAGTTTAAGTCAAAGAAGACCATTTTTGCCTCAGGAGCGGCACTTAACATAAGCAAAGCAGAATGACCAGCATTAAATCCTATCTCCATTATATTCTTACATCCTGAAGCCAGAGTAAATAAATTATATCTCTTATCATAAAATTCCGGATTAAAATCCGATTTGACTTCTATAAGAGGATGCTCATACAAGATATTGCCTTCCACAGGAGAAAAACTTAAAGCCAATGAGTTAAGAGCTATTAAAAGAGGATTTTTTTTGAATACATTCTCATCATAACAATTATAATCATCATAAAAGATTGCAAAACCCGGATTCTCTCCAACATGAGCGTCAATAGTATTGTAGTAAAAGAATTCTATAGCCTCTTCCTTTGTCATCCCCTTTTCAAGTATTTCAAGACATTTATTCTTATCAAGAAGAATACGAGGAGATGCCCCGGATTGCTCTACCATACCTATAATAGCTTCTTTCATATCCGTAGGATATGCAGCTTCTGGATTCATTTCAGTTATTATATCCAAGATTTCATCTGGCAGCATAAGCTCTCCCAGCTGTTACCATTTGCGGTTTATCCTCATAAGAAAAAGGATCAGTATCATTAAAATTACATTCTTTTAAAGCTTTCTTTGACTCCTCAAGCTCTTTTACTGCTTCCCACATATTATCAAGAGCTAAATCTTGATCGATATAAACAGCCTTTTCAACTATCTCGCATATATCTGCCTGTGTATATCTCTTTTCAAGAATTTGTTTCAATAATTCCTCCATGTCACCATTTTGGAAGAACTCTTTTGTGACATATCCTTCTTTAAGAATTTTTCCATATTTATGATGCATGACATTATAAACTTCCTTTATCGTTCTTGGAGTATTAATCATCTTTATCTGATCGAATCTTCCCGGTCTGTTTATAAGACTGTAATGCACCAGATTAGTGTCATTAATTGTAGCTATGAATACACAGTTAAGAGTGTCATCAATGTCATCTATACCTTCAAGAAAAGCTCCCAGCTCATCATTTTTCTTCTTAAATCCAAAAGAGTCAAGATCCTCAAAAATGCAGATACAGGGTTGTATATGGCGTATAGTCATGAAGGTCTCTGCTACCCTGTATGGACTGTCAAAACAAACAGTGTTCAAATAAACAATAGGATAGTTTTTAATCAGCGATTCTATCTTACGGATGATAGTAGATTTACCGGTTCCAGGAAGCCCCACAAAGCCATATCCTCTTTTCTTTCCTCTCTTTAATACTTTAACTATCTCTTTACAGAGTTTATCGATATTTATTTGATCAATATCATAATCAAATGTTTGTCTTTCCCGGGTAGAAAGGCCACTTTTCACATAGATAACATTTTTACTTATATCGAAGCTATTAATAAATTCTTTAAAGATGACACCTTTCAACTCGGAACATAACATAAAATCGTTTTTGTTGCAATGAACTGAAGAGCAATGTAAAAGTATGTCACCATTAAATTCAGAGAAAGAAAGATTCCACACAAATTTCCTGTCTTTATATTCCAGGAGGATAAAAAGATTTCCTGATTTTATCTTCCATATATCCATTACTGCTTCCATGTTCTCGAACTCATAAAAGCCAAGTACTTTAAAAGTCTTTGTTCTCGGCTTATTAAATATCCAGTGATTAACCCCTTTACCCAGAGTGAAATCCTCAATTATTAATTCTGTACCACTTTTTTCTCCAATAATTCTCAGTATCTTCTCATCCCTTACATTTACAACAGTATTTTCACCTTTTTTAATGCTCCGGTATTTATTCATCTTCATTACAAGCTCTGATGACAATGCTCCAGCTGCTACCCCATATTTCAATCCGGTCATTATAGTCCGTAATCTTTTTTTCTTTATAAAACGGAGACATAAATCTATGACACTATGACTCACATCAATCATAAATTTGAAATTCCCGAATTCCGCCATAATAAACTGTATTAGAGTAATGTCTTTCGAATAGCATGTGACACTTTTATTTTGAGGAACCTCAACTAAAGGTTCATTGTAATATCTAGTCATTAAAGAATTCCCTTGCTTGTTCTTGGGTTAAATTTAAAGAAAGATCTACTGTAACTCTATGGTCATGACCCGATGTCGAAATAAGTCGATAGTCATCTACCATTATATTTCTACCGGTAGAAATATTTACCAGAGAAATAAGAGGTGTCGTTCTGGAAATCGGAGTAGCCATATACTCCCGTAAAGCTTCCGAAGAATATGAATATAAATTAACTTCTCCAAGGGAAGAGAAGGAGGAGGGAAGAGGAGGACGTACAGTTTCTGTCTTCTTCTCAGACTTTTCAACCTTTTTATCAGGCTTTTTATCAGGAATTTTTCCTGAAGCTATGTCAAATCGTGACGCCATTAAAACTTATCCTTTTAAAAGGCCCTCAATCTGTTCTGCCGTTACTTTAACCGAAAAATGCATGATATACTCTTTATCATCAGGACGCATATCGGTAAACTCTAAAGGGATAGTTACTCCTGGTTTATGATGTCCGGTCACACTCGCACTGATGCCCAATCTTTTTTCTAATACACCCTTTTCAGTCTGGACCCAAGGGGACCTCTTATTAGGCCTTCCCAATTTCTTTACGGCAGTAACACCTTCATCAGAAGCCTTAACCGCTCTCATTAATTGATCAGCAATTGATAATTTCGGTTCAGTACCCTTTAAGCCCTTAGCCATTACTTCATATCTGGAAGGCATTAAAAACTCCTCATAATAACTTTTATCTGTTCAGCAAGATCATTAAGATTATAAACTATTCTAATGTCCGGTCTAACCAGAGAAGTCTGTATTTCAACATCCTGACGCCTTTCATATTCCGGATCCATTCCCACTAAAACAGGCTTATCAAACATACACTGAGCCCCCAGCTCATATAGAGTAATAGGGCATAAAGTATCTCTACAAAACCAGAATGATATGAAATCAGCCTTTCTTAAATTATCATACTCCCATCTAATCTGCTCATACGCAGCATTAGGATCATCTATAGGAAAATTTTTCTTTCTGGGATTATATATTACAAGAGGCATATCAGATAAATTGCGACATAGATGAGTTTGCCATTCTCTACAATTAGTAATTCCGCCAGCAATGAACAAGCTCGGATACGGGACATCTTTCTCAAGATGATTCGGTGCTTCTATATAAATCACCACAACCCCCCTTAAAATCTTATTGAACTATAATAATCACTCCACATATCAGATACCTGCTGCTCCACCTCTTTAAAACAGACAAGACAACAGGTAACATAATTGGATTTCTCATCAGTATAAGCAGTACCAGTGTGACGACGCTCAACATTGAACGATAACTCCCCACAATGATTACACCGGTATTTAGGAAATAATGCTCCTAATATCCTTCGTATGAAAGGAATAAATCCTACTGATGTATTAAAATTATTCAATCGGTTTCACTTTCATCTTGAATGTGACGTAACAGGCAAACTTCTGAGGATGCTCCAGATATTCCATATAATGATCAATAGGTACTTCTTTATCCTCACCCTTACCTATAACCTTCAATGTTTTCTTACCATCTTTAAGCTCCAGGACAAGCTGACCTTTATGAGCATACTCAATAGGCCCCTCATTCGGAGATGCTGAAGATTCTTCTTTCTTTGAAGCCTCTTTGGGCTCTGGTGGTTTGATGCTTTTAATTATAGAAGGTATCTCACGAGGAGGGGCTTCTTTTTCCAAAATATAATCCACAACATCCTTTATAGTTTCCGCATCCTCTACCGACCTGATTTTATCCCAATGAGCATCAGTCAGCTTAGAGGCATCTAAAGGCTTCTTTAATTCTTCTTTAGCCTTATCAGGCATTCTTTTAATATCCGCTGACAAATTTGCTAGCCGCTTAAGTCTATGAGGAGTAATATCTAAAATAGAAGCAATCTGCTTATCTTTATATCCATTATGATTTAAAAGAAGAATAGCCCTGTTAAGTTCCATAGGACTTAAACTTTTCCTTTGCTGATTTTCCTGTACGGCAATAAGAAGAGCTTCCTTATCTTCTACATCTTTCACAACATACATATCTTCCGGCAGGTCATAATCCTCTCCCTTCAATTTTAAAAGCGCCCGATATCGTCGGCTTCCACAGAGGATCTCAAACTCATCACCTTTTTTCCTGAGAATAATCTTACTTAAAAGGTCATTCCCTTTTATCGAATTAATAAGATTGTCTAAAGGCTCATCAATCTGTTCACGCACATTAAATTTTGAAATCGTAAGGCTATTGAGCTTCATTTTTCAGTCCTCCTTTTTAAATAATTCCTGCCACATAAGAGCTATTTTTGACCACGAATATTTGTGTGTGTTTTCAAATCCTTTTTTCGACCAATAATTCCATTTATCCTTATTCTTGAATATATCAATACATTCCTGAACAAACTTTTCCCGATATTCCTTCGTATAGGACTCATTATCATTTCCATTCCCTATCAATCTCCCAGAAGCATTAACTGTTGTTTGTAGCCCAGCATAATTAGATGCTACAACAGGACATCCAGCCCTTTGGGCTTCGATAGCAGTAATACAAAAAGTTTCAGAAAATGCTGTCGGATAGGCCCATAAAGATGATTTAAGCTGCTCAATAGCCAACTGCTTCTGCCCTATTCGATCATGATTAAAAACTCCAGGCTTATTCATTGCTTTTTTTAGATCTTCAATCTTCTTTAAAGCTTGTACATCATTTTTTTGTCTGGCGGCGGATTCCCAATTCACAAAGCCATAAAAAATATGCAGCTCAAGAGCCGGTATCTCCTTTTTAATAAAATCAAAAAGATACAATAAGGTATCAAGACCACGGTCAGGACTTGATGACCAAAACATCCTGTAAGGGTGCCTTTCTATGCTTTTATTATCATAACGATTAAAATCCAGCCCATTAGCCATCAAAGCCATTTTATCATCCGGTATTCCATGATACGCTTTAACAAAATCCCAGTGCCACTTGCTCAGCACACATAATTTATCGACCCTATCAAGAAACAACTGATCTTTAGGACTAAGTAAAAAGATATCATGTATCTGTACATATATCTTACCGGCTCTAATAGGGAATTTCAGAGGATCAGTAGTCCTGGATGATATGAAATAATCAATATAATTCTGTTCGATATACTCGTTATATTGAGTATAAGGCATATATTCTATAGTGCCATCATTAACCCCATCACAATCGGCAAAGACCTTCACCCGATAATTTAGCTTTTCAAGCTCCCGGGCAAGCCATACTACCCAGGTCTCCGACCCTCCTATACCACCTTCATCAATATTACGAAAATCCCATTTATGCCACATAGGACCACTATAGATAACTACATTTTGCTTACTGTATTTCTCATTGAGATATATCTGTGTCTTCTTATCCATCGCATGATATTTATCATGATTCTCAATCTCTTTTATCTTCCTCTCCATAGCACCAAAATGAAAAACAAAGGATTTTTGTTCCCTGATGATTTTATATCCGGCCTTGGTTATCCTGTGACATAAATCAACATCTTCTCCGGAATTATTGAACCGCTCATCGAGATATCCAACCTCATTTATGACAGACCGGGGAATCAAAGTGCAATAAAAAGCTATCCATTCATGGAATGTTTTCTCATTCCATGGTGATTTGAATTCATAGATGTCTTTAATGATAGGAATAATCTGTTCTATGGTATTTTTGCCTGGTAATAACTTTACTCCACTTATAGTTATATCTAACATATGAAGCCAACCCTTATCGCAGTTAGATAAAGGTCCTACAGCTCCTATGCCTTCTACACAGGCATCTACAAGGCCCCTGAGCCATCCTTTACTTACAATGGTGTCATCATTGAGTAGACAGACATAATCGCCATTACCGGCCTTTATACCCTTATTACAGGCCTGAGCAAAGTTCAGCTCACCGGTCTTTATATATTGAATATTCTGCTGTCCACTGAGAAATTCATGCAAACTCTCATCAGGACCATTATTTACTATGATAATTTTATAAGGGATGGTGGTACACTGACGAATGCTATCAAGACAGAGCTTCAAGCCTTCGAGATTCCTATAGACAGGAATAACAATATCGACTGACACCTCTTTTCTGAAGAGAATATCAATCCATCTTTTTGCTTTTTCTTTCATTTTTCCTTAAAATGGTTACATTCATTACACTTTTCCGGACCATTAGAACAATGGTTACAATAGGTATCCTTGAATGTCTTCAAGGTTTCATCGAATTCTTTTCTTGCTGCAGCTTCAAATTTCTTTTGTATATCAGCAGGGGAATCCCTCAAAAAATCTATCATACATTTACCGCATTGGCACTCTCCATCATCTCCATATAGCTGGCCCACCGAACATCCATGCCGTATCCATAATAATTCCCTAAGGATTCGTTCATCTTTACTTAAATTTATTTCTTGGGGCATTGAATAATCCTGAATTTATTTAGATTAATATTAAAACCAGTAATAAAATTCTCATGATTCAAATGATAATACATATTCTCAATAAGAGAAATAGCCTGCTTATAAGCGTCCTTACCTTTAACATCACCACTATGCAAAAGAAAATGAGTAGGCCAATAAGGAAGTTTTTCTTTATAATCACCAACATCAACTTCTATTTTCCATTTATAACCATATTCCCAATATCTTCCATCAACACAACGAGCTAAAAAAAACAATCCTTCAAGGTCTCCTACTTTAAAGTATATCTTAAAAGGCCATTTTTCATGTCCGGAGCAACTTTCAAATGTCCTAACACCAGGAAGACAATTCATTATGCTGACTAAAGGAAAAGCCTCTTTATCTATTTCCCCATTATAAGTAAATCCCTCATAATCAAACTGTCGAGGATATTCAGAAATAGGTCTTTGATCCATGATAGGAAGTATTTTCTCTGAGAATTTCATTTGATCATGAAGGAAAGATTTTTCTATCCCGAGAACCTCATACTCTCCAATAGCTGTAATTCGAAAATATTTAACTTCCGGGTCAATTCTTCCTGCATCTATCAGAGTCACCCCACCTTTTGTCGGCTTACAAATTTCCCGTTTTGATAAGTATCTACATATTCAGGATAACAACCCTCATTAATCCTGGCCTCTATTTTTAATTCATCTTCACCACATTTAATACATCTTCTTGTGACAGGGCTCATTTCATGTCTACAACGAAGGAATTCACAGAAAGCATTATTAATCCTTTTTCCTGCTGCATAAAAGGGGTCAAGATCTCTCGCTTTTATCTTTTTAAAACTGAGCTCAGTCATAATTCCGGAACCTCTATATTTAACTCTCTCTCAAACCAGTCTGCTACTATTCTCCTGTGACAGAACTTGTTTCGACCCTCCCAACACAGCAAAATGGCATCCTCACCAAGCTCTTTATAGGTCATTAAAGGATCAAGATTATTCAAAATAAGATGCTGATAATGGTTTCTATAAATTTCTTCATCCTCATTAATCTTATAAAGATTAATAAGTTCCCAGGGAGGAGCTAATGGCATATAGACTCGACCTGAATAATTAGTAGGAGTTCCTCGAGAAATAGCAACAGCATTAGGGTCATCCGAAGCCTTAGCAAAGTATGAAGTAAACATTATATCTGAGTCTCCTTTATGACTTTTTTAATACCAAGTTCAGAAATATTGGATTTTTGAAGAATTCTCCCTACATCTATCCAGGGAGCAATTAACTTATACTCCCGGTCACTCTCAAATATTGCCATGCAGGTAATCGTACTACTAAATCCCAATTCATTTAAATAGGTTACTTCTAAAATCTCTTTTTCATTCCCTGGCTCAATAGTAGAAAGCAATCTCCAGAACGACTTATCTATCAAAGATTCGGTTTTCGAAAAAACTTTTGTTTCTTCAGTATATTCCTTTTTTCCAAATAAAAAATTGAAAAGCGCCTTGAGCCACTCAAACATCACCATCTCCTTATTCAGAAATTGAAAAAATATTCATATTTAATTGCTTAAATTCCTCTTTCATAATATCATTATCAACTACTATCTTATCACTCCCAATAATGATATCAGTCAGATCCTCTCTATATTCCCGTATATATGAAACAATCTCTTTATCACTATCCTTCAACTCATCAAAAAAGAAATATGGTGGGCCTATCACAATCACATCACAGCACATCATATCTTCGTAGTCATAGACCTGTGTAGAGAAGTATCCTTCAGCCCTGACATAATCGGCCAATTCAGAGATTTCCGATGATGCTCCAAACCATCCTATTTTCTTGCTGCTTAGTGGCTTTAAAGCCCGTATACCTATACTTGGTGTACCTAAACCATCATAAGTCTCACAATAATCAATTACGAATCCTTCCTTTTCCAATAGTCCTTTAATTTCATTCGGGGAGAATCCATATCGATGTATTTCTGCCTCATCAGGCTGATTATTAAACTGATGGGTCTGTAATCCGTAGATAGTATACTTATACCATTGTCTGCTTTGATCGTCGGAAGCATTAATATATTCCTGACAACACCGCTCAAAATTCGGTATACGCAGGAGAAGTTCTCCTCCCGGCCGTAATACTCTATACCATTCCTTTATAGCCTGATAAGCCCTGACTGCAGGAACATGCTCTAAAGAATGCTCTGAGTATATTGCTTCTATCGTATTATCATTATAAGGGACATCATATAAATCGAATTTTTCATTAATATGAGGAGCATCAAATATATCGACATTCACATATCCGGGAAGAGCCTTATTTCCACATCCAAGATTAAGTCTTACTCCTGTCCCATCTTTTTTACTGCTCTGTGGGTCCATTTTGAGTATACCACGAAGAAACTTATCATTATGAAGAGCCTTATCATCTTCAGGCCGATATTTTAAGACCTGTTGATTGCATTCAAAGGCTTTTTGATATTCATTAACATTCGAATAACAAACACATAGATTCAGATTAGGAAGCCAGGTATAATACCGGGGCTGATATGCTGTTAAAAGATTATCAGGTCTCTTAACCTTGAGACACATCTCATACCATTGTATTGCCCGATGCTGTTCTCCTTTATTCATATACCAGAGACCAAGTATGTAGAAGGGTTCTGCCCATTGGTCCTGTACTTTCAATGATTCATAAACGTGATAGAGGAAAGAATGTTCTTCCCTTTTCTCGAAATAACATAAGGCCAGTTTATAATGAACTTGATACACATCTTCCCAGTATATCCCTGGATATTCAAGATATTTTTTGAGATGTTTAATGGCATCATCATATCTACCAAAATCGTAATATTCCCGGCCAAGATAATGGGTATATCGGGCATCTTCTTCTCCATTTTTTACAATATTTTCCAGAATACGAAGATTTCTTTCGGAGGTGCCTCCTTGTTTATCATGAAAGGTTACAATATCAGAAACATGAATTGATTTACCTGTAAGCGGTATATGCTCATGTATTCTGCCTACCCATTTAGGATTAATAGCCCGACGCACAATCCGTTCCCGGGGAACAAAAGATTCTATATTCCCATATTGGTCCCTACAATAGGCATATTTTATTATTATGACATCTTTACCGGTAAAGTCCAGTTCATTGATTTTTTTAATATCTTCATCAAGTATAAAATCATCAGCATCAATCCAAAAAATCCAATTTTTTGTACATTTCTCAAAAGAGAAATTCCTGGCAGCAGCAAAATCATCTATCCATTCAAAATGATAAATCTTATCAGTATATTTTTTCGCTATTTCAACACTCTTGTCTACTGAACCTGTATCAACTATGATAATCTCATCAGATACTTTTGAGAATGTGTTGAGGCATTTATCTAATGTCTTCTCGACATCCCGCATTATAATTGCTAATGAAATTGAGGGTCTCATCTTAATATGAATTTCCTAATAGCCCATATAACAAAATAAGCGATAGTTAATTTTGTGGCAAGATGGCTCCCTAAAACATGGCCCGATATGAAAGGAATTAAAAGCCCTATCAGAATTAGAATGGCTAAAATAGTCTCTATATTTTCAAGAATTCTCTTCATGCTGTCTCCCGAATAATAATAAGAGATCTAAGTATAATACTTATTTGACAATAAAAATTATACTTATATTTTTACTTTAATCGATTAAGTCAGAATAATATTTATTCAGGAGAGCATCAAAATAGGTTATTTTGGGGGCAGGAATTTTATCTTTTATGAGTTGGGCTACATAATAGCCAAAGGAATCTGCCCAATCATCTTCCGGGCATTTTTTAGCATAGAAGCGGACAAATTCAGCTTTTGGATCAAAAAACCATTCTCCAACTATTGGTTTAGTCCCTGTTTCCTTTATCAACAATCTTTTAAGTCCTGGTTTATATTCTTTACTCCAGCCTGATATCTTCAACCATTCTGGTTTAAATGATAAATCTCCATGAATAGAATCATAACCATGTCCAAGTTCATGGTATAGGGTTTCAGCAGCTCTTGTAATACATCCTTTTTCACCACAGAAATCTTTTGGCTGATCAGGATCTATAAAAATCTGAGAGTTCAGAGCTATCAAATTTCCTATACAGGAATAATAGCCATGATTAGGATAAACCTGTTTACAAGGACCTAAATCCCTTATTTGAAGAGTCTTTATTCCACAATCCTTAATCAATTGTATCGGTACAGGATTTAATATTGAAGATATTTGCTGCAGAATCAAAGGAACATTAAAAGAAGATATATTAGGGTCTATTATAAGACCAAACCCATATTTCTTTAACTGCTTTTCTTCCGATAAATCTATAGATTTGAGTATCTTCGCTATGGCTATCATATGCCATAACAA
>Ga0307375_10003559_pt1 | contig 15272 bp, 11 predicted proteins | sample TR1MG_FD_202531 | JGI IMG/M metagenome (GOLD analysis project Ga0307375, IMG submission 202531) | Soil microbial communities from Risofladan, Vaasa, Finland - TR-1 | ecosystem: Environmental > Terrestrial > Soil > Coastal area > Acid sulfate soil | place: Finland: Risofladan, Vaasa | collected...
GTCGTGAAGGAACGTCACCTCGCGGGCAAGCCCGCCCCCGACAGCTTCCTCGAGGGTGCGCGGGTACTCGGCGTCGAGCCGGGTCGCTGCGTGGTACTCGAAGATGCCCTCGCCGGTGTGGAGGCCGGTCGCGCCGGGCACTTCGCACTGGTCATCGGGGTCGACCACCACGACGCGCCTGGGGTACACGACTACACGGAACAACTTCGAGTGCACGGCGCCGACGTGGTGGTGAGCAGTCTCGTTGCGCTCGTCCCGGCGGCGTAGCGATCCGTGCGGGGATCACGCCTCAACACCGGCATCGCTGACGCCGCAGTGCCTCGGTCGTTGACTCAGCGGCCGAGCACGAATCGATTGACCGCGAGTGCGAAACCCTCATCTTCGTTCGACTTGGTCACCATCGACGCTGCCTCCTTCACGGCGGCATCGGCGTTGCCCATGGCGATGCTGAGGCCCGATTGGGCGAACATCGAGACGTCGTTGTGCATGTCGCCGATGGTGGCGATCTCTTCGGGCGCCACGCCGTAGAGCTCCGAGAGGAAGCGAACGACTCGGCCCTTGTTGGCGTCGGGGTGGGTCACATCAAGGAAGTAGGTCTGCGACCGCGTCGCCGAGACCTGCGAACCGAACATCGCGCCCATCGCCGTACTCGCCGCGGCGCCCGCACCGGCGTCGTCGCTCACGCCGACCACCTTGGTGATGCCGTCCTCGACGGAGCGAAAGTCGCTCAGCTTTGTCGGTTGGCATCCGCAACCGCGCGACTCATGCTGGACGTGAGGACCGTTCTCGTCCAACACGAACCATTCCGAACCTTGATAAACCCAGACCGAGAGACTGTGAGAGTGGAGCAATTCGATGATTGGAGCGGCAAGGTGATCGTCGATGGTCCTCTCCTCGAGCACCCGCATTTCGCGATCGACGATGAGAGCACCGTTGAAGGCCCCCAGAGGAGTACTCAGACGAAGGGGTCCAATGAGCATCTCGAGACCCTGGGGTGGGCGCGCGCTGGTGATGGCGAATATAACGTCCGCGTCACCCAACGCCTCGACGGCGCGAATGGAGTCCTTGGTGAGGGTCTTATCCGGTGTCAAGAGGGTGCCGTCGACGTCCGAGATGAGGAGACGTACCGAAGCGCGCTCTGGTTCGTCCACTGGGTCGCTCACTGGGGCAGGCACCAGTCGTGCGGCGCAATCAAGCGCGTGATGGACTCTGGCCCCCACGAGCCCTTGGCGTAGGGCTCGACCGCCGGCGAACGCTCGAGCAGCGGGGCCGCCACTTCCCAGAGCCGCTCGATACCGTCGGAGCGCGTGAACAGCGAGCGATTGCCGAGCATGGCTTCGAGGATGAGGTGCTCGTAGGCCTCGAGGTTGTTGGCGGCCTGGAACGAGTCCTTGTAGTGGAATGTCATCTCGGCCGAATCGAGGTGCATTCTCGGTCCAGGTTCCTTCGCGAGGAAGTGCGCGTGGATCGAGCCCGGATCGGCGAAGTCCACCACGAGCTTGTTGCCGCGCCACTTTGGCGCATGCTCACTTAACGGGAACAGTCGCATCACCGGCTCGTCGAAGCCGATCGTTATCACCTGACGACTCTGGGCGAGGCACTTCCCGGTACGGAGGTAGAAGGGCACTCCCTTCCACCGAGTGTTCTCCACCTCGGCCCGCAACGCAACAAATGTCTCAGTCTGGGAGTCAGCCGCAACGCCGTGCTCGTTGCGGTAGCCGTCGTACTGGCCACGCACGACCTGGGCGGGATCGATGGGGCGCAGGGTCTCGAAGACCTTGTGTACTTCGTCGCGCAGCGGTCCGGCGTCCAGACTGGTCGGCTGTTCCATGGCGAGGAAGCCCAACACCTGGAAGAGGTGAGTCACGACCATGTCGCGAAAAGCCCCCGTCTCTTCGTAGAAGGCGCCTCGATTCTCAATCGAGAGGGTCTCGGGGACGTCAATTTGCACGAAGCGAACGTGGTCTCTGTTCCAGAGCGGTTCGAAGAGCCGGTTAGCGAAGCGCAGGGCCAGGATGTTGTCAATCGACTCCTTGCCGAGGAAGTGATCAATGCGAAAGACCTGGGTCTCTTCGAAGTTGGCCTTGATCACCATGTTGAGATTTCGCGCCGACGCGAGGTCCATTCCGAAGGGCTTCTCACAGATCACCCTCGCGTTCTCGCTCAGTCCGGACGCGCCAAGGGTCTCGACGACGCTGAGCACGGCGTCGGGCGGAATCGCGAGGTGAAAGAGCCGTCGCACGCCGGCGCCGATCTCGGTCTCGGCTCGAGCGACCGCGACGCGGAGCCCGCTGAAGTCGTCGGGTTCGGCCGCGACGAAGGAGAGGGACCCCTCGAACTGTTCCCAGAGTTTGCCCTCGGGAGAGTTCGAGCCGAACTGCCGGACGGCGTCGCGGGCGTAGACGCGGAAGGCGTCGGTACCCATGGCGAACGCCGACGGCGCAGTCCCAATGATCCGGTAGCGCTCGGGCAACAGGCCCGCCGTCGCGAGATGGAACAGGCCGGGGATGATCTTGCGCTTGGCGAGGTCGCCGGTCGCGCCGAAAAGCACGATGACGTGGTTGTCAGGGACCTCGGACTTCTGGGGAAATGGCTCCGGGCTCATGAAGAACCTCCAATGATCGTGCGGCGGATGGTGCCTTCAGCGCCAACGAAGATCTCGCTCACCAGATCGGGCTCGAACAACCCGTGTGCGATGACCCCCGGGGTGGCCGAGAGCCATCGGGCCAGTTCGCTGGGTGCCGTGACCGACCCCAGGTAGTCCGCGATGACGCCGCCGTCCGGACTGGCCGGTGCGGCGCGCACGTGGCACGCTCCGAGCCGGTGCAGCGTCGCGGCCAGCCCGAAAGGCGATAGTTCGAGGGGTACCGGGGCGCGGAGGGCGTCGACGACCTTGGTGGCGTCGGCGATCACCACGAATCGCTCGGCGGCAGCCGCGACGATCTTCTCGCGGGTCTGCGCGCCGCCGCCGCCCTTGATCAGCCACCCGTCGGATGTGATCTGATCTGCGCCGTCGATAGCGAGATCGAGACGCTCGACATCGTCAAAGGGGCGAACGCGCAGTCCGAGCGATCGAGCGGCTTGCTCCGTGCGCGGCGAGGACGCGACGAAGACGGCCGTCGGTGCGCGCCGGGCGATGGCCTCGAGCAAGAAGGCGACCGTCGTGCCGGTGCCGAGACCGACGAGCATCCCGTCCTCCACGAGTTCGCTTGCGGCTTCAGCGGCTAGACGCTTCTCTCCATCGACGCCCATGCTCACATCGCCGATCGGTCGGCCATGATAAGCGACTGTGCGGCCTCGACCCGGCACGCCGGGATCGACTCGTCGCCTTCGAGGAGTTTCGCGAGTGCCTCGCGCTTGTTCGAACCACTCACCAGCCAGAGCAGTTGGTCCGCTCGGGCGAGGCCGAGGTAGGTGAGGGTCATGCGTCGGCGGCCCTCGTACTCGCCGGTGGTCGACACTAGACGGTCGCGCACGTCGAGCACCGGATCTCCGGGAACGAGCGACGCGGTGTGACCGTCGGGGCCAAGTCCCAGGTGCACGAGGTCCAGGCGCTGGGGCAGCCGGTCAGCGTAACGTTCGGCCGCGGCGTCGAGATCATCGTCGTTGACGGACATGGGTTCGATCAGGGGCGAAACGCCGGCAAGGATGTCGATGAGGTTCGTCAGGTTGCGCCCGGGATCGCCCGGCGGGGCGACCCGCTCGTCCACTTGGAAGATGACCGTTTGTTCCCAAGGCATGTCGCGCCCGAGCAGTTCGGCGAACATCCTCCACGGGGTGCGCCCGCCACTCACCGCAAAGCTGAACGCGCCCTGGGCCGCGACGCAGCGGCGAGCGTGCTCGGCGACGAAGTCCGCCGCCGCCGTGGTGACGTCATCAACGCCAGTGAACGTCCGGGTCTCGTGATGCACCCTAGAAGCTCTTCTCGACGTGTCCGCCGAACTCCGAGCGCATCGCCGACAGCACCCTGGCGGCGAAGTCGCCCTGTCCGCGCGACTCGAAGCGCTGGAAGAGCGCTGCGCTGATGACCGGCGCGGGCACCGACTCGCTGATCGCGGCTTCGACGGTCCAACGTCCCTCGCCCGAATCAGACACCCGGCCCTTGAACTCGGACAACTCGGGAGAACGCGCCAGCGCATCGGCGGTCAGGTCGACCAACCACGAGCTGACGACCGAGCCGTGGCGCCACACCTCGGCGACCTCGGCAACGTCGATGTCGAAGGAGTAGAACTGGGGGTCGCGCAATGGAGTGGTCTCGGCGTCGGATTCGACCTTCTGGCGTCCGACGTTCGCGTGCTTGATGATGCTGAGACCTTCGGCAATCGCGGCCATCATGCCGTACTCCACGCCGTTGTGCACCATCTTCACGAAATGCCCCGCTCCGTTGGGGCCACAGTGGAGATACCCGTCGGGCGCCGTCCCGGCGCTACGGACGCGCCCCGGTGTGGGCTGGCGACGGTCCGGGCCCGGTGCGATCGAGCGAAAGATCGGCTCGAGCCGGGCCACGACGTCGTCCTCCCCGCCGATCATGAGGCTGTAGCCACGCTCGAGACCCCACACGCCGCCGCTCGTCCCACAGTCGACGTAGTGGATGGCGCCCTTGGCGAGTTGGGCGGCGCGAACGATGTCGTCCTGGTAGTAGGAATTACCACCGTCGATGATGACATCGTCACCCGAGAGATATCCCGCCAGCTCATCGAGCGCGCCTTGAGTATTCGCCGCGGGGAGCATCAGCCAGATGGCCCGTGGGCCGTCGAGCTTCTTCACGAGGTCCTGGAGCGACGTCGCGGCAACGATGCCGTCGGACGTGATCTGTCGCACGGCGTCGGCGTTGACGTCGTAGACGACGCAGTTGTGCCCGTCACGCACGAGGCGGTGCACGAGATTCGCCCCCATTCGGCCCAGGCCGACCATTCCCAGTTGCATCGGACTTTCGGTGGTCATACGTCCTCTTTCTTCTTGAGTGTCCGGTACTGCTCGATGAGCGCGTTGGTCGAGGAGTCGTGCTTGAGCTCCGGCTCGTCGAGCGAGACGAGTTCGGGGACGATCTGGACGGCTAGGACCTTGCCGAGCTCCACACCCCACTGATCGAAGGAGTCAATACCCCAGATAGTCCCTTGCGTGAAGACGGAGTGCTCGTAGAGGGCGATGATCGAACCGAGCAGTCGCGGGGTTAGCACCTCCCCCATCAGCACGTTCGTTGGCCGATTGCCCTCCATGACCCGGTGTGGCACCTCGTGCTCGGGCGCGCCTTCGCTGCGCACCTCCTCCTCGGTCTTGCCGAACGCGAGTGCCTGGGCCTGGGCGAAGACGTTCGAGGTCAGGATGTCATGGTGCTCGCCCAGGAGGTTGAGACCCTTCGCGAAACCGATCAGGTCAACGGGCACGACAGTGGTGCCCTGATGGATCAACTGGTAGAAGCTGTGCTGGCCGTTGGTCCCGGGTTCACCCCAGTAGATGGGGCCAGTCTGATGGGTGACCACCGTGCCATCGAGCGAGACGTGTTTGCCGTTGGACTCCATGGTGAGCTGCTGGAGATACGCGGGCAGGCGCTTGAGGTACTGGTCGTATGGCATCACTCCCACGGTCTGGCAACCGAGGAAGTCGCGGTTCCACACTGCGAGCATGCCCATCAACACCGGCAGATTCGTCTCGAACGGAGCAGTGCGGAAGTGCTCGTCCATGGCGTGGAAACCGGCCAGGAGCTCGGCGAATCTCTCGGGTCCGATGGCGATCATCGTCGAGAGACCAATGGCCGAGTCCATCGAATAGCGGCCACCCACCCAGTCCCAGAACCCGAACATGTTCGCAGTGTCGATACCGAACTCCGAGACCTTCTGCGCGCTCGTCGACACCGCAACGAAATGTCGGGCGACCGCGGCCTCGTCACCCAACTGGTCGATCAACCAGGCACGGGCCGACTGCGCGTTGGTGATCGTCTCGAGTGTTCCGAAAGTCTTGGAGGAGATGATGAACAGGGTCTCATCGGCCCGTAGGTCACGCACCGCCTCGACGAAATCGGTCGCGTCGACGTTCGAGACGAAGCGGAAGGTCAGGTCTCGGCGCGAGTAGAAGCGAAGCGCCTCGTAGGCCATGACCGGACCGAGGTCCGACCCGCCGATGCCTACGTTGACGACGTTCCTGATTGCCCTGCCGGTGTAGCCCTTCCACTGCCCGGAGCGGACCTCGTCGGCGAAGGCCGACATCCGGTCCAGCACCCCGTGCACCTGCTCGACGACGTCGACGCCGTCGACCACCAGCGAGGCGTTGCGGGGAATGCGCAGCGCGACGTGCAGCACGGCCCGGTCCTCAGAGACGTTGATGTGTTCACCCCGAAACATCCGGTCGCGCCGCTCGGCGAGGCCCGATGCGTGCGCGAGTTCGATGAGCAGTCGGATGGTCTCGTCGGTGATGCGATTCTTGGAGTAGTCGAGGTAGAGCCCCTCGGCTTCGGCTCTGAGGCGTCGGCCACGCTCCGGTTCCTCGGCGAAGAGTTCGCGCAAGTGCAGTGGTTCGATATCGACGAAATGGGCCGCCAACGCGTCCCAGGCGGCCTGGCTTCGTGAGGTGGGGGGCGTCATCGGGTCTCGTCGGCCGCACTCGACTTCGCGTCGATCCGCGCGAGCAGGTCGTTCCACGAGGTGGCGAACGACGCTGCACCCTCGTCTTGGAGCTTCTGGGCGAGTGCCCTCGTGTCGATGCCGGCGTCCGCGAAGCGCTGGAGCAGCGCGTCGCAGTCCCCACCGTCGCGGGCGAGCGGTGCTCCCACGTCACCGTGGTCGAAGAATGCATCGAGGGTGCTGTCGGGCATGGTGTTGATGGTGAAGGGCGCAGCCAGACCGGCCACGTAGAGCGTGTCCGGCGCCGTCGGGTCCTTGGTCTTGGTACTCGCCCACAGGAGGCGTTGCACGCGGGCGCCGGAGTTCGCGAGACGCTGGAAGCGATCGGACTCCATCACGTCGCGGTACGCGCGGTACGTCTCTTGACCCACGGCGAGACCTAGCCGGTTCTTCAGCTCCTCGGGCACCGACTTGGCCACCGCCACGTCCCAACGTGATATGAACACCGACGCCACGCAGCCCACCGAGGCATCGAGACCCGAGGCCACGCGCCGCTCGATCCCGCGGAGGTAGGCGTCGGCCGCGCAACGATACTGATCCGCGTCAAAGAGCAAGGTCACGTTCACCGCAATCCCCGACGCGATGCACTCCTCGATGGCCGGGAGTCCCTGCGGCGTTCCGGGGATCTTCACGAAGAGGTTGTCGCGCTGGGCTCGGGCGTTGAGCGACTTAGCCGCTTCGACGGTCTTGGCCGTGTCATAGGCGAGTAGCGGTGAGACCTCGAGCGAGACCCACCCGTCGACACCAGCAGTGTTCTGGTGGACCGGCGCGAAGAGGTCTGCGGCACGTTGCAGGTCGGCAATGGCGAGGTCGAAGAAGACCTCTTCGCTCGAGAGGCCCTGGTGCGATGTGGCTCGGATTGAATCGTCGTAGTCACCCGTCGCGATGGCGCTGTCGAAGATCGAGGGGTTCGACGTCAGTCCGGTCACGCTGTAGGTGTCGATGTACCTCTTGATCTGCCCGGAGTCCAACATGCTTCTGGTGATGTTGTCGAGCCAGAGGCTCTGGCCCCGAACGTGCAATTCGGTTGTACGTTTCATGACTCTCCTCTGATGGCAGCAAGGGTTCGGCGCGCCACGTCGGCGACACTGGCGGCGGTGAAGCCGAACTTCGTCTGCAGTTCCTTGAGCGGCGCCGAGGCGCCGAAGGTGTGCATGCCCACGACCGCGCCACGGTCCCCCACGTAGCGATCCCATCCGAAACTCGACGCCTGTTCCACTGCGACGCGCGCGGCCACGTTCGGCGGCAGGACCGCGTCGCGGTATTCGCGGGGCTGGCGTTCGAAGAGTTCCCAGCAGGGCATACTCACCACGCGTGCGCCGATACCGTCGCTGGCGAGCTCGTCGCGGGCGGCGAGCGCCAGATGCACCTCGGACCCGGTCGCGAGCAGCAGGACATCGGGTTGCGCGTTCTCGACGTCGCTGAGGACGTAGGCCCCGCGTTCGACGAGCGACGCCGACGCCATGATCGAGCGGTCCAGCGTCGGCAATGCCTGACGTGACAGAACGAGCACGGCGGGCTCTCTCTTCAACGCCAGGACGATCCGCCAGATCTCTACGACTTCGTTGGCGTCGGCGGGGCGAAAGACCAGTATCCCCGGCATCGCCCGCAGCGACGCCAGCTGTTCGACTGGCTGATGGGTCGGCCCGTCCTGGCCCACGCCGATCGAGTCGTGGGTGAAGACGTGCACGACCGGAATCTCCATTAGGGCGGAGAGACGGATCGCGGGACGGGCGTAGTCCGAGAAGATGAAGAAACTCGACCAGAACGATCGAAGTTTGACGAGCGACATACCGTTGACGACGGCGGCCGAGGCGTGCTCGCGGACCCCGAAATGGATGTTGCGCCCACCGGGCGAGTCGGCCTGAATGTCGCCGGCCCCTTCGAAGAGCAGCCGCGTCAGCGTCGAGGGCGACAGATCGGCGGCGCCGCCGAGCAGCCACGGCACCGCCTGGGCGAGGACGTTGAGCGTCTGGCCCGACGAGTCCCGACTCGCGAGACCCTTCGCGTCGGCGGGAAACTCGGGCAAAACGGAGTCCCAGCCGTCGGGGAGTTCGCGCCGCTCGATGCGCTCAAACTCGTCAGCGAGGACTGGATACGCCTCACGATACGACTCGAACATCGCCTGCCACGCGGTGCGCGTCTGGTGTCCGCGCGCCCCCACGCCCCCGTCGAAGCACTCGTAGACCCCGTCGGGGATGTGGAACTGCTCGTCCTCGGGCAAACCGAAGAATCGCTTCGTGGACTTGACACCCTCGGGACCGAAAGGCTCGCCGTGGGCTTGAGGTGTGTCCTCGACCGGCGATCCGTAACCGATATGACTGTGCACCAGGATCAATGTCGGGCGCTCGCCCTCGGCTTCGAAACTGTGAAACGCGCGGCCGATGAGTTCGATGTCGTTGGCGTCGGCCACGGTCACTACGTTCCATCCGTAGGCGAGGAACCGCGCCGCGACGTCCTCGGTGAAGGTGATGTCGATATGACCTTCGATGGTCACACGATTGCAGTCGTATATCCAACACAGGTTGGAGAGCCTCTGGTGCGCCGCGAGTGACGCTGCTTCGGAGGCGATCCCCTCCATCATGCAGCCGTCCCCGGCGAGCGCGTAGACGTTGAAGTCGAACAACGTGTACCCATCACGGTTGAAGCGCGTGGCCAGCCACCGCTGCGCCATGGCCATGCCCACTGACATCGCGACGCCCTGACCGAGTGGTCCCGTGGTCGCCTCGACTCCGCTCGTCCAGCGGTACTCGGGATGACCAGGACAGTGTGAGCCGAGCTGACGGAATGTCTTCAGATCCTCGAGCGTCACGGCTGGTGCGCCGAGCACCTCATAGTCACTCCCCACCGAAAGAGTCCGACTCAAGTGCAGCAGCGACCACAGCAGCGCCGATGCGTGTCCCTCGGACAGTACGAAGCGGTCACGGTTGGGCCAAATCGGATCTGACGGGTCAAATCGCATGAACCGTTGCCAAAGCGTGTAGGCCACCGGTGCGATGTCCATCGGTGTACCAGGATGTCCGGATTCCGCTTGCTGGACCATGTCCATGCACAGGCCACGAATCGTGTTCACCGAAAGAGAATCAATGTCGAAGTCCCGCATCACAACCCTCGCCGCCTCATGACTGTGACAGCCCTTGGATACCGCCGGTTAACCACTCTGTCGAACCTAAGGGTGAATTTCTCCGGGTCAAGCGACGGGGCATTACCCACACCGTTCGATCTGACGACGACGGCCACTCGACCCGACGTCTAAGAATGTATCTGTTGTACAGCACGATCATGGACTCGCCCTGAGCAAAGACGTCGAATTCTGATTCGGCATCGCGCAGGCACCGCAGTGCAACGGCTAAATCCTGATGTCGAACCACGGGAGGACTCACGTCGAGGGATACCGTGCAGCCTGTTCGGATTCGCCGCCCATTGGTTGTTGTCAGCGACCATCCGCGCCGCCATCGTCCATTCATCGCTCTTTGCGTTTCGCGTAGACGGACGCCTGCGGTCCGCCGCGGGCGAAACCGGGGCGCGCGCCGGTCGTGATTCCTCCGCCACTCTTGTTGCCGACGACCGAGAGGGGCGTCGCGATATCTTCCAGTGACTGTTGTTCGGCCGCCACGCCGAACACCAGCTCCGCGACGCCACCAATGATCATGACACCGGCCCCCACCAAGTACGCAAAGAAGAGCCCGCGGTGACTGTTGACCAGGCCCCCGTAGATGTTCGGCCCGAGTGCGCCAAAGGCTTGGGCGATGGCGAAGAAGACGGCGATCGCCTTGGCGCGAACCTCCAAGGGAAAGATCTCGCTCACGGTGAGATACGCCGCACTGGCTCCCGCTGAGGCGAAGAAGAAGACGAGGGACCACGCGATGGTTTGGGTGAGCGCGTCGAGCAGGTTGGCGTCGAACGCCCACGCACTGAACGCCAGCAGAACTCCCGCCAGCAGGTAGGTGGAGCTGATCATGAACCGTCGACCGATCGTGTCGAAGAATCGACCGAGGATGAGGGGGCCAGCCAGGTTACCGACCGCGAAGGCGATGAAGTACAGCGGGATTGAACCGCTCGACACGTGATACACCGTGGCGAGGACCAGCGCGTAGGTGAAGAAGATCGCGTTGTAGAGGAAGGACTGGGTGATCATCAACGTCGCCCCCAGGATGCTTCGTTTGGGCATTTCGGTGAACAGCACGCGCGCCAGCGTGAAGTATCCGAGGTCGGCGATCGGGTTGATGACGAGCGCGTCGGATTCGTTGAGCGGCGCCGGTTCGCCACGGCCCGTCGACTCTTTCTCCATGCGCTGTATCGCTTCTTCGGCTTCTTTCTCTCGCCCGTGCATGATGAGCCACCGTGGACTCTCCGGGAGATTGCGCCGCACGAAGATAATGGCCACGGCGAGCACCGGCCCGAGGAGGAAGCCAATGCGCCAACTCACGGTGTCAGAGAAGTGATTGAGGATGTAGAGCTCGGCGAGGGTGCCGAGCAGGGCGCCGCCCCAGTAGGTGCCGTTGATGGCGATGTCGACACGACCTCGGAATCGCGCGGGGATCATTTCGTCGATTGCAGAGTTGATGGCGGCGTACTCACCACCGATGCCCATGCCGGCGATGAATCGGGTGGCGTAGAGCCAGATCACCCAGCCACCCCCGTGACCAAACGTGGCCGCGGTGAGACCCGAGCCCAGAAGGTAAACACCGAGGGTGACGAGAAAGAGCCGCCGCCGACCAAGTTTGTCGGAGAGTCGACCGAAGACGAGAGCACCGACCACCTCGCCAATGAGATAGACCGACGCGATATCGCCCACCGCACGTGGGGACATGGCGAGAGTATTCTTCCTCTGCAGGAGGTCCGCTACGTCGCTCGCGACGGTGATCTCGAGCCCATCGAGCACCCAGGCAACGCCCAGGGCGACCACCATGCGGGTGTGAAAGGGCGACCAAGGAAGCCTGTCTACGCGCGCCGGTATAAGCGTGCTAATTGATTCGGATTCCGTTGTCGCCACCGCGCACACTGCCCCTGATGAGAAGGAAACTTCTGGTGAGAAGGAGTGCGGGGTCTCGGCGTCTTCGGTTCGAAGGCTAACGCCTCCCATGCGAAGTGTCAAGAGTCTCGTAGAACACTCATTCGAGGTGGATGACGAGTAAGCACCATGACCGGCAGATCCACTCGGTCAACGTGCGCGACGAAGGAGAGTCCCCGCAACAGTGACAGGACCAAGTTGACGATTATTCGCCAGACGTCGAGAGCGCCGATTCGATGACCTCGATCATCGCGAGCAGCGACGCCGTTCGCGAACTCGCTCGTCAATGACTCGAGAATTTCAAGCCGCGTGTGCAGCCCTCGGGAAGCGCCTTGAGAGTCAAAGTAGAATTGACCGTCCTCTCTAGCGCACGAGCAAGATTTCGCGAACCTAGGCACAATCTAGGGAATTTGGTCTACTCCGAGTTTTAGTTGAAAGCGATTTGATTTCGCCCGTTCTTCTTCGCTGCATAGAGCGCGCTGTCAGCGCGACGCATTGCGTCGATGAGGTGTTCACCTGCATCAATCGGCGTGAGCCCGATCGATACGGTGACCTCCGAAGAAACCAATGGCGACATCAAAGGAGATATCGCGACACGCAATCGGTCGGCCACTGCTCGGGCCTGCTGCAAGCTGGCCCCCGGCAAAAGAACCATGAACTCGTCGCCACCCAAACGAACCGCGAGATCTTGTTTTCGCGATAGCGACCGGAGAAGATCGGCAAAACGGCAGATAACGGCATCTCCGATTTGGTGACCGTACGTGTCGTTCACAATTTTGAAGTAGTCAATATCACAAATCATTAGGGCTGCCGCAACTGGTGCCTCAGGAGGGATGTGAGCAAGAGCTCGCCGATTGAGCAGTCCCGTTGCCGCATCATGATCAGCAAGGTGTTCAAGGCGAGTTCGAAATGTCACGCGTTCAAGTGCGGCGTCGGTCTGTTCGACCAACAGTCGGACGAGTTCGCATTCAATCTCTGTCGGTCGAAGGTGATTGATCGGGTCCTCAATCGCGAATACGAGTCGCGGCACGCCATCTCCGTCGAAGACAGGCGCGAGCAGAACGTCGTCGCACCAACCAAGTTTCCCAGCTCCGTTGCGCCTCGAGTGCGATTCACCGTGGGCTGGTCCGTGAATGACTTGCGCAGGCGCCATCCAACATCCTCCGACCGCGAGGGTGTGATCACGAAACAGTTCGAAGACGGGAAGTTCAATTGTTTTAGCAATCGTCACCTCGTCGAAGGTTGCTTTCGCCAGCGGTATTGAACTATTGCCTTCCCCAAAATAGATGGCTACACGTTCGAAACCAAGACCTGGGATCAGCGCCTCACACGCAATCTCGAGGACGTCGCTGTACGTTTGGCACTCGGAGAGGCGCGTCGATGTTCCAAGGAGTTGCGTCATTCGGCTGCGATGTTGCTCGGTTTGAGCGCTGGTGTGGGCGTTCTCGAGAGACTGCTCGGCGTGCGAGCAGATCGCGCGCAGGAGGCGGAGTTCAGTCAAATCCGGCATTCGGTCCGATCGGGGTTCGTCGATCGACAAGATTCCGAGTGGTTCGCCCTTTGAATCGCGGAGTTGGACGAGAAGAGCGTCCTCTGGATTCCATCCACCCGGAATTGCGGGCCGCTTCGGAGATGGGGTCACGTAGTCATCAAAATTTGCCCACACCTCGGCTGACCCCGGGACTAGGTACGTCCCCGGATGTATTTCATACTCGCTAGTCAAGAGTTGCTCCTCAAACTCCTCGCGACCTTTTCTGGTGTGCATCAGCGCTTGCGCATCTGAGGGTCCAATCACCAACACGACTTCATAGTCGTCCCACGCAGGTTGGTACCTGTTGAATACGACAATTTCAAAGCCTGCAGTCGAGTGGACTGTTTCGACGACCGTGCGAAGAACATCGTCGACATCGTCCTCGCGAGCACTGCGAGCTAACGAAACCAGAGCATCGACCCACCTGATAGCGTCGTCTTCCGCCTGACGCTCCACCGACGTCATCTGCGGGTGAGCACCGGGTCAAGGCGTATGTAATGGCACTCGAACTGTCGCTCTCCGCCAGGGTTTGTGATCATGGGGTCATTATTGCGTCTCCAATGGACACTTGGCTCGGCGCGGACTGCCACTTTCCCCCAAATACCGGGAGATCCCGGTGAGGACGTGAAATCTATACCGCTACCACGCCCGATCCTTGAGCAGCAGAGCCGGTGCTTTCGCACCGGCCCTGACCTGCAATCATCTTGGTGGCGGGGGAACTGTGCTGAACAGGTAACTCTTTGCGAGGTGGCGCACATCTGCCCTGATGAGAGGTCATGCACACCCCTGGTGCACACCCGACTGCACACCCCACTGATTGGTGTGATGGTACTGAGTTGGTGGACTGAGGTTGGTGGCGTCATGATGCCACCGTAGCGAACTCGTGCGGCACATCGAGACTACGCGAAGCCGTCGAATCCTAAACTCAAGCACGAGCCCACCTTTCGATGACCCTGCGTGGCACTGTCCCGATCGGCCGCAGTCGACCATCTGGAAGGGGTGACTCCGCGACGCGATGGAGGCGACCACCCCATTTGGTTCGCGACGGATTATCGAGGTGTGGTCCATCGTGTACTCGTCAGCTGACCTACCTTCGAGGTTGCGCGCCGCACCCGCGAAAAAAGCAAGGTTACCCACCGTTCCGAGCACATCGAATTTCGTCGTCAACTCGCTCGACCTAAAGACGCCGCACGACTCAGCCGTGGCGATCTCAACTAGGCGTGAGTATCCAGGAGCGTTCCCCCCTTGGTCGTCGCGGACCATTCGGGAAACACTGCCTTGGCGGCGCCGGTGGCCACATCAACCTGGTTAACTCCAGCCGGGTCCGCGATTCCGGTGACCCGTTCGGTAGACAGGTCGGCGATGGGGCACAGGTCTCGCCCAAGGCAGAACCTGAGAACCTCCCCGTGATGAAGGCCCTGACCTGAGACCCGCCATTGATAGTCATGTCAACTCTTTGCCTCGCACCCGGTCGGCGACTCCGCGTCGTGCGAAGGTGACAGGACGTGGAGAGAAGCGCCCTAACTGCCGACGTAGTAGCGGTCGGTGACGTCCAGCGCCTGATCGAGAATCTCCAAGCCCTCTCGTACTTCCTCAGCCGACGTCGTGCAAGGCGGCACCACGTGGGTCCGGTTGAAATGCACGAACGGCCAGAGACCGAGTGCCTTGCACGCCGACGCGAACTCCCCCATCGGGGCGGCGTCCGCGCTGGCGGCGTTGTACGGCACGAGCGGCTCTCGGGTCTCGCGGTCGCGCACCAACTCGATCGCCCAGAAGACACCCAGCCCGCGCACCTCTCCGATCGAGGGGTGCTTCAGCGCGAGCTTCTCGAGGCCGGGTCCGATGACGTCCTCGCCCAGGGAGCGGGCGTGCTCGACGATGCCCTCCTCCTTGAAGATGTTGATCGACGCCACCGCCGAAGCGCACGCGAGCGGGTGGCCCGAGTAGGTGAGACCGCCGGGATAGACCCGCGTCGAGAACGTGTCCGCGATCTCGTCCGAGATGATGACGCCGCCGAGCGGCACGTACCCCGAGTTCACCCCCTTGGCGAAGGTGATGAGGTCCGGCCGCACGCCCCAGCGGTCGATGGCGAACCACTCGCCGCATC
>Ga0307375_10003560_pt1 | contig 15264 bp, 14 predicted proteins | sample TR1MG_FD_202531 | JGI IMG/M metagenome (GOLD analysis project Ga0307375, IMG submission 202531) | Soil microbial communities from Risofladan, Vaasa, Finland - TR-1 | ecosystem: Environmental > Terrestrial > Soil > Coastal area > Acid sulfate soil | place: Finland: Risofladan, Vaasa | collected...
GTCGATCCCACGAAGGTAGTGCGTTTTGGACTGCAGAACGCGGCATCGATCGCGGGCCTGATGCTCACCACCGATTGCATGGTGGCCGAGCTGGTCGAAGAGAAGTCCGCCGGCGGCGGCATGCCCGACGGCATGGGCGGTATGGGCGGTATGGGCGGTATGGATATGTGACGAGCGCGCAAACGCGATGTCACCCCCGCCGCGTGCGGGGATCCAGCTGTTTCGAAAGGCCCCGGTTCGTCGGGGCTTTTTTTGTGCCATTTACGGTGTACTTGCTTAGAGGTGCAAATCCTCCACAAATTGTAGGTTGTCCGCTATCGCATAATGCGAGTGACCGCAATGCAGAGGGTTTTTAGCCTACCGGTCGCGGTGGTGGCACCACGGCACTCGTCAAACTTGGTGCGTCCGCTAGGCTAAAAACCCTCTGCATTATGGAAAGCTTTTCATAAGGGTCGGGTCCCCCATTAGGTGAGAACGCGACCTCGAGCTCTCCGGCGCTTTGGACGGTAACGGACTTCTCGGCGGTAAGGTTGGCATAGCCTGACTCGACCAGCCGCTCTATCGAGCTTTTCTCGGCCCAGGCTTCGCTCGGCGCAACCAGGGTAAGACCTGCCGATACCGCAGCGTAGCCGGCGATGGTGTGCTGACTTGTGTGCAAAAGCGTCTGAAGTGCAAAGGTGGGGGTGGTCACCTGCCGATACCGAACTCGTTCGCGGAGACAAGACCTCGATAAAAGGTGCCCGACATGATGCATCCCTGTAATTTTCCAGAACATTTTCTTGTCAACACGCGACGACATTAACCGCCAGACCGCCAAGGGAAGTTTCTTTGTACTTGGATTGCATATCGTGCCCTGTCTGGCGCATGGTTTCGATTACTTTGTCCAGAGATACGTAATGGCTACCATCACCGGATAGAGCGAGGTAAGCAGCATTAATCGCTTTCACGGCCCCCATTGCATTGCGCTCGATGCATGGAATCTGCACAAGACCGCCGACCGGATCGCAGGTCAATCCAAGGTTATGTTCCATGCCTATTTCGGCCGCGTTCTCGATTTGTTCATTGCTTCCCCCAAGCGCTGCCGCCAGGCCGGCCGCAGCCATTGACGACGCCACGCCGACTTCGCCTTGGCATCCGACTTCTGCTCCAGAGATGGATGCATTTTCTTTATAGAGTGAACCAATCGCTGCGGCAGTCAGCAGAAAGTCGTGAATGCCCAGCTTGCTCGAGTTGGGACAGAATTGCTCGTAAAAACGCAGCACGGCAGGAACGATGCCAGCGGCACCGTTGGTTGGTGCGGTGACGACCCGGCCGCCTGCGGCATTTTCCTCGTTCACCGCCATCGCGAAGGCATCCACCCAGTCGAGTTGACGTAGTGGCTCACGTTGGTCTTCTTCGGCGAGCACGCGTTCGTACAAGCGTTTCGCTCGCCGGCGTACGTTAAATCCGCCTGGGAGCACGCCCTCCTCCTTAAGACCGCGTTCGATACAGCCGTTCATGGCTTCCCAGATTCCATCGAGGCCGGTTCGCACCTCTGTTTCAGTGCGCAGAATTTTTTCATTCGCCAGCGCAACCTGTGCAATCGTGAGCCCGCTCTGCTGCGCCATGCGTAATAACCCGTCGCCCGAGTGGAAGTCATATACCCATGCCGGAGCCGGCTGGGGGACCCCCAACTCCTCAGCCGCAAGAACAAAACCTCCCCCAACCGAAAAATATACCCGCTCCATGAGCAGTGTTCCGCTTTGGGCATACGCTTGGCAGCACATCCCATTCGGGTGCTGCGAAAGCCTGCGATCCTTGCGAAACGAAACATCCACCTCTGGGTCGAATGGAATACGATGTTTGCCGAGCAGGGCAATCTCTTTGCTATTGGCCACTGCGCGCAAACGCATTTCGATCGAGTCAACGTCGATCGATTCGGGGCGCTCGCCGAGCAGACCCAGAAGTACTGCGCGGTCAGTTCCATGGCCTTTTCCGGTCAGCCCCAAGGATCCGTACAACTCCACGTGAATCCTGGCTATTCGCTCAAGCGCATCTGCTGAAACCGCCTCGTCGAGAAAGCGCCGAACGGCCCGCATGGGCCCTACAGTATGAGAACTGGAAGGCCCGATGCCGATCCGGAAAAGTTCGAATGCGCTAATCGGCATAGTCTTGAAGTCTCCCGCGCGGGTCGGTGTGCCGACTGGCGTTGCTCCGCTGCCGCGAGGGTGCGCTTATTTGATGGGCGAAAACGCCACCGGGGAAAGAAAGACACTTTCCTGGTGCACGAGATAAGGCAGAATGGTGGGCACGAATGCCTGCCATTCGACATCGGCAGCAAGCTTGACGCGCTGCGCTTGACGATGGCCAAAGTCGTCGTAGGCCCACAGGAACACGATCGCATTGAGGGTGCCCGACTCTTTGTTCCAGCAACCAATAAGTTTGGCGTAGCGGGTGATGATGTGCAGGCCGTTTTGCTCATATATCTTGAGAAACTCGGATGCTTTGCCTGCGTGTACTTGATAAGTACGCATTTCCAGGATCATTTTTTCCTCACGCTGGGTGAAAAGCTATGGAAAAACTAAACCAACGTTTATGTCTTCAACTGACGATATAATGCCACAGTTTGGGATAAGAGTCGAACAGGACCAGCAGAATATGAAGGCAAAATCCACCCTGCTCACGGAACGCCGCCGGGGCAATGCCGCAAAAAGGAAACGCAGCGCAATGCGCGTGACGCCACGGCTGCCGCATGCCACCCGCCGTGCCCAGATTCTTTCTCAAGCCGCCGGGTTCTTTTCGGAGTACGGCCTCACCGCCCAGACGCGGGCCTTGGCCGACGTTTGCGGCATTTCGCAGCGCTTGCTGTACCGCTTCTTCCCGACCAAATCCGCGCTGATCGAAGAGGTCTACAAGGCCGAAATCGCCGGACCCTTCAAAGCCGTTTGGTTTGCCGACCTGAGTAACCGCAGCAGGCCGGTGGAAACGCGTCTGAACGACTTTTACATAGAGTACTACGACCAGGTTCTGACGCAGCGCTGGCTGCGACTGTTTCTTTACGCCTCGCTGGCCGACCTGGGGATGGCGCCAGCCTATATTTCGGCGATCATTACCCACATGCTCGAGGTCATTGTCCAGGAGTCGGCGCTTGAACTTGGTCTTGCATTGCCGGAGGACAAGGCGCTTTGTCACGAACTTGGGTGGGCGCTGCATGGCGCCGTTTCCCACCTGGCGATCCGGCGCCGGATCTACAGCAACACCAATCCGCCGTCAGCCGCGGAAGTGATTCCAATGTACGTCCGGGTCTTTCTCTCAGGGCTCCAGGGCGCGCTTGCGCCCCTGCCTAGGCAAGCCGTTTAGAACAATGTCTTCACTTGACGACTTATTGTCCTGCATGCTACCTTGCTATTTGCTATTAACGGCTCCGATCTTGGAGGCCAGCCCAGCGTAATTGTTTTCGTTGTCGTTTGGCATTGGACCAGCAGCGCCTTCAATCGAAGCGCCGCTATTGCGAGGAGAGCACACAATGAGCATCAATTGGCAGCATCAAGTGGGGCGCCGCGATTTTCTAAAACTTGCAGGGGGTCTGGCTGGGAGCAGCATGCTGGCGTTCGCCGGTCAAGCGCAGGCCGCCAACGATCTTAGTTTCTTCACTTGGTCTGCAGCGGTGGACGACGTCAAGAGCCATTTGACCGCCTTCGAAAAGAAGTACGGCATCCAGGTCACCTATAACAATGCTCCATGGGCGCAATACCGAGACATCATGATCACCAAGTTCGTCGGCAAGGCGCCGCTCGACGTGCTCTGGGTGTCCGACAGCTGGCTGCCGGAGTGGGCCGACGCGGGCTGGCTGGCTCCGATCAACGGCTTTCCTGAACTGATGAAATACGACGCGGACACCAACGACTTCTGCATTAAATCGATGCAGTACAAGGGTCGACAATACGGCCTCACCTATTACAGCGACTATATGGCTTTCTTCTACGACGAGCAGAAACTCGCGAAGGCAGGCATCAGTGCCCCCCCGAAAACCTGGGACGAAGTGTTACAGCAGTCGCTCAAAATAAAGAAGGCCGGTCTGTCAGACTATCCGCTGATGCTGTCGATGGCGCGTGAAAGCTGGCTGATCGAGTTTCTTACTGCGATGGTGTACTCCAACGGCGGTCACTTCGTAGACGACGCTGGCAACGCCGTGATGCAGGACCCTGAAAAGGGCGCGCAGCAAACCCTGCAGTGGATCGTCAACGCGGTGCAGAAGCACAAGATCATTTCGCCCGCCTGCGTCGAACTCGGCGAGCTCAATGGACTGAAGGCATTCTCCTCCAGCAATCACGCCTTTGCCCTGCTTGGCCGCTACCGCGTGCGCACGCTCAACGATCCGAAACAGTCGCAGATTGCGGGGCACGTCAAGCAGGCGCTGATGCCTGCTGGTCCCGGCGGCTCGCACGCCACTGTAGGCTGGATGCGATTTTATGGTTTGACGACGCAAGCGGCTGCCGACAAGACCCGTGCCGCCAATTCGGCCAAGCTGATCGAGTGGTTCGGCGGCAAGGCAGACGGCAAGTATGAATTCCAGAAATTGCTGTTCGAAGACATCGGTAGCGGCTTCGGCGTCAAGTCCCTGTTCAATGATCCGCAGATCCGTGCCAGTTACCAGAAATACTCCGACATCAACATGTTCGAGAAGCAGCAAAATCTCGCCCGGAAGAAGGACGTCATCAGCCCCTGGTTCGGTGAATGGGACGAGATCAACGGCAGCGCATGGCAGGCCGCCGTCGTCGGCAAGTCAACCGTAGCCGACGCGCTGAAAAAATCCGCCCAAACCTGGAACGACCTCAAGAAGCAAAGCTGAGGCCCCGCCTGCGGGAGGGGGTGCAAACCGCCTCCCGTCATTCCCAAGGAACCACGGAAGTGAATGTACAGCTCAGGGCGGCGCGGCGATCCGTCTCTTATCCGGTCAGCGCCTACGACCAGAAGACTGCGCTGCTCTTGCTCTCACCGATGCTGGCGGTGCTGGCGGTGATCGCGGTTTTCCCGGTTCTGTACGCGTTCTGGATCAGCCTCTTCGACCTCAAACTGACGCGGCCGCACCGCGTACCGTTTGTGTGGTTCAACAACTACGTGCAGGTGTTCCATGACCAGATGTTCTGGGATTCGGTCACTCGTACCGCGTCGTTCACGGTCATGTCGGTTACAGCGATCATGGCGATCGCGCTGTGCATGGCCTTGCTGCTCAACGAGGAGTTTCGCGGCCGGCGCTTTCTTTCCGCGGTGCTCCTGATCCCTTGGGCGATTCCCTCCGTAGCCAACGCCCTGATGTGGAAATGGATCTACGATTCCGGCTTTGGCGCGCTAAACGGGCTGCTCTATCAACTTGGTTTCATCCACAAGTACATGATCTGGCTGGGCGACCCCGACAAGACCCTGCCCTTGATCGCCAATGCCTTTGTCTGGAAGGAAGTTCCGCTCGCCACCATCCTGCTCCTCGTGACCATGAAATCGATTCCGGCCGACCTCTATAGCGCGGCCAAGGTCGATGGCGCCAACCTGTGGAAGCGTTTCCTCCATATCACCCTGCCGTCGCTGAAGCCAGGTTTCGCCCTGGTCATGATCTACGAGATCATGATGGCGGTACGCCACTTCGACTTGTTCTTTATCCTGACCGAAGGCGGGCCAGCCGACGCCTCGCACGTGCTCGCATGGGAGGTTTATGTCGAGACCTTCCGCAACCTCTCCTTCGGCACGGGCGCAGCGCTTGCCTACATCATGGCCCTGGTGACCTTCATCCTGGCTTATTCCGTCATCCGCGCCATGGGCCAGAAACTCTGATCATGCATACCGCCAGCCTCGGCAGGCGCGCCCTGCTTCTCGCCGCCTCATTCGCATTTCTCGCCTATGTTCTTGCACCGATCGCGTGGCTGGTGTCCTCCTCGTTCCAGTCCGAATCCGAGATCACTTCGAAGCCGCCGCATTGGGTGCCGCACCACCCCACCATAGAGAACTTTGCGGCCATTTTCACGGCCAAGGATCGGGTCGTCACCTACGCGACGCGCAAAGACGGAGACCCGGCCACGGGTGGTTTCATTCCATCCACGGCCAAATATCTTCTGCCCTCGATGCGGAACAGCTTCATCGTGGCGTTCGCGGTGGTCGTCCTCAATCTGCTGGTCAGCATTCCGGCGGCCTATGCAATGGCGAAGATTCGCTTCATTGGCCGTTCGACGTCGATCTACTTCATGCTGGCGACGCGCGTAATCCCGGATATCGCGCTGGTGGTGCCTTTTTTTCTTGTTATCCGCAAGCTCGGCCTGCTCGACAATCTGCTATCGCTGGTCATCACCTACCTGGCAATTACGGTGCCGTTCAGCGTGTTTGTTCTGCTCAGCTATTTCGAGTCTTTGCCGGACGAATTGGACAAGGCGGCGCGCGTCGACGGCTGTTCGCGCCTGCAAACCCTGATTCGGGTGTTCCTGCCACTGGCGGTGCCCTCCCTGGTGGCGGTAGTGCTGTTTACCTTCCTCACCAGCTGGAACGAATTTCTGCTGGCCCTGATGTTCACCCAGACACCCGTCTCGCAGACCATGCCGGTCATCGTCGCCTCCTTTACTTCGGACTTCACCATCAGTTTCTCTTTTATCAACGCGGCGGGTGTGCTCGCGATCATCCCTCCCGTGATCCTGGCGATCATGTTCGAACGCTACATCGTCTCCGGCTTGACCGCCGGCGCGGTAAAGGGCTAAAGGAGCCAATCGACAATGGCACGCATCAAGTTTGAAAGCGTGAGCAAGCGCTATCCCAACGGCTTTACGGCGCTCGACGACCTCAATCTCGATATCCAGGACAAGGAATTCCTCGTGCTCCTCGGCCCTTCGGGTTGCGGCAAATCGACCACACTGAACATGATTGCCGGCCTTGAGGATATAAGTGACGGCAATCTCTTTTTCGACGGCACCGTCGTGAACGCAGTACCGCCGCATCAGCGCGACGTCGCTATGGTATTCCAGAGCTACGCGCTCTATCCGCATAAGTCGGTATATGAAAATATTGCTTTCGGTCTGCGCATGCGCAAGCATCCAAAGGACGAAATCGACCAGCGCGTGCGCGATGCGGCCAAGCGCCTCGAAATCGAGCATCTGCTCGAACGGCGCCCGACCCAGCTCTCCGGCGGCCAGCGCCAGCGCGTCGCGCTCGGGCGCGCCATGGTGCGCCAGCCGGCTGTCTTCCTGATGGACGAGCCTCTATCCAATCTCGATGCCGCACTGCGCATTTCGACCCGCGCCGAGATCAAGCAACTGCATCAGGTTATGCAGACCACATTCGTTTACGTGACGCACGATCAGTCCGAAGCCCTGACGCTGGCGGACCGGATCGTCGTAATGCGAGACGGTGTGGTACAGCAGATCGGTACGCCCGACGCGATTTACGAGCAGCCGCACAATATGTTCGTGGCGTCATTCCTCGGCAATCCGCCGATCAACTACCTCGACGGACAACTCGCGGTCGACAACGGTGCCGTCACCTTCCGGCGCGGCGCACTCTCGCTGCTCATCCCGCCCGAATCCGCCGGCAAGCTGGCGGCATTCGCAGGACGCGAAGTGACCATTGGAATCCGCGCGGAAGATGTCTCCGAGCACGGCACGCCGCCCGCCGGACAGGCGCTCGGCGGACGCATCACCTCGGTGCTTCCGGTCGGGTCCGACAATTTTCTAGAGATTGATGTCGAGGGCAAGCAATTGTTCTTCCGCGTCGGCAAGGAAGCCCATCACAAGGATGGCGACAACACGGTCCTGACCGTTAACGTGAATCGCCTCCATGTCTTCGACAAGCAAGACGGTCAATCGCTGATCTGGCAGAAGGTTCAGGCATGAAGCCGGCTGGTTTTTCCTTCCATCGTCCGCGGACACTGAACGAAGCCCTGGACCTGCTCGCTGCCCACGGCGATACGGCGAAGCTCATCGCCGGCGGGCAAAGTTTGGTCCCGGTGATGAACATGCGCCTGGCCGCACCGGCGGAACTCATCGATATCAACGACTTGCCCGACTTAGCCGAAATCCGCTACCAGGGGGAATTTGTCGAAGTGGGGGCGTTGACCAGGCATCACCAATTGGCTGAATCGGAGCTTGTGCGCAGCCGCTGCCCCTTGCTGGCACAGGCCGCCGCGACCATCGGCCACTACGCCATCCGCCAACGCGGAACCATAGGCGGCAGCCTGGCCCATGCGGACCCTACCGCCCAATTGCCGCTGATCGCCGTGACCCTGAGCGCCGAAATCGATATCGCCAGCAGCCGCGGGCGGCGGACCTTGAGCGCGGCCGATTTCTTCCTGTCGGTCATGACCACCGCGCTGGAGCCCGATGAAATCGTGGTTGCGATTCGTTTCCCGGTGATGGTGCCGGGGGAAGGCTGCGCCTTCCGCTTTTTCAACCGCCGCCTTTCCGATTTTGCAATCGTTGCCGTCGCCGCCACAATTACGGTGGAGAAGATGCGCATCGCGGGCTTGCACCTTGGCATCGGTGGCGTAGCACCGGTTCCGCTCGCATACGTCGACCTGTGCCAGCGGTTCATCGGGCAAGCGGCCGATAGCGGCCGGGTCAGGGAACTGGCGCAAGCTGTCCGTGATGCCGTCGAGCCCGAAGACAACCCCAGAATTTCCGCCGAGTATCGCCGCGAACTGGTGCAAACGTTGACCGAGCGCGCGCTGACGCTGGCGCTCGACGAGGCGAAAGGAAATGCAGCATGAACAAAGTAGCGCTTAGCCTGCGAGTCAATGGCGAATCCCATGACGTGGTGGTCGAGCCAAGAAAGCTGCTGTCCGACGCCTTGCGCGAAGACTGCCGCCTGACCGGCACGCATGTCGGTTGCGAGCACGGGGTCTGCGGCGCCTGCACCGTCCTGGTCGACGGCCGGCCGGTGCGCTCCTGCCTGAGCTTTGCGGTACAGGCGGCGGGCCACGAAATCACCACGATCGAGGCGGTCGCCCAGGGAGGACAACTCTCCGCGCTGCAGCAGGCGCTGCACGAGGAGCATGGGCTGCAGTGCGGATTTTGCACCCCTGGAATCGTCATGACCTTCGAGGCATTTCTCAGGGAAAATCCAGACCCGAGCGAAGCGCAGATACGCGAGGCGCTGTCCGGCAACCTGTGCCGCTGCACCGGGTATCAAAACATCGTGGCGGCGATCAAAAAGGCCGCTGCGCAAATGCAGGGAGGCGGAGGCTATGTCACACCCTGAATTTCTTTATATCGGCAAACCGGGGTCGCGCAAGGAGGACTACCGCTTCCTCACCGGTCACGGGCGCTATCTCGACGATATCGAAGTGCCCGGTGCGCTGCATGCATGCTTCGTGCGTTCCCCGCATGCGCATGCGCGCATCGTCTCGATCGACATCGATGCGGCCAAAACAATGCCTGGGGTGCTAACCATCGTCACCGGCCGCGAACTGTCGGAGTGGACCGGCAAGCTGCGCCTGGCCCCGCCGATCGACGGATTGCACCCGGTCGAAATGACCACGCTGCCGGTCGATCGGGTGCGCTTTCAGGGCGATCCGGTCGCCTGCATTGTCGCCACCGACCGCTATCTCGCCGAGGATGCAGCCGAGCAGGTCATGGTCGATTACGAGATGCTCGAGGCCGTCACCGACATGTGGCAGGCACTCGAACCTGGGGCGCCCAAGGTCGACGAAACCCTGCCGTCCAACCTGCTCTCGCACCAAAGTTACGCTCATGGCGATCTGACTGCACGCAAGCGCGAAGCCCACCGCGTTATCGAAAGCACCTTCTCCCAGCACCGCCAAACGCATATACCGATCGAAACGCGCGGCTGCATTGCAATCTGGGACCAAGGACGGGAGCACCTGAGCTTTCATGTCGGCTGCCAGGCACCGCATCCCTATCGCACCCAGCTCGCCGCGCGTTTGCGCCTGCCCGAAACCCAGGTGACGGTGATCTCCCCCGATGTGGGAGGCGCTTTCGGCCAGAAAATCACGTTGTATCGCGAAGAGCTTACGGTGGCCGCGCTCGCGCGCCACCTCAAGCGCCCGGTGCGCTGGCGCGAGGACCGCCTGGAAAATCTGACTGCTTCGGCCCAGGCGCGCGAGGATTTCTGCCGCACCCGTGCCGCGGTGGACGCAGACGGCCGTTTGCTGGGTCTGGAACTGGAGATCCTCGAGGATTTCGGCGCCTATTGCTTCTATCCGGGCAATTACCTGGCGCGTGTCGTCGCCATGATCCTGACCGGGCCGTACAAGGTGCAGGACTACGCGTTCGACGTGAAGGTCGTGCTGACCAACAAGGTGGGCAATGCGCCGATGCGAGCGCCGATGTCGGTCACCAGTTGGGTCATGGAAGGCACCATGGACGCGATTGCGCGAGAACTCGGCCGCGACCCGGTCGAAATCCGGCGGATCAACATGCTGAGTGCGGCCGATCTGCCCTACACCATGGCAACGAAGGAAGTGCTCGCCGACATAACGCCGCGCGAGACGCTGGAAGCCGGTCTTGCAGCCATCGATTACGCCGGATTCCGCGCCCGCCAGACCGAAGCGCGCCGCACGGGCCGATATCTCGGCCTCGGCATCTGCGCAGTCGTCGAGTCCACCACCTATGGGTCGGCCTTCTACAAGGCCGCGGGCATCCCCGGGTCCGGCCACGAGGCCGCGTGGGTGCGCATCGAGCCGACCGGCGTGGTCAACGCCTCCGTCGGTCTGGGACCGACCGGTCAGGGTTACGAAACGACCATGGCCAACGCCGTTGCCGAAGGTCTCGGCGTTTCCCCGCAGCAAATTCGCATTCATCTCGGAAATACCGACATTGCACCCTACGGCATGGGAAGCCGCGGCGCCCGCGGCGGGACGGCCGGCGGCGGCACCCTTTATCTGTGCGCGCTCGACGCCCGCCAGAAGGTGATTGCGATTGCCGCGAAGATGCTTGGCATCCCCGATCCGGCCCTGTTGCGTCTGATCGACGGCAGGGTTGAGCGACGCGAAGGAAGCGAGTGGACTCCCACACATGTCGGCCTGGCCGACATTGCGCGTACGGCTTACCTCGATCCGACGGCGCTGCCGCAGGGCATGAGCCCGGGCCTGGAATTCCACAAGACCTATGATCCGCCGCCGATGACCTACTCGAACGCCACGCACTTCTGCGAGGTCGAGGTCGATACCGCGACCGGCGGCATCCGCCTCTCGCGCTATCTCGTCGCCGAGGATTGCGGCACGCTGTTGAGCCCGACCGTGGTCGAAGGACAACAGCATGGCGCCATTGCGATGGGCCTCTCCGGCGCCTTGTTCGAGCACGTCCAGTACGACGAGACCGGCCAGAATCTATCCGGCAGCTTTGCCGATTATCTGGTCGCCACGGCGCACGAGTTGCCGAACTTCGAAATCCTGCCGATGCATACGCCCAACCGCTTGACCCCGGCGGGGCTCAAGGGGATGGCTGAGGGCGGTGTCATGGGCGCGATCGGCGCGGTCACGAACGCCGTCAACGACGCACTCGCACCGTTCGGGGTCGTGGTCAATCGCCAACCCCTTACTCCCATGTACCTGCGCGACCTGCTGCGCGGGAAGATCCAAGAACCTGTTGCGAAATGAATTTTGCAACGGTCCAACATAGGGGAGTGTGAGGGGAGATAGCCCTTCATTTTGAAAGCAGACTCTAAGGAACCACGACATGAACGCAAACGCAAATCTGGCCGCTGTCGGCTTTGTCGGCCTGGGCATAATGGGTCGCAGCATGGCGGGCCATCTTCTCGCCGCCGGACATCGCCTGCATGTGTACAACCGCTCGCGTGAAAAGGCCGGAGACCTGGTCGCCAAGGGCGCGACGTGGCACGACAACGCGGGCGCAGTGGCCGCGCATGCCGATGTTGTCGTCACCATGGTCGGCTATCCGCAGGATGTCGAAGAGGTATACCTCGGCGCGAACGGCATAGTCGCCAATGCCCGCGCAGAGGCGCTGCTGATCGACATGACGACCTCCAGCCCGGCCCTCGCCGCGCGCATCGCCGCCGCGGCGCAGGAGCGCGGCATCAGGGCGCTCGACGCCCCGGTCTCGGGCGGCGACATCGGCGCTCGCGAGGCCAAACTCGCGATAATGGTGGGCGGCGATGCCGCCGCTTTCGAGGCGGCCCTGCCGATCCTGCAACGCATGGGCGCCAATATCGTCCTGCAGGGGGGGCCGGGGGCGGGCCAGCACACCAAAATGTGCAATCAAATCGTCATTGCGTCGACGATCATGGGCGTATGCGAAGGCCTGGCCTACGCCAAGAATGCCGGCCTCGATGCCGACACCGTGCTCAAATCGATCGGCGGCGGCGCTGCGTCGGGCTTCCAGCTCACCGTGCTGGGCGCACGTATCATCAAGGGCGATTTTGCGCCGGGTTTTTTCATGGACCACTTCATCAAGGACATGGGCATTGCATTGGCCGAGGCCGAACGCATGCGGCTCGATCTCCCCGGTCTTGCGCTTGCGAAAAAGCTGTTCGATCAGCTCAAGGCGCAGGGCTACGGCCGCAACGGGACGCAGGCTCTGTTCAAGTACTACGACAGGTAAGCGCGATGGCGATGGATCTTTCGGGGGAGTACCGGATCCCCGCCAGCGCGGCGCGGGTCTGGGAAGCGCTGAACGATCCGGCCGTGCTGCAAGGCTGCATTGCCGGCTGCAAAAGCCTGGAACGCACTTCCGAAAATCAGTTCGCGACCGTCGTCCATGCGAAGGTCGGGCCCGTCTCGGCCGTTTTCAAAGGCACTGTCGCCTTGTCAGATCTCGATCCGCCACGCGCCTATACGCTGACCGGCCAGGGCCAGGGTGGTACCGCCGGTTTCGCCAAAATGAGCGCTCGCGTCACGCTCGATGAAGACGGCGCCGACACCCTGGTGCGCTACAGCGCCAAAGCGGACATCGGCGGCAAGCTTGCCAGCATCGGCAGCCGGCTGGTGCAGACCGTTGCCAAAAAGAACGCCGACGATTTTTTTTCTGCATTCGCCCGCAAGCTGGGCGGCAGCGGCATCCCCGAAGCAGCCCCTATAGCCGCAGCGACGCCCGCCCTTTCTCGCACGGCAACCGGCGCGCGCACCGGAACTGCCAACTCTTTTGCCGCAGTTGGCCGAAAACTGGTACCGCTCTGGTGGATCGTCCTTGCCGTCGGTCTTGGCGGTGTTTCAGGATTCCTGCTTGGCCGCCTGGGGTAAGAGGCCTGCCCGTAAGACTATATTGAGAAGGAATTCTCGAGGTCCAATCTGTCGGCGATAGAGCAAGTGAAAAACTAGAACTTATCTCAAAAAAGGGTCTGTTAACTTTCAATGACTTCTGTTAACTTTGGGGCGTCTTTTCTCCCGAGGTGACAGAGGATGAGCCGAGCCGAAGAACTGACAGAAGAACAATGGAAACTCGTCGAACCGCTGCTGCCGGTCATCGAACGTGTCGACAAGCGCGGCCGACCTCGGATCGAGGATCGTGCCGTACTGAATGGCATTTTCTGGATATTGCGTACCGGCGCTCCATGGGCCGATCTGCCTGGCCGGTTTCCTTCGTACCAGACCTGCCACCGACGCTTCCAGGAGTGGGTCGACTCGGGTACGCTCAAGGCGGTGCTCGAAGCCTTGGCCGAGGACCTACGAAGTCGAGGCAAGCTGGACCTCTCAGAATGCTTCATAGACGCCACCTTCGTAGTGGCGAAAAAGGGGGCTTCGCAGTGGGAAAGACCAAGCGGGGCAAAGGTACGAAGATCATGGCTGTGGCAGACCGCAATGGTCTTCCTGTCGCCATACACGTTGCATCTGCTTCTCCACATGAAGTCACCCTTGTCCCGGATACTGTTGAAGACCGGTTTGTTGCCGATATCCCTGAACGATTGATCGGGGATAAAGCCTACGACAGCGATAAACTTGATGCCAAGCTTGAGCAGCAGGGAATCGAGCTGATCGCGCCGCACCGAGCCAATCGAATCCGCCCCGCCACGCAGGACGGTCGGGCATTGCGTCGCTACAAGCGCCGCTGGAAGGTCGAGCGGCTCTTTGCCTGGTTGCAGCACTTTCGCCGCATCCTGTCTCGCCATGAGTATCACGCTGCCAACTTCCTAGGCTTTGTCCAGCTCGGTTGTCTCGCGATTCTCATGCGACAGTATTTTTGAGATGAGTTCTAGAAAGCGACTGCTCGTAGAAAACATGCGAGTTCGTCAGGTGCTGACAAAATCGCATTTTCTCATCACCCAGGGAGAGACCCGAACTGCTTGTATTGGTCGGGGCGAGAGGATTTGAACCTCCGACCACCTGCACCCCATGCGCGGTGTACATGATAGAAAATCAGTGTCTTACACGATTTCTTCTAAGCGCAATATCGAAATACACCCCTAGTATCGGCGCGGTTCCCCGAAGTGTGCTTAGATGCTTTCCTGCATACGAATTGAATCCAAATCGGGTGAAGGTCTCTTAACAGAAATCGCGTGGGCAAGCGCCTACCTCTTTCAACGTCGCCTCCTGCGCTCGACTCTGCATGATTCCGCTGCTCTCAGTCCCTGGCCCACCCACGGTGGCGCCCGTCTATCAGAGTTGCGCGCCGGGAGAAGTGGAATGATATAGTCAACCGAGTGGCTACGGCCCGGTTAACCACCAGCCGTTCAGAAAGTGGCTGCTGAAAAGGCAGGCATTGGTGCCAGCTACCTGTATCGACAATAGAACCGAAAATTGCTGAATAATTCTTGATGGAAGGCGACAAATCTACGCGGTAAATACAACTCGACACTATCCCCGTGCATTTATCATGCTCGATCGATTGTTTGGGCAGCCTTTTTCCTAGTCGAATGCTTTTTGAATTTAACCGATTCATCCGACCTCTCATTCCGCGATGGACCTATTCGAACGGTAGCCCCAAGAATCGAGCGATCAATTCCCGGGGCCTCCGCCGATACAACGTTACGGCTTATTCGACGTCGGGGACGGAGAGGACTTCGGCAGTTGATACTTGATGTACGGATAGCCGCTGGCGGCATGACAGCCGTTGCATCCCGCAACGGCTTCTTTGAATGCCCCGGTGAATTCCTTCCAGTTCTTGGCTTTGATCGCGGTATCCAGTTTTTCCAGATTTGCCGATTCAAACGCTTTCAGCATGGCCGCATGACCCGGACGCGTATGCTCGCCGACTTCCTGAATCTCGCGCGCTTCCTTCAACTGATAGTCGGCCATGCCCCAGTTGCCGCCCTTGGCTGCGTAATACATCGCGCTGACACGGCGGCTGTATTCGATCATGATCGTTCCGAGGCCCGGTTGAACATCGGAAAGAGTCCTAA
>Ga0307375_10003561_pt1 | contig 15255 bp, 15 predicted proteins | sample TR1MG_FD_202531 | JGI IMG/M metagenome (GOLD analysis project Ga0307375, IMG submission 202531) | Soil microbial communities from Risofladan, Vaasa, Finland - TR-1 | ecosystem: Environmental > Terrestrial > Soil > Coastal area > Acid sulfate soil | place: Finland: Risofladan, Vaasa | collected...
AAAGGATTTCACGCGACGACCTTAGAGGGTGCGCCGGTGAACCCTTGTGCGCTCTGAACTAGGTTTTGTTCGTGTCTGATCCGCGTCCCACGCCCGTGCCCGACTCAATCGAACGAGAAGGCGTCCCCTACCACGTCGCCATCGTCATGGACGGGAACGGCCGTTGGGCCCAGCGGCGCGGGCTGGCGAGGACCGAGGGACACGGTGCGGGCGAGGTGGCCCTGGTCGACGCGACCTACGGTGCGCTGTCGGTCGGGGTGCGGGCGATGACCGTCTACGCCTTCTCCACGGAGAACTGGCGTCGACCCATCGACGAGGTGCGCTACCTCATGAATTTCAACAAGGGACTGCTCGAGCGTCGTCAGCACGAATTGCACGAGCAGGGCGTGCGCATCACCTTCTCGGGTCGCCGGGGATGGCGCGTACCCAAAGCCGTCATGAAGCGAATGGATGAGGCCGCCGAACTCACCCAGCACAACAAGACCATGACTCTCAACATTGCCTTCAACTATGGCGGCCGTGCCGAGATCGTCGACGCCGTCCAGCAACTCGTTCGCGACCAGGTGCCGGCGAACAAGATTGACGAGAAGGCGATCCGTTCGCGTCTCTACCACCCCGAACTGCCCGACCCCGACCTCGTGATACGTACGTCGGGGGAGTTTCGGATCTCAAATTTCTTGCTGTGGGAGATGGCCTACTCGGAGTTGGTCTTCACCGAAGTCCTCTGGCCGGACTTTCGTCGCGAGGACCTGTTCGAGGCGATTGGAGAGTTCCAACGACGCGAGCGGCGATTCGGAGCAGTGGACCAATGATCGTGACTCGCATCATGATCGTGGTCGGGATCGTCCTCTATATCTTCTTGTGGGTACTCGCCTTCAACGGGGTCTCAAGCCTCGTGGCACCCCTCGCGATCCCGTTGATCCTCGCGGTGTTGGTGGCCGGGGGCGTCGCGCTTAATCGCTTCATGGGCATTACGCCTCGTTCGCAGCACTTTCAAGATCGTGACGACGAGTCCAAGAAGTGAGAGAGTTCCGCGACGACGCTGTCGTACTGCGGACGTACAAGTCGGGTGAGTCAGATCGCATCGCCGTGCTCTGGACGAAAGAGCACGGCAAGGTCCGGGTACTCGCCAAGGGCATCCGAAAGACCATGAGCAAGCTCGGCGGGACCTTGGAGCCGCTCGCCTACGTGCATATCGATTTGGTGAAGTCGCGCGGCGACCTCTACATAGCGCGTCAGGTCCAGCACCGCGAGCGCCTGACGGTCCTGCGTTCTTCGTACGCGCGCATCAACGCCGGCTACGCGGTCGTCGAAGTCGTCGACGCCATACCTTCGGACGACGTGGCCGACGAGGGCATCTTCGATCTTCTGACGCGGGTGTTGTTGACCCTGGACAACGAGTCGTTCGATCCTTCGTTGGTGCCCGCGTCGTTCTACTTTCGCCTGCTCGCGCACGACGGATCCGAACCGGTGGTCGACTCGTGCGTGAACTGCGGGCGCGAGGGTCCACTCGTCTCTTTCGACGCGGCGGTGGGTGGCACCCTGTGCGCGCAGTGCCGCTCGGGCACCGCAATTTCCTCGGACGCACTGACGCTGGTGCGCCGGATACTGGGCGGCGAGCTCGCCGCGGTGCTAAAGGAGACCTCACCCGTGGGTTCTGGCGAGGTCGTGACGCTCGCCCACGAGGCGATTGAGCACCACTTCGGTCGGCGCCTACGTGTACTGCGCTCGACCGCCCCGCTCGCACCGGACGCCTCGGACCGGTAAGGTGCCCTCGTTGACGACGAGGAACTGTGTCCAGCACACCTACAATCTTTTGGTTCCGCCGCGACCTTCGCTTGGCTGACAACCCCGCGCTCGTCGAGGCGGCCGTGCGCAGCGACGGGATCGTGGCGCCCACGTTCATCGTGGACCCGGCGTTCGCCGCGCCCGCGGGGCCCTCGCGCGCCGCGTATCTGCGCTCGACGCTCGAGGCGCTCGACGCGACGTTGGACGGAAACCTGATCGTTCGTCGCGGTGAGCCCAGCGCGGAGCTGCTCGCGCTCGCTCGCGAGCTGGGCGCCTCGTCGGTCGTCGCGACCACGGATCACGCACCCGCCGGACGCCGTCGCGATGAGCGGGTGGCCCGAGCGCTCGCGAGTGAGGGCATCGACGTCGAATTTCGCGATTCCAACTACGCGGTCGCTCCCGGCGTCGTCACCACCAAGAGCGGCTCGCCGGGCCAGGTGTTCGGTGCGTTTCGTCGAGGATGGGAGCTCGTGCCGGTCGCGAAACCACTCGAAGCGCCGACGGGGATGCGTTGGCGCCCGACGCACTCCGTAGGTCTTGACGCCTTGAGCGAAATCGCCGGCAGCGTGCGACCCTCGTACTTCGGTGAACTGCCCGACGAAGTGGCGAACCCGCAGTGGTCGGCGGGTGAGTTGGCAGCGCACGAGCGCCTGACGTCGTTCGTCGCGACCGCCTCGTCGTACGCAGAGCGAAGGGATTTGCCGGGTGAGGACGCGACGAGCCGGTTGAGTCCGTTCTTGCGCTTCGGCGCACTACATCCGCGTCAGGTGCTCGCCGCCCTCGCCGAGGTGTCACCCGATGAGCGAAGTTTTGAGTCGGAGGTCTGCTGGCGTGAGTTCTACGCCGATGTGCTCTTTCACCGCCCCGAGTCAATCGGGCGCGAACTCCAACCATCGATGGCGAACCTTCGTGTCGACCGCGACCGGGCCGCGGTGAAGCGTTTTCAGCAATGGGCTCGTGGCGAGACGGGCTACCCATTGGTCGACGCGGGAATGCGTCAACTTCTCAACGAGGGCTGGATGCACAATCGCGTTCGCATGGTAACGGCATCGTTTCTCGTCAAGCACCTGCACCTCGATTGGCGATGGGGCGCCAAGTGGTTCATGTGGCGACTCATCGACGGCGACGTGGCGTCCAATCAGCACGGGTGGCAGTGGACGGCGGGCACGGGTACCGACCCGGCGCCCTTCCATCGAATCTTCAATCCCTCTCTGCAGGCGCAGCGTTTCGATCCTCAGGGTGTCTACATTCGTCGCCACGTCGCCGAACTCAGTTCGCTCGGTGCACCCCAGTGTCTCCTACCCGGCGCCGGAGGAGGCCTTTTGGCACCCGAGGGCTATCCCGCTCCCATCGTGGAACTCAATCGCGAGCGTACTGAGGCGTTGTCGAGGTTCGCTGAGGCGCGCGAACTCGCTAGGGTTCGTTCGTGAAACGACCCTTTGGCGTCTACGTCCACGTGCCCTTTTGTGCGCACCGATGCGACTACTGCGCGTTCGCGACCTACGCGGATCGCGACCACCTGATGGACGAGTACGTTGACGCCGTCGTCCAGGAAATCCAATGGGCGCGCGAGCGAGGACTTCCTTCAGCGTCGTCGGTGTTCTTCGGTGGCGGGACACCCTCACGGCTCGAGCCGGAGCAACTACTGCGAATCCTCGACGCGCTGGCGCGCGACGACGACTGCGAGGTCACCGTCGAATGCAATCCCGAGGACGCGAGTCTCGAGCGACTCCGCGCCTACCGGGCGGGCGGGGTCACGCGAATGAGTTTTGGCGTGCAGTCGACCCAGCCGGCGGTGCTCGCCGACCTCGGACGCCGTCACGGGATCATGGCGCACGAGGAGGTCTCGCGAGCCGTCCACCAGGCGGGCTTTTCCACGTGGAACATGGACCTCATCGTGGGTTCACGCGCTGAGTCGCTCGATGACGTGCGCGCGACGCTGGGTGACCTGCTCGGTCTCGAGTTCCCACCTCCGCACATCAGCTGCTACGCGCTCACTCCCGAGCCGGCGACCCCGCTCGGCCAAGACCCCGCGCGCCACCCCGACGAGGACGAGACCGCCGACGCCTACGACGTCGTGGGCGCGACGCTCGAGGCGAACGGCTACGAGTGGGAGGAGATCTCGAACTGGGCTAAGCCCGGTCATGAGTGCCGCCATAATCACGTCTACTGGGAGCACGATGACTATCGCGGATTCGGTTCGGCCGCCCACTCGCACGATCAGGGGCGAAGGTTCTGGAACGTGCGCACGCCCGATCGCTACATCGCCATGGTGCGGGCCGGTGAGCTGCCTCTCGGGGGCGAGGAGTTCCTCGACGAGTCGACCCAGGCCTTCGAGCGCGACTCGCTCGCTCTGCGCACCCGTCACGGGGTTGCGGTCGAAGCGTTCGATTCACTCGACGAGATTGCCCATCTGGTGCGCGTCAGTGAGGGTCAGGTGACGCTCGCCCCGAAGGGGCGACTCCTCGCGAACCAGGTGATCGTTCGCTTAAGGAGCTCGGACTAGTCCGATAGCCTTGATGAATGGCATCAACTCCCGAAACCGACCCGAACCTTCTCGAGAAGATCACGAATCTCGCGAAGCGACGTGGCTTCATCTTCCAGTCGGCAGAGATCTACGGGGGATTCCGCTCGACCTACGACTACGGCCCCCTGGGCGTCAACATGCTGCGCAACGTGAAACAGGCCTGGTGGCGTTCGATGGTCCAGATGCGCACGGACATCGTGGGCATCGACGCGGCCATTCTCGGCCCGCCCGCGGTATGGGCGGCGTCGGGGCACCTCGAGACCTTCACCGACCCGCTCGTCGACTGTCGCAAGTGCAAGGAGCGCTGGCGCGAGGACAAGATCGACGGCGTCTGTCCCAACTGCGGATCAACCGAGTTCACCGAGCCGCGTGCGTTCAACCTGATGTTCAAGACCCAGGCGGGCCCCGTCGAGGGCGAGGGTGCCACGGCGTACCTGAGGCCCGAGACCGCCCAGGGCATGTTCACAAACTTCGCCAACGTGCTCTCGACCGTTCGAAAGAAGCCCCCATTTGGCATCGCCCAGATCGGCAAGTCGTTCCGTAACGAGATCACTCCACAGAATTTCGTCTTTCGAACTCGTGAGTTCGAACAGATGGAGATGGAGTATTTCGTACCGCCGAGCGAGGCGCCCGAGTGGTACAAGTATTGGATCAAGGCGCGTTACGACTGGTACCTCGACCTCGGTATCCCCGCGGATCTCTTGCGACTCCACGAGCACGCGAAAGAAGACCTTTCGCACTACTCCAAGGGCACCACGGACGTCGAGTTCGCGTACCCCTGGGGCTGGGACGAACTCGAGGGTATCGCCAATCGTGGCGACTACGACCTCACCCAGCACTCGAACGCGTCGGGGGTCAAGCTCGAGTACTTCGACCAGGCGGCGAACGAGCGCTACACGCCCTACGTGATCGAACCCGCCGCGGGAGCGACGCGAGCGATGATGGCGTTCCTACTCGCCGCGTACCACGAGGACGTGGTCGAAGGTGAGATGCGTACGGTACTGCGCCTCGACTGGCGCCTGGCGCCCTACCAGGTGGCGGTGCTACCGCTTTCCAAGAAGCCCGAACTCGAAGGAGTCTCGCGGGACGTGCTCGCTCGTCTCCAGCCGTACTTCACGTGCGACTACGACGTCACCCAGTCGATCGGTCGTCGCTATCGTCGCCAGGACGAGGTCGGCACGCCCTACTGCATCACCATTGACTTCGACACCCTCGATGATCACAGCGTGACGGTGCGCGAGCGTGACTCCACGGCCCAGACCCGCGTGAAGATTGACGACCTCCTGAGCGACCTTCGAACGCGCACCGGACAGGTTTAGTGGTGCGGGGCGACGCACGCCCCGCGACGCACGCCCGCCGGGTCGATGGCCAAGCCTCAGTGGCTGCGGGCCAGGCAGGAATTACCGCGCCACGTGTGCCTGGCTCATCGCGGGGTCACGCCACACGAGAGCGGGCACGCTGAGCAGGAGCCCCAGGATGACGCCGAGGACCGCGACGCCGGACCAGGCGAAGTGCGAGTACGCGAAACCGGCCGCGAACGAACCGAGTGCCCCGCCGGTGAAGAAGCACATCATGTAGACGCCGTTGGTGCGGCTGCGCATCTCGGGGGCGACCTTGTAGATGACGGCCTGATTGGTGATCTGGATCCCCTGGACTCCGACGTCGAGCACGATGATGCCGAAGCCCAGCAACCAGATATCGTGACGCCCGACCAGGAGTACGACGAACGAGATGGTGATCAAGAGTGAGGAGACGACCGTCGAGCGGCGGCTGCGGTTCTTGTCGGCCTGGTGCCCCGCCGCGTTCGCCGCGAGTACGCCCGCGACGCCGAGCAAGGCGAACAAGCCAATGCGGCCGCTCGAGTAGTGGAACGGCGCACCCGACAGGTGAAAGGCGAGGGTCGCCCACAACGCGCTGAACGCGGCGAAGTTCACGGCACCGAGCCAGGCACGCCGGCGAAGTTCTCGGTAGGTGGCGAGGAGGGCGAACGAACTCGTCACCAACTCGCGGTACGCAACGTGGGGCCGGGGCGCCTCGATGGGCAGCACGAGGCGTAGGACGATGGTCATGATCGCCAAGAGCGCTGCCGCGCTGGCGTAGACGCCACGCCAGCCGACCGCTTCGGCGAGGAGGCCGGACAGAGCTCGCGAGAGCAGCGCCCCGGTCAAGAGGCCCGTCATGAGCCGTCCGATGACTCGACCACGCTCCCCTTCGACGGCGAGGTCGGCGGCGAAGGGGATGATCACCTGGCCACCCACCGAGCAGAGACCGACGACTGCAGTGATGGCACCGAGCAAGGCGAACGAGTGCGCGAGGGAACCGAGCAACATCGCGACCGACGCGAGGGCGAAGATTGACACGATGAGCCGCCGTCGCGGGAGGATGTCGCCGAGTGGCACGACGAAGACAAGACCGACAGCGTAACTCGCTTGCATCAAGGTGATGAGCGACGACGTGGCCAGTGTGCTGATGGCGAACTCTTGTCGTACCTGGTGCAGCAGCGGTTGGAGGTAGTAGAGGTTCGCCACGACGACACCGATGGCGACGGCCATGACGAAGGTGAGGGATCGAGAGAGGGGGCGAGGGGCCATTTCGAGGAGGGAGGCCTCAGATGGTCGAGGGGATTGAATAGGTCACCTGGGCCTTCGCCACCAGTTCGTCGTGCCCTCGCGAGTACAGTGACACGTCCACGACGGCGAGCTTGCGGCCCAGTTTCAACACGGTGGCTCGCGCCATTAGATCGGTGAAGTCGGGCTTTCGAAGAAAGTCGATGTGCAAGCTGGTGGTGACCGCGAGCAGCACCGGACCGATCTTGGCGAGAATCGCCATCCACGCTGACGTGTCGGCCAGCATCATCATGGTCGGTCCCGACAGGGTGCCTCCGGGACGGCCGTGTCGGTCATTGACGGGCTGACAGACGACCACCGTGTCGCCGTGGAGCTCCTCGACCCTCGGCACTTCGCTGCCCGGAAAGGCGGCTTCGAGGATTTCCTGGAGTTGTGCGACGTCGAGTTCGGTCATCGTGATTACGCTGCCTTGCGGTAGCGCGCGGTGGCGAGTGGACCGAGAACGAGGATGGCGCCGATGCTCCAAGCGAGGGTCAGCCACGTGGAGTTGCCGTGCGGTGTACCGAGCATGAGACCGCGGACCGCATCGGCCGTCTGACTTACTGGTTGATTGGTGGCGACCCACTGCAGCCACCCCGGCATCGAGCTGACCGGTACGAAGATTGACGAAGCGAAGGTCAGAGGAAAGATGATCGGGAAGGCCATGGCCTGGGCCGTCTCTGAGTTCGGGGCCGAAAGCCCTAGGTAGGCGAAGCCCCACGAGAGGCAGTACGCGAAGAGCAGCATTAACAGACACGCCTGAATGTAGGGAATAACACCCCCGTTCGGACGGAAGTCGACCGCAAAGCCAACGACGGTGATGATGATCAACACCGCGACGTTTCGCACGAGGTCCGAGACCGTTCGTCCCGCCAAGACGGCCATCCGCGCCATCGGCAGCGCCCGGAATCGCTCGATCAGCCCACGTTGGAGATCTTCGGCGAGGCCGATCGTGGTGCCGATGGCGCCGAAGATGGTTGTCTGCACCAAGATTCCCGGGATCAAGAAATTGACGTAGGAGACGCCGGGGATCTTGATGATGCCCCCAAAGACGAAGCGGAACAAGAGCACGAACATTACGGGCTGCACCACGGCGAAGACGAGTGATGTCGGGACGCGAACGAGAGCGATGAGATTGCGGCGCGCGATGGTGAGAATGTCACTCACGACCCAACGCAGTGAACTCTTGTGGGCCTGCACGGGCAGGGCGGTTGATTCGCTGGTCACGTTCGTTCTCGACCCTTTCGTGGGGAGGGGCCCCGCGAGACCGCTTCGCCAAACGCTCCATCGGCGTCGTCGGTCTTGTGGCCGGTGAGACTCAAGAACACATCATCGAGACTGGGCTCGCGCAGCGTTAGCCCGGTCAACTCAATGCCCGCAGCGTCGATTCGGCGTAGGGCTTCCGCGGCGGCGCTCGGTCCGCGATCGACGGTGATCTCGACCACGGTGCCGTCGACATTGGTGGGTTTCGGGGAGAGCTGCTGCAAGATATCTGCGCCTCGCTGGGCTTGCGACGTCGAGCCGAAGCTGACTGACAGGACCGTGTTACCCAGGCGAGTCTTAAGTTCTTGACTGGTGCCCTCGGCGATGATTCGACCGTGGTCGAGCACGACGAGTTGTTTGGCGAGCCGGTCGGCCTCTTCGAGATATTGAGTGGTGAGCAGCACCGTCGTGCCTCCTTCTACCAGGCGCTCAATGATTGCCCAGAGGTCCTGGCGGCTCTGGGGGTCGAGTCCGGTCGTTGGCTCATCCAAGAACAACAGCGGTGGATTGGCGACGAGTGCGGCCGCGAGGTCGAGTCGTCGGCGCATCCCACCCGAGTAGGTCTTAGACGTACGGTTTGCGGCGTCGGTGAGCCCGAACTGCTCCAGTAGTTCACGGGAGCGTCGGTTGACGAATTCTCTTTCGAGGTGGTTCAGCTTGCCGATCATGCGGAGGTTTTCGAAGCCCGTGAGGTTCTCATCCACGGTGGCGTACTGTCCAGCGAGCCCGATGCTGCGACGAACCTCATCAGGGCGTTCAACAACGTCGTACCCGTTCACACTCGCGCGCCCCGACGACGGGGTGAGGATTGTGGACAAGATACGCACCATCGTGGTCTTTCCTGATCCGTTGGGTCCGAGCAGTCCGAAGACCTCGCCACGCGGCACGCGCAGGGTCACGTCCTCGAGGGCGTGGACCTCGCCGTCCTTGAAGGTGCGGTAGATATTGAGCGCCTCTACGGCGAAGTCGGACACGAGGGTCAGTTTAGGGAGTGTTGGCGGTCGTGACCCTGCCTCACCAGCGAGCGGGTACCTTCTGTGCATGGCTATTTCGGACAGTGAGATTGCACAGGTCCGTGCGGCAACCGACATCGTGGCGCTCATAAGCGAGTATGTGGCGCTGAAGAAGTCGGGGCGGCGCTGGACCGGCCTGTGCCCATTTCACGGGGAAAAGACCCCATCGTTCTCGGTGAACGCCGAAGAGGGGCGCTACTACTGCTTTGGGTGCCGCGCCTCGGGTGACCAGATCACCTTCTTGCGAGAGACGCAGCACCTCGATTTCATCGAGGCGGTTCGGGTGCTCGCGGATCGAGCTGGCATCGAACTTCACGAGGACGTGAACGCGGGGCCCGCACGCAAAGAGCGACAGGAGTTCCTCTCCGCCATGGACAAGGCAGTCTCGTGGTATCACGATCGACTCTTGAACTCACCCGACGCCCGGCCTGCGCGTGACTACTTGCGTTCTCGAGGCATCAGCGGCGAAGTCGCCCGACAGTTCAAACTTGGCTGGGCCCCCGACGAATGGGACGCCCTCACGAGCGCTCTCAAACTCAATGAGAAGGTGCTGACGGGCACGGGACTCGGATTCGTCAATAGTCGCGAGCGGCGCCAGGACGCGCTTCGCGCCCGTCTGATCTTTCCCATCTTCGATCCTTCGGGCAAGGCAATCGCTGTGGGTGGCCGAATTCTGCCGGCGGACCCTCGCGTGCCGGTACGACCCGACGCGAGGGTCGAAGCGAAGTACAAGAACAGTCCCGAGACTCCGATCTACTCCAAGCGTCGCACCCTCTACGCACTGAATTGGGCGAAGGACGACATCATCAAGTCGGGTGAGATCATCGTGTGCGAGGGCTATACCGACGTCATTGCGTTCTTCAGCGCCGGGATGCCGCGGGCCGTGGCGACGTGTGGCACCGCACTCGGTGAGGAGCATTTTCGCACCATGCGCAACTTCGCCAAACGCATCGTGCTCGCCTACGATGCCGATCAGGCGGGCCAGAGCGCCGCGGCCTCGGTCTACCAGTGGGAGCGTCAACACGAGGTGGACGTCGCGGTGGCGAAGTTGCCCAAGGGGAGCGACCCGGCCGAACTCGCCCAGCGAGACCCCGAAGCGTTGCGTCAGGCAGTCGCGACCGCGGTGCCCTTTCTCCAGTTCCGCCTCGAGCGGGTGCTCGAGGCGGCGAACCTCGCCACCGCCGAAGGGCGCGCGCGGGCGGCTGAGATTGCCATGCAGGTGCTGGCCGAGCACCCGAGCGAACTCGTTCGTGACCAGTATCTGATGCAGGTGGCTGATCAGCTGCGCTTGGATCTGGTGACGTTGCGACCGCGGGTGCTCGAGATGGCCCGAACGCCGCAGCGTCGCGAAATCGCCAATGAGCCCTCGCGCGTTGACGAGACCTTCCGGGCCCCGATGCAGACGTCGCCGATGCCTCGGCCCGGGCTCGAAGCGCTCCGACTCTGGCTGCATTTTCCAACTGAGGTGCAGCACCGGTTCATTGGTCCGTATTTCGTGAATGAGGTGCAGCGAGAGATTTACGACGCGCTCGCGAGTGGGTCGCCGGTTTCGGAAGTCATTGACACCCTCGCACGTAGGGGACAGGACGAGGCGGCCCACGTGCTCAGCCAGTTGGTGGTGGACGAACTCGATCGCGAGTACACCGCCGAGGACATCACGGCGGTCGTGTCGCAACTACTGCGAAGTGCTATCCAGCAGGAGTTGAAGAACGTGGATCGCGAAATGCGCGACGGCGTACTCAGCCCCGAGATCGCGGAGGCAACGATCCGTGACGTGAAGGAACGTCTTTCCCTTCTGGAGACTCCGCACGGTGGGGTCGCAGAAAGTGACTTGAGGGCCTGGCTGTTGTCGCGGTATTCGAGCGAAGCGTCGTGAACAGGGCCCGGCACGGGGTCATCGGAGGACTTGAGATGCTCGCCCCGCTGGACGTCGAGGAGGAACGGGACCTGTACCCCGTCATCCAGCGCGGCCGGGACGCGGCGGCAGCATTGGTGAGCGGCGATCTCGATGAAACGGGTAACCGTCGCCTCTTGCTTCGTCAGCGTCAGGAGGGCCAGGAGGCGGAGTCACTGCTATTACGTGCCACCTGTGGTCTGGTTCGAACACGGGTGCTTGAGCGCGGGTACCGGTTCGGCAACGAAGAATTGGAGGCGGCGGGCGTTGAGGGACTGGTCAATGCGTTGCGCCGGTTCGATCCCAACCGGGGAACCAGGTTCTCTACGTACGCAAACTACTGGATCATGAAGCTCGTCAATCAGGCTATTCAGCAGCAGGTTGGCCTCTCCGACACTGAGATGCGGTTGGTCTTGAAGTTGCAGAAGTTGGAACGGAGCAGTCCAACGAAGAAGGTCACCAAACGAGAAGTGGCGTTGGCGTTGGGTGTTTCTCCGGCGAGGGCGACCGAGGTGATACAGATGAACCATGAACTCGTGTCACGACGCTTCGAGTCCACCGACTTCAGTGAGCTCGCGGCAGTCGCCACGGCCCCCGATGTCGGTGACGCGCCAACTTGGGTGATCGATGAACTACGCCGATTGTGCGGTGACGATTTTGACTCTTTCTGGCAGTTCACGTTTCGCACTATGCCCGTGGAGGAGATTGCGAAGATGAAAGGAATATCTCGACAGGGGATGTCCAAGCGCATCGAGCGATGCCGTCGCGCGGTCCGCGAGAGTCCAGAAGCGACGCGGCTCCAGTCGTGGCTTGACCGTCAGTAGGATTGCCGGGTCGGTGCTAATGTTGCTTTGCCCTCGGGTGCATTCCCAGATAGCTCAATTGGCAGAGCAAGCGACTGTTAATCGCTAGGTTGCAGGTTCGAGTCCTGCTCTGGGAGCTTGGTCGTTGTTGAAGTCCCTCGCCAATGTGAGTTCTCGGTGCGGCGAGCCACCCAGTGCGACGAAGAGTCTGCTCAAGCCCCTGCTACCTTGAATGAGTTGGAGAGCGGTGTGGCCTCTCCGGAGTCGTGAAACAAAGGGCCGTAGCTCAGTGGTTAGAGCAGGGGACTCATAATCCCTCGGTCGTGGGTTCGATCCCCACCGGCCCTACTGAGAGTCAGTTTCCGTAGTGGAAGCGGGCCTGCAGTACCACGACGTCATCGCCGTCGACGAGGTACACCAGGCGATGCTCCTCGTCGATTCGTCGAGACCAACAGCCCGCTAATACGTGTCGGAGTAGTTCGGGCTTACCAATGCCTTCGAACGGGTTTCGCACCGTATCCTCGAGCAGACGATTGAGGCGTTTGAGGGTCGGCTTGTCATTGGTTTGCCAATACAGATAGTCCTCCCAGCCAAGAGGGGTAAAAACTAATCGCACTAGGAGAGCTTGTGAATACTGCGTTCACCCGCTTGTGCTTGCGCCAGGCTCTTGAGGAGTCGACGGGCGTTGGCTGGAGATCGTAGAAGCATGGCCGTTTCATTGAGCGCATCGAAGTCGGCGCGCGACATCAGCACCGCGTCTCCTCTCTTTGAAGTGATCTCGATTGGTTCACGGTCTTCGTTCACGCGTTCAATGAGCGGGAAGAGGTTCTTTCGAGCCTCGCTCGCGGTAATGGACATAGGGTCTCGTTCCTTTGAAAAGTAGTACCACTTATGGTACCAGAATTAGTCTCGAATTTCGAATGAGATTTGACCCTCATGGGCGATGGAACTATCAAGTTTGCTACTCCTTTGCTACTCCGATTTCAGAGTGGGGTGGACGGCTCCGGTAATCAGTGGATTCTTGTGAAGGCAGAAACGGACTGAATGGACGCAAAAGACGTATTCAACTGAAGGCGTACATCTCATAATCCCTCGGTCGTGGGTTCGATCCCCACCGGCCCTACTGAGTGGGCTGAACCCCGTTGGGGGGTCCAGGAGCGATCTGTTCGCCACATAGTCGTCGACGACCAGAATCTGAGTCTCTTCGAACCCGGCAGGTGAGCCACTCCCATAGTCAGAGTGACTCGCCCGCAAATCGCTGTGGATCCTCGAACCAGAGAAGCAACTCTCTGACGTCAAATGGCTTAGTGAGATAACCGGAGGCGCCCATCTCCAAAATCCGTTCAATCTGCCGGGGGCTGGCATCGGCACTCACCATCACCGTTGGAATGTCTTTGGTGGTTTCCTCTGCTTGCAGTCGCCGCAGCACTTCTTCACCGGACATGTCGGGTAGGTGGAGGTCCAACAGGATTAAACCGGGCCGAGACGACGAGACCAGTTCCAGTCCAAGTCGACCCTGCATCGCGTGGATCAAAGTGACACCCGGATAACGAGCCGCCAACTGCTCCATGAGCCGCACGTTCGCGAGGTTGTCCTCGATGTACAAGACGGTCAACTCTGATGCGGGGCGCTCGCTTGCGGCAGTCACATCAGAGTCCTTCGTGGCCATTGAGATTTTCTCTTCGGTTGTCAGTCCGGTGACTTCGGCCATTGGCAGCAGCAGCGTGAAGCTGCTGCCGACGCCAGGAGCGGATTCAACCTCAACTCGACCACCCATTAGATGAATGAGCCGCTGTGATAACGCCAAACCGACTCCGGTTCCCTCCTCACCGGTGCTCTCTCGACCCAGCCGGTCGAAGGGAGTGAACAATCGCTTCAACTCTTCAGCGCCGATTCCGATTCCGGTGTCAGAGACGACAACGGCAAATTCACCGTTTGGCCGGGTGGAGCAATTCAATCTGATCTCGCCATTGGTCCGGTTGTACTTGATCGCGTTCGATACGAAATTCAGCAGTACCTGCTTGAAACGTTGTCGATCGGCCAGCACATGCGCGTGACAGACACTCCCTACTGGTGTCAGGACAGTCAGATTGCGCGCCGCGACTAGGGGCACCATGAGGTCCATTACTTCGTCCATCACGTCTGACACCAAGACGGGCTCCCTGGACAGTGCGAGTTCGCCTGAATCGATTCGTGAGATGTCCAATACCTCATTGATCAGATCGAGCAGGTGCCGTCCGCCGTGAATGATCTGACGCACCGACTCATGCTGGTTCTCACTCAACTCATCCATTTCCAGCAGTTGCGCAAATCCCAGAATCGCGTTCATTGGTGTTCGCAATTCGTGGCTCATCCGTGAGAGGAACTCGGTCTTGGCCGCATTGGCCCGCACCGCCTCCGCCCGTGCGGACACCTCGGCCAGTTGTGCATTCTTCTGAGCCGTGATGTCGGTAACCACGACGGCGACCAGTGGCGGGCCGCCTGTTGTGACCTCGACCTGCTGGTACCGTGTCCAAACCCAACGCACCTCGCCGTCAGAACGGATGATCCGGTACTCGACTTCGACACGCTGGGCGAGGCCAGCCTCCTCCATCGTCTTTCGGACGAATTCGGCGTCGTCGGGATGGGTGAATGAAAGGAAGAGTGCTGGATCGGCGACCGCCTCGTCAACGGTCAGTCCGAAGACCCTCTCCACGGCTGGGCTGATGTAGACGTATCGGTAGGGCGCCGTCGTCCGAAGAATGAAGACTTCATCGATGTTGTCCACCAACTGACGAAACCGCTCTCCACTCTCGTGGAGCGCCTTACGGTTCGCTTCCTCGCTGGTGATATCTACGATCATCCCGACGAACATTGTTTCCCCGTCAACGGCGAACTCCCCAACCAAGAGGTGTAGAAGAAGAAGGGAACCGTCCTTTCGCCGGCCTGCGACCTTCCGGCCGGTACCAATGATGCGGGCGACGCCAGTACTCAAGAAATTGGCCAAGTAGTCGTCGTGGTGACTGTGATCCGGCTCGGGCATCAGCATCGAGGCGTTGCGACCAACGACCTCGCCCGACTCGTAGCCGAACAAGTGTTCAGCCGCAGGACTGAGGAAATGGATTATGCCCTGTGAGTCGATCGTGATGATTCCAGTGATCGATGATTCGACTACTGACTGCAGGACTTCTGGCGAATGTGGCACGAGCCTCCCGTTCGTAAGGTCCACTCTCCAGAGAATAAGCGGAGGAGCGCTCCTATATTCAATGAATCAGTCACTACTCGGCTACGGATTCTCAGGAAAGCCTCGTTCCTCGATGGCACTGGGAAAGTCGGAAAGTCTCCCGGAAATGACACGAGTGGCTGACTCGTGTCAGCCAAC
>Ga0307375_10003563_pt1 | contig 15244 bp, 7 predicted proteins | sample TR1MG_FD_202531 | JGI IMG/M metagenome (GOLD analysis project Ga0307375, IMG submission 202531) | Soil microbial communities from Risofladan, Vaasa, Finland - TR-1 | ecosystem: Environmental > Terrestrial > Soil > Coastal area > Acid sulfate soil | place: Finland: Risofladan, Vaasa | collected...
CCCAATGGCGAAGGCATCATCAATTCCACGCCCTGTGCTGTCACTATCGGAAACGAGGCTCGCCGCTACCAATCTTCTATCTACAACTGTAGTACTAGGCAGGATATCCTCGAGCTCCTTGCGGCTCGGCGCCATATAGTGTTCAGGCACCACGAACGTGCCGTTTTCAAGGCAAGCCTTGATGCTGGTCCGGTGTTCGCCAGACAGTGCACTGTCCAGCATGCCATCGTTGATGAATGATCCCAGAGAATCCGAATACTCGACGAAGGCGTCGAGCTGGGCCTCGAAGACGTGGACAGACCAGAAATCGCCTATGCCCGTGTAATGCGCCCGGTAAGCCGCAACCTCGGCGGGGACCTGACGGTCCGCAACCTTGATCTTGGGCTGCACCGGATATTTCATGGTCTGCCACTTGGAGATATAGGCGGGATCCGTGATGATGACCAGGTTGTCATCCATATCGCCGCCGTTGAGCGGGTTCAGAAGTTCGCCCGCATCCGAACCCATGAAGCACCAGCCTTCACCCTTGAACTGCATCAGATCAGGCGGATGGGTGTTCCAGACCAGGATCATCTCCGATGAATTGGTATTGGGATTGCGCAGGATTAAGGCCTCGCCTTCCTTCACGTCAGGCATGCCAACAATGGAAAGTCCGTCATGCTTGCCGCTAAGGAGATCCAGATCAGGATCGGGCGACGCATCTGCCTGCATCATGTTCGGATAGGGCCGGACATACAGGCGGCAACCAATCCCTTCCATGGCAATGCGACCTTTGATGACGTCCACAGCCATGCGCATGCCATGATTCACCATCCGGCGAAACAAGACCGGCATGGTCTTGGACTGATGATCGGCCTTCATGGCCCTGACCAAAGACCACTCGACCTTGGGCTCACTCAGCTTGCGCCGGCCAGCATCCGAGACATTCACCAGTCTGGAGAAATGCTCCACGAGGGCGTCCTCATCGTCAGAGAAGAGCAGGCTTGCCATCCTGTTCATGGCATCCACGCCGTACTTGACGGCGAGGTTGTCTTCATACCCTCCTGAATTCAGGAGGGTTTGAGGATCCATCGTGAGGTCGTGCAGACCGGTCTTCGACAAAACGCCGATGAAGACGAAGCCATTGGTGAGAACGACTTCCTTCTGCGACCCGTAGTTGACGACGTCGTAATCCTGCAGCAGAGGATTCCTGGCATACACCCCCTTGTTGGAACCCCAAGAGCCCAGCATGGTGAATGCACAGCCGTCAAACTCAGGCAGACTACAGTGCCCGGAGCCGTCCACAAATGCCCGCATTTCCGGCGTGAGCAGGTCCATGTTGAAATCCAGGACACGGAAGAGCTTCCCATTGGGAAGCAGGGCCTCGTATACGGTACCCGTCTCTTCCTTGTAACTGGTAAGCAGCCTGCACTTGTACAGAATCAGATACGAAGCGAAGATGCGCTGGACTCTTTTGGGTGTCTTAACACCAGAAGTGAGCACCAGGCCCAGTTGGCTGAGGTCGCGGATCTTCGCTGCCACAGAGATGAACAGCAGGAACCCTTTGTCCCCGTTGATGTGACCATAGACGAAGCGAAAGCGCTCTCCATCCGGCGTAGTCCAACCCTGCTTGCGCAGGAACGAGACATGATCCACCATCTTGGGACCACCATCCCTGCCTGTGGCTTCAAACGTGAGCACGCCATACCGGAAGCCTTCCGGCACCAGGTGATCCAGGATCTGGCGGGTCTCATGGTTCATGAAATCCGTGTTCGGGTTGTACGGTCTGGTCTTGTCAATATACGGCAACCGGATCCGAACATCCATCTCCGCATCGCTCGCCTGATAGATCAGATGGAAAGCCATCTTGCTGGGAACAGCAGACAGCTCGTCGCCAATCGCTACCGCATTGGCGCTATTGACAGTGCTGATAACCATGTCCAAAGACATAAGTTCTCCTATCCCCTTCCACGGGGATCACTTCAGTTGAGTTGTGAATGGGAATCGCCCTGGGCACGGTCGTCCCGTGCCCAGAAATTGCAAGTTCAGCTACTTGGCGAACTCCATGCGCGCACGTGCTGCAGCACAGCGGTCGGCAAAGCTGCACAGCGTGCTGCCAATTGATACCGCTGTGAAGGAGGACTTGGCACACAGGTCGCCTGTTGTGCTAACGATGGCAGGCACAGCTTTCACTTCCAGCGTGGAAAGCTTGTCGGCTGCGAAGTTGCTAGTGGCACCTGCAGCATTGTTGATGACCGTGGCGGTCTTGACGGCAACCCGGTGAAGCCGCTCCGTAATGCTGTTGTGCTTGGCATTCGCCAAAGTGCGAGGAACTGGCGATGCCTGCATCGCTGATGCAGACATGGCTGCTACTGTTGTGGCGACTGCCTCTGTCACTGCAGCGGCAAGCATCGCGTTGATGATATCCATCTGGGAGGCGGTGAAACCTTTGACTTTAGACATCAGATTCTCCTTGTTTCGAATTAGGTCCCGGTGGGCTCGAACCGGATTGTCCGAGCTTCCGCGTACATTGATTACCTGGTCTCTTCATCACCAAGACTTTTCCGCCTCGCGCGAAGCACACTCCGCCCATGCAGCGGAAGTAAGTCCAGCGACCTGCCTGCACTTGTTTACCTGACAATTGACTGAGCACTTTGAAGGGGTTTGCAGTTCTCGGACGAGCGGCGGGAAATAGGATTCCGATTATCTACCAGAACCGTGAAACCTGCTCAGAATACAAAGAAAAAGGCCCCCGTGTGGGCCTCATGTTGCTGATGAAGTACCGAGAAAGGAATTCTAACGCAAAATCAAACCCCACCGAAAATGGTGGGGTTCGTCAGCGGTCTGAGCCACCAAGCATAGTGGCTCATTCTTACTTTGAGATTGGTGTCGTCATCCTCTTAATAGACGCGGTTTTCGTTATTGAGGACCAATTGACTGGAGGGCATCGATCAGGATTTCCCTCCATTGTCCGACCGATGGTGTCAATGGTCTGCCCGATGGAAAAGGCCAAGAGACTGCGCGTGCATTTGGGATCCTCCCGGTTCCCGTTATGTGGTGATCACGCAACGGAGAAGGGGTTCTGTCCGTATAGCCTGTGAAACCCCCGGAAATCAAAAAAGGGCTCACCGGAACTCAGCCTCGCACCTCGATCCACATTTCGTCATTCGCAGCCAGGTGTAGGGTTTCACCGAACGTGACGAGCGCTGTCGCTCCCCTCCGAACAACATGGTTACGTACCGTTCTTCCGCCACATCGCACGGAAGCGACTGCGCCGGGTGTGGCAACCTCGCAGGACCTGCAGATGAGTTCTCCTGCAAGAACTTCGACTGCAAAGACCGTGGCGCCTTCCTGACGATGCAGCGAAAACGTGCCCCATCCGGTACCCGTGGACCAGATGCAATTGAAGGAGGCCGAAACGACCTGCGGAACTGCTGTAAGCGATGCCTGGGCTCCGTCGTAGCTGAATCCACTGAGCGCTATGATTGCCGACCACGCTGCCATGGCGCGCGCGTAGTGGTGTCCGCACTCCGCTTCATCCCAAGGATTCCGCTTCTCTCCGTCATAACGAAGGCGCGTATTCCGCATGCACTCCACGCCTTCGTTCACCATGCCCCAGGACATCATCAATACTGCAGCGGTGTACTCAAAGCCCGTCATGGTCTCAGCGAAGTAGGGAAATGGAGTATTCGGCCGTTCCGTTTTCCCGTAATCGCAGATCACCAGGGACGCTTCATTGTTCAACGCGAAGGTACGCTCCACATTGTCATGTCGCGACAGGCTGCGCTTGTAGTTGTAGCGGTAAATTGATTGAAGCGTTTTGCGTATCTTGTCTGGCGACACCAAAGCTCCCAATCCGCTCACATCCGCAAGATACTGTCCGACAAGCTGGTCCACCAGGCATCCCGCGCCGACTTGATATCCCGGATTCTCTGTGCTCTCAGAGCCCATGTCGCTGCGCAGGTTGTCGGCTATTTCATCCTTGCGAAATCCACGCACACGCTGGACGTAAAACTCTCCGTTGAACAGATTCGCATCGATCCATCTTCTCCCGTTTTCAAATAGCCTTCTGTATGTCTGAGCGGATGATGTGTCACCAGCCGCGTATGCCATCTCTTCGCCGGCTCGCAGCGCACCCAAATAGTAGATTCCACACATCGGGTTAGGACCGTAGAACTCAACATCATATGTGTTGTGTTGCACTCCCTCCATGACACCATCGCGGTTCCCGTCCCATCCGCCAGGCTCCCAGGCAAACTCCAACGCCTTCTTCGCGCGCGGCCAAGTCTTCCGGAGCAGAGCTTCGTCTCCTGAGATCTTCCAATCCAACCACGCATGGATGATCTGCCCCATTTGACCGTCCGCAGCCGCGAATCCTGAACGGGCGAAACCGTCAGGAAGCAATTGCCGGAAATGAATCGCGCCTGCATCGTCCATCGAGTATCCAAATGCGCTCCGGCGCAGGGACCTGGCAAAAGTCGGGAACAGGAACGACGTGGCGGTCTCGTAGTTCCATACATGCGTGCAGTTCCCGAAGCAGCAGCCCTGCGTATCGTTGCTGCCTTCAAAGCCATGAAACTCGCCATCCGCGGTCCGGAAGCAAGTTGTTGTAGCCAGCGTGGAGAGATTTGCGCTCGCCGCCTCCTTCACCTCCGCGGGTAACGTGCTGTTGCGAAGTGTATTGGCAAACATGCGCGTGCGCTCTTCCAGCGTTTTCATATGTTCCACCGCGTACTTCACGGCTTCCCATCCGTCTTTGAATCGCGCCGCATAGTAATTGCCGATGATGGTCTTGCCCTGGCCTGGCGGCGATGCCCACCCGCACCAATCTGGCGTCCGATTGGGGAATCGCCAACCGAGTAAGAACTCAAAGGTCGCCGTCTGCCCCGGAGAAATTGTTCTCTTTAGACAGAGCACACCCACGGTATTGCGTGATTCCGGCTGAGTGCCTAGTTCGCCAGTCTTGGAGAACTGATCCCAGAAGTGAAGCGGGGAGTTCCACCAGCGCCCCGCGGGCCAGCCCGCCCAGCGTGAGACATTCGCGGCACCATCCAAGGTTGCGGCCAACACAAACTCTCCCGACATTGGATCGGTTGCAGCAAGAGCAGGATTGCTCATCACCAGACCTGCGATTCCATTCTCGGAGCGATACGCGTTTCGCCGGCCATCATCCGCCTTTCCGCTTGCGGCTCCGCCATTGTTTTCTCTGGCGTGAACAGGATTGTCGATGGAGAATGCAATGCTCACAGTGGCCGTTGCGGATCCTGGGTTCGTCACGCGATAACGCAGAACTGCAACTGGAAGTCCCGAGTCGTCCGGTTCGTGCGGAATGAAAGGTGAAAACGCATCGAGTTCCACCTTCACCGACAGCGAACTGTCTTGGAAATCGACATGTGCGAACGGGTATTCGCCGGTGAAAGTTGCCGACTCAAGGCGGCTTAATCCGGGAGCATTGTTCGAGCCCAGGCCATCCTGGCCTTCATATGGGGGGAGAATACGCGATTCAAGCACATGTGCGACTGGCGGGCCACTTCCCAGCTGGGCCCAGATTGCCGGAAACGCATAGTCCGGCCGATATCCCTTGTTGGGCCGGTTGAAGATCTCCCAGTCGATCAGTTGTCCACGCCCGCCAAGGCCAATGCTTCCCGCAGCCACGCCGCCCAGCGGAAACGAGATCATCTTCAGTTGGGGACCGTGGAACCGGCGCGGATAGGTCAGATCCTCCGTTATTTGGCTTTGCTCTGTACTGCCGGAAGATGTCTGCCCGGACGCCAGACTAGTCCAACCTTCTGCTTGCGTCGCCGCACCTACTGCTACCGCGGCTCGCTTGAGAAAGTCCCGGCGATCCAATCCAGGTTTCCTTGACATGAGGAATTGCCCCCTGATTAGCCAGCATCGCGTGGCCGATTTGAGTCCGAGTATAAACTGCGTTCTGACCTTGCGCCCAGAATGCCTATCTCTTAACCGGCCGGGTTTTGAGAATTAGATTCATCCTCGTCGTCGTGGCAGTGGGGATGTTGGAATTGCCTTTATCGATTTCCAAGGTTTGTGGGAAGGGCGGAAAACAGCACTATCGTTTTCAGGGCATTCCTTAAACCGCCATTTTCACAGCCTGCCTCGATCGCCGCGAACTCTCAAGCGGCGATCCCAATGCTCTGCAAACAGTTCTTCATTTCACTATTCCTTTGAGTCTGCGAAATAAAGCGCAAGTGTTTCAGCAATTGGATAGCCTTTGCAATGGGAGCGCTTACCCATGCCTCTCGACGGCTGGGTTGGCTGGAACGCAGGCCTTCCAATCCACGCGAACGTGATGTGGCCTGAAGAGTGGCATCTCCCGTCAATAGGACCGAATGCCTATGACTTGCATTCCGGAAATGCGGTGATTCGAAGCTTGGCGGCCGCATATGGAATCAGGGTAATGGTCTCCTCGGGCTGATCGCTGACGACCGGGCTTTGCGGAATCGGGTTGGCGGCACCGTCTTCGGCGCGCCACTCGTTGAGTTGGCGCGCCTTCACACTCAGCTTGACCGGGGCGTGACTGCGCGTGAAGGGTCCTTCGCCGACCTCGGTCTCCGTGACCTCCAAACTCTTTTCTGGTGCGTCGGCATCGATCTTCAGCGCATAGTTCCACTGGTCTCTAGGAAACACCTGCCAATCGGCGGTCATTCCTCGATTGCGAAGCTTCACCCAATCTTCACCGATGCCGTAAGAAAAGACCAGCGGGCCACGGGCAACGGCGATTGAATTGTGAAACCAGCGGGAGATGCGTGGAGTCAATGGAAACGCGATCTCGACACGATCTCCGGCCTGCCATGTGCGCTCGACGCGAGCGAAGGAGCCCGGTGCTGGGGAGGGCATCGCCTGGCCGTTCACGGAGATGGATGTACCTGAGGCCCAGGCCGGAATCCGGAGCAGGAGCGGAAAACTCAATGAAGTGGCGGGATTAATGACGAGCCCGACCTTGCCGCGGAAGGGATAGCTCGTGTCTTCGATCACGTGCACCGCTGTTCCGCGCAGAGAAGTACGTACTTCGCAGGGCGCATACGCGGCTGCAACCAGCCCGTCCTGTGCGTCATTGTCGCGTGCGCCGCAGAGCATGAAGAGGCAGTTGGCGAACTTTGGCCAACCCTGGCTGAAGTTGGCCGTACAACAGCCGAAGTTGGGTTCCAACCCGTAGAGATTCGATTCCGGGCCGTCGGTAACCCACGGCTTCTGGTGAAGGCTGCACTCCACCTGATTGGGCTCCTGGTTGTATTGGTGCGCCCACATATCGTCGGTGAACGTTCCGGGCAATGCGTTGAACGCCAGTTGCTCGAGCCGGTCACCGAGCGATGCGTCGCCGGTAATGGCGAGGGACTGCTCGAGCGAGAACATGTACTCGACGACCGTGCAGAGCTCCGATCCATGGGACGGGTCGAGGCCGGCAAGATGTTCGTCGCACGAGAACATGCCGTTGGGCAAGCCATGATACTTGTTCAGTTCTGAGATCATTTTGAGCACGGCGGAGCGGTCTGTGGAATTGCCTGAAACGATCGACCACATGGGCCCGGTCTTGATCGCCTGTGCATTGTTGACACCGTGCGTTTCCAGTGAAAGGTCCTTGAGTCCGTTGCCCTCGTTCAGCTTGAGGAATTGGCGCGTGATCGGATGCGTGTACTGAAAATTCGAGTACTGGGCCATCCAGTCATAGCCCTGCCCGTGCAGGAGGTTCGCAAGTTCGAGCAGATACGGGGAGCCGGTTCGGTTGAAGAGCCAGATCACGCTGAGCAACTCATCCTGCCACCGGAATTTTGCCCAGTCGCGCAGCGGGCGTCCGGGCAGTGCGGTCAACTGGTATCGAAAGTATTTCTCCATCAACGGTATTACGCGCGGATCGCCCGTGAACTCCTGATACTGGGTAAGAGCCTTCAGCATGACAATGCGCGGCCACCAGTCGTTGTTGGATGCGGGCCCGAACATTCCGCTGGGCGCCTGGTGCTCCAGCGTCCAATCGACAAACTTCTGTGCCTTCGCTTTGAGGATCGCATCGTCGAGCAGGTAGGCCAGCGGCACCAGGCCATCGAGATAGTATGGGCCACGCTCCCATGACTCGCCTTTTCCTCCCAGCCACCCGCTGTTCGGTCCCACGTCCGCCCAGGTTTCGCCAAGGTGCCCGCTTAGTCCGTTCGCCTGTGTGCGAAGCTGCTCATCGAGCCAGCCTCGTGCGCGTATCGATCCGAGAGGCAGAAGGTAAAACGCGCTGGAAGCCAGCGGCGCACGATTCTTGATTGCAGGAGAAAGTGGTGAAGGCGACAGAGTGGCAGCGGAGACCGTGCCCCCGGAAGCGTGCAATAGACGGCTTGCAGGCAACGTGGATGCCAGGCCGAGCAGCCCAGCCCTGTTCAGAAACTGACGGCGAGTGGAGAAGACTTTCGATGAGATCTGCAATGGTTGCTCCTGAGCCGAACTCCCGTTATGGTACATAAAGAGGTTTTCCGGCGCATGGTTCAAATGGTCTACTCCCATGCGTGAGATTTCTCAACGAGAAGCGAAAGGGGCTATTCTGCACTTCAATAATTCGGCACTTCAATAATGCCTCGATGGATAGCGGTGGTAGCAGCTTCTGTCCGGTCCGAGACATCCAGCTTTTCGATGATGCTGTTGACGTGATTGCGCACCGTGTTCCCGCTGATGTTCAGGGCGTTGCCGATCTCCTTGTTGGTTAGTCCGCGAGCGAGCATCTGCAGCACTTCCAACTCGCGCGCTGTGAGATTTGTGCGCATCATTCGTTCAGCCAGCCGGGCAGCGATGTGATGGGGAAGGTACCGCTTGCCGCTGTATACGGTCCGGATGGCTTCAATCATGTCGCTCTGCGGAGCGCCTTTGAGGAGATATCCTAGGGCGCCCGCCTGCACCGCGCGGTAGATATCTTCATCCGTCTCAAAGCTGGTGAGGATGATCACGCGGATGGAGATATTGGACCGCTTGAGTGCGTGAAGAGTGTCAATTCCGCTCATGCCGGGCATGCGTAGATCGAGGAGAAGAAGGTCAGCGGGATTGGCCCGGAGCATATCGAGGGCTTCCTCGCCGCTCGATGCCGCGCCTGCCACTTCCATGCCGTCTTGCGTGGCGAGCATGCTCGTGAGGCCGGCAAGCACGACAGGGTGGTCATCCACGATAAGGATACGAATCGGCTTGCTTCGAAGGTCGGGCATCGATCCAGTGCTCCCTTACATATCTCCAGAACAGATTCGGCCAGTTGATGAGCGTAACACGAGGCGGCAATGGCGCGGATATCTGGACTCGCGTGCCCACGCTCAGGCTGCTCTGGATTTCGAACTTGGCTGAGATGCTTTGGGCCCGTCTTCGCATCCCCCGAATGCCAAAGCCCAACAACCCGTTGCCCTGCGTAAATCCCGTTCCGTTATCTTCTATCTGCAGACAAGCACAGTTCTCGTCAAATTTCAGCCGAATGCACAGTAGAGTCGGATTCGCGTGCCTCACTGCATTGGCAATAGCTTCTTGACCGACACGGTACAGTGCATCCGCGATTCGCAAAGACACGGGTCTCACGTTGCCATCTCGTTCCGAGACAACCTGAACCGAACCGCCTTCCACCATACGTCGCGCACAAAGATCCAGTGCCGAGAGTATGTTCTCCGACTCCAGTGATTCAGGGTGCAGCGTTGCGATGCTTCGGCGCGCCTCCTCGTGGCTGTGGCGAACCAGATTGCTTGCCAAATCAAGTTGCTCAAGGATGTGCGAATTCTCCTTAGGAATTCGGTTACGAATTGCTTGTAACTGGAATCCAATGCCTGCAAAGCTCTGCGCGAGAGTGTCGTGCATTTCATGGGCTAGGCGTTGGCGTTCCTCGAGCACACCCTGAAGGCGCCAATGCGCGATGCGGTGGTAGGCAAGGTTGAAAACCAACGCGAGCAGGAGAACGATAAACACAACCGCAATGGCGTGCCCGGTATTCCACCATGGAGGACCCGCAATTACGTCCAGATCCTCATTGGAGCGCAAGAGCAGAACAAACGGGGTAAGGTTGTGCGTCAGTGCCGGATCGACAACACAGATGCCGCGCAGACGGAGGCTGCTGCCCGGCCTGAGCTTGCTGAATAGATAGCTGCCACGTCCTGGATTCATGATGGCCCGGAAGGATTGTGTACCTTCGTCGAGATCGAGAATCAGGGTGTTTTCAGGCCCCCGTTCCTTGCCGGCAAGATGTCCACGCACCTCGATGAACGTGGCATCGTATTTGCCGGTGGAAGCCTGGGAGGCGGTAACGGACATGGGCGGCATCGGGGTACGGGCCCACAGCACGTTTACGGTGGCGTGTTCCATTGTCGAACTGAAATCTCCGGGGTGCACCTCGCCAGTGACTTCAACTTCGTCGCCAACTTTCAGCAGTGGCGCCTTGGGCTTCGGGATATAGATTCCCCCGGTAAAATCCTGAACATAAAGGCGCGGCGCGGTCAGAATGACGACACCGCGAATGGTAGCGGTTGTGGGCCTGGCATATGAAGCCAGGCGCAGGCTTACGATGCTTTGAGTCGTCGCGTCGGAGTGGGCATTTGCCCGCCCATCTTCCTGGGGATGTTGAGAGCCGAAGAACTTAGCGTCATGGAGAGCCGCATCGCTCGATGCTGGCTCATTCTGGCTCTTCGCGTTCTGCAGCATCTCAGCCAGATCCTGACGCGTAGCAGGCTGGACAACCACATTGCGCCAGATGCCCCCCGAGGAGTAAGAGCGAAGGCCGACACGCCCTGACTGGGCGCAGTTCGAGTCAGTAAAGCCGAGGAAGGTTCGAGCCGCCTGGGGTGGCATGGTGACCAAAGCGGCAATCTGGCATTCATACGCCAGCAGCTTGAGGTGATACCAGCGGAACGGGCGAATGCGGCTTGAATCCGACACACGTTTGGTGACCTCCATCCAACCATGGTCGGCCCGGCCGAGCACAAAGGAGTTGTCCCTTGTACGCATCCCTGCGTAATAACCGCTGTAGGAGTTGACGCCTTCTTCTTCATCGCTTGATCGAATTATCAAGCCGGCGTCCCCGCTGCTGCCCAGCAAGTAGACATCCGCTTCGACGGAGTAGTTGTGCCAATAGGGGGATCCTGTCAAGAGCTTTGCACCGCGTTCGTCGGAGTCGTTGCGCATCATGCCGTTCACCAGTTCCCAGGTTCCGCCAAAGGCCCTCCACTCGTTTGCAGTTCCTTTAGCAAAAGAATCGCGGTACGGCAAACCGCGACCCGGATTGTGCATGTAAGCACGAAGGCCAAGGAAAGCCAAGAGAAGGAGAAGGCACAGCAGAGCTCCGAACAGCAATCTCCGACTCAGTGAAAGCGCGAGCTTCATTGGATCGGACTCCAGTGCCAGTGACCGAGCTCGAAATCCATAGAGAGCATCTGGCGAATTTCTGGGGTGTTGACGTTTTCGCGCGTGATGAGCCGCGGGGGGAGGTGTACCATAGCCGGCACGGACTTTCCAAGCAGTTTGGCATGGATCAGTTCGATCGCTCTCCGTCCCATTGCGCGAGTGTCTTGCTGAATCACACAGTCCAGTGCGGGCCTTTGATCGAATAGCCCCAGGTACCCCAAAGAATCCACGGAATCAAATCCGATAACTTTCGTCGAACGTCTCTTCGGTGAAGCGTCAAGAGCAGCCAGAACTCCGTCAGTGGTGATAGGCATCTGTGAAACGATCACGTTAAGTCTTGGATTGGTTCTGAGCGTATCCTCCGCAACCTGTTGCTCGTGTGGAACGTTGAACGATCCCATCTTCCTGTCGACAATGCGGATGTCTGGGTAATCCCGGGCGACAAACTCCTCGAATGCGCGAGTGCGAATCATAGTGCTGGCGACATCCGGATTGATACCGAGGATGGCGACGGTCCCTCGGCCATTCAGCAAGCGAGCAACTCGCTGTGCGGCAATGTGGCCGGCCTCAAAATCGTCGTTGACTATGTAGAAAAGGTCTCCTCCGGGAGAAATCGATAATGGAGAACCAATGATGACAGTGGGGATTCCAAGTGCCAGTGCACGCCGGACAGGAGTCTCTAGCGCGAGAGCCTGGTCCGGCGCGAGCACTAAACCGTCGTAGTTTTCGCTCACAACATGGTTGACCAAGGCAATTTGCGCTTCGACATCATCCTCGCGCGTGGGGGCATTCCAATAGATGGATGCCCCGATCTGGCCAGCCGCAGTCTCCGCACCGGTGTGTGCTGGTTCCCATTGTGCGGTTCCGTCCGTCGGCGGGATAACCGCTATCCTGATTTGATGGTGTGAACCGCACCCTGAGGCCCAGAGCGCGGCGGCACACGCAAGGCAAACTACTCGCATACGAGGTGAATCGAGCGCGCGTATGTATCCAGTTTGACAGAAATTGTCCATTATCGAGCAAGTTGGAGTCTACTCCGCGCTCCTTACTCCATCAAGCCGATTGCTGCTCCTAGTCCATTTGGACTATATCTGTGTGGTTGTTCTTTCTCATGCGCATCTCATCCCTCCTGAGTAGTCTCGCCGTGTTCCTGAAGGCGATGGATTTTGCTAAACGTTTTCATGGCGCGGGAGTTGAAGGCATTCTGTCATAGCGCTACCAGCGCCGAGTCAAGCAAGCATCATATTGTCAGCTCGCATCAACATATGTCAGCTCGCATCAACACACAACACTCTGAGAGGCCACATTGATGAAGACTATTCAAGGATTACTTACGACGCTGGTGCTAGTTCTGGCAGCGGCCAGTTGCAATGCGCAGTTCAATGCGAGTGTGCTCGGAACGGTGCAGGACCCTAAAGGGGCGGTCGTTGCAAATGCAACGGTCACCTTGATCAATGGCGCCACTGGCGTCAAGAGCACCGCGACGAGCAACAGCAGCGGCGTATACCGGTTCGACAGCGTGGCGCCCGGCAGCTACACGGTTTCGACAGCGGTGCAAGGATTCTCACCGGCCACGGTGTCATTCGAGCTGAATACCGCTCAGACGCGCGATGTGCCGCTGATCCTGACTGTGGGGAAGGTATTATCCACCGTTACTGTGACGACGCAGGCTCCTCTGCTTGATACATCTGACAGCCGCCTTGAACAAACCTTGACCACAACAGCTCTATCGAATCTCCCTCTGCAGGGCCGGAACCCAACCAACGTGATTATTCTGGCGCCCGGTGTTACCGGCACGGGCGGTCAGAACTCCCCAGGCTCGAGTTCATCCACCAACTTCGCCCCTGAAAACTGGGTGAACGCCAGCGCCAACGGACGAGGCGCAAACGGGAACCAGTACGTTGTGGACGGCATGGATGTAACCAGCAGCATTCGCCCAGGTGTGATTAACCTGACCCCGAATGCGGATTCGGTTCAGGAAATCTCGGTTCAGACCAATACCTACACCGTGGATTATGGCCGCGCCAGTTCGATTCAAACCGTGATGACCACGAAGTCCGGATCGAACCAGTTTCACGGTATGGCCAGCGATTACTACACATCCCAGCAACTCACAACCCGCGGCGAATTCGGTGTGCCGCAGCCGCAAAAGCTGAATCCATATCACGTCAATAACATGTCGTTCACGCTAGGCGGACCGGTAATTCCCCACAAGCAGTTCTTCTTCTTTGCAGGCTATGAGCCTTACCTTTCTCTCATTTCGAACGGTAGCGGACTTGTCGGGTATGAAGATCCAGCGTTCGTGACCTGGGCTCAGGCAACGATGCCGGATAGCCCGGAACTCCAGCTCATGGTGAAGTATCCTCCGAGCGGCGCCACTACGGCTGGCGTTGCTTCGACCGCTGCCCAGTTGTGGAGCGATACTCTTCCTCAGGCGGATCAGGCTTCGTGCCTGGCCGGAGTGGGAAATCTAGGCGCCGCCTATGACAACATCCCTTGCGCTACGCCGGTTTTTGATAACGGGCACTTCAACTCCTCCAGCTTCGACAACGCAAAGCAGTACAACATCCGTCTGGACAAGTACTTCTCCAAAGACCGCATTTACGGGCAATTCTTCAGGAATACCACCACGAATGGCGGGCCTGCCATTCGCCCTGCATTTGCGACCACGAGCGCCTACTACGTCTTCAATCTGCAAGTGAATGAGACGCATACCTTTTCGCCGAACATGTTGAACGAGGCGGTCTTCGGCTACGGCAGGATTGAAGGACACTCACCTAAGTCCGGCCTGTTTACGGTTCCGATCGTCAACGTGACCAATCTGGGCACGGGTTGGGGCAACGGCTTCGCCGATGGCGACTACATTCAGCACAGCTATCACTGGCGCGACGTATTGACACGCGTGATCGGCGCTCACAGCGTCAAGGCCGGCTTTGAGTTGTGGCGCGGCGACGACATCGCCCTCTTCGCCGGCGCCTTCGCTCAGCCCAATCTCCAATACACGAACATGATCGACCTGATCAACGACGATCCTTACAGTGAGACCGGACTCGCTTACAACCCGGTTACCGGCCAGCCAGCCGCCAGAAATTATGGCTTCAAGGAAACGACATACGGCATCTTCGCCGAGGACACCTGGAGGGTTAACCACAAGCTGACTCTCAATTACGGGATCCGCTACGACAATGACGGCAATCCTTACGTAGCCCTGAAAGGCACGGTACTGGCGAATCTTCATCTCGGGTCGGGATCAAATATCGCACAGAGAATCGCGGGCGCATCGATGGTCCAGCAATCGCACGTTTTCAATCAGGATATCAACTGGATATTCAGTCCGCGCGCCGGGTTTGCTTACGATCCAATTGGAGACGGCAAGTGGGTTATCCGGGGCGGATTTGGGGTCTTCCACGACTACGTCACCCTGGGAAATGCCGAAAACGATCTGGGCGGCAATCCTCCTGGACCCGTTACACCAACCTTCTATAACAACGGATCCACGGCCGCGCCGATCTTCGGCTATGGAACGAAGAACTCCTATCCGTTCGGCTTCCAATATCCAGCATTCGTAGGACAACCGCTTGATGCCAAGGGCGGCATCCCGGGCGCGCAGGTGGGGGTGGCCGGAAACGATGTGAACTTGAGTGCTCCAAACACTCTTAACTGGTCCGCTGCCCTGGAACGCCAGATCACCTCAAATATGACGGCCAGTTTTGGATATACGGGCACTCACTCGTCCAACTTGATTGTGGTCGGTGGCAATACCGGCGACACGAGCTATACGGTTGACCTGAACCTCGCTCCCGGTGACCTCATCGCGCACCCGGCGTTCAACTCGAACGGCATATGGACGGGCTCCGGAATTCAGACTCGCCTCAACACAAGCTTTGGCAGAATGGGTTATGAG
>Ga0307375_10003564_pt1 | contig 15234 bp, 13 predicted proteins | sample TR1MG_FD_202531 | JGI IMG/M metagenome (GOLD analysis project Ga0307375, IMG submission 202531) | Soil microbial communities from Risofladan, Vaasa, Finland - TR-1 | ecosystem: Environmental > Terrestrial > Soil > Coastal area > Acid sulfate soil | place: Finland: Risofladan, Vaasa | collected...
CAACTGACTACGCTTACCGCCGCCAGGATGGCGTCTACGTGGTGCCGCTCGGGTTGCTCGGGCCCTAAGGAGTTTCGACTCTTCGATTTGGACGCGCTCCGGATCGAATTTCAGTGATTAGTGGCGCTTCGGATATGCGGTGCCAAAATCTAGGATTCACTGGTACCTCCATTCGAATCGCTAACCTCAGCCGTGCCGGTTAGCAAGAACCTCTCCAAGTGGATCTTCGTCACGCGCCAACGGTGGCCATTCAGGAGCTCGACATCGACATGTCGAAGTACGTGGCCGAGGGAAAGTTCTCGATGACCTATTTGCAACGACTACGTTGGAGCTCGACCTGATGCGCGTCGGTCAGGCGTCGGTCAGGCTCTGCTGAGCGAATTCTCGAGGCCTTCGGATCAAGAAAACAACTCAATCGTTCGTTGGATCACGGCGAAGGACAACGTGAGAGCTTGAAGGCTCTACTGCTCGTCAGCAACGGCCACGAGTTAGGTCACCTATGACCTGACCGCTGGATCCCCGTAGCCGCTTGCCGCTCGCCTACTGAAGTTTGTGTTCCCCACCGAAGGACCACTGGCCACGGGGAACACCCTCAACCACAACCCACGTGTTCTCACGAGAGGCTTCACCGCATACAGCGACGACGGCCTCCGTCAAGGCTGACGTGAGCCTGCCGGTGAAAGCTTCATCATCCAGACGATCTTGAAAAACCTTTACATTCACAAAGGGCATTGTTTACTTTCTGCGTACCTAAGAAGCGGGGACTGACAGCTGACCGGAAGGTTGAGGGATGTCACGACCAGATTCTGGTGATTCTGGCCGCGTTCTCGCTCCGCGCCTCGAGGGCCTGCTCCATGGTGACCGAAATAAAACGTGTCTTCGTGCCGGGAGCGCATCGCGCAACGAGGTCCATGTCCGCGGAGATGACCGTGGCAACCATGGCGTATCCACCGCCGGACACTGCGTCGCGGTGCAAGATGATGGGTTGGGTCCCGCCCGGTATCTGGATTGATCCAACCGCGTAGCCGGCGTCCACAATATTCGACGGATCCTGCCCAGCGCCGAAGGGCTGCTCTCGCTCCTTCCACTGAACTCCGGGACCGCTGTAACGCAGACCCATCCGGTCCGCCACCGGGGTCAAAGTCCACTCACTATTGAGCAGACTATCGAGGCCATTCTCTGAGAGGTTGTGGTCATACAGGCCCAGCATGACGCGAACCTCCACCACTTTGGAGAAGACGGGACGGTCATCCTCTGCAATCCTCTCCAAGAGCGGCAGACCGTTCTCCACGCCGGCTCCCACTGGGACGATGTCCCCTGCGGCAAGCGCCCGTCCGTTCACGCCACCGATGGCGCCAATCGGATAGGTTGACCGTGATCCCAGTACTTCCGGCACGTCAATCCCGCCGTGAACGGCAATGAAGTATTTCGTGCCGCCCTGGATTACGCCAAACCGCAGTTCATCTCCCGCTTCGAGCTGGATTCGCTCAAATTGCGGCACCGGGGTGCCATTGACCAGAACGTCGACTGGCGCACCGGTTACAGCGATGACGGCTGCCGTCTTCGTGACAATCTTCGGACCGATGTAAGTGCATTCGAGAACGGCCTCGGCGGGAGTGTTACCAACCAAGCGATTACCCAGCGATGCAGAATACTGGTCCATCGACCCTCCCTGCGGGATGCCGTAGCGGTAATAGCCGATACGTCCCTGGTCCTGAACCGTGGTCGAGAGGCCAGACTCGAGAATTTCAAATGCCATTGAGCGCCTCCACAAGTGACACCTTGTAACCGTCAGGGTCCGCGAGTGCCGCACCCACGTCAAACACAATCGGGGCCTGTCGATAAGTGAACGTACCAGCTTCAACTTCGGCTCGGATGCGAAAATACTCGGCTTCATCGACCGGTTTGAACTTCACGATGTCCCCTGGTTTGAAAAATACCATGAAGTCTTCGAAATCTTCCAGGCTCTGCGAAGGATCAAAGATAGGAGCGGCGGCCACGCCGAACATTTGATAGCCACCCGCACCGCGAACCGAGTAGATACAACTGAAGCATCCGCCGTGACCGATGGTGAGTGCAGGGGTGTCTGTACGCGGGCTGAGGTATTTCGGGACCTCAAGCTGATGCTCCCGATCGACAAGCTGGAAGAGGAATGGCAGTCCGGCCACAAACCCCACCATGGACACAAGCCAGGGTGATTCGTGATGACGTTTGATGAACTCAGCGGCATCCGCCAACCCGTTCACCTCGGCGGCGTAGTCAAGATCATTCCCGTCGGGGCGCTGATGGTAGCCCTCACGAAACCTTGCTCCGGTCTCATTCGTATAGGGGTCGTTGTACCAGACAGGGATTTCAACGATCCGCGTTTCCAGGGTCCGGCTGGTGGTTGCGCGCACTTCCTGTTCCAACTTGCGCACTGTCCGTTCAAGTTCGCCGGAGGCGAGCAAATCCGGGTTGAATCGAATGAGTAACGATGCGTTTGCTGGACAGATATCGACAATCCCTTCGAGTTCTTTCATCTCGAGCGCGTTGGCAATGCTGTTAGAGATGAAATTTGCCTCGAGAGACATCCCCTCGGCGATTTCCGCGAAGAGAAACTCGTCACCTCCCCAGGTGTAGCGCGCTACGTCTGATTGCGTCATTTGGTAACTCCTAAGAGATCAACTGCAGTTTCTATGTACTTGGTGTGATGGTTGACTTCCGCGAAATCACGGAGTGAAACAAGCCTACGCAACAGCTGTACGGTTGTCTTGACGCCCTCAATCAGCGTCTCATCGAGGGCCCGTTCAGCTCGTGCGATGACAGCCTCACGGGTAGGCGCCCAGACAATAATTTTACCCAATAGGGAGTCGTAGAAAGGCGTCACTGCTTTCCCAGCGGTGAAGCCGAAGTCGGCCCGGACCCCTGGTCCACCCGGCAGGTTGAGGGTCTTGATCGTCCCGGGACTCGGCATGAAGTTGTTGTCCGGGTCTTCGGCGTTAATGCGAAACTCCAGTGCATGTCCGGTGAAGGTGATGTCGCCTTGCGTCAAGCCAAGCTTCTCGCCGGATGCGATTCGCAGTTGCTCGCGCACAAGGTCGATTCCTGTGATGGCCTCGGTAATCGTGTGCTCCACCTGAATGCGGGTATTCATCTCAATGAACGCCGCCTCTCGGGCCACCGGGTCATAGAGGAACTCCACCGTGCCGACTCCCACGTAGGCCGCCTTCCGGGCGAGCTCGAGAGACGAGTCTCGCATCCGTTGACGCACATCCTCTGGCAGCCCCGGGGCCGGCGCTTCTTCGAGAATTTTCTGTTGACGACGCTGCATGGAGCAGTCCCGATCGCCCAAATGCACGAAGGTTTCACCGTCGCCCAGTATCTGCACCTCCACGTGTCGTGCCTTCGTGACGAATCTCTCGAAGTAGACATCCGACGAGTTGAATGCGGCGAGCGCCTCTGCCTGCGCGACTTCAACCGTTGAACTGAGTTCAGACGGGTTCACGACGAGGCGAATACCCCGGCCGCCGCCGCCAGCGGATGCCTTCACCACGAGGGGATACCCGACAGCAGCCGCGATTGCCCCTATATCGTCACCATGGCGTAACGGCGCTTCGGTGCCGGGCAACGTAGGAACGCCCGCATCGATCGCAGCCCGGCGCGCTCGGGATTTGTCCCCCATGAGCTCGATGGACGTGGGCGACGGACCTACCCAGATCAGTCCCGCATCGATGACCTTGCGAGCAAATTCCGGATTCTCCGAAAGAAATCCGTAGCCCGGATGCACTGCGTCCGCGCCGCTGTCTGCAGCCGCTTTCAGCACTGCCTCATGGTTGAGATAGCTGAGACCAGCGGCCGCCGGCCCGATGACGATCACTTCATCAGCGAAATCGGTTACATAGGAAGCTCTGTCTGCCTCGCTGATGACGGCGACGGTGACGATTCCCATTTCTCGAGCAGTACGGATAATGCGGACGGCGATTTCACCGCGGTTGGCTACTAGGAGCTTCTTCATTGAGGCATCTAGTGATTCGGCTGTACTTGAATGGGGATGTGTTGCGGAGGAAGTTCACTGGTTACGGCAATGACATCGCCAGGATTGACCATCCCACCGTCTTCGATTTCGAACCTGACCAGAATGCCGCCGACCTCAGCACGCACCTCGCTGAACTGCTTCATGATCTCGACGAGCCCAATTGTCTGACCGGCGACAAGAGCGTCGCCCTCGTTCGCATACGGTTCCTTGCCGGGGCCGGGCTTGCGATAAAAAATGCCGGGAAGCGGTGAAATGATTTCCACGCGAGTGCGCTCACTTTCGTCTGTGATGTATTCAGGATACGCCATGGTGCTTGGGCGCATCCGATAGTACTGCTCCTTCTGAGAGCATTATTCTCCAAGCGTTTGGCGGACAGCCAGGGCAACAGCCGGCGAGTTCGGTGTGTCAGAATGGACGCAGATGGTACCAAAGGAGATGTCCAACAACGTGCCGTCCTCGGCCAAGACTCTGCCGTCCTCGAGTGCTCGACGAACGCGTGCGGATGCGGCCGCTGGGTCGGTGTTCTCTGGGCGGCGAAGAATGATCAGCCCACCATCGGCATTGTAATTGAGGTCGACATAGAGTTCGCCGATGAATTCAACGCCTTCTCGTTCTGCGACTCTCTGATGGGCGCTGCCAGCCATGCCGAACACGGGCACTCCGTACGTCTTCGCGACGTTTACAGCGCCCTGCATCAGGGCTTCGTCTCGAGCAAGCATGCCATACAGCGAGCCGTGAGGCTTGATGTGGTTCAGCGGCATACTGTACTTCTCGAGGAACCCGGTGAGTGCTCCCACCTGATATCGAATCATGGACTCCACCTCAGCCGGAGAGACCTTCATGTCACGCCGGCCGAAGCCAACGAGATCCGGCAGACCTGGATGCGCACCGACGCGAACGCCATGCTCCTTGGCAAGTTCAACGGTGGCATCCATGGTGTCGGGTTCGCCGGAATGAAACCCACAGGCCACGTTGGCCACGTCGATCAACGCCATGAGAGCTTTGTCATTGCCGAAGCTAAGGAGCCCGAAGCCTTCTCCCATGTCGGAGTTGACAACTATTTCCGATTTTTGTCTCGCCTCAATCATGGGGCTGCGTTAACGCTGGGGGCAGGGAGTAGAGCAGTCTTTACGGAGGTAATCTTCCACAACGTCGCATAAATCGCTGCAGCGACAACCGCGGTGGCCACGGGGCCCCACGTCGCGCCGATCCCGGCCAGGGACGGCCTGATGGTGTCCAGTTTCAGCGAGATGATGCCGATGATAGTCGCCGTGATCCAGGCGATGAGGCCCGAGCTGTTGAACTTGCCGTACCGGTGGTCCGGCAGCATGCCATGCTCGTCGCCCTTGTTCCTCGTGATCAGGATGTGCGTCATCGCGATTGCCACCCAGGCCGTCACGAGCACGCCCTGCCAAGCCAAGGCCAAAAGGATGTACTTGACAATGGGAAGGAGCATCAGCATGAAGATGATGACGGATGAGATCAGCACCCACACCACGTTCGGAAGTTGAATACGGAACACACGCTCACCGAACGTCTTGAGATTTGCGGCACCGAGGTAGTAATTGGCCGTATTGATGCGAGTCTGCGAAGCGAAGACCACAAGCAGTCCAAGAATTCCCATCATGGACACGAGGCCGCCGGCGACGCCCGTCTCTGAGGTCTGTATGCCGGGAATAGTGAACGTGAGGAAGATTCCCACAACGCCACTGAACCCATAAGCCAAGATGTAAAAGATCCAGCCAAAGGCCCAGCGCTGGAGGAATGCGCTGTCCTTCCGCTTACCGAGTGCCGCGTAGTCGACGGTATACATCATCATGATCCATACGCCCATGTATCCAACGAACGTCGCAAGCCAGCCCGGGCCACCCGAGGAGAAGGGCAGGGCAGTTGCAGAATGATGGGTCAGCCAGACGTTCGTGAATCCGTACTTCGCGCCGGCCCAGATGACGGCTGCGACGAGGCCGCCGACGTAAATCGGGAGCAGCCAGCCGTTGAGCTTGTCGAGTAGTTTACGCGCCCCGCCGAAAACCAGCGGAGTGGAGTACGCCACCACGATGAGATACCACATCCATGAGTGACCACCGAATTCCGTCTGGAAGGCGTAGGCAACAATGGAGCCCTCAAAAACCGCGTAGTAAATTGCCACAAGAGCAAAGATCAACGTTGCGATGGCCGACCCGGCGGTCCCCAGGATGGTGCGCGAGAATAGCGTGACGGTGGTGCGGTTGTTAATCGCGTACTTCGAGAGCACTCGGTTGATTAGTCCGTACACCACGATCGTGAGTGCGATACCGATAAGGGCGTTTGCGGTCCCGTAGGCAACGGCCATGGCGGCGCCGATGTAGACGAAAAACATAGCGCTGGCTACGCCGTACCACGCCATCGACAGGGACGCCCGACTCATCTGATCGTCGTCGTTGCCCTCTCTGTAAATAACATCCGTCGCCTCATTGGTGTCGTTATTGCCAGTTAAATTCGGATTCACTTTGTACCTCCGTACATTGTCGTTATTGCCGGTTGAGTTGGGATTCACTTCGTACTTCCGTTTGGGCCGGTGTGCGCGGCCCGGTTTTCGGTGACTGCAGAATGCTGAACCCATGCCCGGGGTCCACGAGAAGCCAAGTTATCGTCGACAATCACGACGATGGGGCGTCCATCGCCCAAGGAATCTTTGGCTTTAATGCGCTGTTGCACGAGAGTGCTTTCGCGGGGTCAAACCTGTCTCGGTCTGCGTCTGGGCAGTCGTCACCGCCCAGTGCGAAGACGAACGGCGTTCCATGAGGGTGCGATGCTGGCGAGTTGTCTCTGGGTACAACTCGCCAGTGCCCCAATCAAGAATGACGCCATGGCGGCGGATGACATCGAGCATGTCAATCTCCCCGTTCTTGTACTTCAAAGACACAGCAGCTGGATCTTCTGATAACCAGCCGTGGCGCTGCGAAGCGATGTCTCGCCGAAGGGCTGCACTAGCGGCTTCGTCGACCTCGTAGTCGTCGATATCAGGGTCGATAACTACGATGACCACCCCATAGTCCTTGGCAGCCCGCCCCACCGAGACGTAGCCGTCGATGACGTCATCGAGAACTTCCAGGTAGGTGCGCTCCAAGGGGTCGCCGTAGCCACCGCCACCGGCAGACGGCCTCACGAAGGAGTCGCCGGACTGCACCGGAACAGAGGAGAAATTGGAGCCAAGAAAACGTTCTCTATCGGTGCCCTTGTTCAGCCACACCCCGTGCGGGATGGATGGGAGCCCGCCTTCGATTCCCCAGGTTATCGATCGAGCGCGGTCGCAGCAGTAGCTCATGACCGTGTTCTGTGCATCTGTGAGCACCCCGCCCTTTTCGATGCCGACCCCGCCGCGGAAGCGTCCGGGTCCGCCAGAATCCATTCCGATCTGGTGCATGGAGGTCAACACCGGAGACAGTCGCTCCTGTCCCTCCACCGGCTGGACGGCGAGGCCGGCACCGAAGACCGGCGCAGTGGCGCCGCTACCGTCTTTGCTGGCCCGGCCTCCCCAGCCACCGGCCATCCAGTCGTACCACATGAAGTACGGGCTCCCTTCGGAACGCTCGTCCTTGCCGCCGACGAGAAGGTACTCGAGGTTGAAAGCGCACGCCATTGCACGTTCAGGCATTATTTTCGACCAGATCTCAAAAATCCCATTCATGAGCTTCTCGTACGTACCAGAACAGAATCCGGTGACTGCATTGGGCCAGCCGGCATTGACAACGGTTCCCTCAGGGCCGATGTCAGCCTGGACCGCAGCATAGAACCCGGAGTTCAGGGGAACTTCAGGGAAGAATGTCTTCGTGCCGGCGTAGATCGCCGAGAACGTCGTGCCATAGCCCGAGTTGAGGAACGTTGCTACGACCGGCGCAGAACCCGCCAAGTCGTAGTGGATCCCATTACCGTCGAGGGTCAACTTGATCCTAATCGGAACAAGACCTTCGCCCTGGCCGGGGTCGTTATCCATGTAGTCGGTCGTTTCCCACACGCCATGCGGGAGGCTCTCGAGGCGTCGGCGCACGATTCGCTCCACGTAGTCCTGAGTCTCCTGCATGGCGTGCCGCACGGTCTCCTTGGAGTAGCGGTCGACCAGACGGAGAATCTCCCGTTCACAGACTGCGGTCGCCTCCGACTGGGCATGCAAATCCCCCATGGCCTGTCTCGGGGCGCGGGTGTTCGACACGAGCAGCTGCGCCACGTCGTGCAGGAATACCCCCCGACTCCATACTCGTACCGGCGTGATGCGCAGTCCCTCGCCGAAGTGCTCTTTCGCGTTCACGTCAAAGGAGCCCGGGACGTTGCCGCCGATGTCTGCCCAGTGCCCCTTATTCTGCGCGAACGCGATCAATTCCCCATCTGAAAAGATCGGGCGAATGAAACTCACGTCGTTGAAGTGAGTGCCGCCGCGATAAGGGTCATTGATAGCAAAGACGTCGCCTGGGTTGATGTCAGAGCCAAATTCCTCCAGCACCGCCTTGCACTGAAAGTGCAAGGTTCCCACGTGCACAGCGATGTCGCCGCTTCCCTGCATCACGGTGTTTCCCTGGGCGTCGCACAGTGCCGAGGAGAAGTCACGGGAGTAAATGACAAAGGAGTAGCAGGTGCGCAGGATCTGCTCGCTCATGAGGTCAACGCTCGTCGCGAAAGCGTTTTTCAGAACCTCAAAGGTCACCGGATCCAGAGTGGCGTCACTGGCGTTCGGTACGGATGAGGCCGCAATTGTTCCTGACATTCAAACCTCCTTAAGATGGATGAGGATATTCATCCACGCGTCTATTACTGCAGTTGTGTTCGGCGGAACCACAGTGGTCGAGTCGAATTGGTCGATGATGGCTGGCCCGCTGAACATCGCCCCCGCAGGAACGGATTCCCTCTCATAGACGGGCGTCTCCAGCCAACCGAGTTCGCCGAAGAAAACAGAGCGCACCTCGCGAGGTTGTCCAGGGTCGACGTCGAACTCGATGGCGGGCATGAATGACGGTTTTGGAGTTTTCCCAATGGCGGTGAGGTGCAGTTGATAAATCTCGACCGGCTGGTCTTTCTGGCTGAAGGCGAATTCCCGCTCGTGCTGTTCGTGGAAAGTCTCGACCGCCTCAGCGAGCGCGTTCGAGCCAGTCCCGATGGCGACCGACAGAGAACGCCACTGGCCCAGGTACCGCATCGAAATGAGCCGCTGTAACAGCGCATTCTCATCGGCGACGTGCTCCTGACGCAAACGCACCATCGCCTCTGTCTCGAGTGAAACGTAGAGGCCTTCTAGGCTCTCGGTATCAGCTTCGGAGGCCACCGCAGTGAACATGCTTGACAGATCGTGACGAATGTCCACGAGTAGGCAGCCGAGGGCGGATGCCACTCCCGGATTCGGCGGAATGATAACAGTGGGGATGTTAAGTTCGCGTGCAACATCGGCCCCGTGAAGAGGACCGGCTCCGCCGAAAGCGACGAGTGCGAAATCGCGAGGGTCGTGTCCCCGACGAATGGAGACGAGTCGCACCGCATCAGCCATGTTGGCGTTCGCCACCTGGAGAACTGCGTGCGCGGCCTCGGCAGCCTGCATGCTCAACGGATCACCGATCACCCGCTGGATGGCCTCGGTTGCAAGGTCCTTGTTCAGGTTCTTGGCGCCGCCGGCGAGTGAGGTACCCAATCGGTTCAGCACGACATTGGCGTCAGTATTCGTGGGCTGCCTGCCGCCCGTGTCATAACAGGCAGGGCCGGGATCAGCACCAGCCGACTCTGGACCATTGCGCAGCGATCCGGCGATGTCGACATAGGCAATAGAGCCCCCACCGGCGCCGATGGTAAGAACATCGATGCTCGGGAAGATGATGGGGTGGCCGTATTCAACCTGCCATTCCTTCGTGATGCGAAGCTCACCGCCGCTTACGAGGGCAATATCCGTCGAAGTCCCGCCCATGTCGAGGCCAACGGCGTTCTCGTAGCCGCACTGTTGGGCGAAGTGTTTGGCCGCAACAGCGCCGGCGGCGATGCCAGATGCCGCCAATCGCACGGGATAGCGCTCGACCATCCGCGGGGTCATCGACCCGCCACCGGAGTGCAACACAAGCAGGTCGCCGGTATAGCCGCCGGCTTTGAGCTGATCAGAGAGGCGGTGCACGTAGCCCGACACCAGTGGGGCGAGAACAGCATTGGCCACTGTCGTATTGAAGCGGTCGTGCTCGAATATCTCAGGGAGGATCTCTGCCGACGTCGACACCGTCGCACCGGGAAGCTCCTCTTCCAGTATCTCCCGCATCCGGATTTCGTGCCGTGGGTTGACATACGAGTTCACGAAGCAGACGGCGATGGTGTTGACGTTCCGCTTACGCAGGAGACGAGCGACGCGACGGGCATCGTCTTCGTCGAGGGCCGTGACTGTGTTGCCGGCGTAATCGACCCGTTCGCTGACCTCGAACCGATCGCGTCGACGGATGTACGGCCCCGAGACGTCCTTGTAGGCGTCCCATAGGTCGTCCTTGGTGCCGTCCCTGATTTCGATGACGTCGCGAAACCCACGCGTCGTGACCATGGCCGCTGGCGGAAAGTTTCGTGTGATTAAGGCGTTGGTTGCCACGGTGGTCCCGTGGGAGAACAGCGTGACGTCAGCCAGGTCGATATTCGCGCGGGCCACACCGTTCATTACGGCGACGAGGAGATCATGCGGCGTCGACGGCACCTTCGTGACACGAATCTGGTGCGACTCCTCGTCAAAAACACAAATGTCCGTAAAAGTCCCGCCGACATCGACCGCAACCCGCATCTTCGGCATGATATATACCCCCCCGGACTATTGATGTCGCGAAGATTACAGGGATGGCAACAATCCCGTTAGTGGATAATCTGAAATCAGGGACATTATTTTTTGGATAAACTCCAACGCAATACGTTCTGAGGGCCGATCCAGGTCCGAGGAGACACAAACGTTTGCGAAAATAGGGTGATTACGATGGTCATTTCACTCGGTGAGGTTGTGAGCAAGGATGGCCTGGGTCTCCATCCTCTGGTCCCTGGTGACCCAAACAGCGCCGTGCTTAGCGCTCATACCAGTGAGCTTGGCGAGCCCGGCCGCTGGATGGAGCCAGGCACGGTAATGCTCACCACGGGGCTCTTGTTCATCGGCCACGAACGGGATAGTGCCCAGGCTCGTCTCTTGATTCAGGATCTGCGACAGGCACAGGCTGTCGCCGTCTTCTTCGGAGTGGGGGTGTATTTCGAGGAGGTTCCGTCGGCCCTCGTTGCGGCGGCCCGTGCCGAGAAGTTTCCGCTGTACATAGTCGTTGCCGAGGTGCCGTTCCATGTCATCGAAAATTTTGTCAATCAGTCCAAGTTGTCGGCAGAGGCCTATCTGCTTAAGCGCGTAGCTGGATTCACCAATGAACTCCTGCAAAGCCTTTCTGCTGATGAGCCCATTGATGCGTTAATCGCTCGGCTCGCTGCCTCCTGTCGGGGTTCTGCAGTGCTGTACGAAGACTCGGGTCGGGTTGTCGCCTCTGCTGGCGAAGCGCCGATCCGGTTGATCTCGACTGAGTTACAGCGTTCTGGGGGCATTCGTCAGCGGTTCTCGGTCGGACGGTGGGAGGTAATGAGCAAGCCCCTCGTGATTCGCGGCAAGACCTACGGCCTCGTTCTCGCCAGCAAGAATTCGACCATCCTGGACGATCTCGGCGATGTCCTCCTCGAGACGACTCAGCGCCTTCTGGGCGCCATGAACGGCATCACTCAGATGGGTCTCTCCCGCGAGTTACACGAGAACGCGCAGCTTTTGTTAACTCTTCAAGACGGTATCTCCCCGTCTCGGGAGCATCGCTACTGGCGTCGGATGCAGCCGTTTCGCTTCACCGCCTACGAGGAGCTTCGAGCAGTGGCCATCTCGACGCCGCAGGGAGAGCCCGCCGCAAAACACCTCATCGAAGGCCTCTTGAAGGAGGCCGCACTGAGCGGGCTGGGTCTGCTCCTTGACGAGAACGGCGGGGGAACCCGCGCGGTATCGGCCATTCACGCGCTGGTCGCGAACTCGCCGGTGCTCCCCCCGTGGCTGACCCTGGCGGGAGGCGAACTAGTCGTCGGAACATCCGAGCCGTTCACGGAGCTGGTCAACACGCCGATAGCATTCCGGGAGGCGGAGACGGCTCTGGAGATTGGCCGACGTCGAACGGCGAAATTCGGCCTAAACCGGGGACCTCGCCGAACCGTGGTCCTTCTCGACGAGGTCGACCTGGCCAGTTGGCTGCTGGCACGCCGGGAGGCACCCCAACTCGACGACAAGATACGCAAGTTCGTGGCCTCGATGCAACTGGGAAACGACCACATCGAGACACTCGTCGTCTATCTCGCCCACGACCAGAACGTGGTGTACACGGCTCGCTACCTCTACGTGCACACCAATACCGTTCGGTACAGGCTGCGCAAATGTGAAGAGATACTGGGGACGCCGATTAGTGCCGCGTCGACCATCGCGAATCTCTACCTTGCCTTCCAGGATGACGTCCTTGCCCTCCAGGCGCGTCTCGGAATGAACGGCGACTGACCTCACTGGCGACAGCGCAACGCTGGAGCACCGGAGCAATGCTCGAGCTAGACCAGTCTCTCGATTTCGACGAACTCAATCGTGTTGGCCCCTCGATTGGCCACGGTGTGCTCAGCGCCCGCCGGACGCGTGTAACTCTGGCCGATGCGGATCTCAGCCACGATCTCAGACCCGTCGGCATTGACCACGTGCATGGCCTCGTTCACGAGCGGAAGCACCACATACTCAAATTCATGCACGTGCATCGGAATCGCATCGCTCGGCGTAATGGTCCACTTGGTGACCCGAAAGATACCGTTGTCGATCTGAACTTCACTGGTTACCATAACTGTTCCCTTGCTCGCCCTTCGTGATTGTGATGCTACTCACCGACGTGACTTTGCCAAAGCACGAGTAGAGCCAGCGCCGACGGTGTGCCTGTGTCATCTAAATGACGACCATTCCCCCGCCGTGCAGTGGGGCTCGTTCACCGCGGGACGCAATCCGAGAAGAGAGCAAGGAACCGAGTTTCAATTTGTCGGCTAAGGCGCCTTAAGCGTGCAGGCTCACGTGGACCACGACGCCGACTCCGCCGGATTCCACGCTTACGGGATTCGAGGTAGTGATGCCTAAGTCTGAGTTACTCTTCGCCTTTGGTTACTGGCTGGTTTCCCTAACTCTCAGTTTCGCTTGCACGGAGGGCATTTTCGGGGCCTGCAGTCAATCATTCACGCGAACTCGTGGATGATCGGGGCTAACATGAAAATCCAAGTCGCTCCTCAGGAGGTTTACACACTATGTCTGACGTCGTTACGTTTGAAAGATCGAAGCCCTTGGTCCTTGCTGACCTCTTACCGAGTTCAATTTTGAACGAAGTACTAATAGTGATCGGTGCCGCCGGTTTCGTCGGCATACTCGCACAGATATCAATTCACCTTTCTTTCACACCGGTCCCGATCACCGGCCAGACGCTCGGCGTGCTGGTTGCGGGTACGGCCCTCGGATGGAAACGGGGTGCCGCCGCGATGGCCCTCTACGGAATGATCGGAGTTGCCGGTGTTCCATGGTTTGCCGGCCATACGAGTGGATTCGTTGGGGCATCATTTGGCTACATCGTTGGTTTTGTATTGTGCGCGGCGTTGTGCGGCTTTCTCGCTGAGAGGGGTGCTGACCGGTCCCTCGTAAAGTCAGTTCCGGCCATGGTAGTGGGCGAGATCGTTATGTATGCCATCGGGGTCATCTGGCTTGGCGTGAGTCTCCACGTTGGTCCGGCGCGAGCGATCGCTCTCGGGTTCACTCCATTTCTTATCGGCGACACGATCAAGGCGATAATTGCCGCACTACTACTGCCTGGTGCGTGGAAGTTGGCCGACCGGCACTGAATGTGTCGCCGGCCGGAAAAGGGCGCGCTTTTCCTTCGCAAGTTTTAGAAGATCGGTGCAATGAATCTTCGTCTTGAGAGCCGCCGACGCCAGCTTTCCGTTGATCTCCTCGGACGTCGACACGCTGGCGGAGAACAGCAATTTCACGGTCACTCGAATAGTCCGCCTCCTAGAGGTCTCGGTGTCCGGCTACTACGCCTGGTATCACCGGACACCGTCCGCGAGGACCCTGCAGATGGACAAGCCGGTTGCTTCAGTCACTTCTGCGCTCGACCTGCTCACCCGACCCGCAACCATCGCCCAGGCCGAGTACGCCAAGAACGTCTACGCGCAACGCCGGGCCGGCGTCGTTGGTGAACTCAAACGATTGGACATCATCACCATTGGCGGCGACGGCTCAAATATCTCGTTGCCGGTAGAACACGAGACGGGCTCTTCGGATTCAAGGGGGGTCTCACAGGTCAGCTTGAGGCGCACTCCCACTGGTGTCATTCACCAGTTTTGCCGTCCAGCAGTTCTCGGGCCACACTGTTCCACGGCGCTCAACGTGCTCACCGGAGAGGTGATCGGCGAGTGTCTGCCCCGGCACCGTCACGAGGAGTTCCTGAAGTTCCTGCGTCGCCTCAACCGCGAGGTCTCCAAGAATCTCCAGGTCCATCTCATCTTGGACAACTACGCCACCCACAAGCACCCCGACGTGTGAAGTGGACCCCGGACGTAACTTCCCATCTCGATCGAACGAGCCGCCGTGGCGCTGGACGCAGTATTGAACCCCCAACCTGATGCGGTGGTGCCCTGGACCGGTCGGGAAATGGTCGTGGCCACGTTCATCACGCATACGCGGAGTGAACTTGCCCTCCATCGGTGGGACCTCGTCGGCGACGATGACGTAAGCGCGGTGTTGCTGGTCCACTGAATCCCCTGATCATAGGCACCTTATTATCACTGGCTAGACGATGTCTAGCCGCGAGACTTGGACACGGTGACGTGACGGGCGCAAAATCGTTGTATGGAGGTTCCTCCATCGCCTAGGCCGCCTTTGCTCTCGATCCCGGAAGCGGGTGCTCAATGGGCGCGCGTGGTGACACCTATCGAGGCGCGGCCGGGTTGATCCGCCACCGCTTTCATGGTCCCGCCCATCGTGAATATCAGTGCGACGCACTAATGGCGCAGTTCGTGAATCGACCAGTGCCCGAGAATAGGACGAAGTTCGCCGTCGGCCCGCGCTCGGTCCTGCTACTCCCTTACGTGACAATCCAACTCGATGTCGGCAGGCCAGTCGTACCAATCCATCCGTTCACCTACGCGGTGACCGGCCGAGG
>Ga0307375_10003565_pt1 | contig 15231 bp, 12 predicted proteins | sample TR1MG_FD_202531 | JGI IMG/M metagenome (GOLD analysis project Ga0307375, IMG submission 202531) | Soil microbial communities from Risofladan, Vaasa, Finland - TR-1 | ecosystem: Environmental > Terrestrial > Soil > Coastal area > Acid sulfate soil | place: Finland: Risofladan, Vaasa | collected...
CCAGGGGTCGCCGATAAACTTTTCCAGCGGCGCGCGAAACATGGCAGCGGCAATCTTCCGCGAACTCACGGCCATTTCCGACGAGGCAATGCGCCGGTGGTCGTGGCAGGTAAGGCCGTCGGCCAGCGCATGAAACCACGCGCGCTCTTCACCCAGGGAACGCCCGCAGACAACGCATCCCTCCAGCGAAGGCAGGAAGCCCAGCAAACGGACCATCCAGAGGTCGAAGTACGTGACCGGCAACCACACCTGACCGGCCTTCAGGTTCTGCAAGACAGACCACGCAAGGCGAAAAACCGTGTCGCTGGCTTCGCGGTCCGGCATTACTTCGTCGAGCATTTCCGCGACGTGGCCGAGCGCAATAGCGCGCGGATAATCCACCTCGCTGGAGAGCGGCGACTGAAGCACATCGCAGGAGTCGATTCTCGCAAGCTCCTGTCGCTCGCGATCCTCCCAATAGACACGGACACAGGTGAGCGGTTCGAGCGCTCCGCCAAAACGGCGGCGAGACTTCTTCGCCGACCTGGCGACACCTTTGACCTTGCCTTCCTGACGGGTGAAGAACGTGACCAGCAGATCCGCTTCGCGCAGCGGATACGTGCGCAGCACAATCGCCTCCGACTGCTTCAGCGGCATGTCTTCCCCTGCGAAGGAACAAAGCGGGCTGTTCCCGCGACGGTCCAACCCTTTCCAGAGCCGATGAAACAACGCTCTGAAACCTCGATTCTACTGGACGAAGCGCAAGGATGGAAGCGGACAAAACACATCCGCGGAGATCAGCGGCGAGACGAGCGAATATTCAGATGAAAATACAAAGCGCGCCCGAGGCGGCGCGCCCACGAAAACCTGCGCCGATGGATCACCGGCCGTAATATTTTGCGTTGCGCTCGGTGAAGTGAGCCCATTTTTCCGGCAGATCATCGAGGGCAAAAATGGCGGAAACCGGGCACACGGGGACACAGGCGCCGCAGTCGATGCACTCCACCGGGTCAATATACAACATTTCTTCGGTCCCAAACGCGCCTTCATCCTTCTTCGGGTGGATGCAATCGACGGGACAGGCATCGACGCAAGCCGTGTCCTTCGTGCCAATACAAGGTTCTGCGATTACGTAGGCCATAACTCTCTTTTGTCTCCGGGTGCAGTCGCGCCCCACCACCGGGGCACGATCCTGAGGATCTCTGGAACTTTAAATTCTATCAAAAGCTGGTAATCCACGAGCACCCAAAATGTATGTAACGGGCCTCACGGAAGGCTGTGATGACGGAATCCGTACTTGAACGGCACGTACATTACGGCTTCACCGCAGCACCGGAGTGGGGTATGTTGTCGGCAGGGACGCGTCTTCATGCCAACCACGGAAGCCATCCTGCTGGTCATCTCGCTTCTTTTCCTGCTCAGTGTGATTGCGAGCAAAATCTCTTCGCGCTTCGGCGTTCCCGCGCTCCTGCTGTTCGCCGTCATAGGAATGCTGGCCGGATCAGACGGCCCAGGTGGTATCTACTTCGATTACCCGTGGGCAACGCAGTTTCTTGGTATCACGGCGCTGGCTCTCATTCTGTTCTCGGCGGGATTCGAGACGAATTTTTCCCTGGTGCGCCCGGTGCTATGGCAAGGAATTAGCCTGGCAACGGTGGGGGTCGCGGTCAGCGCAGTAGTAGTAGGACTCTTCAGTTCCTGGCTACTGCACCTCCCGGTTGAGGAAGGGTTGCTGATCGGAGCCATCATCTCTTCAACCGATGCCGCGGCAGTGTTCAACGTGCTGCGTTCGCGACGCCTCTACCTGAAGGGAAATCTTGGAGAATTGATCGAACTGGAGTCGGGAAGTAACGATCCGATGGCAGTTCTGCTGACAATTGCGCTCATCCGCCTGATGAGTCACCCGGAGACGACGCTGGGGAGCACCGCTCTCATGGTGGTTGTACAACTTCTACTGGGAGCGGCGGCTGGATACGTGATAGGACGGCTCATCGTTGTCGCTGTGAACCGAATACGACTGGAGTGGGAAGGGCTCTACCCGGTCTTCACGGTCGCCATGGCGGTTTTTGCGTTTGCGGCAATCGCAACAATGCGCGGAAGCGGTTTTGTCGGGGTCTACGTCGCCGGCATCATCGTGGGCGCGGGAAGATTAACCCATCGAACAACGCTACGCCTCTTTCACGAGGGTGTTGCGTGGCTGATGCAGATTGCCATGTTCCTGGTGCTGGGACTGCAAGTATTCCCGTCCGAACTGCCGCGCGTCGCGATCTCCGGAATGTTGATCGCATTTTTCCTGATGCTGGTGGCACGACCGGTGAGCGTGTTCGTGGCACTGCCTACATCAACATACTCAGTGCGCGAAAAACTCTTCATCGCGTGGGCGGGTCTGCGCGGCGCGGCGCCGATCATTCTAGCAACGTTCCCGCTGCTGGCGGGGATCAAGGATTCGCACCTGATCTTCAATATTGTATTTTTCGTGGCGCTCACTTCTCTCCTGCTGCAAGGAACGACACTGGCCGCGCTGGCCCGATACTGGAATCTGACAGCGGTTACGAGCCGCCAACGCGCGTTTCCACTACTGTTCAATCCGGACGAGTCGATTGATTCGCACATGGCAGATATCACGGTGGAAGCAGGCTCCGCAGCGGACAATCGCAAGATTATGGACCTGCAGCTTCCGGAAAATACACTGGTGGTGCTGGTAAGCCGCAAGGAACGCTTCGTAGTGCCACAGGGATCGACCATACTTCGGGGAGGAGATCGGCTGATGGTGCTGCTGATGGAGAGCGATGCTCCCGGCGTGCGACAGCTATTCGCCCGGACAAGCCAGGCTTAGCGGTCGGGGAAAAATCGCCACAGCAAGAACAGAACAGTGCTTACTTCTCGCGGCCCTTGGCGTAATCCACCGGACTCGGAATTTCTTCGAGGCCGCGACCGGCGAAGATCTCCGCAAAGTTGTGCATCAGTTCCGCATGAATGACCGTGTTGGACGCGAGAATTTCCCGGCTGTCAATGCGGAATGGAGAACCATCGAAGCGGGTTACGGTTCCTCCAGCCTCCTGCACAATCAGCACACCTGCGGAAGTGTCCCAGGGATTCAGATTGAACTCCCAGAAACCGTCGTAACGTCCGGCGGCAACGTTGGCAAGGTCGAGCGCGGCAGACCCTGCGCGACGAACGCCATGCGAGCGCAGGGTGATCTGGTGGTAGAAGTGAATGTTCGGATTCTTGTGCCGCTTGTGGCTGGGAAAGCCAGTGGCAAGAATCGATTCCGACAATGTTTTTGTCGTGGAGACGTGAATTGGTTTGCCGTTGAGCGTCGCGCCGCAATCTCTTTCCGCACTGAATAACTCATCGCGCGTCGGATCGTAGAGGATTCCGGCATGCAACGCGCCCTTGTACTCAAGCCCAATCGAAACGCAGAAGACCGGGTAACCGTGCGCGAAGTTTGTCGTGCCATCGAGCGGATCGACATACCAGCGCCAGTCGCTGCCATTGTCCTGACGCGTGCCTTCTTCTCCGAGAATGTCGAAGCCGGGCCACAACTCGCGGAGGCGGGAGACGATCATCTTCTCCGAAGCGCGGTCAGCTTCGGTGACAAGATCGACATCGCCCTTGTATTCGAAGCCGATGCGACGATCGAAATACGTCATCAGCAGAGCGCCAGCTTCGCGGGCAACAGTTGCGATGCGGGGCGTAAATTCTGGAGCAGCCATGAACTCGCCTACCCGGCGGAAGGCGCGGCGGACTTTCGCGAGCCGCTTGCCGTCTTGCTGGCCCGAACAGTGCGCTTGGGAGGCGGAGCCGCCAGCGGACCGTCGGAGATGTACATGATCTCGTGCTTGAAGATGAAGAGATTCGGGCCGCCTTCGCGCGTAAGGCGAATCATGTAGCGGTCGTAGTACTCGATCCAGCCCTGCACGATCTCACCGCCGACCAGCTTCACGCTGACGGGTTGCTGAGTCTCGCCGAGACTTCGCAGATAGGAAGCTTCTTCAAACGTTTCTTCGGGCGGAGGCGTCCTGCCCTTCTTGGTCGGTGGTTGCGGCGCACGATAAGCCATGGTGTTCATTTTACATGTGGACGTGTGAAATGCCGATTTCAGAGGCGAAAAAACGCGGCGGACCTTTCGATCCGCCGCCAGTGGACAACATGAAGCTAGAAGCTGAATTCCGCCTGCAACTGAAGGATGCGGCCAGACGAGGCAGCGCCAGCGAAGGCACCGAACGGGCTGGTCGGCGGCGAAACAGTGTTCAGAATCTGTCCGAACGTGCTTCCGTCGTTGAGGTTGGAATCCGGAGCGCCGAAGTTCGGGTGATTGAACAGGTTGTAAGCCTTTGCACCCAACGTGAAGTTCATGCCTTCACGCAGCTTGAAGCTCTTCGCCAGGTTCATATCGGAGTCGAAGTAGCCCGGTCCACGGAACTGATTGCGGCGCTGGGTGGAGTTCAGACCAGTGGTCGCAACGCTCGTGAAATTGGCGGCATCGAGGCAAGTACCATACGGCGAAGTGCAGCTCATCGATCCACCAGTGACGGAAGGAAGGAAGGAGCCCGTATAGTTCGGGACATCGCCCGCAATCGACGAATCGGTAACCGTGAACGGCAGACCAGAACGCACGAAGAACGACTGCGTCAGCATCCAACCGCCCAGCACGCTATTCATGATGGGATTGCTGAACCGGAAACGCGGCATGTACGTATACGCCAACTGGAAGTAGTGGCGAATATCGTAGTCGGAATTTCCATAGTTCAGGCTATTCAAGTTGTAAGGATTGATCTGATAGAGCAACGATTGGTTGCCGCTGTACGGTTCCAGACCGCCGTTGGTGGAGATATCGTCCAGCGAATGGCTCCAGGTGTAACTGGTGTTGACGGTGAGTTGTGAATAGCGACGCGTATACGACAGCGTCAACCCGTTGTAGTTGGAACGACCGGTATTGGCATACTGCGTGATCGTGCCGAAGCGCTGGTCAGCCGGAGCAGTCGGGAAGCCCGGGACATTCCCCGTGGTGTAGGCGTTCAGGCCGCCGTTGGCAACGATCAAGTCGTAACCGTGGCTACCTTCGTAGTCAATGGTGACGGCATTGCGAGCGCCGAAGGCGTGCTCTACTTCAAGGTTCCACTTCGTATACATCGGGTTGGTGAGCTTGCCGGAGTAAACGCTCAAAGCAGGCGCAGAGAAGCCGATTCCCTGGTTCGCCAGAGCCGTACTAATCGAGTTGTAGGTTCCGCCATTGGCAAACTGCTGCTGGAATGCAGTGGCTGCCGCATTGGTTGCAGCCTGCGAACTTCCCGCCATGGAGGGATCTTCGTAGCCATAGAACGTCGTGAAGGCTGCGACCTGCGGGAGGTTGTGCGAGAACGTGCCACCAAGTACGCCCGGGAAAAGATCAGAGAACATCCCGAGGCCACCGCGAATCGCGGTGTTGCTGTTACCGAACGGCTTGTAAGCAAATCCGACGCGCGGCTGCCAGGCAATTGCCTGGACATTGCGGAATGCGCCGTTCAGACCGTTCTGAAGGGCTTGATTGTAAGGAATACTCGAATCATGCGAGAGCTGGTCGAAGGAAGTCGTGAGCTCCGAGAAGCAGTTGGTGATGCACTTGGGGTTGCCATTGTGGTCGGCCCGAAGAGCAAGAGTCAGGGTCAACCTGTCGCTGACCCTCCAGGTATCCTGCGCATAGAGACCGAGGCTGAAGAGCGAGAAAGGCTGGCTCGTCCGCGACGGGTAGCGCTCCTGGAAGAGGGTGAAATAACCGCTGGCGAAATCGGGCACGGTGTAATTCTCGGCCAACGGCGAAATGTACCGTTCACTGTAGCTGTAATCGGTCAGGTCGTTGCGACGGAAATTCACACCGAACTTAAGGCTATGGTTGCCCTTGGTCCAGGACAAGTCATCCACGACCTGGTATTGGGTGACGTTGCGGCCCTGCGGTAACGCGTAGTTGATACCTCCCAGCGGCGCGAAATCGGCGTTATAGGCAAGAGCGTACGGGTATAGAGCCGACGCCTTGGCCTGATCAACCGACTTGAAGATCGCGCTGTAATAGGACCCGGAGGCAAGCAACTGGTTAACCATGTCGTTGCTGATGATGTGCGACCAGTTTACCTGGCCCTCATACGCGGGCTGAACGCTCTCTGCGTTGAATGCCGGGTTGACGGGATCGGTGTAGGTCGGCTGTAGACCGTGATCGGTCTTATAACGGAAGAATACCTTGTCATTCTGCGAGAACTGCTGGTCGATGCGGCCAATCAGAATCCACTCATGAGCGGTGTTGGTGGCCAACGAGCGGAACTGGTTCTCCCAGGGGTTCAACGCGATCGAATTGGCCGCGCCGGGAGCACTGTTATAGATGCTGAACATGTTCTGGTAGAACGGGATTTCCCCAGCGGGAAGCGCCGTGACACTGCTGCCATAAAAAGTTCCCATGGCTGCAAGTTGGGCTGCATTTCCAGTGATAACAGCCTGTTCAAACTGCTGGCTGGGAACAACCACGTTCTGGCTGGTCGGCAGCTTGTAGCGGAGACCTTCGGCGTCGACAAAGAAGAAGGTCTTGTTCTTGACGATGGGACCACCGATGGAAGCCGCCCACTGCTGTGCCTGGGCGTTGGCGTTCGGCTGGTAGCCCGATGAGTTGGCAAACCAGTCGCGAGCCATCAGGGAAGCGCCGGTGTAATCGTAGATGGCGTTGCCATGGAATTTGTTGCTACCGGACTTGGTGGTGTAGTTGACCTGGGCGCCGGCGTTGCGGCCAAATTCACCGGAGTAGCCGTTGGTGGTAACCGTAGCGTCCGCCAACTCGTTGGCTCCAAGAGTAAGGTTGCTGGCGCCGGAGTTGTTGAGGTTCAAGTACGGATCCATTTCGTCCGTGCCGTTCACCGTGAAGAGGTTGGAGGTAGAGGGAAGGCCTTCCGATGTGAAATTGCCGTAACCGCCGCCGGAGGAAGTGTTGAGCGCAATGCCAGGAGCAGTCGACGCCACGTAGGTGATATCGCCGCCGGGGTTCGGAAGCGAATCGATCTGCTGGGTGTTGAAGGTGGTTTGCGTATTGCCGTTGTCGGTCTGGACCAGAGGAGTCTCTGCCGAGACTTCGACGGTCTCCGAAGATGCTCCGACCGAGAGCTTGATGTCGGTGCGCGTGACCTGTCCGATCGAAGCGGAGGTCGTGACGACGGTCGTACGGAAGCCCTGTCCGCTAACCGAGACGGAGTAGCGGCCCGGCTTCAAGAGAGCGAAGCGGTAGGCGCCCAGCGAGTTTGTCGCTGAGGTTTGCGTTTGCCCAGAATCGATATTCTTAAGAATAACCTTGGCGTGGGAAACGACGGCGCCGGTTGGATCGGTGACCGTTCCAGCAATGTCACCCGAAACGATAGACTGCGCAACGAGCTGAACCGTAAAGGCCAGCAGGAACAGCGCGACAATAGCTGAGAACCTAATTGTAAGGTTCCGGAATTTACTCATACGTACCTCGTGAATCAGCGGCAGCGAGAAATGCCGCTGGAATATCCGCGCAATAAATTACGGGACGCGGGTTAATCAGTTTTTCGGAAGCAGTGGGCACCAAACTGCCCGATCAATACCTTGGTGATACCCCACTCGCTATCTTCCAGAATGTGATCAGCCCCTGAGTTCGGTGGCAGGAAGAACGGCGATGAATCCGCACTTTGCGGCAGTTGTTGCAGTCCGTCAAAATCTCCGCCGGTTAAGTCCGGTCTAGATTGCGGCGTCGTCAAGCTGGCGACACAACATCACAAGAGCATTCGGACTACCAAACCCGCCGCGATCGCGATCCATTGATTCTGCGGAGTTTAATCGTTGCACCAAATATTTCACTTCCGTGAATTTGGATTATCCAAAATCGGTTATCCCTAATTTTGTAGAACTACCGAAAGGTGATGAATATATCGTATTAAGATATATTCACCACAAAGTGCTATTCCTGAAGCTATAGTGGCACTGAAGGGCTACTCAAGCTTGCTGGTGTAGTAGCCAGAGCGGCTGCGCACCTTGAGTCCGGGAGTGGACGAAGGATCACCGGGATGGGGAACGATTTCCACCCTTATGTGGCGGAAGTCATAGCCGGTTCGGCTGGGGTAATAGCCGAGAAGATACTGCGTACGAAGCTCGTCGGAGATCTGATGGAAGGCCGACTCGAGTTCGGAGAGCGAAGTGGCGTAGTAATACTTTCCGCCAGTGTCGTGAGAGAGCTGGATGAGAGCGTGTTCGCCGCCGAGGTCGCGTCCAGCGCTGGCCTCGATGGGAACCATGATGATGGAATAGATGATGGCTTGCGCGGTTTGCGCGGCGCGCAGCGCATCCTGATAGTTGACGGAACTCGCCGTATCTCCGCCATCGGTGATGAGGACGAGGACTTTTCTTCCCTGCCGTTTATAGAGCGCGCGCGAGGCGAGATAGATGGCGTCGTAAAGCGCGGTCGAGGTTCCCGAACGAACGCGACGCAGACTGCGGTCGATGTCCTGAAGGTTCGACGTGAACGGCTGCACTTCCTCGACGGTATCGCTGAACCGGTAGAGAGCGAGCGCATCGACGGGCCGCAGAATGGTGTTGGCAAAGCGGCGCGCTGACTCGAGTTCGAGCGGAAGATCCTTGCGCGTGCTCAGACTGGTGTCAATGCCCATGATGATGGAAAGCGGCATTCCAGTCTCGCGATCGAAGACGGCGATTTTCTGCGGGACATCGTCTTCGTAGACCTGGAAGTCATCCTTATTCAAACCGCCAATGGGCGCTCCGTCGGCGTCCGTGACGGTGGCGAGAATGTTGACGAGCTTGACGTTGACCTGAAAAGTGGCCGCGGGAGCTTCCTGCGGTTCCTGCGGAGACTCGGGCGGATGCGGAACGGAAGTCTGCGCGGGCTTCTGGCGATCGGTGGGCGGACGAGGAACAGGATTGTTCTGCGCCGCGACGCTCAGCCCAAGCAGAAGCACGAGAGAGAGCAGGATTCCACCCGAGGTTCTTGAAGTCACCGATTCCACGTGATTACCTGTTTGACTCCGCGTAACGAACTCTCAAAGAAACACGCTACTTTCCTGCGGTTGGAATCTCCGGCGGAAAGGGTTCGCCATCGGCCCAGACCGCGCCATCCTCGAAGTACTCCTTCTTCCAGACCGGCGCCGTGCGCTTAAGGGTGTCGATGAGCCAACGACAGGCGTCGAAAGCGGCGGCGCGATGGGCCGAAGCAACGACGATGAGCACGCTGGTGTCGCCAATTTCCAGGCGTCCGACGCGATGCACGAGACGCACGCTGCGAACGGAGAACCGGGCAAGCGCATCGACGGCCAACTGCTCCATCTGCGCGATGGCCATTTCCGCATAAGCCTCGTATTCGAGGTAGAGCGTGCGGCGGCCGCGCGTGTTGTTGCGCACGACACCGTCGAAGACGCAGACGGCGCCATCTTCTCCACGCTTCAAGGGATCGACGACGCGATCAGCGCGGATGAGATCGCGTTGCAAACGACAATGCGCCGTTTCCAGAGGTAGCTGTACGACTGAAGCAGGAACCATGCCATCGCCCGCGGAGCCAAGACCTCCGCTCACGGGCGGAAGCAGCGCGATCTCATCTGACTGTTTCAACACCGTGTCGCCGGAAGAGTAGTGGTGGTTGACGGCAATCGCAACGGAACCGGCAAAGCGCTCGAAGGTGACATGCTGGCGGGAGAGAATGGCCCAGGCATCGGCGGCCGTGGCGTTGGCAGGAAGTTCGAGCTCCTGCGCGGCACAGCCGGCCAGATCCTTGAGTATTCCAAAGAAGACGACACGCACCCGCATAAGGAAAAGATATCACTTGGGCTTGGAGGGAGCAGAGTCCGTGGCAGGTTTGTCCCCGGCAAGAAGGTTTTTCGATCGAGCCTCGAGGAATTCACAAGGATTACAGGTGCCTGCTTCGGTCTCGCCGCTGCGTCGTTTTTTGCAGAATCCATGGGACCAGAGAGTACAACTGCTGAGCGTTCTCTTCCCCGCAGGCTCGAGGCGCTGAAGGTGATGAACATTGGAGAGCGCAAGCTGGAGACCATAGAGCATGAGCTTGCCCTTTTGCGATCCAAGGCGACCGTCGACGATGGCATTGAGTGTGTCAACGATGGCTTGCTGGAGCGCATGTGGATCCTCTATGAGTGGCAAGGTGAGCCCGGGAATGGACTCTGACCATCGCACCTGTTTTTCGCCGTCCTCCTTTCGCATCCTGGCTTCAAAATGCCAGTGGCAGTACTCGCCCCACCGGACGGCAATGGCCCTGCAGATTTCGCCGTTGGCAAAGACATGACGGCAGAGATTGACTTGAGGTTTTTCGGATTGTTGGTTCGACATACCCACCCCCCTATATTTTTAAATACTTTAGAATCTAATATTTAGGGGTAATTCCATGTAGATATTAGATTCTAAAGGAGTTAGCTCAAAAGCAGAGGGGCCTGGCACCGGAATGCGGCACCAAGCCCCTCTATATCCAGTATGACAGTTGGAGGGAGTAAAAGGTGACATCGAATTTGAAACTCTATTTGCCGTGGAATGAAATATTTGGGGGAAAAGTGTGACCTGCATCCTCTTGACAAGTGACAAAAGCGAGGTTTCGGAGGTGTCGGAAGTTTCGGAGGTTTCGAAAGCGAAGGATCACCACGGAGGTCACAGGGGAACACAGAGGAAAGACAAGGCTGAACGCAGGGGGAGCGGAGGTTCGCGGAGGAAGGAGAAATGCATAGATCCTGAGTCGCAACAATCACGACTCAGGATGACGACTTCAAAACAACGGCAACGACAAAAGCGACGCAAAGGAGCACCACAGAGGTCACAGGGAAACACAGAGGAAAGGCAGAAGAGTCAGAAGGTCTGAAGGATTGAAGGTAAAAGCTAGATAAAGTCAACTACCCCACTCAAGCAAAAGCGGACTGAATGGAGCACCTGACATTACCCCGGGGGATTCCCGTAGAATCTGAAAAGAGGCAACACGGGATGGAGCGGGAAGAGTTCGAAAAGGCGGTGGCGGTGGCGCTGGATTCGCTTCCGAAAGAGTTTCGGCGGCGGATTCGCAATGTGGCCGTGCTGGTGGAGGATTTCCCTGCGCATCAGCCGCCCAATGTTCCCGGGAAGCCGAGAACGCTGCTGCTGGGAATTTTCCAAGGAGTGCCGATGACGGAGAAAAGCACGTTCGGAAATGCGACCGGGCCGGACTACGTGGTGCTCTACCAGAAGAATATCGAGGCCGTGTGCGCAAACGATGCAGAGGTCCGCGAGCAGATAAGGCTGACGGTGATTCACGAACTGGGGCACTACTTCGGAATGAGCGAAGAACAACTGAAGGATATCTAGCCCGCGAAGGCCGAGCGTGCAACGGTAATCAGCAACGGTTGGTGAACGCCTTGATGGTGCTGATGACGCGCCCGCCTTCGGTCTGTCCGGAAGTGAGATTGGCCACTTCGTTCCGCGCAGCCTCTTCCGCCAGCTCCTTGGTTGGAGCGTGTCCCCAGGACAAGAGTTGGTCGGGAGCATCGGCGAGGCAGATCATCCAGTGATAGCGCGTTTTCCTGTGGAAAGGTTCCGTCTGGAACGAGAGGACGTACGGACTAACGGCTGGTTTCATAAAGATTTCCTACTCTGCCGAGGCTTTCGATCCGACGAAAGGATACGGCTCACAACGGAAGCTGAAGTGAACGAGGAGTCGCAACACTTCAAGCGGCATCCGTGACGCCTCTTCTATCATACGTGAGGGAACGCGCCGGTACAAATGTTGCGCGCAGCAGGAGCGAAGCGGATGGCCGCAAAACGACAAGATTTATGTCGTGTACGGGTTGCAACAGGGCGGAAAATGGAAGAATAGCGTAAGATAAAAGAGGTCCGCTGTGGGCTAGGTTGGAGGTGATTGTTTTGGCAGAAGTTCGGCTGCAAGAGGGCGAGTCGTTGGAGAATGCCCTGCGCCGGTTCAAACGCAAGGTTCAGACGGAAGACATTATCAAGGAAGTAAAACGTCACTCCTACTACCTGAAGCCAGGCGAGAAGCTCCGGTTGAAGCAAGCTTTAGCGCGGAAACGTGCGCGCAAGAAGATTCGCAAAGAACACGATTAACCATAAGGGCCGCTGCCAAAAACAGCGGCCCTTAGCTTTTGGGAAACAGACCCACGTTATCGCCCAACAGCGGGGCGCGAACGCGGGGCACCCGATGAGCTACTTCGGCTCCAATTTCAGAGACACGGAGTTGATGCAGTAACGGAGACCGGTGGGACGCGGGCCATCGGGAAAAACGTGTCCGAGGTGAGAGCCGCAGCGCGAACAGGTGACTTCGACGCGACGCATGCCAAAGGCGGTGTCCTCGTGCTCGTCGATGGTCTCAGATTTTGACGGAGCAAAGAAACTCGGCCATCCACAGCCGGAGTGGAACTTGGTAAAAGACAAAAACAATTCCTGTCCGCAGGCAGCACAGCGGTAGACGCCCGGAGTGTCGGTGTCGACATACTCGCCGGTGTAGGGATGCTCGGTGCCCTTCTCGCGCAGAACACGATATTGCTCGGGAGTGAGCTCGCGGCGCCACTCCTCTTCAGTCTTGTGGATCTTGTCAGTCATGAATGATTAGAGGCGGAACGGGCAGCGGGGGATGCAGGGAAAGGCGTTAGGTGCTGGGTGCTAGGTATTAGGTATTAGGTAAAGCAACAACAAAAGCAAAGGCCCCACCCTTGTCGCGAACTACGCGCGACAAGGGTAGGGCACGAATTCAGTGAACCCCACGTTATCGCCCAAAAACGGGACGCGAACGTGGGGCACCCAAAACTTCCTCCGGTCAGCGGGCGAGGACCTGCTCGCGGGTTTCGGCGCACTTCTTCTGCTCTTCCGGTGACGACGGCAGGGCGATGGCCAGGACTTCCTGGATCGTCTTGACGTAGTGCACGGTGACGCCATCGAGTTGCTCGGGCGTCACGTCTTCGTCGACGTTCTGCTTGTTGTCGGCGGGGAAGATGACGTCTTTGACACCGGCGCGCTTGGCGGCGAGGAACTTTTCCTTGACTCCGCCGATGGGCAGCACGTCGCCACTGAGCGTGATTTCACCGGTCATGGCGAGCAGCGGCCGCACCTGCTTATCCGTGAGCAACGAGACGAGCGCGGTGGAAATGGTTACGCCGGCAGAGGGGCCGTCCTTGGGAATGGCGCCCTCGGGAACGTGCATGTGCAGGTCACACTTGGAGAGGAAGTCCTCATCGATGCCGAGCGAAACGGCATTGGAGCGGACCCAACTTAACGCAGCCTGCATCGACTCGCGCATCACGTCCTGAATCTGGCCGGTGATCTTGAACTCGCCCTTCCCTTTCATCTTGCTGACTTCAACGAAAAGAATGTCGCCGCCGGTGGGAGTCCAGGCGAGTCCGACGACCACGCCGGGACGCTTGGTGCGCTCGGCGATTTCAGTGTCGACACGGACCTTGATGCCGCCGAGCATCTCCTGCACGACTTCGCGGGTGACCACGAGCTTTTCGATCTTGCCTTCGGCGATGCGACGCGCCTGCTTACGGCAGATGGTGCCGATCTGGCGCTCAAGACTGCGGACGCCAGCTTCGCGCGTGTAGTGGCGAATGATGAAGCGCACGGAATCGTCGGAGAACTCGATTTGATCCGGCTGGAGGCCGTTCTCCTCGGTTTGGCGACGGATGAGGTACTGGAAGGCGATGTGAGCCTTGTCCTCCTCGGTGTAGCCGTGGAGGTCGATGATCTCCATGCGGTCGCGCAAGGGATCGGGGATGGTGTCGAGCTGATTGGCCGTGGTGATGAAGAGCACCTTGGACAAGTCGAACGCCACGTCAAGATAGTTATCGCGGAACGTGTAGTTCTGCTCGGGGTCGAGCGCCTCGAGAAGCGCAGAGGACGGATCGCCGCGGAAATCGCGCCCGACCTTGTCGATCTCGTCGAGCATGAAGACAGGGTCGTTGGACTCGGCACGACGAATGCCCTGGATGATCTGTCCGGGAAGCGCGCCAATGTAGGTGCGACGATGGCCGCGGATTTCGGCTTCGTCGTGGACGCCGCCAAGAGAGATGCGCACGAACTTGCGTCCAAGGGCACGGGCGATGGACTTGCCAAGCGAAGTTTTGCCGACGCCGGGAGGTCCGAAGAAGCAAAGGATCGGACCCTTCATCTTGGGATTGAGGCGACGGACGGAAAGGTAATCGAGAATGCGATCCTTGACCTTCTTGAGATCGTAGTGATCCTCTTCGAGAACCTCCTTGGCCTTGTTGATGTCGACTTCGGTGCCGCTGGACTTGGTCCAGGGAAGGATGACAAGCCACTCAAGGTAATTGCGGGTGACGGAATAGTCGGCCGCCATGGGCGACATGCGCGCAAGGCGATTGAGTTCCTTGAGCGCTTCCTTCTTGACCTCGTCGGGCATGCCGGACTGCTCGATTTTTTCCTTGAAGTCATCAACGTCGCGCTGCGTCTCGTCCTGCTCGCCGAGTTCCTTCTGGATGGCCTTCATCTGCTCGCGGAGATAGTACTCGCGCTGCGTCTGCTGAACACGATCCTGCACTTCGCTCTGGATCTTGTTGCGAAGCTGCTGGACTTCGAGTTCCTTGGCGAGGTGCTGGTTGATCTTCTCAAGGCGAATGTGAACGTCGGGAGTTTCCAGGACGTCCTGCTTGTCGCGCGTGGAAAGAGAAGGCAACGACGAAGCGATGAAGTCGACAAGACGACCGGGCTCTTCAATGTTGGCGGCGACAGTCGAGAGCTCATCGGAGAGGGTGGGCGAACCGCCAACGATCTGTTGGAAGAGCGTGAGGATGTTGCGCTGCAAGGCCTCGGTTTCCGCGGACTTGGGCGGAAGAATTTCAGTGACGCTGCCGACAGTGGCCCGCATGTAGGGCGAGAGCTGTGTGTACTCCTCGACGCGGACACGCTCCAGGCCTTCGGCAAAAACGAAGAGACTCTGGTTGGGCATCTTGACGACTTTGTGAACGACGGCGAGCGAGCCAACAGTGTAGAGATCCGTGGGCTGCGGCGCATCGATGCGCGCTTCACGCTGCGCAATTACAACGATGGTCTTGTCTTCACCGAGAGAATTGATGAGCTGCACGGAGCTTTCGCGTCCGACAGTAAGCGGCAGGACGGCGTGTGGAAAAAGAACAGTATCCCGAACCGGAAGAACCGGAAGGGTTCGCGCTTCGGTGGCATCGTCCCGTAATTCTGGACTGGTGCGGTCAATATTGCGCGCTTTGTTTGCCATTAGAACTCCTTGAGTCAGTAATACTCAACTTTTGATGA
>Ga0307375_10003568_pt1 | contig 15226 bp, 11 predicted proteins | sample TR1MG_FD_202531 | JGI IMG/M metagenome (GOLD analysis project Ga0307375, IMG submission 202531) | Soil microbial communities from Risofladan, Vaasa, Finland - TR-1 | ecosystem: Environmental > Terrestrial > Soil > Coastal area > Acid sulfate soil | place: Finland: Risofladan, Vaasa | collected...
TACTGCGACATCGGTCCAGAAGCCCTCCAAGACTGGATTCTCAAGATCGCACAATTCCTCGACACAATCCACTTCAAACGCAGGAAACTCATCGATTCCATGATACAACAAGCAACCACAACGCAGATAACCAACGCAGCACCCAACACGACACAACTCAGGCAACTGAGAATTACGGATCTATGGTCCCCCGCCTCAGCGGGCACCTAATCCCCCCAACCTTCTACGGCAAAGCAAGAAATTGTAGGCCAATAAATAGCCCCTTGTGGGACACTTCAAAAGTCAAATATCCCGACTTCGTTCCAATCCGAGGAATCCTCAGGATCGTTCCCTCGGATTCCTCGTGCCTCATCATTCCCCCTAGTCATTCACATTCTCTCTCATTCATCCATATCTCTCTGTAGAGCTCACCTGAGTTCACATCACTCAATAAACAGATCTTCATCTCAACCCGACACACTTCACATACCCTCGCCTGGGCCTTTGGAAGGTGTCTCTTGGTGTGTCGTTCATTATCCATCATCACGGGTGATTGAATCTTCACATTATTGGCGTCCAGGGTCGGTTTGATCGTCATTCCACCCCCAAGACAAAATCGTTCGTTTATACCGTTACTGTTGCTTCATCGAGTCTGACTTCGTACCCTTGTTCTTCGTTTTTTTCTCTTCGTGGTATGTCTGTGCCCACCGATCCAAAGAAACCTCTCGAGGAGGAGGAGTCGTTAGTACCGACAGCCGATTTGCGATCCTTGGAAGAAGGCGACTCTGTACCTGTAGGTAACGAACTTGCGGTGTTGAAATGCTCCCAATGGTTATACAAGGTGAATTAGAAGTGAGTTTATGCGTTGCAAAAGAACGTTGTGAGCTTCAGGCTCTGATGGGATGTGAGAAGGAGTGAGAGGCAGTTTGGAAGTTTGCCTCCTGTTGGACGAACTTGTCGAGGATGTGTTGGAGAGTGCGTTGCTCGTCCTGAAGTCTTTGGGTGGTGAGAGGCACTTCGAAGAGCTCCTCGAGGGTTTGGTTGCTGAGAGAGGACACCTTTCCGTGAATCTCTCCCCAGAGAGGCGATTGCATGGGAACGAGGAAGTAGTTGTGGCACTTGAGGAGGATGTTTCTCGTGATTCTGAGCTTTGTTGAGTTGAAGATCTCTTGTGCGAGAGGGTGGACGTTTTCAGGGGTGAGAGAGGCGGTCTGTGCGCTCTTGGAAGAGGATTGCTGTAGCTGTTGGAGTTCCCAGTAGATGAGACGTGTGCAGTAGAACTCGTCCATACACTTCTCTCTGCATTCATCGGCGACGTGAGACACAAACTCAGCGAACAAGTCCTTGACGTGGTGGGTGTAGTAGGGGAACTCCTCGGGGCTGACATCGAACTCCTGCTGTTGGGCAGCGGCTCCACCGCGCAGAGTACCAGCGGTTCTGGCGCCTGGTCCAGCCGCACTCTGTCGCGACTTGTTCTTCTTGTAAGCTTGAATCATCATCTTGACGGCAATATCAGTGAGACGGACCATGATGGCAGTAGCACGCTTGATGAGTTGATCCAAGAGAGGCAGGAAGGAACGGTGCACGGCACGCCTCGCGAGGTCAGAAGCAGCCCAAGCGACTGTGGTGACGTTGTTGAGCTTGTTGGGACCGCCAGCAGTAGCCACGTCGTCCATGGGGAGATCGTCCATTTCGAGTCCGGACGAGACTGCCTTGAACTCAGCCAACAAGCGCTCGAATTGCTGTCCACCATAGATTCTCGTATCAGCATATGGCAATTCCGAATCAGAAACGGAGAGGACTTGACCCTTGGCGTCGAACCATTCGCCGAGCTCGGACTTCTCCTCCTGGAGCGTTTGACCGTTCTGCGCCGGGTTTCCATCGAGTGTGCCTACAATGAGCTTTTCAGTCGAGGAGAGGAAGTTCATGACGAAGTTGGAGGCCGAAGAGCGTAGTTTGAAGATGTCGAGACCGGCAATGCGACCGGAGAGTTGTTCGAGAGTCTGCTCCGAGTTAGCCTTGAGTGCGCGCAAGCGGTTCTGCACAGACGGTATGTTGTCTTGATAGAGTTTCCAGGTAGCATCGAGGATGTGTTTGCGCATGTAATGGGCACCGATGAAGAACTGGAAGCGACGGTCAAAGCGCAGTTGTTCCAAGCTCTCGACGTCTGCGGCAGTGAGCTCCGCCACCTTCTCCTTGTACTTGGCAGGGTCGAGTTCAGGCGATTCGGCGAGCGTGAGGAAGAACACCTTCTCGCTATGCGCCTGGAGCGTGGACTGGAAGAACTGATTTGCATCCTTGGTTTCGGCGAACGTCTTGATGTGATTGGCGAGAGACAAGAACACGAATACAGAACGATCGAGCTTTGGATCCACACTCTTCACCAACTCCAACAGAGGCGTTTTACCGCTATCGTTGCACTCCTCGACACCAACCACGATTCGCTGCGGCGTACGCATCTGCTCCACCACATACGCCTCAATATCTTCAGCAGTCAAACCCTTAGGCGCTTCCGCACCCTCAGCGACCAACGCAGGCGTCTCAATCAACGTCAAGTTCCAGCAATCCTTGAAATCGAACTGAACCACCAATGGCACCAACGTCGCCGTATTGCGCTTCGACAACTCAGAGGGCAGATCAGACAAGGTCACCTCCGCATCGACTTGGTAATGCTTACTCGCAATATCGCGCTTGATCGTCACACGAGGCTTCTCGGGGAAATCGGGGTTCGACACCACTTTAAAATGGATCGGGCGCTTCGTCGTCCAGCGTACTCACCAGAACAGACACCAAAGACACACAGGAAAGCCCAACGCCCATCGAAAATCACGAACCAGGATACACCAGATGGCACAACAAGGGAGAAACATCACAACGATTGGTTAAGGGGAAACAAGCGACCCACTGGGCCACAATATGCGCAAACAGCAGAATTGACAACATTCACAATCGCAAAGACTAAGGCAACATCATAAAATCTCATAAGAAGGACAATCAGAAGCAAGACAAGGGCAAAAAGGGAAGACAATGGCTCGATAGGATATCCTTCGCTTCAATCAGCACGTGTCCCAAGAATGCCTCAATAACAGAAGCCCTTTGATGAGATCCATAACCGATAACGACAATTTCGGGGGAGTTGATATGGGTGTTCATACTAGGAGCGAAGAGGATGCGAAACGTCAGAGTGTGTTTGTGCGTGGGGAAAGAAAGCGTGTTGCTGGACGTACTCTCTGGCAAGAGACATCACCTTGCGGTAGGCATCATACACCGATGAGGGGTACAGTTGGTAATCAGGTTTGCTGTAGTCCAGAGAAGCACACAAGGCGGAAAAATCGGAAAGCGAAGAGATCGCCTGGTTAGTAGCCGAAAAGCAAACGATCCCCTTCGTATGGGACTGTAAATCGATTTTCAACGTTATAGATGGGTCATCATCACACAAGGACGGAGGAACAAGAGTACGAACTTTGCAGACATGTTTGGTGGGCGTCTGTCTGATGTGGAGGGGCAAGATGTGCAGACGGCACTGGGCCTCCACCCCCGCAGAAACTGGTCCACCTGTTGACCTCCTATGGGGGTTCTTGGTCATCTCACCTCTGTAATGCAATATAGGGCTCTTTTCACAAAGTTTCCAGGGTCAGTTCCTCAATTGGAGACCAATACTCATTGGAGGAGGTCATTATGAGGGCGCCCCGCGCCCGTCTCTCTCCGCCTCTCTCCTCTCTCAAGCTGTGCGAAGCTACTCAATGAGCGAATAGACCTTGCAATGGGCCTGCCATGAATCACTGTGCACAGAGGCGCCTACATTCGTATTACAGCGGTTCGACTTGGGTGAACCGATCTGGCGTAGTTCACCAGGTGATTCCTTCTCACTCACTCGCAGCGATTTCAGGGGTCGGACTGCACGTCGCATAAAGCGGTTCCCCATCGACATCATGCTTATCAGAAGCGCATCATCGATATAGTTTGTGGTGTATTCATTGCTTTACGCATTTCTCTGCGAATGCGGCCCATAGATCGAGCTGTTGAAAGGACAATCTGTACCAATAGAGTATTTCTCCAAAAGTGCCCTCTTTCATCTATCCTTCGGCTTTGAATACCCTCTAAGGCCGGTACTACGATGCAAAGTTCATCACCTAATCGGAAAAACCTGCAGGATGGACCCTTCGAACAGAAGGGAGCCCAAACGATGGGGGATTTAGCACTACGCGGAATCGGTGGTACATTGATGGATACAAAGGCGGAAGTGGAAGATGTGAACGATGGTTGTCGTCGATCTCTATTGCTCTCTCATGTAGGGGTAGAGAACATCATGGGGAGGGACGAAGGTCTCCTTGATGGTGCGAGCGTTGAGCCAGCGAAGAAGGTTGAGGTGGGAGCCCGCCTTGTCGTTGGTTCCAGAGCCACGAGCACCGCCGAATGGCTGTTGTCCTACAACGGCTCCAGTAGGCTTATCATTGATGTAGTAGTTTCCAGAAGCGTTCTCGAGGTAGTGATCCGCAGTGACGAGTGCTTCGCGGTCCTGTGCGAAGATGGATCCAGTGAGCGAGTACTCGGTTGCAGTGTCGCACAACTTGAGAGTTTCGATGTATTGGTCATCTTCATAGACGTAGACGGTGAGAATGGGACCGAAGATCTCAGTGATGAGTGAGTAGTAGTGAGGATCCTTGGTGAGAATGAGGGTGGGCTCCACGAAGTATCCCTTGGACTTATCGCACTTTCCACCGAATACGATCTCTGCCTTCTCCTTAGCCAAGTCTATGTGCTGCTTGCAACGATTGAATGCGCCCTCATGGATGACTGCATTCACGAGAACAGTCGGATCTTCGGGACTGCCCATCTTCACCTCCTTCATCTTCTCGATCAATCGGTCCTTGAGCTTTCCCCAAATCGAGCTTGGGATGTACGCGCGAGACGCTGCCGAGCATTTCTGACCAGCAAACTCGTAGGCGCCACGAATGAGAGCAGTAGCAAGCGCTTCAACGTCCGCCGACTTGTGCGCGAAGACGAATCCCTTCCCACCAGTCTCTCCAACGATGCGAGGGTAAGAGCGATACGAATCGAGGTGGGATCCAATCTTCTTGTAAATGGCGCGGAAGACTTCAGTAGAGCCAGTGTAGTGGATGCCAGCGAAGTGAGGGTCGCTAAGCAGGAGATCTGTGATCTCTACCGGGTTGCCAGGGATGAAGTTGATGACGCCATCAGGAAGTCCAGCTTCTTTGAGCAGTTGGAGGACGTAGTAGTTCGAAAGAACGGCATAGTCAGAAGGTTTCCAAACGACGACGTTTCCTAGCATTGCGGGTGCCGTGGTCAAATTGCCACCAATGGCGGTGAAGTTGAAGGGCGTGATGGCGTAGACGAAACCCTCCAAGGGGCGGTAGGTCAGGCGGTTCCAGACGCCGGGAGAGGAGGTGGGTTGGGGATCGAAGAGTCCAGCCGCGTAGTGCACGTTGAAGCGCAAGAAGTCGATGAGTTCGCAAGCCGCGTCGATTTCCGCCTGGAAGTAGTTCTTAGATTGTCCCAAGATGGTGGCCGCGTTGATGCGAGAGCGCCATGTGGGAGAGGCGAGCAGATCAGCAGCTTTCATGAAGATCGCTAAACGATCGTCTATTGGCATCTTCGCCCACGTTTCTCTCGCCTTCAACGCAGAATCGATTGCCATCTTCACATGTTCAGCACCAGCCTTATGGTACGTCGCCACTACGTGCTTGTGCTCATGAGGAATCACAACGTTTCCAGTTTGGCCGCTTCTCACCTCCTGGCCACCAATCACCATGGGGATGTCCAACACAGTAGAACGCTGGCGAGAGAGTTCCTTTTCGAGGGCGACGCGCTCCGGGCTGCCCTTCTTATAGCCGAGAATAGGCTCATTGGGCGGAATCGCGTAGCGCGAGCGAGTCGACGAACTGCCGTGGCCTCCTGCCGTGTGCACCTGCACCATTTCCGAGTCGCAAGGCAAAAACACACATCATTAGTACGCTTTCGGCGAAATGTGCACAAGGGACGCAGTATATCAAACAGCAAGAGCGCAAGAGCGACATGAAGGGAAGGAGGGGAATTGGACACAAAAGCCAAGCGCCAGTCTGCCGTTCCACAACGATTGACAGGACAACGCACCGATCGAGTGGACATCCTATGCTTTTTAACAACTGATTGGGTTCTTGACTGCCAAACACTGCCGTTAGAAGTGCCAAAACCGCCACCTGTGTGCACGAGACGGCGCACCCGAAAAGAAGTTGAAGAATGAGTGGAAAAACAGGTCCCAACACGGCACAAAAGGGAAAAGAGACCACAAAGAAGACAACACAGAGAAGAGGTCAGCACTTGTCTTGCTCGCAGGGCTTCCACGACACACCATGTCGAACCGACACAAATCACACGATTTCTAGGCACGTACGCAGGCGAGAGGCAACGGATGTAAGCATTTTGTAATGGACTATCACACAGGAACAAGTTGAGGGCCTTCGCACGGGACAGGAATACAGGAGAGACTGATGGAAGGGACTCTCGACTCCCATCCTTCATTTCGAACTGCACTCACTGGATGAGCGTATGAGGATCGAATAACCTAACAGCGCCTGCACACGATCGCTATATATCATTCTATCATATTGACGAGACATCAGCGCCTTATTGGAGATGCAAGGACTCGTTTCAGTGCGACGCTCCCTCGGGAAAGCTCTCTCTCAACAAGGTGGGCGTATTCCGACTTCCCTACGAGAGTTCAAGGCAACTAGAGCCCTGCTAAACCTAAAAACGTACGCAAATTCCACTTGAAACCTCATTGATGACTGGAAACTCGAGCCCGCAATCTATTCCCCACGAAATCCTCCTATTTCCATGTTCTACTCTTATCTGATCAGTAATCTGACCTAAACATGATTTTATATTGCATTTTCCGTGCATTCCATGACTTTCACCCTCTCAAGATCAATTCGAGCCTCGAAATCCACCTTGACAATGATAGCGAACCCCCGCACCGTTTGTACAACTGTGGCTGCCGATATTAAGTCTTCTTCTCCTGAAAACCATTCTATTGATGATGAGAGATTCAATAGTGGGTGGTATCGATACTTGCCGTTTGGTGTGGAGCCTTCAGCGGTCATTTCGTTTGCGCCCGAGGTTGAAAAGCAGTTCACGCTTCTCGACGCGAATCCTGGCAATCGTCACTTGCGTTATGACCTCACTACCCTCTGTTTGCGTTCTCTTCGTGCTCCACTTACTGCTGATCACGAGAAGAGCTCTGTCTTGCTGGCGGTGTGCGAGGAGTCGCTGGATATTCTGTCCAAGGCCGAGAAGTTCAAGGAGCAGCTTGACGCTCAACTCGCCAAGCACTTGACTCAGATCCAGCGTTTGGACATCCGTACGAAGATTGGAGAACACAAGCAAAAGCTCGTCAAGAACATGTGGATGTCAATACCGCTGATGGCAGCATACGCGCACTTCCTGATGCTCGACGGTCAGCTCCAACCGGCGCTCGAAGTCGTCCACCGTACCAACCTCATCAACCAATCTCTTCTCTACTTTCAACTTGGTTCCTCTCTAGAACAACAGTCTCATCAACAGCAACAACATCAACATCATCAACACGATGCGAACGTCGTTTCATCGTCATCTTCTTCTTCGTCGTCGTCATCATCATCATCTTCTTCTTCTTCATCCATCGATTCGTCTGTGAACTCTGCATCTCATTCCTCATCTTCGCCACCTTCTTCTTCAACAAACGCAAGCGACGACAACAAGGGTCTTCTCATGTCTGCTGCGGTGATGTATTGTCGTTCCATCGCCAAAGTTCCCGCAAACACCGAATCCTTGACCAATCTCGCCGTCCTTGAATGGTACCACGACGTGGACACATTTTCTGCGATGCAAACCGTGGAATCTGAGCTGGAATCTACTGTTTCGAGAGCGAAGGGATACAACGCGCCTTCGAAGCGGCGTTCACAAGTTCGGAGCAGGCAATCCTCGATGAAACGTTCCATGGACCTTCTTCAACGCGCTATCGACGCAGATGTCACTCGTGAGAACTATCTTGCTCATTATCACCTTGGGTTCATCCTGGAAACGTCTGCCAATGAGTCAGAAAGGGCGAGAGAGGAGTACTCCAAAGCCCTGGAGATCAACGCCGATCATATGCAATCCCACTCACACCTTGGATCTCTCCTGATGGACGAAAAGATGTACTCGAAGGCACTCTACCACTTTGAACAGGCGAAGATACTCGCACCGAACCAACTGCTCGTCTACATCAACCTCGCGAACTGTCTTGGTCGTTTGGGCTCCGTCGAGGCTGCTATGAAGGAGATGCAAAAGGCAATCAGAAGAGACCCTACACTGCCGCATTTACACTACCATTTGGCTATGATCCTCGTGAGGGCGAAGCGATTCGAGGAAGCAATCGCATCTTTTGAACGTGCTCTACAACTTCATGGACTCTATCCACAGCATCAATTCGACACTGGACCGACTTACAATGTGATGACATCAGTCTTGAGAGAGATGGCACAACGGACAATCACCGATGGAGAGACAGAGGACGACTTTGGAAGCGCAGCCAAGATGCTTGCCCGCTGCTTAGACTTGATGCCAGAAGGCTCTTCCCTCTTCCCCGCAGTATTAACAAGCCTATCCTTCTGCTTTATGAAATCCAACCGACCCGAAGCTGCACTTGAGGCGCTGACCGACGCGATCGCCAAGGGCGGCGATTCCTTCCTCTCCCAATTCCATCAATCGCAACAACACGATGCCAACCCTATTATCTACACCCAACTTGAACAACATTTCACTTCTTTGGAGCATACCGATGCCATGATCAACTACATCCTTCCCAAATCGGCCAACTTGCGAGCTGGCGAAGAGATCCCTTCTTCCCCAACTTCCAGTGCTGAGACTTCCATCTTGAAGATGAAGAAGCGAAAAGTGGTTTCTAAACATAGTTCGACAAAGAAGGCAGCAATTAAGAAGAAGAAGAGGGTGCAAACGCAGATAAAGGATGCGGAGGAATCGTCTCACGAAACAGATGTTGCTACTCACTCCCAAGACGAAGCGCATCATCGGCTCCCACCCATTGCGTCAGAGGAGGCAGGAAGTGGTGATTCTCAAGTAGACGAGGCAATCGAAAGCGCCATTCGCTTGGAGATGTCGGCGAACAAGGAGGCGCAGTTGGAGATGCTTCTCTCCCACAAGGCTAAGCTTCACTACAACATCGCCTTCTGTATGCACTATCTTGGAGAATTGCGAGAGGTGAAGAGACATTTGGAGTTGGCTTTGGAATCCGACCCTGCATGCACGTCCGATTACGTCATTTTCGAGCCCGCAGCTCCTGGAGAGGATGACCTGGATTTGGCATTACAGTCCCGACCTGAGGACGTGCGACACGATTCTACACTGGAAGAGGATGCGACCGAGAGGAAGAGAGTCCATTCGAATGAAGAAGAGGAAGAGGAGGAGGACCTTCATGAAGAGGAAGGTGAAGTGGGAAGGCCCGGAGAGCGAGCGCTTGAGCGATCGTCGCGCCTCTCCAGACGCACCATGCCCGTCACGGCCAGTTCCATTCGCCGAGAATCCCGTTCCATTCCCTACACAGCCAAGGGCATGGAATACCAATTCGAGAAGCTGATTCACCCGCCCGACGGCTCCGCGATGACCGAATCCACGAAGGTGCTCGTCAACTTCCTCAGTCAAGTGCAAGAGAAGTACCGCGATGCCAGCCTCGAGGCTCTGGACGCCAGGTTGATGCAAGGTCTTAAAACTGGTCCGGCTGCGATGAGGTCATCAAAGTCCAAGAGAAGACGCGACATGAAGTACACGATCGAGGCGTCGCGACGAGCTTCGCGTGGAGGACCTGATGATGGTTTCGACTCGCCTTTGTGACACAATGCGAATGTACACATGTTTGAGAATCCAAATTGCTCATGGAGGGGGGACGTCCGCAGCTTACAAATCTGGGTGACCACTCACAGTTGCAGCGCGCGAGCGATGCCGATCTTGACCGAGGCCAATCCCCAGTCCTTCGTCTTCCCTTCAGCTCCACAAACATGGCTGAAGGTGCCACAGCGAGTCACTCACCAGCATTTGCTGGAGTATTGGACGTACACATCATTGAGGCGCTCGATTTGCCCGGAAGTAAGAAGCTGAAATCCGACAAGCTCAATCCTTACGTAGTGTGCCGATTAGAGTCGAAAAGAGATGAGAAACACTCCACTTTGCCTGCAAAGCCTGTACGTGTGATACCAAATCGGCATTTGAGCTGAGTAGAAGAGAGAAATTGCGTCCGGACGCCGTCTCGGTGGTCTTTGCCTCTCCCACATCAAAGTGTTCTACTAACCCCCACACCCCTCTTTCTTGGTCTGTTGTAGCCCGCCTACCGTTGGGGTTTGATGCTTAACTTCGTCGTGTTCGACCACAACGATATTCTGGAATTAGAAGTCAAGGAGAAGCAGTTCTTCTCCGACACCCCACGCGGAACGGTGAAGATTCCCCTCGCGACTTTGCAACCTGGCAGGACGGCTGACATGTGGATCCCGCTCACTGAATCGGACAAGAAAGATGCAGTTCTTGGTGGTAAGTTGCATGTAGAGCTTACACTGAAGCAAACAGACGCAGACGCCATTGCGGCCCTGCCCAAGGCAAAGCGCAAAACCGCGGTTCTGGCTTCCACTGGCACCGGCGCCGCTTCCCACGCCCCTGCGGTTGGTTCCATCAAGATAGAGGACATCGGAGACATCAATGTCGTCCCTCCTGAGGGAGAGTTCCCCATCACTGCCGATCCAAGAGGCCCAACACCCTACAGCTTCAACCCCGCAACTGGTCAGTTCGAGATCCCTCAGCTCCACTTCAGCGGCTTCTTTGTGCTCGACCGTGACGTTACTGAGATGTAACACTGTGAAAAACCTAAAGGAAGCAGAATCTATTACATGTTCTCTTCTGAATGTACAACCGAAATGCCCCATACAACACGACAACACTCGAAACACCGGTTCAGGGGCATTCGCCAGATACCCGCCTTCTATCTCCACTTCTCAGTAGCGGTTTCTTGGCAAGATGGATGCCAAATTCATTTTATTAAGGGAACCCGGGCACGGAACTACATCATATCGAAGGTCATGCTACACGAAACGAGACCGCAGATTGAGCTCAGCGGCTAGTTCGCCAGTCTCGTCTCCTAACAGGTCCGTATCACACTCCCTTGTCATATGCTCATCTTCATTGTGTCCTCTTCTATATTCTTTATCTATTGCTAACCACTGAAGCTGGAAATCTGTATTGCATAGGTTGGAATCAAGAAGCAAATGGGAAACAAGCGAAGGGTCGCTCGTTTGAAGGAACACCAGAATAAGTTGGATCGTGAGGAGGAGGCCGATCAAAAAAGGGCTATCGCTGCCGAGAAAAAGACTGTACGTGATGAGACGAAGCTGCTGAGGACCGATACTTGGTGATCGAGGCGTCGGTGTGTTCATTTGGGATCCGCCGTCCTCCGCTGTTGTTGACTTGTGCTGCTTTCTGTCTTTCTGGATCTACGAAGCTCATTCTTTTGTATGATACCTCGAATGTGCCGAGTGGCGTGTGATGAGAGGCCCAGTGCTGACAAACGAGTGTGTGTTTGGTTTGTGATGCGTTTTGAAACTGTAGAAGAAGAGAGAGCGCACGAACTCGGTGATGGATGTAGATATGGAGCATGAGTTTGCGAGTCCCAAGAGAAGGAAGTTGAAGGAGCCAGAGGACGACAACAAGATGATCGACATTCGTGGGCCTCCAGCGCTTCGCTACCAACTCGCCTCTCACACTGAGGTCCCCGTCATGTCCTCTGAATCCGTCAAGTCTACTGAGATTTTGCAATTCGGTCACTCTGAAGAAGACAAGGCGCAAGTGGCGGCTCTTTCGATGAAGAAGGCAGCGAGAGACAAGATCGAACTCGCGCACGATCTCGCCGAACGCGAACTGCACAAGCAAGACATGCAAGAGGCAAAGATGGACCAATAGAGAGTGACCCCCACACAAATGACAAGAGCACTCAAAGAAGACCGATGGAGTTGTGGTTTTGGTGTATAACCAGATGGACAAACTCAAACGGGAACCTGGACATCTCGCTCTCTCCCTCTCTCCCTCCACGCACTCTTCCGCAAAGCTAAAGCTCCATAAAACACTGTTCACTACACAGATACCACTCATTTTCTCCATTCTATTGGGTCATGAAACAGGAACAGGGAGCAGAAAGTCCTCCAGAGCGCCGCAACACCAGCGGCAGCCGCACCTACCTCTCCATTCCATGCAACGGACGCCAACATGCTACTCTCATCTGCTATCGTACGCCTCACCTTCAAATCAACACCTATATCTAACCTTCCTGGGAAACATGGAATTCTAAGACTGACTGACCTGATTGAAAGGGCGCCTTCCGACATTCTCGTTCAGTTCGCCTTCAACACCGACCGACCGGCCATTCTACCCAACAACGCAGTACGCCATTGCGTTTAGGTCATGCTTTCTCCTCTGGACTTCAATTGAAAGCCATTTTGCCCCTGGAATCCCGTCAAGAAGCTGACCCTTGTGATGTTCCTTTTCTTGGCTCTGTTGTCTGTTTGTAGAGGCGCATTTGCCAGCAAAGTGGTGGATATGGGGAAGCAGTGATCATGGTCAATTTGGAATGGGCGAGAAGTTCACCGTACAACCTACACCTGTCGAGCTTACTTCCGCAACCGCTCTTGACCTTGAAGATCTGAGTGTTGGCATGAACATCTGTGCTGCAAAGTCTAAGATTGGCAGTAATATCTATGCCTGGGGGGAGAATCATCATGGATCGATATTTCCAGCACTGAATGAGGATGTCTGTCTTCCAACACACTTGGCCCATGGTACCTCAGTGTCCGTCGGATGGAGTTCTGTTTGGGTCCTAGATGAAGAAAAGCATGCGATTCACAAGTTTGGAACTACTCAAAAGGACACTACGTTGCTACCGCAGGTCGATCCGGCGAATGTCAAGAAGGTTGTGTCTAGTGCCTTCCAAACTGCCTTCTTGAAGAAGGATGGCTCAATTCAGTTTTACAACGATAGAGGTGATGTCGATTTCCAAGATACAGCTCTTCCTCGATCATGCGTCCAGATTTCGAGTGGGTGGTCTCACTTCCTCATGCTTCATGCCGATGGATCTCTTTGGGCTGTTGGAGCCAACAAACATGGACAATGTGGAGTTGGGCATACAAATCATCTGAAATCGTACGACTTATCCAGAGAAACAGACAGGAATGTCACGAAAACCATCTCTCAACTTTCGATTGACTTTCCACGTCTGCTTCTCACCTATTTGCGACTGTTCTCACCCACACCGCTTCATTTCCATGTTTCTAACCCTTTTTGATCGACTTCAACCCAAAGTGCTGCCAAATTGGAGTCCGTTCCGCACACAATCACTGCGATCGCCGCTGGAGCAACGCACTCTCTGGCATTGACTGCATCTGGCTCTGTTCTTTGGTATGTTTTGTGCAAAGCATCTTCTGCCGCTCTGCCGTTGCCATTCTGCCGTTCTGTTGTTCCAATCCACTACTCGTCTTTCCATCAACCTTTCGTGTTTTCAACCTCTGACAACTCTGCTCCACCACCAATTGTGTCCCTGTTCCCTCACAATTTGCAGCTGGGGCTCATATAAGGATGGAAAGTTGGGAATCGAAACCGATAGAGACCACTTGGTACCAACAGAGATTCCTTTCTTCCGTGACAAGAAGGTGGTGCGCATTGCGGCTGGTTGCGATCATTCGGCTGTCGTTACCTCTCATGGAAATGTGTACACGTGGGGCTTTGGTCAACATGGAGCTCTTGGGCACGGTGATCTATTGGACTCGCCTACGCCGCGTCAAGTGCCTCGTTTCCAGGGCGCCGCGTCTATCGCCGATGTCCAGTGTGGCATGGATGTGACCCTTGTACAAACGATACTGTAAGATTCCGGTAGATATTGATACGCTTTATGGTTTTTAAACAATGTGTCCTCATTGAGGTATGCCAGAGGGATCGTCGAGCGCGATCTCGTCGCCGACGTAGAAGTCGAAGTTGGTAGGCGGCGGTGGCAGTGGGATGGGGTCCTTCGGTATGACGACGGAGTGGAAGTCGATGGTTCGAATCTGTAGGAGGATTTCCGTGAGGTGTGTGGACTCGTCGATGTTCTCCCTCTCTTGCATGGGCACGCCCATCCAGATGCGAAGCGCGTCGGTCCAGATGAGATAGTCCGATGAGGAGTTGGCGACCAATTCGAATTCCATGGTCTTCGTTTGAATCCTGAATGAGCGCTTGATTTGGTTGTCGTCGAGCTTCTTGGTCTTCTGCAATTCGGCGACGAGCGCCGGTCCGGTGAGGACGGCCTTCATGTCCGCCTTGGTGATGCTTCCTTGGAAAGCGGCGGTGGTCTCGATGGCCGTGGTGACGAAGCTGTAATTGATGGCAGAGAGGGCGGAATCGGCTTTCATGTAGAAGAACTGACCCTTCTTGTCCTTGGTCTTGCCGAAACCCATGAAGGTGGCGCCCTCCTTGAGTGAGTCCATACGTTGCAGTTGGATCATGTTGGACATTTCCGTGCGGAAGGCTTGCTTGAGAGCTTTGAGGCGAGGGTGTTCGTCGGCCTCCTCGTCCTTCTCGACGGCGCCGGTGAGCGATTGCGTGGTGGAGCCCTTGCAGAAGTTCTCCAGCGAGAGTGGGTTGACTTGCAGAGAATCGGCGATCTGTCGCTTGACTGCCGCAATCACCTTCGGGAACTCCATGTAGCTCGCATTCATCTCATCCCAGGTGCGATCGAGCACTTGGAAGATGGTGCTGTACATCTCCTCGAAGGCGAACGGATGGTCGAACAGGATGCGGAAGATTTGCAGCGGTGGACCATTGAAGTTGATCGGCTTGGTGACGTTGAGTATTTCAAAGAGGGTTTGCGTGATGTTGATACCAGCGACAGCGGCGGGGTAATCACGAGAACCACGATCCACGTTGCGCTTTACAATCGCCCGGAACACATCGGTGTACTTCTCCGCGAAGTATAGCAAGTTTTGCAGCCCAAGGAAGCCCATACCACGGAAATCAGACGCGGGATCTGTGCCTTGGAAGCCCAAGATCTTCCATTGATCGGAAACGCGATTTGAGAGCGGGTCTTTCGGGAAGATCAGTGTCCACAGCTTGAGCAGTGTCTCCTCGTGTTTGGGATTGGTCTTGTCGTAAGGGATTTCCTTGGCGCGCAGCACGCGTCGCAGGGAGAGGGCCTGGAACACGTAAA
>Ga0307375_10003570_pt1 | contig 15225 bp, 14 predicted proteins | sample TR1MG_FD_202531 | JGI IMG/M metagenome (GOLD analysis project Ga0307375, IMG submission 202531) | Soil microbial communities from Risofladan, Vaasa, Finland - TR-1 | ecosystem: Environmental > Terrestrial > Soil > Coastal area > Acid sulfate soil | place: Finland: Risofladan, Vaasa | collected...
CGCCACGTTCTAATCCGGCAACCTATACTGGTGTTTTCTCCGACATCCGAAAGCTATTTGAGATGACACCCGAAGCAAAAATTCGTGGTTACAAGGCTGGGCGGTTTAGCTTCAACGTAAAGGGGGGGCGGTGTGAGGAGTGTGGTGGTGCTGGTGTTCAAACCATCGAAATGAATTTTCTTCCAGATGTTTACGTGGAGTGTAAAATTTGCCGCAGTAAGCGCTACAATCGGGAAACCTTGGAGGTTAAGTATCGCGGAAAATCCATTTCGGACGTGCTAGACATGACCATTAATGCAGCTGTTGAGTTTTTTGAACCCATGCCAAACATATACCATAAGCTGAAGACAATTCAGGAGGTTGGACTGGGCTATATTACCCTAGGACAGCCCTCCACAACGCTTTCGGGTGGGGAGTCGCAGCGAGTGAAGCTGGCGGCGGAGTTAGCCCGAAAGGATACAGGCAAAACGCTCTACATCCTAGACGAGCCAACTACTGGCTTGCATTTTGAGGATGTTCGGGTACTGATGGATGTGCTTAGTCGCCTAGTGAACAAGGGGAATACCGTTATCGTAATTGAGCATAACCTAGATGTGGTTAAGATGGCCGACTACATTATTGATATGGGGTTAGAAGGCGGTGCAGGTGGGGGCGAGATTTTGTTTACAGGAACGCCCGAAGAACTCATAAACAATTCCCAAAGCTACACGGCCAAGTTTTTAAAAAATTACTTGCCTCATTAGTTGCTGGTATGCAAATTCTCATTTTCCATAAATTATTGGAGGAAGGTGTTTAACTTTTGCAATGAATAATTAAGTAATTAGAAGAATCCTATGGCAAAAATGGTTGAGGTTATCTGTGAGAATAACCATGCTAAGAAACTCTATACACCTGGAGTTACCCTAATGGAAATTGCTGCCGACCAAGACATTACATTGGCTAATCCCATCTTGGGTGCAATGGTAAACAACCAGATTCATGAGCTTGATTACCAAATTTTCAACCCCAAAACGGTCTTCTTTTTCGATATTGCACACCCTGCCGGCATAAGAATGTATCAGCGTTCTCTCTTTTTTGTACTAGAAAAGGCAATACGTGATATATTGCCCGGTAAGCGACTCTCGGTGGAGCATTCTGTTTCTAGGGGATTTTACTGTGAGATAGAGGGTTTTGAGGGAAGCATTCCACTTTCGCTTGCCTTTACCATTGGCGATAGAATGAGGGAGTTGATCAATCGGGATATACCCTTTACGAGTGAGGAAAAGCTCACCACTGAGGTTCAAAGCTATTACAAAAATCAGGGTTACACCGAGAAGGCAATGCTTCTAGAAACCCGGCCACATTTGTATACCACCGTTTACTTTCTCGACGACCGCATGGATTACTTCTACGGTTGTATGGTTCCTTCTACAGGCTATCTTAAGAAATTTGACCTGGTAAAGTACTACGATGGCATGTTGCTAATGGTGCCCAAGCGCAGTAATCCTGATGAGATGGAAGACCTTATTCTGCAGGATAAGATGTTTGAGATTTTTCGGGAGTATAAGCGTTGGATTGATATTCTAGGAGTAAGTTCAATTGGTTCCATAAACAAGATGGTGTTGTCAGGAAAGGGGGATGAGCTAATTAAAGTTGGGGAGGCGCTGCACGAGAAAAAGGTGGCGCACATTGCTGATGAGATATACACGCGGAGGGAGAATGTTAAGGTTGTCCTCATTTCCGGTCCCTCTTCATCTGGGAAAACCACCTTTGCAAAGCGGTTGGCGGTGCAGCTTCTTGTTTCAGGACTAAAACCGGTGACCATCTCCCTCGACAACTATTTTGTGGATAGGGAGCATACACCACTCGATGAAAACGGCGATTACGATTTTGAATCAGTTGATGCTCTTGATATTGAATATTTCAATTCTGATTTGCTCAACTTGCTTTCGGGAAAGGAAATAGATGTTCCTAAGTTTTCGTTTGAGAATGGAAAACGCTTTTTTGACGGCACAAAGCTCAAAATTGACGAGAAAACGGTGCTACTTATCGAGGGAATTCATGCCCTGAATCCTCTTCTTACTCATCTAATATCGGATGAACGCAAGTTCAAGATTTACGTCTCTGCGCTTACCAGCCTTTCTATTGATGGCCATAATCGGATACCTACCACGGACAACCGGCTGATTCGCAGGATAATTCGGGATTTTCGTTACCGAGGATACTCTGCCCTTAACACCATTAGCCGATGGGAGAGCGTTCGCCGAGGTGAGGACAAGAATATTTTTCCCTTTCAGGAGGAGGCCGATATAATGTTTAACTCCTCCCTAATATTTGAGCTTGGCGTGCTAAAACGGTATGCTGAGCCAGTGCTAAGGGAGGTTCCAACCACCGTAAAAGAGTTTGCAGAAGCCGAACGGCTCCTGACTTTTCTTGAGAATTTTGTTCCCATCAACGACAATGAAATACCACCAACCTCAATTATTAGAGAATTTTTAGGTGGAAGTAGTTTCTCCTATAAGTAACTTCACATGGTAAAATAGTGAGGTTCTTAGTGAAAATGGGAAAGAAATGAAAGTGTTCTTTCCCATTTTCTTTCTAGAGCAGCCTCAAAAGTTGTTTAAAATCAGAATTAGCGTTGATTTTTGCAATGAGATTGACCTTTTTATAAATTAGTCTAACAATCAGAAATACAGATTGATAATTAATATGATGAGTAATTTTCATATTTTTAATCTCTGCATTTATTAATTTTTTCAGGCATTGTATATTTTTCTGCTACATTTTTCATTAATTTGCTATAAGTTACAAATTCGCATATTGGCAGCTCTATGATTAAGTCGCTTGTGCTTCTTTTAAACATGCTAGGCCTGTTCCTTCTTAACTTGCTTTTCTCAGGAAGCGTCAGTCTTAATATGGTTGCTCCAAAAGAGGTTAATGCAGGGAAGGAATTTGAAGTTGAGGTTACCCTAGACAAGGGTGACGTTAGCAGCTTTGCACGGTTTCAGCAGGATCTTCCTGCGGGCCTTTCAGCGCAAGTGGTGGATGCCTCCAATGCCGACTTTTCATTTAAAGACCAAAAGGTGCGATTCGTTTGGCTCCGGTTGCCTAACCAATCCACCGTTACCATACGATACAAGGTCAAAGTTAACGATAGGCTTACAGGTAACTTTAAGCTCAACGGCAAGTTCTCCTACATTGAGGATAACGAGCGCAAAGAGGTACTGGCTACTGATCAGCTACTGGCCATAGTGCCCGACCCAAGTATCGATCCTAAAATGTTGGTTGATATTAACGACTACCAGCAGATGGCTTCCTCTAAATTGCTTGCTGCTGGCAGTGCTAACGTTGCTGCAATTCGTCAAGAACCTTATCTTGAGGGGCAGAGCAACGACTATATCGTTAACATTCTTGTAAGTAAAGGATCTGCCGATAAATTTGCTAAGATAGAGGAGGATGTTCCTGAGGGATTTAAGGCGGAATCCATTGATAGCAAGGATGGTATATTCACCTTTAAGGACCAGAAAGTTAAATTTCTGTGGATGACCTTGCCGCCCGAGCAATCCTTTGTTGTTAGCTACCGGTTGGTTCCCGAAGATGGGGTTGGTCCTAAAGAGTTGGCGCTAAAAGGTACATTCTCGTTCATCCAAAACGATGCCACTCAGGTTATAGATATTGCACAAAAATCAACCGACCTACGTACCTTAACATCGCAGCAGTTAGAAGCCCTAACGCAGACTACTTCAGGAACTACCGACAGGCAGGATAATATAAGTAATAGCTACACTCCTGATGCGTCTGGTGGAGTTGAAATTCCCATAAAGTATGTTGGAGCTGAAAAAATGGCTGAGCAGGATCGCAAGCAGCATATTTCACCAACGGCTTCATCATCGGCTGAGACGAACATGTCGTATACTCTTGAGCCGGAGAAGGGCGTATACTACCGTGTGCAAATTGCCGCTGGTCATAGGTTGGTAAACATTAAGCGTTACTTTAGAAAGTATAAGCTTGACGCGGAGGTTCGTACCGAGCAGCATGATGGATGGTACAAGTATTCGGTGGGCTCATTCTACGTGTATAAAGATGCTCATGACTATAGGAGTAAATTGTGGGCAACCACGCCTATCGATGACGCATTTGTAGCTGCTTACAATAATGGCAAGCGCATTACCGTTCAGGAGGCATTGATGATTACTAACCATAAATGGTACAAATAAAGGAATTCCCAATGAAGTCATTTAGGAAGGGACTTATTTTTGCACTCTTTGCTTTGGTAGTAATTCCATCGCTCAAGGCTCAGGACGACGAGCTCATCAACTGGGAATCATACTTAACCACAGAGGTAGAGGTAATCGACCCCGTTTACAGGCCTGTTGTTGGGTTTGGCGTTGGCGTACTAAACTTTTACGGTGATGTAAACAATAGCCATGGCAATATGCTAGTTGGAACTCCTGGCTATAAAATTAGCATTACCGTTCCTCTTGGCAAGACACAGGATTTTAAGTGGAACTTTTTTGCCCTCATTGGTAATTTGCAGGGGTTCGACAGGCAGATGTCTTACCAACTGCAGCGTGACAACCCAGGTTTTGTCGGCAATACCAGTTTCAACTCCACCTTCACCCAGTTTGGCACCAATATTGAATACAACTTTGGTTCACTCTTTCGCTGGAAGGGCGTTAAGGTAAAAAAAGGTACTAAGCTGAAGGTTCTCGACCGCACATTCCGTCCGTTTATCTCCATTGGGATTGCCCCTGTTCAGTATACAGCCATGGGAAATCTCACTCATTTCGATTCAGAATCAGGTACTCAAATGCCATACTACTTCTGGAGCGATGGTACCATTCGCAACATAGCCCAAACGTCCCCTATGGCACCAACTTCGAAGATTATCCAAATGGATGGGTCATACGAAACTAATCTGCAGAAGGCTAATCTTTATGGGGCCAAAAACTCCCAGCAAACTGCGCTTTCCATCCCCATGGACTTTGGTCTCGACTTTTTTCTGAACTACCGTATTAACGTAAGAGTTGGTACCTCGCTGACCTATACCTTTAGCGATTTGCTCGACAATGTGGATGCCAAAGCTGCAAAAAACATGGTTGGACTCAAGAGCAATGGTCGGAATGATATGTTTACCTACACCTACGTATCTATTCACCTCGACCTCTTCTCCGATCCGGAAACCAAGAAGGTTACCGACCTCTTCAAAATGGTTGATGATTTTGACTACGATGCCATTTCTGATGCCGATGTAGATGGTGTTCTCGATTTGTTCGACCAGTGCCCAGATACACCGCTTCGCGTGGCTGTCGATTCAGTGGGTTGCCCAATTGATTCGGATAAGGATGGAGTTCCTGACTATCTTGACAAGGAGCCAAATACCGTCAGGGGTGCCATGGTTGACGATAATGGGGTCACCTTAAGCGATTCGTCGTTTGCGAAGTATAACGTGGAAGGGCTTGCCGTAAGCCGTGATAAGGCCATCACCCTTCCTGTTAATCAGATATGGACACGTTCGGTGAAGTTTGAACCCGGCGTTGTGCCCGAAAAGTTCAAGGCTATAGATACCAACGGCGATGGCTACATCGATTACAATGAGATGATGAAGGAGATAAATAAATTCTTCGACGGCGATTCCAAGTTGAAATCAGACGACATCTATGAGCTGAACGAATTCTTCTTCGATCAGCAGTAGCCAAGCCATAAGATAATTGAAATAGCCCATTCCTTAAGAGTGGGCTATTTGCTTATAAGATATTTTATCGTTATCGTTTCATGAAGCGGTCCATCTCCCGCTTGGTATCCTTCTTCTTGATATCCTCGCGCTTGTCGAACACCTTTTTCCCCTTGGCCAGCGCTATGTCTATCTTAGCAATTCCCTTATCGTTGATGAAGAGCTTTGTAGGGATAATGGTCAACCCCTTCTCCTGCGTACGTTTTTTGAGTTTTAGCAATTCCTTTTTGGTAAGCAGCAGCTTGCGCTCACGGTTAGGGTCGTGGTTGTAACGGTTGGCCCACCAATACTCAGCCACATGCATGCCTTTAATCCACAGTTCGGTATTGATAAAGTAGCAGTAGGACTCAACAATGCTAGCTTTCCCCAAGCGAATCGACTTGATTTCGGTTCCGGTGAGCACAATGCCCGCGGTATACACGTCAAGAAGCTCGAAGAGGAAGGTTGCTTTTTTATTTTTTATGACTACGGGGTTACCCATCCAGATTGTTGTTAGGTTTAGAAAAATATGGAAAAGACCCCGCCTATTACTAGCATAGAAATGGCAAGTGCGGCTGCATTAATTATTAAACTTAGGAAAACGAAGCCAACCGCACGCTCTTCCGTAATGCTCATCAGGTGCAGTGCTCCAAGCCAAAAAAAGAGGATGCCAACTAAACATAACAGATTAAGTACAAAGCCTAGTTGTGGAATGATAAAGGCTATTGATCCAAAGAAAAATACTGGTGCATAGGAGAAAATGGTCAATTTCAAAAGGCTGTTATTTTCCTCCTTTACCTCAAACGAGTTGATTAATTTTGATAGAATGAAGGATGAAATAATAACGGTAGCAACATACTCTGCCCCGTAGGCTACCCCTTTAATAATAAGGTTGAAAATACCGAAGTGCGACCACATTACTCCACCAACAATGCTGGCAAGACCAACTATTGCAGCAAAGGGAATCAGAAATTCAACAACTAGCTTCTTTGGACTAAGCGCAAGGTCACCAACTTTTTTCCATCCTGCCTTTGGGCTGAGCAGAAACTTAACAACAAACTCAAACCGTTCAATCAGCGTCATACTCCTTAATTTTGCTCGCAAATTTAACTTATTTTTGGCAGAGTATACCAATGCTTGATTGGAGCCATGAATAAATCTACATTAAAGACCATCGACCTTATTTCTATAATTGGACCAACGGCTGTTGGCAAAACAGCCTTAGCTGCTCAGCTTGCCGACAGGATAAACGGTGAAATTATTTCGGCAGATTCACGGCAAGTTTACCGGGGAATGAACCTAGGAACCGGTAAGGACTATGCCGATTATGTGGTGGAAGGACGAGCCATACCCTACCACCTTATCGATGTTGTGGATGCGGGTTATAAGTATAGCGTGTTTGAGTATCAAACCGATTTTTTGAATGTGTATAGCGACATTCGTGCGAGAAAAAAGATGCCCATCCTTTGTGGTGGAACTGGAATGTATGTTGAAGCGGTGGTTAGTGGATACAGGTTGCTTAAGGTGCCTTTTAACGAGTCTCTACGGGCGGAACTTGAAACAAAAAGCGATGTTGAACTAAACACTTTGCTCTCTTCCTTAAAAAAACTGCACAATCGCTCCGACTCCGATACTCGAAAGCGGTTGATACGTGCCATCGAAATTGAAACATACCAAAAGGACCATCAAGCAGAGGTGGAGGATTATCCCAAAATCCGAAATATATATTTTGGTGTGGCGGTAGATAGGGAGACTCGGCGACGTCGAATTACCGAAAGATTGCAAGCGCGCCTTAAGCAGGGTATGATTGAGGAAGTACAGTCGCTTATCGATTTGGGTGTACCTGTGGATACATTGCTATTCTATGGATTGGAGTATAAGCTAATTGCAAAGCATTTGATAGGTGAACTTACCTATGATGAAATGGTGAGGGAGTTAAATGCTGCCATTCACCAGTTTGCCAAGCGCCAAATGACATGGTTTAGGAAAATGGAGCGTGAGGGAAATTCAATCATTTGGATTGATGGTCTTTTCCCCATGGAGCAAAAACTTTCCATTATGCTGCAGCATCTGGAGCAGCTCTCCTGATTTAAAATCATATTTATTTGCAAAAAAGCAGTAAAATATTGCACTCATTTTGTTTGTTATAAAAAAGATGCTAATATTGTAATCACTGAAATGATGAAAATGATGACAGTTGCAAATAATTGGTGGCACTTATCTATCACAACAAACTGTGAGTAGGAGCGCTTTGCCCATTGCAAACCAAAGGCCCGTTGAACTCACAACGGGCCTTTGGTTTTTTAATATGTGATACTATGAATACCTTTGAATGGAATATGAATACCTGCTGGTGGTGGCGTCAAAACGATGATTAAGCGTTGTGAGATCACGAGCTGTGCCTATAATAAAAAGGGCCTGCCGTTCTCACGGTTGGCCCTTCTTTTTTGCATTGTAAAAAAATTAAATTATATACCATGAAGCTACGAGTTATCACTGAACGAATGCTTGCCGACACTGTAACACCGGTGAGCATCTACCTCAAGTTGAGGGATGCCTACCCGGGCGCGTTCCTTCTGGAAAGTAACGAATATGGACGTCCCGAGAGCAGCCGTTCATTTGTTTGTGTTATGCCAATCGCCTCAGTCAGGGTGGATAAGGGTATTGCCACCGCCAAGTTTTCGAACGACTCCCCAATGGTTGGTAACATTACCGAGCGAGGCAGCTTAGCCCCGTTTCTTGAGAATTTCTTTTACTCTATCAAGAGTGAAGGGGAGAAAGTCGACTTTAACGGATTTTACGGCTATACCTCCTACGATGCCGTCCACTATATGGAGTCCGTAAAGATTAAGGGTGCCAACCGTATTCCAGAAATGGACTACCGGCTATTCCGTATTGTCATATCCATTAACCCATTGAGAAATGAGCTTATTATTGCCGAAAACCTGCTCGACAACGCGGTTAGCCGGATTCCTGAAATTATAGCGCTGCTGAGCAACAGGAGGGTACCTGTATTTTCCTTTAAGCGCACAGGAGATGAGATAGCCGAATCGACCGACAAGGAGTACATTGCCATGGTGCGCAAGGCTAAAAAGCATTGCCTTCGGGGCGATGTATTTCAGTTAGTGCCATCACGGCTCTTCATTCAAAAGTTTGAGGGTGATGAATTCAATGTATACCGTTGCCTTCGCTCCATTAACCCTTCGCCATATCTTTTCTATTTCGATCTAGGCAGCTATCGGCTATTTGGGTCTAGCCCCGAAACACAGCTTCGCTTGTCCAATGGAAAGGCCGTATTGAATCCAATTGCCGGCACCTTCCGCCGCACGGGCGATGAGGAGCTGGATAAAATAATGGCCGAACGGCTGCTGGCCGATCCAAAGGAGAATGCTGAGCATGTGATGCTTGTTGATCTTGCTCGCAACGACCTTAGCCGCAATGCCCACGACGTTAAGGTGGAGGTGTTTAGGGAGATTCAGCAATACTCCCATGTGATTCATCTCGTTTCCAAAGTTACGGGCAAGGTTACAGAAGGAAGGTCAGCCATTAAGGTTTTTATGGACACCTTTCCAGCGGGCACTCTTACTGGAGCCCCCAAGGTAAAGGCCATGGAGCTGATTGAAAAGTATGAGAGTTCCTCCCGTGGATTTTACGGTGGAAGCATTGGCTACTTTGGCCTCGATGGCTCCGTAAACCAAGCCATTACAATTCGCAGTTTTTTGAGTCGATTCAACAACCTTTTCTACAGAGCCGGTGCTGGTGTTGTAGCCGATTCGGACGAGCAATCGGAACTTAAAGAGGTGGAAAATAAACTTATGGCTCTCCGTCAAGCTATGACCAATGCTGAAACCATTTAAAACCTAGATTATGAACGTACTAGTTATCGATAATTACGACTCTTTTACCTATAATCTGGTCCACATGGTGGAGGAGCTTACCGGAAACCGGGCTATAGTTGCCCGCAATAATGAAATTAGCGTGGACGAGGTGGGGGCGTTCGACAAGATATTGCTATCGCCAGGACCTGGCTTACCCGGTGAGGCTGGTAATCTTAAGGCTATAATTAAGCGCTATGCCCCGTCCAAAAGCATCTTTGGAGTGTGCCTCGGCATGCAGGCTATTGCTGAAGTATTTGGTGGCCATTTGGAAAATCTAGGGCACGTGGTTCACGGTATGTCGGATGAGGTGAGGGTGGAAAGCCCGGAAGAGAAACTCTTTGCCAATATGCCCGACCATTTTCGTGCTGGACGCTACCACAGCTGGGTGGTAAGCAAGACGAACCTCCCATCCGATTTGCAAATTACTGCCGTTAACCCCGAAGGATTAGTAATGGCCCTCTCTCACCGAAATTTCGATGTAAAAGGGGTTCAGTTTCATCCAGAATCAATCTTAACGCAGTATGGCCTAAGCATAATGGCAAACTGGTTAGGTATGGATTACAAACCGGTGATTGAATTGCCCTCAAAGAGTAATAGCAGTTTCAATATCAGTGACATAACTTTTGGGTTAACATGTTAGATGATTGCGAACTATTTTGCCCAGAATATTTTAATTAAGAAACTATGAAAACCGCAATACTTGAGCTTTTTCAGCAGAAGATACTAAGTCGGCAGAGCGCTGCCGAGCTGCTGGTGAATATAACCAATGGAGCATTCTCGCCTGCTCAAACGGCGGCTCTGTTAGCCACCTTTCAGGTCAGGGGAATTACGGTGGAGGAGCTGGCCGGTTTTCGCGATGCCCTCCGTGACATGTGCCTCCGTGTTGACCTTTCGGAGTTTGAAACCATTGACTTATGCGGAACGGGTGGCGATGGAAAGGACACCATCAACATCTCCACGCTTTCATCATTCGTGGTTGCAGCGGCAGGGGGAAAGGTTGCCAAGCATGGAAACTACGGTGTTTCATCGGTGTGTGGTTCATCCAACATTATGGAACATTTTGGTTATCGCTTTTCATCCGACAACGACAAACTGAAGCGGGAGTTGGATAGGGCTGGTATCTGCTTTATGCATGCACCGCTTTTCAACATGGCCATGCGAAATGTGGCCGACGTTCGACGTCAGCTCGGTGTAAAAACCATCTTCAATATGTTGGGTCCGTTGGTAAATCCATCGTTTCCAAACGCTCAGATGGCAGGGGTTTTTAGCGCCGAACTGGCCCGCATCTACTCCTACCTATTTCAGCAGGAGGGGAAGCGTTATGCCGTTGTGTTTAGCCTCGATGGCTACGACGAGGTTTCGCTTACCTCGCCGTTCAAGTTCTTCAGCAACAATGGGGAGGGACTTCTTGAGCCCGAAGATCTCCAGCTGCCCGACCTGCTGCCTGCAGACATAACAGGTGGACGAACTGTGGATGATGCAGCAAGAATATTTATCGACATAATAAAAGGGAACGGTACCGGAGCGCAAAATGCAGTGGTGGCTGCCAATGCCGGTATTGCCCTGCAGGTGATTCGTCCTGAGCAACCGCTCTCCAGCTGTATCGAAACGGCCATGGAGGTGCTTACTTCAGGTTCTGCGTTCACAAATTTTGAAACGTTAATCTCCTTAAACAGGTAGCCATGAGCGATATTCTGTCGATAATTGCTGCTGGTAAGTTGAAAGAGGTGGCGGAGAGGGAGCAGCTATATCCTATTAAGTTGCTCGAGAAGAGCCTCTACTTTGCCACGCAGCCAGTTTCGCTCAAGCGCTATTTGCTGCGTGAAGATAAGTGTGGTGTTATTGCGGAGTTTAAACGATTTTCTCCCTCACGCGGTGCCATCAACCCACATGCCGATGTTGCTGCCATCTCCATTGGCTACATGCAGGCTGGTGCTTCGGCGCTTTCCATCCTTGCCGAGAAAACCCATTTTGGAGGCAGCCTTGAGCATGTTCGCAAGGCCCGGCAGCTGAACTATTGTCCCATACTGCAGAAGGATTTTATGCTGAAGCCCTATCAAATTTTGGAGGCAAAGGCTTACGGTGCCGATGCCATCTTGCTCATTGCCTCCTTACTTACTTTGGAGCAGACAAAGGAGCTGGCAACGCTAGCGCAATCGCTGGGAATGGAGGTAGTAATTGAACTGCATAACCCGAAGGAATTGGAGTATGTTCAATACGCCGATGTGGTTGGTGTAAACAACCGTAACCTGAAAACCATGACCGTATCGGTGGGAAACGCCTTGGGTATGCTACCACAATTACCAAAGGGTATGGTGAAAATTGCCGAAAGTGGAATTAGTTCGCCGGAGGTGGCGGCCATGCTTCGACAGGAAGGATTCAACGGGTTGTTGATAGGGGAGCATTTTATGCGTGAGGCTGACCCAGTAAAGGCTTGCCGCGAGTTTATAGCAAAGATGCAAATGCTAACTCCAAAACCAACAATTGCGAGCAATGGTGGTGAAGGTTTGCGGGCTTAGAGACCCTGATAACTTGGCCGAGGTGGTTGACGCAAAACCCGACATGGTTGGCTTCATCTTCTATTCCCAGTCACCAAGATATGTGGATGAGGCAGCGGCAAAAGCATTGAATTCAGTCTCTGTTGGCAATGCCCAGCGCGTTGGTGTTTTTGTTGATAGCGACCTGCGCCATATTGAGCAAATGGGTGTTCACTTTGGACTTCATGCAGTACAGTTGCACGGGACGGAGTCTCCAACTCTCTGCTACCAGCTACAGAAAATGGGGCTTACCGTTATCAAGGCTTTTCGAGTTGAGGAGAAGTTTAGCTTTGCTGAGGTTGAGCCGTATGTGGGTAGCTGTAGTTTTTTTCTGTTCGACGCGGCTGGTAGCAGTGCCGGTGGGAATGGAGTTACATTCCGTTGGAGTCTGCTGGAGAATTACACGGCAAATGTGCCATTTTTGCTTAGTGGAGGAATCGACGAACAGCATCTCTCTTCCATCAAGACCTTGAATCACCCAATGCTGCATGGTGTGGATATCAACAGCCGATTTGAGGTAGTTCCGGGAGTGAAAGATGCTCCGCGTGTAAAGAAATTCATTGAAATGTTAAAGAGCGATTTATGCTAATGGATTTTGATAGTAAAAAAGGATACTACGGACGTTTTGGTGGAGCCTACATTCCCGAGTTGCTCCATGCTAATGTTGCAGAGTTGCAGCGTCGTTACTCCGAAATAATGAATTCTTCGAAGTTCAAGGATGAGTTTGAACTGCTGCTTACCAACTACGTGGGACGTCCCTCTCCTCTATACTTTGCCGGCAGACTTTCCTCTACCATTGGTGCCAAAATCTATTTAAAGAGAGAGGACCTTAACCACACGGGTTCACACAAGATAACCAACGCCGTTGGTCAGGCTTTGCTGGCCAAGGCCATGAGAAAGCGCAAGATAATTGCCGAGACTGGTGCTGGGCAGCACGGTGTTGCAACCGCCACGGTGTGCGCGCTAATGGGGCTGGAGTGTATTGTGTTTATGGGCAAAACCGACGTGGAGCGGCAGCAACCCAACGTGCAGCGCATGAAGTTTCTGGGGGCTAAGGTGGTACCGGTAACCAGCGGAAATGCCACACTCAAGGATGCCACCAACGAGGCCATTCGCCACTGGATAAACCATGCCGACGACACCTATTATCTCATAGGCTCTGCCATTGGGCCGCATCCTTATCCCGACATTGTGCTTAAGTTACAATCGATTATCTCCAAAGAGATAGCCGCTCAATTGGAGTCGGTTGAGGGGCGAGGTTATCCAGACTACGTGGTGGCATGCGTTGGTGGTGGAAGCAATGCTGCAGGGGCCTTTAACCATTTTATCGAAAATGGCGAGGTGAAGTTAATTGGTGTGGAGGCAGCCGGATTGGGAACCGAAAGTGCCGAAACTGCCGCAACGCTTGCCTGTGGGAGCGAGGGCATCATTCACGGTTGTAGAACCTACCTAATGCAGAGCAGCGACGGGCAAATTACGGAGCCTTACTCCATCTCCGCCGGGCTCGATTACCCGGGGATTGGTCCGCTACATGCTTGGCTGCGTGATACAGGTCGAGCCACCTACCTTTCAGCAACCGATAAGGAGGCGTTGAATGCCGGACGGCAGCTCTCGCTTTTGGAGGGAATAATTCCCGCGCTGGAATCGGCACATGCCTTAGCAGCGTTGCCATTTCTAGGATTGAAATCGTCTGATGTTGTGGTGGTAAACCTCAGCGGAAGGGGTGATAAAGACATGGATACTTACCTAAAATACTTTTCCCATGAACAGAATTGATATCCTATTCGAGACAAAGAAGGAGAAGATTCTGTCAGTGTTTTTCACTGCAGGTCATCCTTTACTTAAAGATACTCTACCTATAGTTCAATATTTGGACGCAGCCGGAGCCGATATGGTTGAAATTGGAATGCCCTTTTCCGACCCCATGGCCGATGGCAGCACCATTCAGCACTCCAGCAAGGTTGCGCTGCAAAATGGCATGAGCCTCGAGGTGCTGTTTAACCAGCTGGAGCAACTTCGTTCACATGTTACTATTCCTGTGGTGCTAATGGGCTACTTCAATCCGGTGATGAAGTTTGGCGTGGAACGATTTATCTCTTTGTGCCAAAAGGTGGGTGTTGATGGGGTGATTATTCCCGACCTGCCGCTCGATATTTTCAAGGAGAATTATCGTGAGCAGTTTATTCGGGCTAACATCCACAATATTTTACTGGCTACCCCTACCGCATGCACTGAAAGACTTCAACTGCTGGCTTCCGAAACGCAGGGCTTTCTCTACATGGTTTCGTCCGGTTCTACCACCGGTGGTGGGTTGGAGCCTTCGCGACTGGTGCAGGTGCAAGCCGCCACTGGTGACGTGGGTAATAGGGCTCCTATACTAGTTGGTTTTGGCGTTAAGAGCCATGCCGATTTTGATGCGGTGTCGCAATACGGTCGTGGAGCGGTGGTTGGCTCTGCATTTGTTAAGCTGCTAGAGGGCTCTACCAATTTTAAAGCGGACATCGAATCCTTTGTGAAAAGCATTAAAGGATAATATCGCTTATAATCTTTAAGAATTTTCTGCATCTCCATTATAATCAATTTTTGATATGGTAATACAGCTAAAAAACGAAATAACCGAAGAGGAGTCAGGTCGCATTGCAGCGCTCTTGAGCAGCGTTGGTCTATCGCATCGAGAGGTGATGACACGTCAGGGGCGCTACTGGGTGGCCATTGGCACTGGCGAGGTTGATATTCGCTCCATTGGAAGTTTGCCTGGCATAAAGGACATTCACAGGGTAACGGACAGCTACAAGCTGGTGTCGGGTATGTGGAAGCTCACCCCAAGTGCCATTCCGCTTGGCAATGGGACTAGCGTAGGTAACGGTAGTTTCGCCATTATGGCCGGTCCTTGTGCCGTAGAGAGCGAAGAGCAGGTTGCGCGGGTAGTGGAGTTTTTGGGCAATAATGGCGTAAAGGTGATGCGTGGCGGAGTGTTCAAACCTCGGAGTTCACCCTACTCATTCCGAGGCGTTGGTATCGAAGGGCTACGCTACTTTCACTCCATTTGCCACCAGCACGGTATTGCAGTAATCTCGGAGGTGATGGAGCCCGATCAGATTGAGGCCATGTATCCCTA
>Ga0307375_10003572_pt1 | contig 15218 bp, 11 predicted proteins | sample TR1MG_FD_202531 | JGI IMG/M metagenome (GOLD analysis project Ga0307375, IMG submission 202531) | Soil microbial communities from Risofladan, Vaasa, Finland - TR-1 | ecosystem: Environmental > Terrestrial > Soil > Coastal area > Acid sulfate soil | place: Finland: Risofladan, Vaasa | collected...
TCTATGCACTTGGCGGAAACCGCGAGGCAACACGTCTTTCCGGAATCAACATCAGCAAGAATGTCTTTCTGGTGCACGTTCTCATCGGCGTGTTGTGCGGATTTGCGGGGCTGGTCCTGACCGGCTACGTTGCTGCCGGGACCACCGGTGGAGGGACGAACTACGAGCTGGACGCAATTGCCTCGTGCGTCATCGGTGGGACGAGTCTCATGGGTGGAGAGGGAACGATTCTCGGTGCCATGGTCGGCTCGGTAATTATGGCGAGCCTGGTGAACGGTATGAGCGTCATGAACATGGAGTTCTTCTGGCAGTACATCATTCGCGGCCTTGTTTTGATCTTCGCAGTTTATCTCGACGTTGCCAGCAAGAAGAGCCGTTAAGCCGCTCGATTGTTGTCCGGAATCAAAGAGCCGGCGTCACCTTTTGAAGGAGCGCCGGCTTTCCTGTTTTCCGGCATCGCACGGGTCTCCGTCGCGTGCTCACCTGCGCCCGGAGACCTCGGCGAGTGCGCCGGATTGTGCGCGGCGGACGGCAAGAACCGATCGAAGTGACACCATTGCAAGAATCACGGTCCCACCAAGAATCGCATAGATCGACGGGGATTCTCCGAGAAACAGAAAGACCCAAACCGGGTTCAGGACCGGCTCGAGCAGACTAATGATCGAAGTTCCGAGTGCAGTCAGATGACGAATGGCAAAAGAGAGGGTGATTGAGCTCAGGCCGACCTGAACCGCGCCCAGCGCGAAAATCGCTATCCAGCCGGTCAGTTCGGGACGGGGGCCGTCGGCGAAGTAAAAGGGTGTCGCCGCTATCGCGGCTATTGCGTGACCGAGTACGATGGATTCCAGAGGCGACCCGTCTTTCTGCCGGCGCATGAAAATGAAAAAGAACGCCATGAAAACACCGGCGAGCACCGCGAGCACATTTCCCCACTGTGCAGTGAGCGATATCCGATCGACAAAAAACAGTGCCATACCGCCGATAACAACCGCGATGATCAGCCAGTCTGTTCGGGAAGGTTTTTCGCCGAGCATCCAGATGCCCAGCACCGCGACGAACACAGGCGCCAGGTACTGGAGGAATATCGCGTTTGCCGAAGTTGTCAGCTTGTTAGCAGCGACGAAGGCGAACATCATGAGCGCATAGAACAGTGCCGCGAGAAGCTGCGACGCGGACCAGGTGAATTTTGGCCGACGAAGGTAGAGCAGGAGCACGATAGTCGATATGGCACTCCGAGCGCCGGCAATCGCTATGGGGTTCCAGTTGATAAGCTTGATGAGCACGCCGCTCGAGCTCCACAGCAGCGCAGTGAGAACAAGGGCGGCTATCGCGCGGAGGCGGAGTGTGCGCGTGGCTTCAGGCAACGGTGCCGAGGAGTGAGGCTCGGCGGCCTCGATCATTTTGTTCGACATGGTGGTGGATGGTTCGCCGAATCCTATCACGCGAGCGGGACGAATGGCAATCGTTTGGGGATCGGTACGTTACGCGCCGGCAAGCGTCACCACAAGGTCGGTGAAATAGCCGATTAAGAGCCCGCCGGCGATTGATGCCATCAACGGTATCTTCTTGAGTGCCTTTCGTTCGAGCACCGCGAGCTCGAGGCTGACATAGACCAGCGACCCGCCTGCCACCGCCAGAAATGCAGCAGTCGCGATAGTTGAGGTCCAGACGGATCCAACCAGGGTACCGACAAAAGTCGGACCGCCTGCGAGAAGGCCGGCACCGGCGATGAAGGCGAATGAGGGAGAGGACCCGGAAAGCGGTGCGGCGATACCGAATCCTTCGGTCATATTGTGTAACCCGAAGCCGATAATCAGGAGAAGCGCGAGCGAAACGGCGCCGGAGGCGGCAGACTGTCCGATTGCGAGCCCCTCGCCGAAATTGTGAAGCCCAATTCCGGCGGCGATAGTGATCGCGAGCGTCCGGGCGTCGACCGCCGAAAGCGTGGCCGTGCCTACGACAGCCGCGGTTGACGCGGCCCCTCCGGTGACGCCGACCATATTCCTGTCATTGCCCCCGTTCCAGTCCGAACGTGTACCCTTGCCGTGCGCGGCTTCCCGATGGCGTTCGGCCAGCGGCCGGATCAGATATCGCTCGAGGACCGGAATGCCGACCAGTCCGATTCCGAGTCCGACCACGACCACACCCAGCAGGCTGACCGCGGTTCCCACGGCGCCTTTTGTAGCGGCTGCGTGAAACGCGTCTTCCAGCGAGCCAAAGACTTTTCCGAGAATTTCAACCGCGAGGAACAGGAGTATCCCGGTGGCGATTCCGTTCAAGGCAGCCTTTGCGCCCGGCTTCAACGTGCGCATCGCGGCGAACGGGAGTCCGAGGTAAACGGTAAAACCGGCAATGGCGCCGAGCAATAGAAGTTGTCCAAACGGCATCTCCACCTCCGATGGCCCTATATATCGTGGGAATACATTAGCAAAATTGTAATATATTGTAAACAGGAACGCACCCGTTGGAAGATCGAGGACTGCGGCGTCGGTTCGAAAAAGCTCTTGCGCAGAGCAATAAAACCCGGTAGGCTTTGCCTCATATGTTGAGGAAAAGCAAAGGTCCCACTCCCGAAGAGTTCTGGGGTGAAGTGGAGCGCGAGCGCGGCGAGAAGGTGTTGAAGTATTCGCTCGCTCAGTATCTCGGGGGCATGGAAGAGCTCGGCGCACCGAGATGGGGGCTGATATACGTCACTGAATCTTCGCTTTGTTTTCGAACGTTTCCGCAGCGCAACTGGTTCAGCTCAATCCTCGGCGGAGGCGGCGGGGCGCCCGGAAGGGACGATGAGATTGAGTTTTGTATTGTACGAACGGAGATTACCGAAGCGCGCTTCAGGAAGACAACTTCGATACTAAAAAAAATTTTCGCGCCCGAGCCACCTATCATCGAGATCGATTGCGTGGATGAATACCATCGTCAGACGACCATTCGGCTCCAGATAGATCCGGGTGCAAAAGAGTTTGCAGATCTTCTGCAGGCCACGCCGTAAAGGTTCTGAATCTACCGCTGTTGGTCCGCGGCTGCAAGGGCCGCGGCGACGTCCTTTTCGCTTGCAATTCCGTTGCGGAGCAGCCCCCTCACCAGCGCGTCCACTATCTCCGGCGAAAATTGAGTTCCTCGACGTGTGACGAGTTCACCCAGAGCATCACCCACGGGGAGCGCTTTGCGGTAGGGGCGATCGGTCGTCATCGCATGGAACGCATCGGCAACCGCGACAATTCCTGCATAAAGCGGAATCTCTCCGTCTTTCAAGCCACGCGGATACCCCGTCCCGTCAGCGTGTTCCTGGTGCGCACGAACTATCTCGCTGATTTCCCGGAAATTATCGAACTGGGCAAGCAGATCGGCGCCGATATCCGCGTGCTTTTTCATGATCTCCCACTCGCTGTTGTCGAGCGGGGCCGGTTTACGCAGGATGTGGTCCGGAATTCCGAGCTTGCCGATATCGTGGAGCAATAAGGAGTCATTCAGCACCCGGTCGACCGGAAGCCCCATTTCCCCCGCGATGATCGAGCCAAGACGGAGAACGTCGCGGGAGTGACCGGCCGTGTTGGAGTCTCGAATTTCGAGAGACTGGGCGAAGCTCATCGCGAGTTCTCCGACACGCTTCTCGAGCTCGCGAGCATGAACTTCCGCTCGCTCCAGTTGCAGCCGACTCACCAGATTTCTGATTCTCGCATCGAGCTCCCGGATATTAATGGGTTTTGGAAGATAGTCGTCGGCACCAGACTCCAGTCCGGCAATTTTCGCGTCTATTTCGGATCGGGCCGTTATCAGGATAACGGGAATCATTTTCGTGTCGTCACTGTTTTTCATGTATCGAATGAGCTCGAGACCGTCGATTCCCGGCATCATGACATCTGAGACGACCACATCCGGTCGCCAGCTCTGTACTGCGGCCCACCCCTCGAGCCCATCCGATGCAGTTTGCACATCGTGCCCGTGCCGGGTGAGCATGCGGCTCACGTAGTCCCGCAGCTCGGCATTGTCCTCAACGTAGAGCACACGGCCAACTGACGCGCCCACCGCTCCTGAAACGGATTCGCCCGATTCGGAGACCGCAGCGGACTCTGCGTTCCCGGGTTCTTCCGCCTCGAGTGACGCTGCGACAATACCCTTTTCGATGAAAACGAGGTCTTCGATAGAAACGAAAGCGGCATCCTGTGTGCGCCTCGGATTTCTTCGGCGTTCGGGTCCGGAGTAGGACTGTTCGTCCTGCCGTCTTTCCTGTCCTCGACGTTCCACGAACGCATCCGGGATCCGGTCCCGGAGATCAATCGGAATCCGGACGGTGAAGCAGGTTCCTTTCTGCGGTTCGCTTTCCGCGGCGACCGTTCCAAGCAGGAGTTCTGCGGCTTCCCGCACGATTGTCAGACCCAGGCCTGTCCCCTCGTAACGACGCGTTGAAGAGGAATCCACCTGACGGAAGCGTTCAAAGATGTGCGGCAAATGTTCGGCAGGAATTCCGATACCGGTGTCCTCTACTTCGATAGTCAGGTAGGCGTCGGTGATACGGGCGCGAATGCTTATCACGCCCTCTTCGGTAAACTTGACGGCGTTACGCAGGAGATTCGTGAGAATCCGTTCCACTTTGTCCCGGTCGAGATAGATGTAGGTCAACCTTTCCAGGCTTTCGTAACGGAGCTCGAGCCCTTTCCGTGAGGTGAGCTCCTCGAATACCGCCACCGTATCGCGGATCAACTCGTCAACGTTGGTGAGGCTCAGTCTGACCTGCATCTTGCGGGCCTCGAAACGCGAGAAGTCGAGCATCTGATTGATCATATCGAGCAGTCGCAGCGAGTTGCGGTAGATCTGTTCGATCATCTTTCGCTGCGGACGGGAGAACTCTCCGGCGTCTCCCTGATACATACTTTGAATAGGTGAGACGATTGAAGTGAGCGGTGTGCGAACCTCGTGGCTGATGTTCGCGAAAAACTGGGACTTTATGACATCCAGCGCCTTAAGCTCTTCATTTGCCTGAGCGAGTCGGAAGCGGGCGGAAAACTCGTGGTGGCGCATCCGGGAGGCAAGGTGGGAGCTGACGACTACGAAGAGCATCGTAAACAGGAGAAAGAAATTGCTGCTTGCAAACACAGGCACGTTGGCAATGCGTTGAAGAACGAGCGATGGTACGATGTAGGCCACATATACGACGGCGCAGGTGACGCCGGTGGCGGTCACATCCAGCGGAAGCATCGCCACGAACGCAATGAGCACAACGATTATTCCGGCGTAGTAGGGACTCTCGTATCCGCCGGTCATATGGACCATCACCACAATCGGGATGCAGGTGGCAAGGTACTGAGCGATCGCGAACGCTATCGGATGCGCTCTGCCGGAAGCACTGCGGCTGACCGCAAAAATGATCGCGCTCAAGAATACGACACCGACCCGGAGAAAGAGAAAGGTGAGACGGTGCAGAGGATACACGATATAGTCGAGGGCATAGAAGAGCATGATGGCGATGCTCGCGGCCACCGCCGCGACTCGGGTATCACTATTTATCCGTGAAAGCTCTTCGGCCTGGTAGGCCTCCGCCAGTTCGTGCTCTTGCCTTTCCATCCGCGTCAGATCCCCTGCGCTTCTACCAGATTTCGGCAGATGTCACGAAAGTAAGCAGCGCGTTGCCGATAGCTCTCCGGATTGTAAATGTCCCGATAGATTCGCAGCAAACCTGTTTCGAGGTCGCCGGCCGACAGGTTCTTGTGTTCAATCACGGAGTTCCAACCAGTATACCACTTCCATTCGCTTGCGGTAACCCGATTCTCCCGTAAAAGCCGCTCCCGAAGTCTGCTTCCCGGAAACGGCGTTAGAATCGTAATCTGCGCCCCCATGATGTTGTTTTCATCAATGAAGTCTGTGGTAGCTTGAATTGAATCCTTCGAATCCTCTTCGAGTCCCAATATGAAGCTTCCGTATATGCCGATTCCGTGTTTCTGAATGGCGTAAATGTATTCCGGGTAGTGCTCGAACATTCGATCCTTCCAGTGATTTCGGTTGAGCCCCTTCATGTTGGATTTGTTTACGCTCTCGAAGCCGATGAATACGATCCGGCAGCCCGCCTCGTGCAGCTCGGAAAGAAGCTTCTCATCACGTGCGATCGAAATATCGGTCTGTGCGAGCCATGCGAAGTTCAGCTTTTTGAACACCGCGAGCAGTTCATGCGTGTATGCACGATTCACGAACATGTTGTCGTCTGCGAAACCGATCTGGGCGAATTTCCAGTGTCGACGGACTTCCCGAACTTCCTCGGCGACCTGTTCAACAGATTTGTGCTTGTATTGACGGCCGTAGATCGTTGAGGCCGCACAGAACTCGCAATCATGCGGGCAACCGCGCGTGGTTTGAATCCAGATCACCGGATACTGGTACTTTGCCACCAGATCGTAGCGCGGCCGCGGGATCAGCGTCATATCCACGCAGGCGTTGTCCGATTGTTCATAAAGTCTTTGAGGTTTTCCTTCCGCGTAATCCCGCAGAAACCGAGGCCAGTTGATTTCCGCTTCGCCGGAGAATACGGTATCGACCTGTTCCATTGCCTCAGACGGGAGAACCGAGGCGTGAATCCCTCCCATAACTACGAAGCGCCCTCGTTGTTTGAACTCTCCGGCGATTTCGTATGCCCGTTCGGCCTGCTGGGTCATTGCGGTTATGCCGACGATATCCCAGTTTCCGGAGAAATCAATCGGCTCGTAGTTCTCATCGATGATCGTGACTTGATTGGGTTCGGGAGTGAGTGCTGCTACGGTTTGAAGCGCCGCCCCCATGCCGTTCCACCAGTGCAGAATCGTTTTCATCTCGCGGGATTCAGTCATGTACCGGCCGAACTCCGGACTCCGCGATAAGTAATCGGCACGAGGAGAAACCAACAGAATGTTAAGCCTTGTCTGGTCCATGGGTTTTCCTGAACACGTCGTTCACATACTCCACGAAATCCCCGATAGTCTCCACGCACCCGAGGTTCCCTTCGTCAAGTTGAATGGAAAGTTCCTTTTCGCAGTATGCGATGATTTCCATCGCCATAAGACTGTCCACTCCCAACTCCTCGCGGAACCGAATGTCGCTTTCCAGGCTCGAAATGTCAAACCGCGAAACACTCGACATGATCCGGCGGACCTCATCGCTCACATTTGCACTCTGCATCATTTTGGTACTCCTATTTCGTGCTTAGAATCGTTTTCGGCACTTTGTGAGGGGACATGATTCCGAAAAGATATTCGCGCAAAATCCTTATCCGCCCTTGATCAACCTCCCCGTCATCGAACAGGACCTCGGCAACGAGAGCTCGCGACTCAAGATAGGCGCGAGACATAACTACCCCTGGGAAAGTCATGATAGCCCGTTCGACCTCGGCAAAATCGACCATGTTGCCATTCACCTTGCAGGTCGCCTTTTTTTCCCGCACGAAAACCAGGTGGCCTTCGCTCTCTTCAATAAGGTCCCCGGTAGCGAACCAGCCATCCGAAAATGCTTCCCGGCTCTCCTCAGGTCGGCGGTAGTATCCGGCCGCAAGATAGTTCGATCGAAAGACCAACTCTCCGTCGGCTGCAATTCGCCATTCGACCTCCCCGGCGGGCGGACCCATCGTCCCGGGGCGAGAGGTTTCACGGGCGGGCGCCGATACTATCGGATATTCGGTGAGTCCATACCCATGCAGCACCTCGCAGCGAAAACATTCCGAGACGAATGCGTTCTGTTCAACTGTCAGTCGGCTGCCTCCCGACACCAGCGCCCGAAGCGAACCCAACTCATGTTTCTCATCGATAAAGCCGCTCAGCATCGTGTATATCTCGGGGACCGAGGTAATGTAGTTTATCTGCTCTTCCGCGATGTACCGCAGAAGGTGTCGCGGATGAATCGTCCGGGCGATTACCGAAGTCATCTGTCCGAAGATCGGCACGAAGATCGAAGCGGCAAGCGTGTAGATGTGAGGCATCGGCAGAATCACCAGCGAACGATTGCCCGGGGTTGCCCGCAGGCAGCCGAGAACGAACTGCGCGGTGATCTGGTAACCCGCATACGGTGTCATCGAGCCGAGTGGATAACCGTATCCGCGGTAGGTGTAGTTGATCGACGCTACATCATCCGGAACGTCAGGTCGGCCGGTCTGCACTCTGCCGGGACGTATTTCAAATCGCCCGCCGGAGCGGTGGACAAGAGTCGTGCGATCCGAGAGATATGCTGCAATCACCGGAAGGTGCGACTCTTCGGAAATCACAAAATCCGGATCGAAGTTCTTGAAAACCTCGTCAAGTTCCATTCTGCGAAAATCGAGTTTCACTGCAGACAGGAGAGCATGAATCCGCAGAAGTGCAATGAAAACCGCGACAAAGTCGATCGAGTTCTCGATGAACATCGCGACCGTTGATCGGTCACGGATACCGGCTTCGCGAAATAATTCTTCAATCGTATGGCATCGTATCTCGAATTCGGAAGCAGACATTCGTATCGGTGAAGCACCGGGCGTTAGCTCGACAAATGCAGAGTGGGAGCCCCAGTGACTAAGGGACTGCGATATCCGTTCGACGATGTCCATTGCGTGCACCCGTAGATCTGACGATGGTCTGTGTTGATTGCGTAAAGCATTCTATACCAAAATCTCTATAGAGTCAAACACTTCACATTTGCTCCAGGATCTACGCCGATACCGGTTTGCGACCGCGCGCGATGAGCGCTTGCGGCGGGGTGCCGAGCCCCAATTCCACCGTTACATCCACAAACCCCGCGTGGATAAGCAGGTTGGTAAGCTCGCTTTGCGTGAAGAACTTGAAAAGACCTTCTTCTTCGAGCTCGAAGAGCGCAGCTGCCTCGTTCAGCATGGCGCGCGCATTGGTCAAATTCGTGTCTGCGGGAACCGACGGGCTTCCACTTGCGCGTATTTCGCCGACGTAGTCGGTGAAGATAACGGAGATATCACTGTCGGGTTTCATGCTGGATGCGACTATCAACCCGCCGGGGACGAGCATCCGGAAGAGCACGGGAAAGATCTCTTCGACGTTGAAAAGGTAGGATACAAAGAGGCTCGCCACTATGCGGTCGAACGATTCCGGCGCGAAGCCCAGATCGGAGAGCCTATTGCAGTCACCGAAGCCAAGCGTGTCGAATCGCATCTTTTTTGTCGTGAGAGTCTCATATTCGCTCTCGCTCAACGGTCGCTCCAGTGCGGGTTCTATCTCGCCATTGAACGATTCCGGACCCGGTTCGTGGGCGTCCCCGCCGCGCAGGTCGGTTTGAAAAAGCCTGCCTGATCCAAACCTCGCCGCCCGGTTTAGTTCGAGCACTATCGGCATGAGATCACTGCCGATGCGCAGCGAAACCGGGCGTAACAGATCCCGGGAGGGAATTGCGCCACGCAGCAACTTGTCGAGCTCTTCACTCATCCCTGCATCGAGGCGGTCTGCCGCCTCCTGTCGCAGGCCCTCAACGCGCCCGCGGAGAAGGCCGATATCCGGCGCAGGAGAGGCGAGGTAGCGGCGGAGGGGCATCAGACGGTTCGGCTCGAGATTGCGTTGAAGAAGGCTGAGCCGAACTCCCGAAAGCGACCGGTTCGCTGCGATGACTCCCTCGGCCTTCTGTCTGGTCTTCTCGAGTGCCTCCTGAACGAGGTCCACTGCCGAAATTTCCACGGAGTTTCCGGCGAACGACGGCGTCCCGGCCAATTCGAGAAGAAGTGTTTCGACAAAGAGCCCGGTCCCGCAGCCCAGATCTGCGATCCGTGCTCCGGGCCGAACATCGAGCAGCTCCGCTTCGCGCCGCAGGAACGCGCGGAACTCCGGAATGTTCCGGTAGAAATCGTATCCCTGGCTCTCGCGACCTTTACCGATCAGGTAGTCGTGCCAGTACTCATCGATCAAATCGGACTCTACACGTGCGAGCCGTTCACGCTCGGAGGCAATCAGGCGGAACATTCGATCACGATTCGGATCCTGAGCCGTGCGCTGGTCTTCGAAAAGAGTACGGAAAACGGCTTCGGTCATGATCTTGTAGCACAGAAGCGCGTCCTCGCTCGTGTGCAGGTTGTGTCCGGTGGGGATCTCGACAATCTCCCGCGTTCCATCCGAGGCGATCGTCATAATGTCACGAATCTCCCCTGCATCGATCCACCGATCGAAAGTCCCGCATATCCACGAGACGGGGAGGTCCATTCGCGACAGGTCAAGGCGGGCGTCTGTGAGGTAGGCGTACCGGTGACTGATGAGGTCATTTGCGAGAGTGTCCATATTGACCAGATGCCCGAGCATGCCCGAAACGCCGTTTGGAATTCCCATCCGGAAATTTGCCAGGACGTCCAGACCTCCGAGGATGTTCCGCAGCGTAGTCCGCGCAGCCGGGAGTCCCATTACGTTCAGCCAGAAATGCACGCGTTGTCTGTTTTCTTCGGCAAGGATCAGCTTTCGGCCGTCGAGTGACGCCATGCTGAAGGTAACAAGTACGACTCGCTCGACGGAAAAGTAGGGACTCTGGTAGGCGTAGTCGAGAACGGTCTGAATATCATCCTGCCCCTGGCTCACGCGATACCCGAGCATTTCGAAGCCACGCCGCGTCTCGCCGTTCCGGTTGTAGCTCTCCCCGGGTCGATCTATCCCGTCATACCTGACGACGACCGCTGTGCGCCCGGCTGCCGAAAAATTGTCCAGAAGGACTGCTGCGAGCGGCGCAAGAGTTTCCTTTTTCTTCCCGAATGCCGGCGGTGCGACGAACACCGTCGCCGGAGCATGCCATCGGTTGGCAGTCAGGATTGCAACAATGTCCTGCCCCGATCGATTGCGGATGCGAACAATCTTGTTTTCGAGCGGTACTGCCCGATCGGTCGGTTCGGCCCGTTGCTGTTTCGCGCGCTCCCAATCGGTTTGCGTGTATACCATATGCCGACAATCCACGCGTGCGATGTCCGCCTCGATACCGATCCTGACGACAACCGTTACATCCGACGACTCCGATGCGTCTGAGAGAGTTCGTGCGTGGCGGATTTCTCCGCGCATTCCGAGTGCGAGAGATTCATCCGCCTCGTAGGCAACATGAAGACCCGCTCGCAGGCCCGTGGCGGTTTCGACGGGACATCGTACGTCGCACAGGAATCCTCGCCGGCTGATATCGAGAATTCTGCCCGTCAGTACCAGATCATGCGCCGAATCGGCCGCCGTTTCGGCAGGAACGCGCAGGGCGATTCTCGTGTTGACGGCCTTACGCCCGTAGGAGCGCACCTCGCCGCGAAAGAGCTGCGACGGAAATTCGAGGACCTTTCCGAGGTCCGATTCGTTTATGTGGGAACGGAAATAGTAGGTCCCTCCTGAGAAGGAGAAGGAACAGCTCACCTGCCCGGAACCGACACTCTGGTTGGCTTCAATTCCAAGTCTGGATCCATCACGAAAACCTGACAGATAGAGCGAATAAATTCCGTCTGCCGTTTCGGTGATCGCATGGATCGGGGAGTGATCCTCTATGAGATGAGCGAGGACGGTCCGCGCCCGGTCTGCCGGAACGGTCTCAAATTTGTCGTCCGGATGATTCTGGGCGAACCACTCCTGGATCTTGCGGCGGGAACTGGTCGACGCGTTTTCAACCACGAAGGCACGAATGCGCGCCTTGTAGGGCTCCCGAAGATCCACGAAGCGAAAGCCGGCTGTCGCAATCCGCCCGCCGTTGTTTTCCACAACGTAGACGATTTCGCCGCCCGCTTCGAGACTCCGTGCATCGCCGGGCAGCTGGAACGTGAGTCGCAGTCGCAGACCCGTTTGGATACGGCTCAAGGTGCGGAACGTGAATAGCGCCCCTTCGGTGGACAGATTATCAATCGAGACGACGTTGAGATTCGGCGAGTCGGAAGTGACGCCGCCGATAGAGCAGTCGCACCGCGGAACACGGCGTGATTCCGAGTCCTCGCCGCCCTCCCGCACCGACTGTTCAACCATGTCCCTGATGTAGCGGTCGACGAGCAATCGCTGTGCGTCGGCTTCGTACTCGAAAGCGAGCGCAAGAATCTGCTCATCATCGGGTTCGGCGTGGTCCGTCCGGTCCGCTGAAAAGTTGGTTCGCACGACATGTACGGGGATCTGCACGGGATCGTGCAGACTCGGAAGGTGGAAGCTGATCTTTCGCACGTCGCTGTAGTCTTCGGGAACCCGGACCACGACACCGATTCCCGTTCGACTCAAGTCAATCGACTGCGCCGAAATTGTCCCGGATGCGGCCGTTACTTCAACTACTGCCCGATGCTCAACTCTGATGTTCCTTCGGCGGTCGCTCATGGTATGCCGTCAGATTACCCGCATATCTCAGTCTGCGCAAGTTTCCGCCGCGAATTCGGCAAAACCCGTGCGCGATCAGGACGTACGTTGACATATTGAGATCGGAACGATAGTATTCGTATACTGATTACTCATAGAGTGAGTAATTGGGATGAAGAATGATCGGACCGCATGATACAACGTCATCTGATATCGAATACGCGCTTCTGGGCCTGTTGCAGGAACGCCCGATGCACGGGTATGAGCTCGCGCAGATACTGCGGACGCAAACCGGGCTTGGCCTCATCTGGGAAGTGAAGCAAAGCAACCTGTACGGGCTCCTCGCTAAACTGGAGCGTGAGAGGTTTGTCTTCGCCGATCGTCAGGATCAGCCAAATCGTCCGGCCCGGAAAATCTATCATCTGACCGACGCCGGGGCGCGAGCAGTCGAGTCGTGGATTCGAAATCCGGTTACCCACGGGCGAAGCATACGGGTCGAACTTCTGGCTAAACTCTATTTCGCGGAAAAGATCGATCGCAAAGCTGCGGCCGAGCTGATTGCTTCCCAGAAAGCCGCATGCAGAAACCTGTTCGAAGCGATCCGGAGGCGAAGATCCGAGCTCGGGAGAAGCGAAGGTTTCGATCGCATGGTCTACGAGTTTCGTGCCGGGCAGCTCCGATCAACGCAAAGGTGGTTAGATCGATGCGCAGCCTTCTACTCGGTCGACGCGTCCGGAAAGCGTGTTCCATCGTGACATTTCGGAGGATTTTCGATTGAAAGCAGCACTGGCAGCGATACAGCTGATCCTCGTTGGTGCGATCGCCTGGGGCGGTGGCGTCAGCGAAGCGGCCGCCGGGTCAACGCAGCTTGCAGGTGAAGTCGTGGTCTACACGGCCGCTTCGTTGACCGAGGCGTTCACGTCGATCGGCAACCTCTTCATGAAGCTGCATCCCCGGACAGAGATCACTTTCAATTTTGCGGGCTCCCAGAAGCTCGCGCAGCAGCTTGCCCTGGGTGCACCGGCGGATGTTTTTGCGAGCGCGGACGTCAAGCAGATGCAGGCGGCGCAGCGAAGCGGTCGAATCGCCGACGACGGGCCTCGGATTTTTGCCCACAACCGGCTGGTAGCCGTTGTCAACATAGACCCAACTCACACGGTTTCGCGTCTGGTCGACCTTTCGCATTCCGGACTCAAAATCGTGCTCGCTGCGGACACGGTGCCTGTGGGAAGCTACACGCGGGAGTTCCTGGCGAAAGCAGCGCGGGATCCTGCGTACGGTACTGCCTTCCGCGACGGCGTAGTAGCGAATACCGTATCCCTCGAAGAGAACGTACGGGCTGTGCTCAACAAGGTGGCCCTCGGTGACGGGGATGCCGGTATTGTCTACTCGAGCGACATCGATTCTGTTTCCGCAGCGAAAGTGAGAGAAATAGATATTCCCGACGCGCTCAACTCAATTGCCGACTATCCAATCGCTCCGATCACCGACAGTAAGAACCCGAAATCCGCGGCGGCCTTTGTCAAACTTGTTCTGTCGCCTGCAGGACAGAAAATACTTGCCGCGTACGGTTTTATTCCCGCGGTGCAGAAGGCCCAATAGGTGACAGGCAACAAGACGAGCTTACATCCCGAGCTCCTGCGCACTGCGGGGCAGGAGCCGATTTCGCCTTTTCAGGTACGCGTTTCCAGAAGACGGTTGGGCCGGGACTTCTGGTATGCGGCAATTGTTCCCTGTCTCGCTTTTCTCGTAGTCCCTGTTCTTGCACTCCTGTTCTACGAAAATCCGAAAACGATACTTGCGAACCTGGACGGACGTCAGGTCGCGCAGGCAGTCACGCTCAGCGCCACGACAACAATAATCACCACCCTGATAACGCTGTTGATCGGAACCCCGGTTGCATATGTACTTCCTCGGATCAAAGGATGGGGTCATCGGCTTATCGAAACCATTATTGATCTGCCGGTCGTGCTGCCTCCGGCGGTTGCGGGGATAGCTCTGCTGATGGCATTCGGACGGCGCGGGCTTATCGGAACCTATCTGCACGCGGCGGGAATCGATATTCCGTTCACAACCGCCGCGGTCGTCCTGGCGCAGCTGTTTGTTGCGGCCCCCTATTTCATAAAGACGGCGTCAGTGGGGTTCGCGGCGATTGATCCCGACACGAAGGAAGCAGCGGCTCTCGACGGCGCCTCGAGGTTTGCAACCTTCCTCTATGTGTCTCTTCCGCTTACGCGGAACGCTATTCTCAGCGGGGCAATCCTCACTTTTGCCCGTGCCCTGGGCGAGTTCGGCGCAACGATCATCTTTGCGGGAAATCTGCCGGGCAGGACGCAGACGATGCCGCTTGCGATCTACATCGGTTTTCAAATCAATCTGAACGTTGCGCTTGCACTTTCGATCATGCTTATCGCGGTATCGTTCCTGGTCATGTTCATCACACGAATGTTGTTGAACGATCCTCAGAGGGGTTGAGCCGGTCAGTCACTGTTTGCGAGGACGAGCAGCAGGGGGAAGTGATCGGAGTAACCCAGACCGGTATCAAGTTGCCAGCCAAACGGGTGTCCGCCTCTGTCCCTCAGGTAATCATGCGGGACCACCCAGAAATCCAAAAAACTGAGTCCTTCCGGATCGAGCAGTCCTGCGGAAAGCAGAAAATTATCGTAGGTCTCCCAGCTGCCGTTGTACCAGTAGCTTCCGCTGGTTCCCGCCGAGGTGCCGGCCTTTCCCCACGGCGAGAAGAGCATGCCCCCGTCGCGTGAAGCTCGCGTTGCGGCCAGGTCGACTGAGACGGCAAGGCTGCCCGAAGGTGCATCGAGTGACGAATTGCACAGCACGAGAGCCGTCTGGTACTGCATTCCCGTACGTTGCCACTCATCCACGCTCTCATTTAAATCACCGAGTACGAGAACTTCGGCGTGGACGTTTTCGGCAAGAATAGCTTCGAGACGATCATGCACGACTGCCGCCGCGCGTAACCGCAGCGGTTCA
>Ga0307375_10003573_pt1 | contig 15215 bp, 19 predicted proteins | sample TR1MG_FD_202531 | JGI IMG/M metagenome (GOLD analysis project Ga0307375, IMG submission 202531) | Soil microbial communities from Risofladan, Vaasa, Finland - TR-1 | ecosystem: Environmental > Terrestrial > Soil > Coastal area > Acid sulfate soil | place: Finland: Risofladan, Vaasa | collected...
AACCAACATCAAAGCCCTGCGTGCCATGCTCCCGCTTGCCGGGGATAGGGACGTCCGTTTTTACCTGAACGGCGTCATGGTCGAAGTCCACCAAACGCAAACCCGGTATGTCGCAATGGCCGGTGCCGTGCTGGGGCTTTACAGTGAACCGCGAGAAAACGATACGCCGGAGCCGCTCCAGGTCGTCATCCCACGCGATGTCGTCAAGCAACTGAAGCCGAACAAAAATAGGATGTTTGGCTCGCTGGTGCTGAATGAGGATGGAACGGCGCGCATCCTGAACCCGGCAAGCGAGCAGGACATCGGGTTCAAGCCCATTGATGGCGTCTTTCCTGACTATCAGCGCGTTGTGCCAAAAGAGGTCGATGGGACTGCGGGCAATTACGACGTCGAACTGCTGTATCGGTTTGTCGAGGTCAACAAGCTGCTCGGGGCGATATACCCAGGGGCGATCGATCTTCAGCAGAACGGCACCACAGCGGCGGCGTTGGTGCGCCTTACTGACTCGAATTTCACCGGCGTCGTTATGCCGTATCGCAAGTAGCCTTTCGCCCAGGGGGTGAAAGCCCCCACACTTGCGTCAACTTTAACTTCGAGTTAGTATTTAGTCATCACAACACATCAACCGGAGAAAACCTCATGAACGCCACATACGAACAGACCGCAGCCTTCCGCTCCAACAAACGCGCCCGCAAGCTCCGCGAGCTTCTTCGCCGCGACTACGGCACGGGCCGCTACCGCTTGACCAAGGACGGTGAAGCCCACATCTACGGCAAGATGCCGAACAGCATTGCTACCGGCTGGTGGCTCAAGGGTTCGCGCGAGTCGGTCGAATCCGAGTATTGCCTGTGAGTACCCCAAAGACCAACTAGGAGAAAACATCATGGCGAAATTTCAAGGACACAAAAACTGGAACCACTGGAACGTCAGCCTGTGGATCAACAACGACGAGGGGCTGTGCCGCATGGCGCGGGGCCTGATTCATTGCTACGCACGATGTGGCGGGCGTAACGCGGCAGCACTCGCGATGCTGGAGACGCTTGTCAACGACGGCACGCCGAAGACACCAGATGGTGCGCCCTACAGCCGGAGCAGTATCCGAACGGCAATGGTTGGTATGTAACGAGGGACTGAAAAATGAAAGAACAGGACATCGTTTTTGAAGTGGGCAATTTCTGGGTGCGACGCGTCAAGAGCGGGCATTACGAGATTTACAAGGCCGGGGTCACGGCGTCGGTTCGGGCGGGTTCGGTGCAGTTTTCCGACGACGATTCAAGGGCGCGGGCACTTGCAATCCCGCAGTGCACGGCGCGTAACGACAAGGAGCAGCAAACATGAACACGATTTTGCAGGCGATGACGAACGAGGAGCTTGAAGCTCGGCTTTACGCGGAGCCGAACACCCCTGGCGCTGTCGAGGAGCTTCTGGTGCGATTCAGTGCGCTTCTCAATGCGGCGGAAGAGCAAGAACCGTTGCTCGGCGCGCTGGCGTTCAACAACCTCGACACACCGCTGGACATCAACCACGCGGCAGACGATCAGGCGGAATTGCAAACGCTCCTGGCGGACTACTACTGCTGCACCAGCGAAGAATTGCGTGAATTGCTGGACGCGAAATAACCCTACATTTGCGTCAACTTTAACTTTCAGTTAGTATTTAGTCATCGCTTCTTCACCACACCACCTCGAGGAGAATCACCATGGCAACCCAACAACTCAGCAGCCGCAAGATCATCACCGTCATCGACCAGATCGGTGCGCTTCAGGCGCAGATCGACGCGCTCAAGGAGCAGCAAGACGCGCTCAAGGCCGAGATTGCGGAGAACGGCACTGGCACCTACAGGGGCAACAATTTCACGCTGACGTTCAGTCAATGCGAGCGCAAGAGCACAAGCTGGGCGAAAGTCGCAGCCGAGATCCAGCCGCCTGCGGACATCGTGGCGAAGTACACCAGCGCGAGCTGGGTCAATACGTTCAAGATCGCCGCGCTTGTGAACTAAGGAGATGGACATGAAACTCAAGCAAACACTGTATGTCTACGCCCGCAAGGACTCGTGGATGGAGAAGATCGCGTACAACACGCTGGGCTTTGAATCTCCCTCAGATACGTGGGGTGTACTGGTGGCGATCCGTGAAGTGGAACTGGAGATCGATGAGCCGACGCACGCGGATCTTGTGGCAGGGAAGATCAAGACCCTCCAGCAGCAAAAGCAGGATCTGCTTGCCAAGACGCAGATGGGAGTCAACCAGATCGAAGCGCAGATCAGCAAACTGCTGGCGATCGAGTGTGGCACCTGAAACCACAAGGAGAATCATCATGACAAACGATAAATACGAACTGCTACCCGATCAAACGATCGGGGTAAGGGGCCACAAACTCTTCCGAATTCGTGCGCTTCGTGATTTTGGACGGGTCAAGGCTGGTGAAGAAGGCGGATTCATCGAGCGCGAAAAGAATCTGAGCACAGAAGACGATGCGTGGGTCTCCGACAACGCGTGGGTCTCCGACAACGCGTGGGTCTCCGGGGATGCGCGGGTCTCCGGCAACGCGCGGGTCTACGACAACGCACTGGTCTCCGGCAACGCGTGTGTCTTCGATAACGCGTGGGTCTTCGACAACGCGCTGGTCTCCGGCAACGCGTGGGCTTACGGCAATGCGCAGGTCTCCGGCAACGCGTGGGTCTCCGGGGACGCGCGGGTCTCCGGTAACGAAAAGCTGAATACGAACGCCTGAAAGTTTGAGCGTTGGCGTACACTCACCCCCCATGACCAAGCGAAAAGATCCCAAAGACTATAAGCCAACAGGACGGCCCAAAGCCGTCCTCGCGCCTCGCGCCCCGATCCCCGTCTACGCGAACCGTGATGATCTGCAGGGTGAGGTCGTGGAGTGGCTGAGCGAGGGCAAAGTCCTGACCGAGTATTGCCGGCAGGAGGGGAAGCCTAAGTACCGCGTGATTTATGACTGGATGGCCGAAGACCCGCGCTTCGCCGCCGAGGTCGCGCGCGCCCGTGATACAGGATTCGAGGTGCTGGCCGACGAGACGGTCATCATTGCCAATACCCCTCTCATGGGCCAGGAAATTACCGACAGCGAAACCGGGCGCACGGTGAAGAAGGCCGACATGCTTGGGCACCGCAAGCTGCAGATTGAAACCCGCCTGAAGATTCTGGCGTGCTGGAACCCGAAGAAGTACGGCACGAAGCAGATCATCTCGGGGGACGCAGAGAATCCCCTGAAAACGGAAACGAGTTTCGGGGTGTTTGACGAGCTGCTGAAAGCGATGGCGCTGGAGCGGCACAACAAGGCGAAGGGTGAGTGAGTGCCCTCAAACGCGCCCTGACAGACCCGCAGGTTCGGCAGCAGTTCGCGGCGCTGACACCTGAGCAGCGCGTCGCCTTTGAATGGCGCGCTCGCTGGCTTGGCCTGCAGGCGCTTGAGCACCAGCTTGAACCCCTCGGGGATTGGGCAATCTGGCTACTATTGGGGGGCCGCGGAGCCGGGAAAACCCGAACTGCGGCTGAGACCCTGGGCTGGTGGGCCTGGGAGATGCCTGAGAGCCGCTGGCTAGTTTCCGCGCCGACGAGCGGGGATGTGAGAGGGACATGCTTCGAGGGCGACTCCGGGCTGCTCAACGTCATCCCGAAGCCGTTGATCGCGGACTACAACAAGTCTCTGCACGAACTGCTGCTCGTCAACGGCTCGCTGCTCAAGGGGATTCCGGCCAGCGAACCCGAACGCTTCCGAGGCCCACAATTTCACGGGGGTTGGTGTTGCATCCCCGGCACGCAGATTTTGACGCCTGCGGGCGCGAGGCCCATTGAAGGTATTCGCGCAGGTGATCTTGTACTGACGCGGCACGGCGCGCGCCAAGTTCAGGTGGCGGGCGTATCGGGCAACACAAATGCGCTGGTACGAATCGAGGCTGGCGATACGAGCTTGACCGTCACCGCCGATCACCCTATCCTCGTAGGCGACCAGTGGATTCCCGCTGGCGATCTAAAACAAGGGGATTTGATATGGCAGGCTGCTACAAATACATCGGCAGACGGTACGCGCACAGAGTCATTTACGAAAGGCGCTACGGCCACATCCCGCCCGGATGGGCGGTGCATCACAAAGACGAAGACAAAGGAAACAACGATCCCGCGAACCTCGAAGCAATGCCGCGAGGCGCGCACGTATCCCTGCATCAAATCGGACGGGTGGCGAGCGAACGGCAACGGCGTGTTGCGGCGGAAACTTTGGCAACTCTGCGCACCCCTCAACCCGCAACGTGCGTTCAATGCGGCGGGGGCTTTGTTTCGTTTTCTGCGGGCGCGGTGGGTAAATTCTGCTGTGTGGGGTGCAGGGAGAAATGGCGTCGAAACGTATTTGTGCCTGAACAAAGGAACTGCCAAGTTTGCGGATCACCCTATCAAGCCGTCAAGCGGTTCCAGCGTTATTGCGGCAAGCGATGTAGCAGCCGATCCAAAGTGCGCACCTATCGCACTGAGGCAAACGGCGGTACGCCGCGTCGAAAAGTTACCGAACAGCTTGACGTATAACATGACCGTCGAGGGCGAGCACGAATTCTTCGCTAACGGTATCGTGGTGCATAACTGCGATGAACTAGCCGCTTGGGACTACCTGCAGGATTCGTGGGACATGATCCAGTTCGGGGTGCGGCTGGGCAAGCGCACCCGCATCCTGGCGTCTACGACGCCGAAGCCCAAAAGCGTCATCCTCGACCTGATCGCGCGGGACGGGGATGATGTGGTGGTGACACGGGCCAGCACCTATGCCAACATCGCCAACCTTGCACCCAGCTTTCGGAAGCAGATTCTGCAGTATGAAGGCACGAAACTCGGACGGCAGGAGATTCACGCCGAGATTATCGACCCCGAAGAAGGCGGCATTGTCAAACGCGAATGGTTCAGGCTCTGGCCTGCTGGGCGCGAACTGCCCAAGTTCGAGTTCGTGCTGCAGTCCTACGACTGCGCCAACACAGACAAGACGCACAACGACCCGACAGCGGCCATCACGTTCGGCGTGTTCAAGCCTGAGGACGGGGGCATGTGCGTGCTGGTCGTGGACTGCTGGCAGGATCATCTGCAGTACCCGGATCTGCGGCCCAAGGTCATCGCTGAGTTCGAGACGGTCTACGGCGACGGCAAGACCAAGAAGCGCGTCGATCTGATTCTGGTCGAGGACAAGAGTGCGGGCATCAGTCTGATCCAGGACTTGCAGCAGGCGCATCTGCCGGTGCACGCCTACAACCCGGGCCGCGCGGACAAGATCCAGCGGCTCTCGATCGTGGCGAACATTATCAAGGCAGGCCGGGTGTGGGTGCCTGAGAGCACCGCACGCGCAGGCTTCGTGCGCGATTGGGCCGAGGGCATGGTGAGTCAGGTCTGCGGTTTCCCGGAAGGGGTGGAGCACGACGATTTCGTGGACGCGATCAGCCAGGCACTGCGTTACCTGCGCGATGCCGGATGGATCAGCATTGACGTTCCGCGCGCGGAGTATTTCGACGATGACGACTACTTCGACGCCGAGGAAGCGAACAAGAAATACCGGGATAATCCTTACTCTGCGTAGGGGATTGACACCAACGAGAAGTTAGATTAGTCTTTGGTTGCGCGCCGGGGGTTTCCGGTGACTGTTCGAAAGTCTTTAGCGCGGACAGCCGGGGAAGACCGGCACTCACACGCATGCAATCTGGCACATAAAGGTCGGTCAAGGCCCGGAACCCCCGCGCTCTGTCCTGCAGGCATCGCGGTATAGGACTTCAACCCGAATGAGTGTTGCGGGTAGCTACCGCAAACAGATTGCAGTCGTGTGGGTGAACGCGCAGTGCTGATGCGCACAGATAGCGCTGTCATTGAGGCGCCCCGGGACCGAGACCGATGGATGACCAGGACGGCACACTTTCGGAAGCCTAGATCAGCGCGGGCCACTCGCAACTTTTTAATCACAGGAGAGCAACCATGCAACGCTGTATCGGAACCAAAATCGTCAACCTGTACCCCATGACTCGCGCAGCCTACAACTCGTTCCGCGGCTGGAAGCTGCCCGACGATGAGGATGGCAGCGACGAGGGCTACTTGGTCGAGTACCAGGACGGCGGAAAACCCAACGTACCGGGGTATGCCGGGTACGTGAGTTGGTCGCCCGAGGCGCAGGCTGACGCCGCGTATCGCCCGACAGATGGTATGTCGTTCGGCTTGGCGATCGAGGCGCTTAAGAAAGGGCTGAAAGTGGCGCGCAAGGGATGGAACGGCAAAGGCATGTGGCTGGTTCTTGTTCCCGGAACCCCCGAGGTCAAGACCACCGAGGGCAGTCCTTACCATCGTGCGGGAATCACGCAAACCGAAATCCTGCCGCACATTGACATGTGGACGACGAATGCCCACGGGCGCCGCGCGATGCTGCCCGGCTGGCTCGCCAGCCAAACCGATATGCTCTCCGACGATTGGGAAGTGGTGGGGTGATCCGCAAAAGTACAACTTACAGGAGATTTCACAATGTTACATTGGTTTGACGAAAGCAGAGAAATCCGTAATGGTTTGAACATCTATCACCCGTCGCTATGGGGGAAGCACCGTGGCGGCTATCTACGTTTTGGGCGTTTTCGGATCTACCTGCGGTGGAGTGTCAAACGCAAAATGTTTTTCAAGGCGGTGGAATGGCTGCCCACATGCACCCCGAAAGAAAGGCCAGTCGGTGAGGAGCAGGTAGTTAAGGGCTGGCCGATCCCAAAGGATTGGAACGACGCACAAGCCCTGTTGGGGTGGTACCCCCACAAGAAGTTCGGCATCACAATCTGGAAGCGCAAGGCACCGTGATTAGTCCCGTCCAAACGATCAGCACCAGCCGCGAGCAGCGTCGGCAATCGGTTATCGAGGTGCTGGAAACGGCGCTAGAGGACGCCAAGCGGGAGGGCTGGGACTGGTGCGTACTCGTGGCAGACCACGAGAAAGGAACTGCCCGGCGCTGGAGCGCGCGCGCAAGTGTGCTGAACGTTATCGGCGCGCTTGAGGACGCCAAATTCGAGATTCTCACCCAGCGTGCACAAGCAGAGGTTAATCGGGACTAGTCGAATGATCCGCAAACTCATTTTCATCAGCATATTCCGGTTCGCGGTCGCTATCTTCCCGGCCTACGGCCTCGGTGCGAAAAGCAGGGACGCGACGCGTGAGGCGGATTGGCGGTTCTGTTCTTGCAGATGAGGCGCTAGAATCCGCCCAAGTCGAACGAGGGCGCAGGATGAACGCTAAGAAACCGCAACAAAACGCTGGGCTTGTGTCTCGCGTCGATCAGGCCGCAGCGAACCTGCGCAGGATAAAGGGTACCCCACAGGAGTTTCTGTCCGAACTGGCCGCGACACCCGGGGTGAAGAAGACCGAACTGGAGGCGCGAGGGCTGAACGACCCGAACGTGCTTCCGAAGCAGCCGATCAAGCGGCAGGACTTCAACGTGTTGCTGGGCACGCGTCCCCATGCGGCGCCGCACGTCACGATCAGCCATGCCGGTGATCCTGAGACCGAAGACGCCGACCCTGAAGGTTTCCGCCAGTGGACGATACCCGGTGGCGAAGACTACCGCGAGATGCTGTTCCAACACCCGCACAAGGAAGGCGCACCGTTCATCGGGCAGCACTACAGCACGCCGGATGTTCTCGCACATGCACGGCTCGTGGACCGTACCGGCCCGAACGGGGAGAAGGTGCTGCACGTCGAGGAAATTCAATCCGACTGGCACCAGAAAGGCCGCAAGGACGGGTACCGCAACGCGGAAACCACGAAGATGTTCCATACGACCGTCAAAGCCGCGCACGCTGCAAAAACCGAACTGCAACGGGCGAAAGACGATGTTCTGTTGGCCGAACGGCAAGACGATCCAAGCGCGCGCAACGCTGCCGCGAACCGTGTGGCCGAACTGACAGGCCCGGCATTGAAAACGCAGGCGCAACTTGATGATGTGATGCGCGACAACAAGAAGCGCGTGCCCGACGCTCCGTGGAAGAAGGACTGGCATGAGATGGCGTTGCGGCACCTGCTCAAGCACGCCGTGGACAACGACTACGACGCCCTGGCCGTGACACCCGGCGAGGAACAGGCGAAGCGGTACGACCTGAGCAAGCACATCGGGCGCGTGGTCTATACCCCACGGGTGAAAGGGTTGATGGCGTACAACCCCGAAGGCAGAGCCATTCTCACCAAGACAGGCATCGAGCCGAACGAACTCGGGGAGCATCTTGGGGAAGAACTGGCCCACAAATTGCTTTCGACGGAGAAGGACGAGAAGTATGGCGCACACACGCTGGCGAATGCCGATGTGAAAGTCGGCGGCGAAGGCATGAAGGGCTTTTACGACCGCATGGTGCCCATCGCCATGAACAAGCTGGGCAAGCCCTACGGCGCGCAGGTCGGGACGATGGCCCTGCGGCAAGAGCACCCGACCCTGACGACCGGCCATGTCCTCGACGACTTGGCACGACGCGGACACTCGCAGGAGCAGATCAACAACATGCGGGCGGCGGATCTGGCCGCGCACCAGCGTCTGATGGAAGATGAACGCGACGCGCAACCGGTGCCCACGGTCAACCTGCACGCGCTGCCCATCACCGACAAGATGCGCGAGGACGTGAAGGCCAATGGACTGCCGTTGTTCGCCAAGGGCGGTGAAGTGGACGCGGAAAAGAACCTGCAAGCCTTTTTGGCGGACAGCAAGGTGAAGGAACGCATGTACCACGGCACAAACAAGGACTTCGCACGGTTCCGGCGCCCGTTGCACGGAAATTTCGTGTCTCCTGATCCTCATTTCGCAAATCAGTTCGCACGCACGGAAGGAGGGAACGTGATGCCTGTCTATGTGCGGACGGCGAACCCCTGGGATTTCGACAACCCCGAGCACATGACCGCCGTGAAACAGGCGGCAGCACGGCGGAACGACGGCGCCTATATGGAGCTCTCAGACATGGATTCCGCGACTCGTCACGGTCTAGCGAATTGGTCGCACATCGAGCACCCCGATGTACAGGACATCATCAAGGGCCTTGGGCACGATTCCTACTACACCCGCGAGGGTGGCGTCAAGCACCTTGCGGTCTACGACCCCCGCAACATCAAATCCGCAATCGGCAACCAAGGCACCTACGATCCTGAGAGTGCGGATATTCGGAAAGCACAAGGAGGCCCCGTGCAAACGCAGAACAACTTGATTACGACGCTGGCTCAGCGCCTGGGCATGACACCCGCGCAGGTGATGCAGGCCATCCAGCAGCAACAACAGCCGCAGGGCTTGGCCGAGGGCGGACAACCCGACAAGAAGCGCAAGTCCAAGAAAAAAGACCGCTTGTCTCTGAGCGACTTGATGCAACTCTCGCAAACCGGCGCGGAAGAAGCCCCTGATCTGCCGATCAAGGCATTCGTTAATCCGGGGCACGACATGATCCCCGAAGGCGGGGTGCAGATGCCAAACGGCGCACCGTTCCCTATTGGCCCGCAACAGCAGGCGCAGGCCGCGCAACAGCAGACCGGCATTCCCGGCCAAGTGCAAGGCGGCGCGCCCTTGGCGGCAATCGCTGCGATGCTGCACCAGGGGCCTGCAGGAGCGCCCCAGCCCGGCCAGCAGCCGGGACAAGGTAATATGCTCGCGCTGACGCGTCCGGGGCAGGCTCTGCAGGCCATGAAGCCCCCGATGCCGCAGCAGCAGCAGCAGCCACAGCGCCCGGGAATGCCCGCGATGGCGAAAGGTGGTGGGGTCAAGATGCGCACTGCTGACATGCGGCGCGCACTCGAAGCGAGAAAAAGGACAGCCAAGTGACCGACGACCAAGACATTCAAGAGAACGAAGACGGCTCCGCAGAAGTCACTCTGCCCGAGAGTCTGGACGACATCACCGAGATGCCTGACGGCTCTGCCGTTGTCGAGGCGCCCACGGGCGGCCCGAGCAGCGACCCGGCGTTCTACGCGAATCTGGCCGACGAATTCAGTCCCTACGACCTTGATCCCCTGGCGACGCGCTACCTGGAACTGATCGAGAAGGACAAGGAAGCCCGTGCACTGCGGGACAAGCAGTACGAAGAAGGCATCCGGCGCACCGGCATGGGCAAGGATGCCCCCGGTGGTGCGACGTTCAGCGGCGCGTCCAAGGTGGTGCACCCGGTCATGGCCGAGGGCTGCGTGGATTTTGCCGCCCGCGCGATCAAGGAACTGTTCCCGCCCGATGGGCCGGTGAAAACCAAGATCCTCGGGCAGTCGGATGACGCCAAACTGGACACCGCCGAGCGCAAGCGCGACTACCTCAACTGGCAGATGACGGAACAGATCGAGGAGTTCCGCGACGAGCAGGAACAACTGCTCACGCAACTGCCGCTGGGCGGTTCGCAGTATTTCAAAATCTGGTTTGACGAGCAGCAAAAGCGCCCCTGCGTTGAATTCTTGCCCATTGACCGGGTGATTTTGCCGTTCGCGGCCAGCAATTTCTACACCGCAGAGCGTGCCGCCGAGATGCACGAGATCACGCAGTGGGAATTCAATCGGCGCATCCGCGTGGGCATGTACCGTGATGTCGAAGTGGTGCGGGCGACGATGGAACCCGAGCAGACCAAGGCGCAGCAGGCCAACAACAAGATCGAAGGTCGCCAGTACGACGACAACGAAGACGGTCTGCGCCGGGTCTATCACATCTACACCTACCTGGAACTGGACGACGACAAGGAAAGCAAGGGCGAAATGGCCCCTTACATCCTGATGATCGACGAGTTGAACCGTGAGGTGTTGGGCTTGTACCGGAATTGGGATTCGGAAGACGAAACCCGCGTCAAGCTGGACTGGATCGTGGAGTTCAAATTCATCCCGTGGCGCGGCGCGTACGCGATCGGCCTGCCACACCTCATCGGAGGGCTGTCAGCGGCGCTGACGGGCGCTCTGCGCGCCCTGCTGGACTCCGCACACATCAACAACGCGCCCACGATGCTCAAGCTCAAGAGCGCGAAGATTTCAGGGCAGTCGCAGCATGTCGAAGTCACTCAAGTGACCGAGGTGGAAGGCGCACCGGGGGTCAACGACATTCGGCAGATCGCCATGCCGATGCCGTTCAACCCGCCCAGCCCGATTTTGTTCCAGCTTTTGGGCTGGCTCGACCAAGCAGCCAAGGGCGTTGTTACCTCCAGCGAAGAAAAGATCGCGGATGTGAACGCGCAGGCACCCGTCGGCACCACACAGGCGCTGATCGAGCAGGGCGCTGCGGTGTTTTCGGCCATTCACGCCCGTTTGCACGCTTCACAAGCGCGAGTTTTGCGCATTCTGTGCCGAATCAACCGTTGGTATCTCGAAGACCAGCGCAAGAGCGACATGGTTGCCGATCTGCCGATCACCCGCGACGATTTTGCGCGCAATACCGACGTTGTTCCAGTGTCGGACCCTCATATTTTCTCGGAAACGCAGCGGATGGCGCAGATGCAGTCGGTTCTGCAGCTTGCACAGGCAAATCCCGAGTTTTTCGACATGAAAAAGGTGCTTGCGCGCTCGCTCAAGCAGATGAAGATCCCGGATATCAACGAGATTATGAAAAATGTGCCTGCACCTGAGCAGCGCACTTCGGCGGACGAGAACGCGGCGATGTTCATCGGTCAAGCGGCCTACGCGTACATGCCGCAGGACCACATCGCCCACATTCAGGACCACATGCAGTTCGCGCTGAACCCGATGTTCGGGCAATCGCCGGTTGCAGATCCCAACTACCTGAACAGTCTGATCGAGCACGTCAAGCAACACATGACGCTCTGGTATGTCAACCGTTCAAACGCCTACGCGGCGCAGTCGAACGCCGGGAAGCCGATCAGCAACTACGAAGACGCGCGCTACACGGCCACGATTGACCAGATTTACACCGTGGCGGGCGCGCATATTCAACTGGACACCGAGCACACGTTCGCGCAGTTCCAGCAGGGATTTGCACAGATCATGCAGCAGGCCCAACAGCGCCAGCAGCAGGCGGCAGCACAATTGCCGCCTGACGCCAAGGTCGTGCAGGAGACGGCGATGGCGGAAACCCAGCGCAAAGCGACCAAGGATCAACAGGACGCGAAGATCGCGCAGGCCAAGTTGCAGGCTGACATGGCGCGCGAACAGGCCAAGTTGCAAGCCGAGGCGCAAGGACGGCAAGCCGAGATTCAGTCGCGCGAGGCCATCGAAAACGCTAAGATCACGCACAGCACGGTGCAGGCCGTGCTTTCCCAACCCCTGCCGCCGATGGGCGGTGAACCCCCAGCGGCACCGCCGCAACAAGGAGCCGCGAATGGCAACGTCTGACCAGGAACAACGCAGCGTGAATGTCCCCCAGCACAAGCGGCTGGCGATGGGCGAGAAGCTGAACGGTACGAGCTACGGGGCCAAGGACAGCGATAGTAGGGCCAAGCCCAGCAAACCCGCTGGCGGCCTGTCGCACGTCAAGAGCAAGAAATAATGCTGGAGCAGTTGCTCAAGCTGCTGATTGATCGCCAAGGCGAGATGCGGCTTTCTCTGGCGCAAGGGACACCGACAACCTGGGAGTCCTACCAACGCTTGGTGGGCCGGTACGAAGGGATCCAAGAGGCCCAAACCATGCTGGAAAATCTACTGCGGGAAGCCGACCGCGACGAATAATCCCGTTCCTACGGGTAGGCCGCGCTGAAACATGCGCTTTACGACGCACCCTGACACGGTGTTTTTAGGAGAAGTTGATGAGTGAGAAGTTGAAAATCCCGAAGATTTCGGGTGCTCCCGGTCGCCCTGACCCGGAGGAACTGGCTTGGGCATTCCCCGACATCAGTTGTGGGCAGCAGCCGCTGGGTGGCCGCGTCATCGTGCAACTGCGCCGCATCAAGAAGAAACACGCGAGCGGTCTGATCCTCGTCAGCGAGACGAAGGAAAACGAGAAGTGGCAAAACATGATCGGGCGCGTGGTCGCACTCGGGCCGCTGGCATTCCGCAACCGGGAGACGATGCAGCCATGGCCCGAGGGCGTATGGGTGTCGATCGGGGACTTCGTTCGCGTGCCCAAGTGGGGCGGCGACCGATGGGAGCGCGATGTGCCGGGCGAAGACGAGATCGAAGACCCGGTGCTGTTCACGACGCTCAACGATCACGAAGTCATCACCCGCGTGACCGATGACCCCCTTTCGTACAAAGCCTACGTCTAAGGAGACCGACATGGCCGAAAAAGACGAACAGCAGATTCAGGTCGAGGAAACCGCTGACGGCGCAGCCGTGGTACAGGTGCCCGACAATTTCATCCCTGCGGGGGATGACCCGAATGACGGCCAGCAAGCCGCCAAACCAGAAGGCGACGTGGACGGTGACGATGCCGATCACCCGGACGATACCGAGGCTGTCCGGGCCGCACGTCGTGCGCGTCGCCGTGCCAAGAAGGATTTGGCGCGTCGCAGCGTCGAGGAAAAAGATGCCCGCTTGCATGAACTACAGCGCGCAAACCGCGAGTTGAACGAGCGGCTTTCGCGGATGGAGCAGCGCGGCGCGCAGTATGACATCGACCGCATCGACCGCTCGATGGAAGACGCCAACGTGCGCTTCGAGTACGCGAAAATGCGACTGGCCGAGGCGACCCAAGCCGGGGATGGTGAGGCCGTGGCCGAGGCACAGGGCCAGTGGTACGAGGCCCGGCAGCAACTCGATCAGATTGCCAACCTGAAGCGGCAGGCACAAGCTGCGCCCCAGCAACAGCAGCGCGCACCGGCCCCCAACCCGAACGTGCAACGCCACGCGCAGGAATGGATGGGCCGCAATGCGTGGTACGACCCGAACTCGCGGGACGTGGACAGCAAGATCGCCAAACAACTCGATGAGGCCCTGGCATCTGAAGGTTTCGACCCCGCGACGCCCGACTATTGGGACGAACTGGACAACCGCTTGCAGAAGTATCTGCCACATCGCTATACTGGCGCGGCAGATAGTGGGCAACAGACAAACAGACCGAGGAACGTCGTGGGCAGTTCTGGCCGTGAAGCAGCAGCCTCTGCTGGTGGTTCGAGCAGAAACTCTTTCACGCTCTCACCCGAACGGGTGCGGGCGATGAAGGATGCTGGCGCTTGGGATAATCCCGAACGCCGCAAGCACATGATCCAGAAGTTCATGGAATACGACCGTACTCACCGGAGCTGAAAATGACTGATTCCCGCTTGAAAAGATCGCTGAATGCTGGTGGGCGTGCTGACCGCGCGACCGAAGACCAAGCCCGTGAGGCGCCCGAAGAAAAGTTCGTTTCCGCGCAAGAACGTCGCAAGATGTGGAGCAACGAATGGACACAATCGGCCCTCCCGGATCTGCCAAACATGAACGGCTGGCACTTGTGCTGGCTTTCTTCAACCAACAGCTACGACTCCATCGACAAACGGATGCGGCTGGGCTACGTTCCCGTGAAAGCGGATGAGTTGCCCGGCTACGAAAGTTTCCGCGTCAAGGAAGGCGAGCACGTTGGTTTCATCTCCTGCAACGAGATGCTGTTGTTCAAACTCCCCATGGACGTTTACCAAGATGTGATGCTGCACATGCACCACGAACTGCCCCGTCAGGAAGCAGACAAGTTGCGTGTGCGGGTGGAAGACCTCCAGGGCCAGCGCGACAGCAATGGCAAGTCTCTCGTGAATACGGAAGGGGATGGTTTGGGGTCGATCGACCAACAGCCCTCGCGGACTCCCGTGTTTTCCGGCTAAACTACCTGCGACCCAGCATTTTTCGCAAAATGCGTCAGTGGTCGCCACCTCGGCACCCGAGAGGTAAAACAGGGTGAAACGTCGGCCTTTGTTGATGCGTTTTAACACAACGTGACAGGGTTAAATTTTCATCGCAAAGAAAGGAAATCAAATGAGTGCAACTCTCGCACCTTTTGGTCTTCGCCCGGCATTTCATCCTTCGGGCCTTGACCGCGCGCAGGCGTTGGCAGGCGGTATCGCCTCCGGCTACGCCAACGCTATTCTGAAGGGGCAACCCGTTCAATATGGAACCACCGCCAACGGCGGTACCCTTGGCACCCTGATTCCCGCAGGTGCAACCGGCGCGATTGCCGGTGCCTTCGCGGGCGTCGAATGGACCGATACCACTGGCCGCGAACGCATCTCGAACTATTGGCCCGCGAACACCGCGTACCAAGCCGGTTCGTGCATCGCCTATTTCTACAACGACAAGCAAATCGTTTACGAGATTCAGGCCGATGGCACCATGGCGCAGACC
>Ga0307375_10003575_pt1 | contig 15213 bp, 2 predicted proteins | sample TR1MG_FD_202531 | JGI IMG/M metagenome (GOLD analysis project Ga0307375, IMG submission 202531) | Soil microbial communities from Risofladan, Vaasa, Finland - TR-1 | ecosystem: Environmental > Terrestrial > Soil > Coastal area > Acid sulfate soil | place: Finland: Risofladan, Vaasa | collected...
AATTGTAGCCAATCTCATCCTCGTAGACGAAGCGATGTCGGGTACGTCTCTTCTCCTCCTGCGTCATGTGAATGGGGCCCTCGGTTCTTGCGGAGCCACTAGATGTGAATCTGAGATCGTAGCCGAGCTTTAGGGCGTTCTTTTGAGTGGGAGTGAGTTGCGATGCCGCAAGCGAGCCAAAGTCCTTCGAGTACTGAGCCTCAGTTCGCGGTCCTCTCGTGTCCAACGGTGCGTTTCTCAACATCTCGCTCCGCTTTGCAGTCTCACTGAATTCGCGCCACATCGTCAGATCCGTTTGCGCGAGGGATTTCGAATCGGGAAGTGGGTGATCCAAGCCCCAACCAGAGACGTTCTCGCGCAAGGTCTTCACCAACGCAGGGTTCTGCTTCTCCCACATCGCTACAGCTTGCCTTGCGAAGACTTCGTCCTCATCGGGGAACACGCGGTCGTTGCTAGCAGGGGGTCGTGAGGGCACAGACATGGAGGAAGAGGAGGAGGAGACATCACCAACCACGTCGATGATGGTATCCTCCTGAGCAGCTGCTGCCATTGCTGCTGCGATGGCGTCCGAGGTGGCAGATCCAGAGCGCTTGGTTTTGGGAGTTGTAGAAGAAGAGTCCTTGAGTTTGGGACGCTTGGCAGCAGGGGCGGCGCCAAGATCTTCCTTGATCGCCGAGGCGGGGTATGATGAGACTGCGGTGGATGTAGCGACGGTTGTGGAGGCCTTTGAGGATGTGGACTTGGCCTTGGCGAGAGCAGGGGGAGGAGGGCAAATCAGGACGAATGGTCGCTTGGTACGGTCAGAAGAGGAGGGAGTGATATCGGGCGTGGCGAGGGCGCGTGGCGAGGCTGCTGCCGCTTTCTTCGCTACTTTCGGCGTGGCCGCCTTCTTGCTGGTCGCTTTAGAAGGGAGCTTCTCTGTTGTCGTTCGTGGTGAAGAAGAGATTTCGGTTGCAGAAGGATCAACGGCGGGATGACCCGATATTGAGGATGGCGCCTGAGGATGAGTAGACTTCAATTCGCCCACGTTCACGGAAGAGTTGATCTGTGCGGATTCTCCTGATACGACCGAAGCTTTCAGAGCCTCGTCTTCGGCGGCAGAGGAACTAGGAGGGGTGGGGCCACGCTTCGCGGAGGCAAGGAGGCCGGAGATGAACTGATCTACATGGTCGGCGACTATGAGCTGTATTGTTGAAACGGCTGATTTGTGAAGCTCTTTCAATAAAGAATCAACGACAATGGATCTTTGGTCGGCTATAGTCGAGGAGGAGGAGGTTGATGATGAGGAAGATGTTGACGAGGCATTCTGTGAACTGATGTTGCCCAATCGCTCCCTTTGCAATGTAGATAGGATGGGTATATCCGTAGAAGGCAATGATTTCCACCTAGGGATGAATCGCATGGGTCTGAAGTTGTTGGAAAGAAGTGAAGTGTTCTCCAGAGCTTCTCTCGCCCTGTCTCTCTGCTCTACTCTGTCGAAGGCGATGAGCCACGGCACCTGGCTCTTGGGAATGACTCTGAAGATCTTCAAGGGAGTGAAGGGTGCAAATGCTTGCTTGAGGGGTTGTTCGTACTCCAGGCGGCCTTCATAATTGGCGAGTTCCAGCACAGGGAGTGCGCCGCGGACGTCATAAGTTCCGTCCGAAAGCAGTATAGGTGGAATATCTTGAGGTATCGAGCTTGTAGGAGGTTGTAACGGCATCTTTCGAGGAGCAGAAGAAGAGGCGGATGCAAACGTGGAAGAGGCTGCGGTGGAAGGTGAGTGATCATTTGTATGTGTTCCCATGTGGGTATTCAACTGATGCGAGGCCTCCCGACTTGTGAATTGAGCGGAGGTGTCAGTAGAAGTAACGGCATGGGAATCGTGATGTGACGTTGACGAAGAGATGAAGCTCGAGGCGAGGGGGTCCTTCTCCAGCTGTTGCTGTTGCTGTTGCTGTTGCTGGCGCTGTTGTTGAATCTGGCTTAGGATGGATGTCGTTCTTAGCTTCAAGGCTTCGGTGTACTTCTTTTGGTGTGGATCGGCGGAGATGCGCCACTTGAAGGAGGTGACTGGCACGGATTTGGCGAACGTGCCGTCCAGTGCTGTAGCGTCTCGCGAGTGCTTGTGGAACACGAATTGAATGGAAGCAAACCCGAGCGATTCCCCAGTGGTGGGGTGGGCGGCGAGGTCGACGGTGGCAATGGGGCCGAGGGTGCAGGAGAGGTAGTAACGGAGTAGCGAGGAGGTCACCGAAGTCGGAAGATCAGAGATGTACACATACGAGTGGGACGACATATCTGGAACGGTGTACTGATCCTCTTCAAAGTTCAGCGGAAGGATGGATGGGGTTTCCAGAGAACGCTCGTGGCGAGTCATATCGACGATCTGAGAGTAGGCCACGCGAGAACGTCTGGGATCCAGCACCAGCGCCGTCGACCTGCTCGATGCTACCTTTCCTTGCGAGTTCGTGCCCATGGTATTCACCGAAAAGGATTTGCCGTTGCGCGAAGAGTCGTGCGGTGCTGCTGTGGTCGAAGAAGAGGCAGAAGAAGAGGAGGAGGGCACTGCTAGTTGCGCCTCAGTCACCCGCCAGCTGCATGGTCCAAGGATGCCCGGATATTCGATCTTCGTTCCAGAATCACTGATTTTCGTCAAAATACGAGTTGCAGGCAACTCTAAAATGGTCAAGACTTGAGGCGGAACTGGCTTCTTGTTCGAAGTTGGAGTCGAAGTGCGCGAATCATGTGAAGAAGAAGAAGACGAAGAAGCACGGGATCTGGGCGGCGAACCAGTACGACTTGGGTTGTAGGAAGTAGGCACGGATGATGTGAAGGAGGAGATGGAGGCGGTGGAGGCGAAAGAGGAAGAGGGGCAGACGGAGCCAGGCGGAGAGAAGGAACGATTTCGATAGCCAGCATTGCGATGCGACGAGTTGGGAGAGTGGATTCGGTAGTCGTTGGATGCCAATGGGGGGTACTCTTCTAGAGACTTCGAATCAGGACCGATGGGATCATACGGCGAGAAATGGTGTTCAGGATGATTGGGAGAACGCTGGGAATCAAAGGAGACTCGTTGCGGCGAAGGGGGTCCATTTCGGGGGGCTCCATCTCTAAATCCAAGTACATATATCAACATCACAGTCCAAGCAAAGGGTAAGTGCCAGATCACGTGCGAAGAATTGGAGCAGGGACGTGTGGAAGTGGAAGAGGAATTCTGCCGACTTCAAAAGCGTTCAACAAGACCAAGTGATGGTATAAGTCGGAAGAGATACTGTAAACAGCAAGGCGATATCTAGCGAAGGGTGAGTGGGACTCTTGCGTAGGAAAGAAGTACCGTACCGAGGGTATGAGTAGCCATCTATTTGCGGTCGTTCGTTTTCCATCCAGAACATCAAGATCACGTACACATCAACAGCATTGTAGAGTCAGACACTTGGAGACCCCAGTGAAAGGTGCAGCACCCAAAAGAAGCGGTAATGAAGGGGGCAAGCGACGTACCAGAACGCGATGAGGGTATGCGCCAACGCTGGTCGCCATTTCGGAGATGAGAACCTCCATCAGATTCAAATCGATGATTTTGAGACGAGAAACCTAATGAGGAGGGACGAGGAGATCGTGTTAGGGAGAAGCCAGACGGAAGAGGGAGGAGTTCGACATGAGGTCGCTTGTGTGAGCTCTCTGAAGGCACAATGAAGATAAAAAGCTCGTACCATAGGAGCTCATGGTGGCGTAGATCAGATGTGAACTCACACCAGTCGCAAATAAGCCGTGCCAAGGAGAAGAAGAGGATAGAGCACGAATCCTCCAGCGCTGTGCCTCTACTACGGACTCAGAGGTTCATATATATGATGAGCACTGTATCCTCACTACTGAACAGAGTGTAGAGCACGAATTCACCAGCTGTGGGTCTGCTACTGAACTGCCAGGCTCCCAAGTGGGGCTCTTGCGGAAAAAGTGCCGGATGAAATTTCGTGAAAGTTGCCCAGACTCAGCGGCTCCTCGAAAGTCCTCCTTTCCCAGTCTTGGGCAACGTTCCTGTGCGTATTGAGCTGGATCCACGACTACTGCTCAGTATATTCTAGACTGAAGACAGACAGCAGCCAAAGATGACAGAGGACCGTTGGAAGAACTCGAAGCCCTTGGAAAGCCTTCCAACAGACCCTACCCGAGCTTTGGTGGAGCTCATTTGCGAATCAAGACTCCCATTTTCTTTGGTTCGTAGTCGGTCCTTTGCTGCCTTCGTCAAGGCTGTGCAATCTCACAAGGATTGGCATCCTCCCCATCGAACGACCGTTAGTGGTTCTGAGCTCGACAAACTCTACGAATCCGTGATAAGCAGCTTGAATCGCGACTTTGAAGACTGCAAATATCTGGCTCTCACTACAGATGGAAGCACTTCGAACGATGGAACATCGTATTGGGCCGTGACGCTCTCTGGTTTAGACTCGAAATTTAATATGCACCATTCGATCCTGGCCTGCGTCCCAGCGTTTGCAAACCATTGTGGCAAAAATTTAGCTGATGTCATAAAATCCGTTTTGACCAAGGTTGGCATCAAGGAGTCTCGGATAGTGGCGATAGTGACCGATGAGGGCGGCGGAGCGCCCTGCATCTCGGACTTCTTTCCCGGTACTCAACAGATCTTCTGTGCCGCCCATATCCTTCAAGCCTGCTTGAAACATGGTTTTGACAACGCCATCAGCCAATATACCATCATTGCCAACGTCATAAGTCTCGCTAAAACCCTCGCTAGCTCCTACAACCAATCTCACATCGTGCGCGCAGAAATCGAGCTTCTACAATCTCTCCTGAGTACCTCCGTCGCAGCACTCAAGCAGGAGGTGGCAACACGATGGTTGTCCCAATTGCAGTGCTTGAAGTCTGTGAAAGACAACGAACAGGCGCTGAGAGTGTGGATTGATGCCAAACTGAAGAAAGATCCTGCTGCCTTCTATTACCATCCAGACACCTTCTGGCCCTTACTGTCTTGTTTGATTGAGATCTTGCAGCCATTTTCCGAGGTTACTGAGGACTTTTCTTCAGAGTCCAAGCCTACATTGCACCTCGCAATCGACCGTGTCCTCTTTTTGCAGTCCCACTTGCGCAACATGAAGGATAGTCTCGATTGCAAGGCCCTCAACGGCAAGGCAAGGGCATCTGTTGTGGATTTGTTAGACAAGCTTAGCCAGGCACTCGACGCCAAGTACACAAACTGGAACAAGTTGGAACTTGCGGCTTATTTCCTGTGGCCCGACAACAGAGGTCCATCATCTCCAACAGAAGAGGATCTTTTTAAACGAGGCCAAGAAGTCGTACACGAAATGGTATCATTGGACAACCTTCAGCAGTCTCCCATCCCCTCAATGCCCGTTGACCCTTCCTCTTCGTCGTCGAGCCCCAGTCTCGCCGGAACCGCTCGCCATGACGAGGAGAAGCGAAAGAAACGTATCATGCAGCGCCCTGTATCCGATGAGATGGCTGTATACTTGGATTTAGGCCAGGGAGCCACAGAAAGTGGACTCGAGTTCTGGATCCGCGTTCAGCCACAACTTCCTCGTCTTGCTGACTTGGCACTGCGCGTCTTCTCGGTGCCATGCAGCCAAACTGCGTCTGAAAGACTATTCTCCTTATTGCACCTCATTTGTACACACCTACGTGGCCGACTACAACCGGAAACCGTCAACAAGCAGTTAGTCTGCGCTGCCTTCATCAAACGGCGCAATGCCGTCCTGGATGAGACCGAACGCAAGGCAAGAACCCCCTCTCAGATTGCTGCAGATGCCGATCGTATCAACTCCCTCTTGAACACCAACCGACTTCGCAAGCTGCGCCGAGCAAGCCACATTGAATCGGCTTCCAAGTGGGCCACCGCTGATTTGGACGCCATCTTGTCATCATTGGCCGTACCTACCCTCATCGACGAAGAGGATTGTGAGCCTGTTACCTATCAGTCCTTGCGCAAGGAGTTCTTCCTGGAATGCGGCGACGCAGAGGTGGCTGAGGACGATTTCGTACCCGACGAAGAGGGTAGGTACGGCCCTGAAACTCGATATCAGCCTAGAGCCAAGCTCCATGAGGGATCTTCTCCTCACCCAAACAGTGCCCCGGGTGTCTGCCATCTATCTACCTGCAAGACAGTCTCAACACATCTGATTGGCAACTGGAAATCCTGCATTGAAGGGCTGCAGCCCACTACTTCCATGATTTTTGGAGATCTCCTCCAGTATGTTGACTTCCTCCCCGACAGTACTACTCTAGGATCGGATGGGAAACAATTTTTGGCCGAAGAGTTCACATTCGTGCTCAACAAGAAGGGCAAGAAGAAGTTTCCTTCGGGAAGGCGAGCATTTTTAGGCGCCACTGGCTCCCTCGTTCAGTTTGGTTACTGAGATTATCATGTCATATCATAAGGACAAAGTTGAATTATTACATGTAACACATTGACCCCTTTGGAGTCTGAGAAATGACACGGAGTCCTTAAGGAGTCCCAAAAGAGTCCGGAGCCACAGCCCAGCCGACACGGACTCCGGCTCCCAGAATCGGAGTCGGACTCCGACAACTCTATTAATTCTGATTTGCTTCAACAACCAATTGACAACAACATAGTACCCGGTGTGGTCCACACTCCACAGTCCACACTGTATCTTCGATCGTGAAAGGAGCCGATCGGTTGAGGATGCTCACTGTCAGGCCAATTAGTCGCAAATGCTGATCAAATATGTGTATAGAGGCAACTTTTCTGCTGGTACCCGTAGTGTACAGGCACAGATGGTCCGATCTCTTTGTACTCCACAATGAATGCCAATATGAACCTCTATGGCGGATTCCCTTCATTACATGCGGATTCCCTTCATTATGAAACCATTGCATGTTGGGCATTTCATATTGAGGGGGGAAGATTGCCTCCACTGTTGCCGAGATCTGACGACGGATACACTAGTCAACCAGGTTTGGCGAGCCGCCGATGGGAGGGTGAGCCAACCCCGATTCAAAGGTTCAACTATGGTGGGGTCACAAGGGGCTGTTCGCAATCTGTGTGGGTGTAAGTCGGGAAAGCGGGAGATTCGGAGGCTGGACGAAGTGTCAAGTGTGGCGTCACTCTCTTACTGAATCGGCAACCGGTAACGTTGGACCTTCGTCCTGGTTCGCTCTACGTGGGCATACTCTCTGCGTTATTATCCGCTGGTGGGCCGTCTGAAGCGAATCAGCACTGGATCATTTCTCGGCGTCGCGTGCTCTCTTGTCGTCGAGCTTCCTGTCCTTATTGTCGTCGGTTCAATTCATCTGTGCATCTTCTGATTAGGCCACCACACGATGATCCCTTCTCAAAGGCGTAGGGCGATGGCTGCCCAGTCACAACCCCACTTCGCCAGTTGGAACGACGCGGGGAATCAATCCTCCGGCCCTGATGTCTCAGGCTCAAGTACGCGCCATTTTCTCCCCTCTCCTCTCTGTAGTACCTGTTTGCCATCGTCATATGGCTGTGTGGATTGGAAGAAGCAGAAACAACCAAAAGCGTCATCAGAGTGAAGACTTTTGGTGCAACATGGCTCTCTGGCGCTTCATTGAAATCCGTACACCTATCTCCCTCGCTGAAATGCCTTGATACTACTTGAGTTTGTCAGCACAGGAGGACATGCAGGGCTTTACGACATCTTGCGGGAGAATTCGGGTGTTCAGCGTTCCCGCGATTTCTGACCTCTCCTTCGCCTTCTCTCTCTCTCCATAGATGAGCTCTCTCCTGTCACCATCAACTTCATCACACCTCCTGTGCGCTGTAAGGTGTATCAACCTATGGAATTGCGCTGCAATGGCATCAAAGTCACGCCTGGACCGATTACCGCCGAATTGCAATCCTTCAATCCTAAGACGCCCAAGTGTACGTTGCTGGGGTTCTCTCCGTGTCATGTTTGTAATGCACTCGTTTGATTCTATCTGTCACTGTATCTATGCAGTTAGTCATACTAGAAGCTGGAAATGTGCGTCGGTTTACGATCGTCTACTCTTCTAACCGTTCTACTGTTCCTCGTCCCTGTATGGTCTCTATAGCTCATAAGGCTGCTGCCAAGTTGGAAGATTCAGGACATCGCGTGTTGGTGAAGTTTCATTCGATGGGAAGCATCCATCTGAGGTTTCCCGTGGCCGGACAATGGACGCTGTCTGTGGAGTACGAGGGAGTTGTGTATTCGAAGTCTATCGAGGTGCATGGTCAAAGAGGTAAGCAGGCGAAGTTGCAGTCGAAATTGGCGGCCGACGCATTGCATGGAGGCCAGGGGATCGGCGACGAGATGGTCGAGAGCGAGGAGTCGGCCGAGGATCAGCTCTCTCCCGGTGGCTCAGAGTCGCCGACAACGCCTCAGAGCAGCAGCGGCGGCAACAGCGCCGGATGCGTCAGTGGCGGAGGCGGTGGCGCGCGTGCGCCCCCTCACACGCGTTCCCGGAGCGGTATACAACCTCCTCTCAGCTCCTCCGACCATGCTAGCGACTCCTCTTCTTCCTCTTCCTCTTCTCGTTACTACCACCGTCACGGCGACATAGCGACGGACGCAAAACCGACCAGCGGGACACACGCGATCTCCCATCTCGTGCAACACCCCGCCGTGTCCTCACCGCTCGCTCTCCCCTCCGAATGGCCTTCCTCAGTCGACGCCAGCCTCGCCTTCCCTGGAAATGCATCACACGCCTCTCGCCTCATGAACTTTCACCCTCTTATGTATCAGCCACAGCAGTCGAACGGCATCCCGACTCCCGCAACTACAAACCCCCAAGCCACCATGCATCATCCCCCCACTTCACTTCCCACTGGCCAACACTTGTCGTACCAGCCCTCCTCCTCTCCGAACTACTCTCAGCATGCCTCCAATCAATCGCACCCCCCATATCCCCTGCAACCACTATCCACCATGACTGTAAAAGCTGAAACCAAATACGACACCTCTTCCTTCGACCCTGTCTACGGCGCCTCCCCCAACCTCCTCTCGTCCATCCCAACGTTTGTCCCCAACACACACCCATCAATTGCTAGCGATGCCTACCCAATGGTACCCAGCCCAGGGGACGCAATGTTCATGGCTTCTGACGCTCTCCCTGAAAGCTCCACCTTCGCCTACAATGACATGGGACAATACGGTTCTGCATCGCACATGAAGCATCAAGAATCTGAAATGAACTACATCCAACCGGACGCGGTGTACTACCCAATTCCTCCAGCTTGTGCCGATGACATCATCCCCAACAACTACCTTCAATCTGGCATCCCATCCTCTCCAAGCGTAGATAGCGATGCGTCTAGTGGTTCTTCAACCCCCGTCGTGCGCAGTGGCTATCCCTTCCTCTCGCGCATCATTCCCAGCTCCACCTGCGATGTCGTATCCCTTGGTCAAGAGTGCTGTCTCGTCGGCCAAAACTTCGTTTACAACGATTCCGATGCCAATTCCATCTGGTTCACGCTACAAGCCAACAAAGCCAAGGTGAAGGCACCGGTGCAGAGATCGACTTCCACTACTCACATCGCCACCATCCCTCCTCTTTCGTACTTCGGCGTCTCCTACGCTCTCGAACCTCTCATGGCCGTCGTTGAACTCTACCAATACTCCTTCCTAGTGCCTTGCGAACAGCAATTCTACTACCTCAGTACCTCCGGACAACTGCCTCAACCGAAAGAAGTCCCCGTTCATGACCAGCACGGAGGCTCTTCATATCATCAACATCATCGGTCCAACGACAGTACAGCTTCTGGAGGCAATTTCGGGCGACACACGTCGAACGAACAACACATGATGATGGACAACACCTCCGGCTACTTCTCCAATGCCACACATGTCTACTCATCTGGCGGCCCTTCCTTCTTCTTCAACACTGGCGTCCCCTCACTCAACACATTCACAGTGGACAACAACATGAAGGCCATTGTGGATCTGGTCAATCACGGTGCGGACGTAAACCAACCCGATCTGTGGGGCATCACTCCACTGCACATTGCCATCTTCTTTGGCAGGAAGGAGATTGCCAACTACCTATTGCGAATCGGCATCGAAAAGAGCGTGCAGACGGAGGACATCAACGGAGACACGCCACTCGATTTGGTAATCAGACATTGGAACCCTGAGATTCGTGGTCTCTACGACGTCATGGTATCTCTTCTTCACGACCCATCAGAAACTGTCGCCGAGACCGGAGGCGCTGCTAGAGAGACAAGGAGAGCCATTTCAGCAGGCGCCGCATCGCTGCCCAAGAAACCTTCCTTCCTGCTCTCAAGAAGACCTTCCGCTACCATCCCTCAGAAGACCATCTCCAGCACCATTCCTTTCAAAATGGAAAGCGATACGCTACATGTGCTCAATCCATCGTTCTGGCAGGAGATCAATATTGCCTTGCAACACCTCTCGACCACTCTCCCATCCACGGCATTATCTACTCCAGAACATGGCCCGCATCTGAATGATGATCAAAAGAACGCTCTATCTCAATGGTCTCAAATCGCAAAGGCAAAATGCATCGTCTCATCGGGACTGAGTATGGAGCAGTTCCCCAACATCCCAATTCAAGCTTTCCCGGTTCTGGAACAGTTAGACTTCTCAGGAAACTCTTTGCGATTCCTTCCTAACGATTGGACGAGCTTCAAGTCCTTGGCGACCCTGAATGTGTCTGCGAACCTCATAGACATTTTGCCTCAGTCTCTCTCTTCACACCCATCTCTCACCAACTTCGACTACAGCGACAACCCTCTAAGACTAGTGCCTGCATCGGTAGCATCAACCTCGGCCGCATCGATCCAACAGCCTGCAGCTCAGTGGTCAAAGGGCAAACACACTCAGGGTTCGCACTCTCATGCCTCATCCGCACCATCTTCCTCAACTTCTTCTTCTAATACACTCAAACAAGGCTCTACCTCACCTGGAATCGCCTCCATCCAACATACGGCCACTGCGTCACTGCAGCAGCAGCAATCGCTCGAGTGGAACCGTACACCACTGTGTAGGTACCTTCGCGAGATCTCTGTTGGTGCCGATCAGATGATTTCGGATTCTAGAGTGCGAGTCAACATCTTTGGCGAGCGCTACACAGAAAGACGTTTGCTTCAAAAGACGTTGCAGGTCGACTTTGGCTCCTTCGTAACTAGATTGCGCTACAAGCCTCCTACTATATCCCCGTCAGACGATATTGCAGTGGAAGATGTGACGGGCAAGTTCTCCTCCGACATCTCTTTTGAAACCTGGACTGCAGGAGCAAGACACACGGATTTCGCCTCGCAAGTTCTCATCTCTCCCGGCATTCAAGTCATCACCTTCTCTCTCATGCGTCCAGATGTTCGCCAATTGGAACGTATTCAATATTGGATTCAAAGCATTGCCTCTCGAGCTCCGTCCTCGCCAGTCATTCTCGTCGGGTGCCACCCCGAAGCGCTCACCACCTCTCGCGACTCCGCTGCCTTCCTGGAGCGCGTTTCTTCCTTGGCCACTGGCATCTTACATTCATCACACTTCAATGCAGCCGAAGACATCATCTCGGTGTCGTTTACGAATGGAGATGGAACGGATGCGCTCAGACGCCGTTTCGTGGAAGCCTCGCAACGCCTCCCAAAGGGCAACAGGAACTTCCCCAAAGCTGTCGCTCAACTGATGCAAACCATCCTCTCTCTCAAAGATACCCGCTGGTTCTTGACCCGATCTGAGTTCTGTAGCTTGGCGTCGCAGTTCGCCATCGACACATCCACGAGTGAGCTCTTTGAGGGCGTTGTTCACCAACTTGCTGCCCTGGGAGGTCTTGTGCACTTCTGTGATGCCGCGCCTCGAGTGTGCGATATCGTATTCGTAGATCCCCAGCGCCTTTGCACAGCATTGACCAACTTTGCCCTCAGACACAAGCGTCTCATCAAGAACGGCATCCTCTACCTTAACGATTGTGGTACCTCATTCGCATCCCTCATGAATGGAATTCCTGCTGCGAACGATTCTGAGTATGGTCAGTCCCCAAGCAGCCCACGAAGCACTTCACCAGTCGCTGGAAAGTCCGTTGCTGGAAAGACCTCACCGGTTCCATCGCCATCCTCATCTCCCCCTCTGATGGCCACCTCTTCGGTATCCGCTGCCAGTTACGCTTCTTCTTCATCTTCTATCGCAACTTCCGCTGCCACTTCAGCTGCGAATCCGATCAACTCACTGGAGTCCATGATCACCGACCTCAACGTCCGCTCCTCCTCTTCTTCTTCTTCGCGCCATTCCAAGGGATTCCTCACCTCTCCCATCAAGTCGCCGCTCCATACTGCCACTAATGCACCTGTTTCAGTGGTTGGAAGCGTTCGTATCGATGATCTTGTGCTGGCGGACCTGCTCGTCTACTTCGAGGAGGCTGTTCAGTTGCGGGGAGAGACAGTCCTCTTCCCTCGCCTTTTGGCTGAAAACGTGTCCGACGAGATGTTGCTGCAATATTGGAGTCAGGGACTATCGCACAGCTTCGAAAGAGTCTACCACTTCATCGGAGCTTCCGTGCCGAAGCGCTTCATGAACCGCCTACTGGCTCAGCTCTACTCTGATGGCCGCCTTGAACTTTGTCTGCATTGGTCTCAGGGTGTGATACTTCGTTGCGGCGTCGAGCGTGTCAAGTTGTCCAACCCCACACCAAACACCCTTCACCTCGTCGTTTCTGGAGAGATGCCCAGCAAGTTGCTCCCAATCATCGTCGAAATTGTTGACGACATGATTTCTGCTCACGCTCCTGGATTGTCGAGTCAAGTACTGATTCCATGCCCATCCCTGTCTTCCACTGCAACTCTGCGTCGTGAGGAGGTTTTGGATGTCCTTTGCGACGGTGAGACGCAAGTCACTTCTGGTCGCACCAAAATCCGTCTTGGCATCGTGGCTCCTGATCTTTGCCTACAGGAGATGCAGGCCTTGGAAGTTGAGGAGTCTGCCATCTTCACCGCCAGCTCTGAACAGTCCATCTTCGACGCCGTTGGAGCTCCTTCTACCCACAATTCTACTCCTGCAGACCTTCTCTACGTCAGTGGGGACTCCAAAACCGTGTGGAATGGTAAGCTGCGAGGCGCCAATGATGTGCAGGTCGCGTACTTCCATCGCGCCGTTCTGCCCTCCGCTTTTAAGTCTAAAGAAGAGTTCTTGGCCGCTTCTCACGCCAGCTACGTCCGTGGATTGGTAGAGTGTACAGAAGAAGCGCGATTGCTCAATACGCTGCAACATCCGAACGTGGTTCGCGCCACCGCGGTGAATCTTGGGGCTCAACTGCTCGCCACCGAAACCTCCACCCACGGCACCTTGCGCAACTTCCTTCAGCGACTTTCTACACAACCTTCCTTAGTACAGGCCTTCACACCCGAGTTGCGACTGAGAATGATGCTTGAACTGGCACAAGCCCTGGACTGGCTGCACAAGAACCGAATCTCCCACCTCGCGTTGAATGCGGACGCCGTTCTGGTCACTTCCATCGATATCAACCCGCATCATGCACACATCAAGGTGAGCAACTTGCATCACGCCAAGAGAATCTACGAAAATCAAAGTCAAGACGAGAGCAAGGATGTGTACGATCTCGGAAGACTCTTCTCTCAGATCTGGAACTCAACTCTCGACGGAATGGACTCGGCAACGGAGACATCGCCCTCACCTTCAACGGCTACGCCTTCCACAACTTCCTCAACTTCGCTTACCACTCCCATGCCCACCGCCGCCACTGTGGATGCGGCTTCCGCTGCTGGACAACTCGTGATTGAGATCTCGGAGCTCATCTCCTGCTGCCTCAACGTTCCATCAACATCAACATCTGCTGCCCCTTCATCTGCAACATTGCAAACTACAAGAATGATCTCGATTGCTGAAATCATAGAGCATCTGGAGTACCTTTTTGCGACGAACAACTGGCTTTGTAGCTTCCCTCATCTGCCCTTCTCGGTCCAATCCCATTCCTTCGGCATCAGCAATAGCAGCTTCAGTAGTCCTCGAAGCCATTCTCATTGGAAACTTGAGGATTCCGTGCGTTTGATGGAGTACAACGACCGCGAGATCGCCTCCATCTCCAGCATTGCAAGAGCCTCTGATGGGCACGTCTGGGTCGCCACTGCCTCAGGATACGTGCACATTTGGAAGCCATCTCCGCCTTGCAGTTCATCATCATCATCATCATCATCATCATCATCATCATCATCATCATCATCATCACCACCAGGCCTCTTCAGTCATCACAATGCGGCAAGCAACAACACTTCTGTGTCACAGATCCCCAACGCTCGTCCAGCCACTCGCTCTGTCATCCAAACCTTCTCCATCGACACGAGACAATCCAGACGCAGAATCAACGCTCTCATGACGAGTGGAGCGTACATGTGGTGCATCACCGATGGCTCCATCTGTGTGTACTCTAACGACGGCCAACTCGTCAAGAGCATCACCCACAAGCAGTCATTGTGCATCGCCAAGCACCATTTGCGGCCCTCGTCATCATCAATGGCGGCGGCGACGACGACAACGACGACAGCAGCAACTTCCTCATTCTCCTCTTCATCATCAGCCACCACATCGGTGTCATCCTCTTCCTCACAAGGCGGAACTTCGGTCTCTGCTGCCTCTCAATCTTCATCTTCTTCTGCTTCTGTTACTTCTACTACTTCTACTTCATCATTATCGTCATCCTCTTCCGTCCCTGCCTCCTCCAACAACATAGCTTCATCCGCAAGTCCCACTGCAGGCGGCAGATCATCTTCTGGTCACGTTCAGGGCTCTTCCTCTTCGTCCTTCTCCTCCAATCCCGATGCAATGGTGTACATTGGTGGTGCACATGGTGAAATCTCAGTGTGGGACTCAAACACCTTCCAATGCGTCCTAGGTGTTGTACTCGAGAATCGTCTGCCAATCACCGCCATTGATGTGGACTCTCGTTTCCTATGGATTGGCGTTGGCGTTTCAAAGCGCATCTGTCATGTCGTAGCTCTCAATAAGAGGACTCTCAACGAGGTTTGTCGCTTCCAAGCTCACGATGACCTCATCTCCTCCATCGTTGTAGTCGATGACACTCACATCTGGACATCTTCATTCGATGGTAAGATCAATGTTTGGCACATTGACGCTGAATCAGGTACCAAAGTCAACGTGAGTCTCGAGAAATCCATCACCACTCACAAGAGACCCATCCTGAAGATGACCGCCGCCGATGGAGCCGTCAACAAGATCTATGTCTCTGACAACAATGCAATCTTCGTTTGGGACAGAAAATCGAACC
>Ga0307375_10003578_pt1 | contig 15209 bp, 16 predicted proteins | sample TR1MG_FD_202531 | JGI IMG/M metagenome (GOLD analysis project Ga0307375, IMG submission 202531) | Soil microbial communities from Risofladan, Vaasa, Finland - TR-1 | ecosystem: Environmental > Terrestrial > Soil > Coastal area > Acid sulfate soil | place: Finland: Risofladan, Vaasa | collected...
TCCCGCTTTGCGCCCACAACCGCCGGCAGGCAATGCATACGGCCTGCCAGTAATCCTCCGGATCGTGTTCGGCCCAGCCGGGCTGTTCGGAAAAATAGGCTTCCAGATGCACCTGCGCCTTGGCGGCGATATTGCCGTGCAGGTCGAACAGCAGCGCGCGCACGCTCTGCGTGCCGTTGTCTATCGACAGGATATAGTCACCGGGCATATTGCATCCTGACATGAATGGGGGATTGCTGCCCTCAGCTTGGCGCGCTTGCGTGCCAGTCCGGTATGCTTGCGCGCGGCGGCAGGCTGTAGCACCTGCCCCACAAATCCAGGTACGCTGCTTCTTCCCCTACCCAGCGCTGATCGTCCCAGCCGAGTTCCGCCTGGCAGACAGCACGGATGCGCGGCAGCAGTTCAGCGCCGCCCTGGCGCAGCTGCAGGCCAAGCCGGGTGCGTCGCAGCAGCAAGTCTTCCAGGTGCGCCACCGCCTCGGCGCGCGCCGCCCAGCGCAGCTCGGCCCACAGGGTTTCGCTGCCGGCGATGGTCTCCAACTCGCCGCGGTGCGCTGCTGCGAGCAAATCGGCAGCGTGCCTGCCGTAACGGCCCTGCAGCCTCTGCACTTGCGCTGGCGTGAGTGCGCTGCCTGCCGGCAGCGGCTCGAGTGGCGGAAAAGTCGGCGCCGGACGCAATGGCGCGTGTGCGCCGGGCAGCAGCGGCGCGCAATGCGCCAGCGCATCCGATGCGATCAGGCGAAAGGTGGTCAGCTTGCCGCCGGTGACGGTCAACAAACCCTGCTCCAGCCAGACCGCGTGATCGCGCGCCTCTTTTGACGGATCCGCCTTGCCGCTGTCGATCACCGGGCGCACGCCGGCGAAGGTGGCGATGATGTCGTCCAGGCCCAGGCCGAGCTCCGGGAACTGGAATTCTAGCGCCTGCATCAGATAAGCGACTTCGTCCGGCGTGATCGTCGCCTCTGCTTTCATGCTTTCGCTGTGATCGACGTCGGTGGTGCCTACCAGCGTCACGCCTTCCCACGGAAACGCGAACACCGGACGGCCGTCGCGCGGATGCATCAGGCTCACCGCCTGCGCCACCGGCAGGCGCCACGCCGGCAGCAGCAAATGGCTGCCGCGCAGGGGACGCAATTTCCGTCCCGCCGCGGTGTTTTGGCGGAAGTCGTCGGCCCAGGCCCCTGTGGCGTTGATGACCACTCTGGCTTTCACCGTGTAGTTCGCACCGTTCAGCGCGTCCAGCAGTTTCACCCCTGTCGGCTTACCTTCTGCGCGCAACACCTGGGTCACCGCCAGATAGTTGACGGCGACGCCGCCGGCAGCAAGCGCTTCCTGCAGCACGCGCAGCACCAGTCGCGCGTCGTCGGTCTTGGCGTCGCTGTAGCACATGCCGCCTTTGAGGCCGGCGCGCGCGATATGAGGCGCAAGCAGCAGAAACTCGTCTTCCGGATAGTAGCGGCGCGAACGCTGCCCCGCCATCCAGTCATACAGCGCCAGGCCGACCGAGAACAGCCAGCGGCCCGGCTTGCGCCCGCGGTAGTCGGCGAAGGCGAAGCTCTGCGGTTCTACCAGGCCGGCCGCTTCGCGCAACAGATTTTGCCGCTCGCGCACCGATGCGCGCGTCAAACGCAGCTTGCCTTCCTTCAGATAACGCAGCCCGCCGTGAACCAGCTTGGACGAACGGCTGGAGGTACCCCAGGCGAAGTCGCGCTGCTCCACCAGCAAGGCGCGCAGGCCCTGGCGCGCCGCTTCGAGCAAGATGCCCGCGCCGGTAATGCCGCCGCCGATGATGACGATATCCCAGTCACCGGCCAGGATCTCCGGCAGTTGTTCGCGCCAGTTCCTCGGCCACATGGAATTCAGCTTTGCGGCGGCAGCAGCTTGCCCGGGTTCATCATGCCCTGCGGATCGAAGTGGCGGAACAGCGCGCGCATTGCGCCTAGGCCGAGCTCACCTTTTTCCGCAGCCAGGTAGGCCGCGTGATCGGTGCCGACGCCATGCTGATGGCTGATGCTGCCGCGATTGGCGACAATCGCTTCGCATACCGCCGCTTTCAATGCGCGCCAGCGCGCGAGGTCCGCGTCGTAGTCCCCGGCGAGCCGCCAGACGAAAGTGCTGTAGACGCTCGCGCCCTGCGCATAGAGGTGCGACAGATGCGTATAGCAATGCAACCGCTCGCCCTGCGCCGTCAATGCGCCGCTCGCCGCCTGCTCGATCGCCTGCATCATGTCGCGCACCCGGGGCCAGTCGACGGCGGTCTCGGCGGTATCCACCGCATAGCCGTTCTGCCACAGCGCATTGCGCAGGTAGACGCTGCGAAAGCGGTTCTGCTTCCACTTCTCACCGAGCGCGCGCCCGATATGGATGCCCTGTCGGCTGCGTGCGATGGCGAACGCTTGCCCGAGCGCGCCGGCGACGCTGGCACGCGCGCCGGATGCGCCGACCAGCAGCAGGCACTTGCCGTCGCCGCAACCGCGCCAGCCAAGGTAGCGCTGCAGCAAACCCAGCAGCGTCCTGTGGCCGGCCAGGGTCAGCGAGGTCGAGGTCTCCGTCGCATTGGACAGGCGCAGCAGCGACAGCGGCAGGCGCGCCTGCGCCATCGCACGCACCGCGTCCTCGGCGCGCTCCCAGTCGGGGAAAAACAGCGCATGAAACGCTTCGCTCTCGGGCAGCGGCGTCACGCGCACGCTGGCCTCGGTGAGTATGCCGAGGCGGCCTTCGGAGCCCAGCACCATTTCGCGCAGATCGATCCCGGCCGCCGACGCCGGAAACGTCGGGATCAGCAGCGTGCCCTCGGGCGTCTCGATGCGGCCTCCGGCGAACAGCTGCTCGATGCGGCCGTAGCGCAGCGATTGCTGGCCGGAGGAGCGCGTGGCGATCCAACCACCCAGCGTCGAATACTCGAAGGATTGCGGAAAATGACCCAGGGTGTAGCCCTGCGCACGCAGCTGCGCCTCCAGATCCGGGCCGGTGATGCCTGCGCCGAAGCGCGCCAGCTGCGCCTTGCGGTCGAGCTCGCTAAACCGCGTCAGGCGCGAGAGGTTGATAGTAAGCACTGACTGTTCGCCTGCGGGCACAGTGAGCTGTCCGGCAACAGCAGTGCCGCCGCCGTAAGCGATGACCGCCGCAGCGCAGCCGCGGGCGTAAGCGAGCAGTTCGCGCACCTGCTCGCCGCTTTCGGGAAAGGCGACGCCGTCCGGCACGGCGGCTATCCTGCCGTAGCGCAGCTTCAGCCAATCGGGCAGGCTTTGGCCAAGCGCGCAGCGCAGTCGCGTCTCCGCAGTGGTGTCGATCAGGCGGTGAGCCGGCAGCCGGCTTGGCGCGATGTTTCGGCTGACCTCCGCCAGCGTCGCATCCTGAAAGGACCGCGACTCGCCTATGCGCTGCTGCAGGAAAGCCAGAGCCTCCGCATGAAGTGCGGGCTCGATGCTTTCATCGCCCCATCCGTTCCAGCGTCGCATCGGCTGTCCTGCCTTCCCATCGGGATTGATATACTGCGGCCGTCGCCTGCGTTCCGCGGACCGCGCTTCGACTGCAGATGCTAGCTTACCTGAAAGGCCTCGATTAGCCGTGTCCACGACTCAGCCGCACGAACATTCGCTATCCGCCATCGACCGCGTGCCGCTGTTCGTCGCCGATTGGCCAGCCGATACTGGCACGGGCGCAGGCATCGTGCTGATGCATGGCCTGGGCGAGCATTGCGGCCGCTATGCGCATGTGGCGCGCTTTTTCAACGGGTGCGGCTATTCGGTGCGTAGCTATGATCACCGCGGCCACGGGCGCTCGGGCGGCGCGCGCGGCGATGTTCCCGATGCCGAGACGGTGATGCAGGATGCAAAGCGCGTGATCGAGGAATTCGCGCACCAGCTCGGCGCGCCGCCGCTGCTGCTCGGTCACAGCATGGGTGGCGCGTTCGCGGCCTGCTACGCGACGCGCGCGCTATCGCCGCTCGGCGGTCTGATCCTGTCTTCGCCCGCGCTGGCGATCAGGCTCACGGTCGCGCAAAAGCTCTTACTCCAGGCGCTCGGCGCAATCGCGCCCGGATTCGGCATACCGAACGGGCTCAAATCTCAATATCTGTCGCACCGGCCGGAAGTGGTCGAAGCTTACGACAGTGACCCCCTCGTGCACCCGAAGATCAGCGCGCGCCTGCTGCGTGCCATGCTGGCGGCGATCGAGTTTGCGCAAGCTCACGCGTCCGCGCTCGGCATCGACACCCTGCTGCTCGCGGCCGGCGACGATCACCTGGTCGACGCGAGCGGCAGCGATGCTTTCTTCAGGAAATTGGCGCCGGGTGTCGGCACCATGCACAGCTATGCCGGCTACTACCACGAGATATTCAACGAAGTCGAAGCCGGCCGGGTATTCGACGATATTCGCGCGTGGCTGACCACCCGACTCGGCGGTGCGCGCTCTTAAGCCTTGACCGGCCTGTTTTGCGGGTGATGCTCCGTGGCCGGATCGATATGCACCCAGGGCCGCGCGCTGTTGGTCCAGATATTCATCACCAGCTTGATGTCTCCCGGCGCATCCAGCGTCCCGACTCTGAGGACCAGCATTTCCGGAACTTTCGCTCGCTGGCTGTAAATCGGCGAGCCGCAGTCGGCGCAAAAATATCGGTTGAGGATGTTGCCGCTCTGCGCGGTGTCCGCGTACAGCTTGGGCGTTCCGGCGGTGATGGTCAGTGCGCTGCTCGGAAGCGGCGCGTTATGGGTCACGCCGGCGCCGGAGGATTTCTGGCAGTGGGTACAATGGCAGGCGATGAGCTTTTCAATTGGCTGGCTGACGCTGTAGCGGATCTTGCCGCACAGACAGCCGCCAGTAATCGCGTTCGACATGGGGTTGTCCTCTATCGGCTCGGGCGGATCATTCAGGGCTTGGAGGTAAAATCAAAGTCGTCTGTGACGTCGGCGCCAGCGCTTGGTGCAGACGCTGGCGGCACGGCTGCCGCTACCGTACCATGCGCCCTCGCCGCGGCCCGCATTTCCGCCGGCGAAAGATTCGCGCCGGGCTCCGCTGATGCCCCTGGGGAAACCCCGTCCGAAGCCAAGGCCGCCTCCAGGTCCTGCTGGATCTGCGCAACGTCGAAGGCGGCGCGCCCCTGCATGCGCAGCAATATGCGGGCGGGCAGATCCTGGATGCGCGGCACGGCAGCGCGCACATTGGCGGCGGTGGTAAGTATGGGCACGGCGTGGTTGTTCTTGAAGCCGGGCTCGGCGCGCTCGATGGCGTCGATGACCGCGGCCTGGGCCTTGGCGATGCCCATGAGGAGTTCTGCAAGTTGTGTGTTGTTCATGGTGCCTCCAGAATATAGGCACGGCAATTCGTATAGGTGCCGCATGCCGGCTGTCTTGGTAAGCATACAGCAGGAGCCGTCGCAGGTCAGCAGGCTGCGGGACGGGCGCGCCGCCGTTGTGACGCGATCGCCAGGAGAGGCTGCTGCTCGCTTGCGCTCCGGCACGCTTGGAACAAAGAAAAGACGGCCGGAGCCGCCTCTGTTTTATCGGGGGCCGGGCGCCCCTGCTGCGATTTTTCTTATCCGGCGCCCGCTTACTTGCGCTGCCGCAGTTTGCGGATCGCTGCGATTTGAGCCGAAGCCTCAGCGAGTTCGGCCATGGCCTGGGCATATTCCATTTTGCCCGTGCGGTCCTGCAGGCTTTCCTGTGCGCGCTTGTGCGCTTCCAGCGCCTTGGCTTCATCCAGATCGTGTCCGCGGATGGCCGTGTCGGCCAGCACGGTGACCAGATTCGGCTGCACTTCGAGAATGCCGCCGGCGACAAAAATCAGCTCTTCCTCGCCGCCGCTGGCGGGCTTGATGCGCACAGCGCCCGGCTTGATGCGCGTAATCAGCGGCGTGTGCTTGGGATAGATACCGAGCTCCCCCGCCTCGCCCGGCAGCACCACGAACTCGGCTTCACCGGAGTAGATGGATTCCTCGGCGCTGACGACGTCTACGTGAATGGTGTGTGCCATATTGCTTGGAACCTTTTTTCGCCGATCCTGGGATGGCCCAGGGTCGTCTATTTCAGCGTTTTAGCCTTTTCGACCGCTTCCTCGATGCCGCCTACCATGTAGAAAGCCTGCTCCGGGAGGCTGTCGTAGTCGCCAGCGACGATGCCCTTGAAGCCTTTTATGGTTTCCTTCAGCGGTACGTACTTGCCTTCCTGTCCGGTGAAGTTCTTGGCTACATCGAACGGCTGCGACAGGAAGCGCTGGATCTTGCGCGCGCGCGCCACCGCCAGCTTGTCTTCCGGCGAAAGCTCGTCCATACCCAGAATGGCGATAATGTCGCGCAGTTCCTTGTAGCGCTGCAGCGTCTGCTGCACGGCACGCGCAGTGGTGTAGTGCTCTTCGCCCACCACGTGCGGGTCCATCTGGCGCGAGGTCGAGTCGAGCGGGTCCACCGCGGGGTAGATGCCGAGCGAGGCGATGTCGCGCGACAGCACCACGGTCGAGTCGAGGTGGCCGAACGTGGTCGCAGGCGAGGGGTCGGTCAGGTCGTCCGCAGGCACGTACACCGCCTGGATCGAGGTGATCGAGCCGGTCTTGGTCGAAGTGATGCGCTCCTGCAGGCGGCCCATCTCTTCGGCCAGCGTCGGCTGGTAGCCCACCGCCGAGGGCATACGGCCCAAGAGCGCTGACACCTCGGTGCCGGCCAGCGTGAAACGATAAATGTTGTCTACGAAGAACAGCACGTCGCGGCCTTCGTCGCGGAAATACTCGGCCATGGTGAGGCCGGTGAGCGCCACGCGCAGACGGTTGCCGGGCGGCTCGTTCATCTGCCCGTAGACCAGCGCGACCTTGTCGAGCACGCCGCCGTCTTTCATCTCGTGGTAGAAGTCGTTGCCCTCGCGCGTGCGCTCGCCCACGCCGGCGAACACCGACAGGCCGGAATGCTTCTTCGCGATGTTGTTGATCAGTTCCATCATGTTCACGGTCTTGCCCACGCCCGCGCCGCCGAACAGGCCGACCTTCCCGCCCTTGGCGAAGGGACAGACGAGGTCGATCACCTTGATGCCGGTCTCGAGCAACTCCTGGCTGGGGGAGAGTTCGTCGTATTTGGGCGCCATGCGGTGGATGGAGGCCACTTTCTCTGCACCGATCGGGCCGGCCTCGTCGATCGGCCGGCCGAGCACGTCGACGATGCGCCCCAGGGTCTTCGGGCCCACCGGGACCGAAATCGGCGCATTGGTGTTGACCACTTTCATGCCGCGGCGCAGGCCGTCGGAGGAACCCAGCGCGATGGTGCGCACGATGCCGTCCCCAAGTTGCTGTTCGACTTCGAGGGTGAGCCCGATTTCGTCCATCTTCAGCGCGTCATAGATATGCGGCATCTGGTCGCGCGGGAATTCCACGTCCACCACTGCGCCGATGCACTGTACGATTGTTCCTTCTTGGCTCATCGTCTTTTCCTAGTAGTTCAATTCGGATTCGGTTCTTTGTCTCAGACCGCCGCCGCTCCGGCCACGATCTCCGACAGTTCCTTGGTGATCGCCGCCTGGCGCGACTTGTTGTAGACCAAGGTCAGTTCGTCGATGACGCTGCCCGCGTTGTCGCTCGCTGCCTTCATCGCCACCATGCGTGCGCTTTGCTCGGAGGCCATGTTTTCGGTCACCGCCTGATAGATCAGCGCTTCCATGTAGCGCGTGAGGGTCTGGTCGAGCACGGATTTCGCCTCCGGCTCGTAGATGTAGTCCCACGAACCCTCGGGCGCGCCGAGCCGCTCGCCCGACAGCGGCAGCAGCTGCTCCATCATCGGCTCCTGCTTCATGGTGTTGACGAATTTGGTGTAGAAAATCTCCAACCGGTCAAAGCGGTCCTGGGTATAGCCGTCGAGCATGATTTTGAGCGCGCCGATCAGGCGTTCCATGTGCGGCTTGTCACCCAGGCCGACGACGTGCGACACTACATTGGCGCCGAGGCGCTGCATGAAACCCAGGCCCTTGTTGCCGATGCAGCACACTTCGAAGCTCTCGCCCTGCGACTCCCACTCGCGCATTTTCGCCAGCGCCATGCGCAGAACATTGGTATTCAATCCGCCGCACAGTCCCTTGTCGGCGGTGACGACGATGATGCCGACTTTCTTGACCGTATCCCGCGTCACCAGATAAGGGTGACGGTACTCGGGATTGGCGTGCGAGATGTGGGCGGCGACGTTGCGGATCTTCTCGGCGTAGGGTCGGGCCGCGCGCGTACGCTCCTGCGCCTTGCGCATTTTGGAGGCTGCGACCATTTCCATCGCCTTGGTGATCTTGCGCGTGTTTTGCACGCTCTTGATCTTGTTTCTGATTTCCCTTGAGCCGGCCATTGCCTGTGTCTCCGTTCGTACCGGGCGCTCGCGCGGCTAGTAGGTCCCGTTCTTCTTGAAGTCCTGGACCGCCTCATGCAGCGTCGCTTCGTCTTCCTTGGACAGGTCCTTGGTGCTCTCGATGCGCTCGACCAGCGCGGTATATTTGTCCTTGATGAAAGCGACCATGGCTTTTTCCGCGGCCAGCGCCTTCTTCACGTCGATGTCGTCGAAATAGCTGTTGTTCACCGCGAACAGCGTCAGGGCCATTTCCCACACCTGCAGCGGTTCGTACTGCGGTTGCTTCATCAGTTCGGTCACCATGCGCCCGCGCTCGAGCTGCTTCCTCGTGGCTTCGTCGAGGTCGGAGGCGAACTGGGCGAAGGCGGCAAGTTCGCGGTACTGCGCGAGCGACAGGCGCACCCCGCCGCCCAGCTTCTTGATCACCTTGGTCTGCGCCGCGCCGCCGACGCGCGACACTGAGATGCCGGCGTTGATGGCGGGACGAATGCCCGCGTTGAACAGGTCGGTCTCCAGGAATATCTGTCCGTCGGTAATCGAAATCACGTTGGTGGGCACGAAAGCAGTGACGTCGCCGGCCTGGGTTTCAATCACCGGCAGCGCCGTAAGCGAGCCGGTCTTGCCCTTGACCTCGCCCTTGGTGAATTTCTCGACATAATCCGGGTTCACGCGGGCAGCGCGCTCGAGCAGGCGCGAGTGCAGGTAGAACACGTCGCCGGGATACGCTTCGCGGCCCGGCGGACGGCGCAGCAGCAGCGACACCTGTCGATAGGCCCAAGCCTGCTTGGTCAGATCGTCGTAAATGATCAGCGCGTCCTGGCCCCGGTCGCGGAAGTATTCGCCCATGGTGCAGCCCGAATAGGGGGCGATGTACTGCATCGCGGCGGACTCGGAAGCAGTCGCCGCAACCACGATGGTGTAGGCCATGGCGCCGTGCTCTTCCAGCCTGCGCACCACGTTGACCACCGAGGAGGCCTTCTGTCCGATCGCGACGTAAACGCAGATCAGATCCTTGCCCTTCTGATTGATGATGGTGTCGATCGCCACCGCGGTCTTGCCGGTCTGGCGGTCGCCGATGATCAGCTCGCGCTGGCCGCGGCCGATCGGCACCATGGAGTCGATCGACTTCAGGCCGGTCTGCACCGGCTGCGATACCGATTGGCGCTCGATCACGCCCGGCGCCACTTTTTCGATCACGTCGGTCATCTTGGCGTTGACCGGCCCTTTGCCGTCGATCGGCTGGCCGAGGGAGTTGACCACGCGACCGATCAGTTCAGGGCCCACCGGCACATCCAGAATGCGGCCGGTACATTTGACCGTGTCGCCTTCGGAGATGTGCTCGTAGGCGCCCAACACTACCGCGCCGACCGAGTCGCGCTCGAGGTTGAGCGCGAGGCCGAAGGTGTTCTGCGGAAACTCCAGCATCTCCCCCGCCATCACGTCCGACAAACCATGGATGCGGCAGATGCCGTCGGTCACCGACACCACCGTTCCCTGGGTGCGAACGTCGGCGGACAGCGCAAGATTCTGGATCTTGCTCTTGATCAGTTCGCTGATCTCGGATGGATTCAACTGTTGCATGCTATCTCCTGAACCTTAAGTATTCGTTTGCGGCGGACTAGCTGCTCAGCAAGCCCGCCTGCATGGCGCTCAGCTTGCCGCGCACCGAGCCGTCGATGACTTCGTCCCCGACCACCACGCGCACGCCGCCGATGAGGTCCTTGTCCACCGTTACCTGCGGGTTGATCTTGCGTCTGAAGCGTTTCTCGAGATCGGTTACCAGGCTCGCCAGTTGGTCGCCCTGGATCTCGAATGCGGTCGAGATTTGCGCGTCCACCACGCCTTCGCGCTCGTTCTTGAGCGCCTCGAACATCACATTGATCTCGGGCAACAGTACCAGCCGGTCGTTGGCAATGAGCACACGCAACAGGTTCTGGGCCTCCGCGTCGAGTTCACCCGAAAGCGAGGCGAACAGCTCATAGAGCCTGTCAGCGCCCAGGTTGGGATTGCCGATGCATGCCTGCATGTCCGGGTGCGCCGCCACCTGCGCGAGGCGCACCAAGGTACCCGACCAATCGGCAAGTCTGCCGCTGCCATCGGCAAGGCGGAACACCGCTTCGGCGTAGGGTCGCGCGAGGGTAGCGATCTCGGCCATGGTGTGCGTCTACAGCTCTTGCTTGAGTTGAGCGAGCAGTTCGGCGTGGGCCCGAGCGTCGACTTCGCGCTGCAGGATCTTCTCGGCGCCGGATACGGCCAGCGCCGCCACCTGCTCGCGCAGCGCTTCACGCGCGCGCGACGCCTCTTGGGCGATCTCCGCCTTAGCCGCCGCCTTCTCTCGGTTACCTTCTTCCTTGGCTGCGTTCTTGGCCGCCTCGATCATTTGGGTCGCGCGCTGCTCGGCGTGCGCCACGATCTCGGCGGCGCGTTCGCGCGCCTTCCCGATTTCCTCGCCGGCCCGCCTGCTGGACGCTTCCAGCTGCTGCTTGCCCTGCTCGCCGGCAGCCAAGCCGTCGGCAATCTGCTTCTGCCGATTTTCAATGGCTTTCATCAGCGGCGGCCACACGAACTTGACCGTAAACAGGATGAAAAGCGCGAACGAAATCGACTGTGCGATCAATGTCAAATTGATGTTCATGTTCGAATTCCCTGGCGGTCCCGTCCAAACGACAGGGCCGGCGATACGGTCAAATTACTTAGGGATGACGGCAAGCAACGGATTGCCGAACGCGAACAGCATCGCGATGCCGAGGCCGATAATGAACGAAGCGTCGATCAGGCCCAGCAGCAGGAACACCTTGGCCTGCAGTTGCGGCATGAGCTCAGGCTGGCGCGCGGCGCCCTCGAGGAAGCGCGAGCACATGATGCCTATGCCGATACACGCGCCGGCGGCGCCCAGGCCAACCATCAGGCCGATGCCGATGCCGGTATAGGCCTGGATCATGGCCAACATCTGAAGTTTTTCCATTTGTGTCTTCCTTTCTAGAGTACGAATTGATGCGGGGGTTGGTGTGAGGGTGTCAGCGCCGTTGCGAATCCCGCAACGGCCCGGCGGGGAACTCAGTGGCTTTCATGCGCCATCGAAATATAGACAATGGTAAGCATCATGAAAATGTACGCCTGCAGCACCGCGATAAAGGCGTCGAATAAGGACCAACCGAGACCAAGTATGGCGGAGAAAAACACACCGCTCACGCTGGTCGCGGCCCACAGCCACAACAGCAGGAAAATGATCTCGCCCGCATAGATGTTGCCGTAAAGCCGCAGCGAATGCGACAGCGGCTTGGATACGTACTCGACCAGGTTAAACAGGAAGTTGAACGGCCACAGGAGCGGATGCTTACCGAAAGGCGCGCAGAACAGCTCGTGAATCCAGCCGCCCAGGCCCTTGACCGCGATGGCAAAATAAATCGACAGCAGCAGAACCGACAACGACAAGGCGAACGTAGTGTTGACATCGGCAGTCGAAACGATTCTGAATTCATCCTGTTGAAACACGTGCTTTATAATCCAGGCCATGATATCGACCGGAAGCAAGTCCATCGCGTTCATCAGCAACACCCACACGAACACGGTGAGCGCAGTCGGCGCAATAAAATCGCGCTTGCCGTGGAACATGCCCTTCACCTGGTCGTCGACGAAATCGAACAGGAGCTCGACGAAAGCCTGGCGCTTGCTCGGCACGCCCGCCGTCGCGCCGCGCACCACCCACCACAGCAAGGCCGTGGCAAAAATGCCGAGGATTGCGCCGGTCACCAGCGAATCGACATGCAGCGCCCAGAACGCATTGTCCCCAACCGACTGGACGTTGAAGGTCAGATGGTGCTGAATATAGCTTGTTGCGGAAAGTTCGTGCTCGGCAGCCATTGTGTTCGGTCTAGCCAGATTTATCCATGTTCAAGGGCGCGCTACGTCTCATCGCCCGCAAATAACGCCATACTGAAGATCAGAATCGATGCGACAAACGACCCTATCAGCGCGAGCACGACCGCTTCCTTATAGGTTGCCAGCACGAGCCAGAGCAGCGAAATTGCGAGGAAAAGCTTGGCCGCTTCAGCCCTGAGAGCGGCGAAGAGCACCTCCCCTGCGGATTTCCCTTTGCTTTCAGCGCTTTTGGCACCCAACAGCGCAAATACTAGCCCAGCGACAACAGCTATCACCCCTCCCAGGGCTGCAGAAAGCGCACCATGTACGCCCGCGATCCATGCGGCGATCGACGCGGCGATGATCGTGGCCAGTATTTGCAACCCTATCACCGGGCGGAATTTTCGCCACACTCGCCACAATCCCCACTGCAAAAACCGGGCGGATTATAGCGGTTTTAGCAAAGCACGGTCAATTCGCAATTGGCACAATTCAGCGCTTGCCGGCGATGCCTTGATCCACATCAACAAGAACGGTCGAGCTTAAGCGCTTTGGGCTCGACCCGCCCGAAAGAAATGGGAAATTTCTCGAACCGGAATGCTTCGTTTGCGCCTGCGGGCGTTGTTCGAACGGCCGCAGCGGCCAGACGCAGGGCTTCGTCGGCGCCGCGGATGACAAGGGTTGGGCGCAAGGCTCTAGCCGTGAACTTCAGCCCTTGAATTTGGACAGCAGATCGTCGAGATGTTCGTGGCCGGCGTAGCTGATCACCAGCTTGCCCGCCCCCTTTTTGCCGGGCTTGATTTCGACTTTTGTGCCGAATCTTTCCGATAGCTCTTCCTCGAAGCGCAGGATGTCGCGACTGGTCTTCGGCCCGACCCGCTTTTTCTGCCTCGGGTTGAGGAGATCCTGCACCAGCTTCTCGGTTTCGCGCACAGACAGTCCGCCCCCGGCCACCCGCTGTGCCAGATCCTCCTGCCGCCTCCCTTCCAAAGCGAGCAAGGCGCGCGCATGGCCCATTTCTATTTTGCCGTCGTAGAGCAGGGCCTGCACCGTTTGCGGCAGGTTCAGCAGGCGCAGCAGATTCGAGGTTGCGGCACGCGAGCGGCCTACGGCTTCGGCCGCCTCCTGATGGGTCATTTTGAATTCGTTGATCAGTCGTTGGATGCCGTTGGCCTCTTCCAGCGGATTCAGATTTTCGCGCTGAATATTCTCGATCAATGCCATCGCAAGCGCGGCTGAATCGGGCACTTCGCGGATGATCACCGGCACTTCGCGCAGGCCAGCGAGTTTCGCCGCGCGCCAGCGCCGCTCGCCGGCGATGATTTCATAGCGCCCCTTGGCCAGGGGGCGCGCCAGGACGGGCTGCATCAAGCCTTGTGTTTTAAGCGAGCGCGCCAGCTCTTCCAGCGATGCCTGGTCCATGCGCGTGCGCGGTTGATACTTGCCCGGCTGCAGGTCTTCGAGCTTGACCGTCTTGAGTGCATCGCCGCCCGCTTCCTCGTCTTTGGCCAGTAGCGCGTCCAGGCCGCGTCCCAATCCCTTCATTCTCGCCCGCCCACTTTAAGTATTCACAGTTTGTTCACGACGGTTCAAGCAATCGCGACAAGCGCGCGCGCAAGGTACTCGTCCACCAGCGCCACGTAGGCCTGCGAACCCTTGCACGCCTTATCCAGGCTCACCGCCGGCGCGCCGAAGCTCGGCGCCTCCGCGAGGCGCACATTGCGCGGAATAATGGTTGCGTACAGCTTGTCGCCAAAGTGCTGCTGCAGTTGCGCCGAGACCTGCTGCGCGAGCGAATTGCGCGGATCGTACATGGTGCGCAGCAAGCCCTCGATCTCGAGTCCCGGATTGAGATGCTTGCGCACCTTGCGTATGGTTTCCACCAGGTCGCTCAAGCCTTCCAGGGCGTAGTATTCGCATTGCATCGGGATCATGACCGCGTTGGCCGCGACCAGACCGTTGAGCGTGAGCAGGTTCAAAGCAGGCGGACAATCGAGGAGAATGAAATCGTATTCCGCCGCGATCGCGCCTAACGCAGATTTGAGGCGCGTTTCGCGGTTTTCCAGCTCCACCATCTCGATCTCGGCGCCGGCAAGCTCGCGATTGGCCGGCACCAGATCGTAGCCGCCGCTGTCGGATTTTTGCCGCACCGACTGCACCGTCGTCAAGCCCAGCAGCACCTGGTACACGGAACTTGCCAAACTGCGTTTGTCGATGCCGCTGCCCATGGTGGCATTGCCTTGCGGATCCAGATCGACCAAAAGCACGCGTTTGCCGGCGCCGGCAAGCCCGGCGGCAAGATTGACGCTGGTGGTGGTCTTACCCACCCCGCCCTTCTGGTTCGCGACGGCGAGTATGCGCGGCATCATCGGCATGCTTTCACAATGCACGCGCACGTTCGGATTTGGGCGTCAGTCAAGTCTGAGGACGACGCAAAGCGATGCGCGTAGCCGAGCAGCGCCTTGCGTTCGCATTGCATCACCCCGCTTTCTCCTTTTGGCCGATCAGCACCAGGTGACGCGCTCCCTCGAGGCCCGGGATCGCAAGCGGCAGCACTTGCCGCACTATACAGTCCGGCGGCAGCTTGTCGATTTCCTCATACGGATGCAACCCCTTCATCGCCGCGAACATCCCGCCCGGCGCGAGCAGATGCCGTGTGATGCGCACGAACTCGCCCATGTCCGAAAAGGCGCGCGAAATGATTACGTCAAACTTGTTTTGCGTCTGCCAGGACTCTACGCGTTCGCCGCAGACCGCGGCGTTTTTTATCTCCAGTTCGATTATCGCCTGGTTGAGAAACGCCACTTTTTTGTGATTGCTGTCGAGCAAAGTCACATGCAGCCCGGGGTCGGAGAGCGCGAGCGGAATGCCCGGCAGCCCGGCGCCGCTCCCCACGTCCAGCAGGCGCTGGGCATGCAGGTGCGGCGCCACCGCGAGACTGTCGAGCAGGTGATGGCTTACCATTTTCGCCGGCTCGCGTATCGCCGTGAGGTTGTATGCGCGGTTCCATTTTTCGATCAGCGCGATATAGTCGAGCAGGC
>Ga0307375_10003579_pt1 | contig 15209 bp, 3 predicted proteins | sample TR1MG_FD_202531 | JGI IMG/M metagenome (GOLD analysis project Ga0307375, IMG submission 202531) | Soil microbial communities from Risofladan, Vaasa, Finland - TR-1 | ecosystem: Environmental > Terrestrial > Soil > Coastal area > Acid sulfate soil | place: Finland: Risofladan, Vaasa | collected...
TTTACTTTCTTTAATTATGGGTGGTGGCGGTGGAGGATATGCGGGTGTAGCAGGAGGAGCAGGAGTGCCAGGAGTAATAATTATTACTTATGGATAATAAAAGATTTTTTCATTTTTTAGATAGGAGTTTATTATGCCATTTTTTTTACCAGCAATAGGAGCTTTAGTAGGCGGTGTTACTAACGCTATATCTGGCGCACAGAATGCTGACCAATATAATCAGAACATAGATATAGCGCAGAATACGTTGAAGTCCGATATGATTGGTGATAAAGGACTTAATGATTTGCTATTGGCTAACAATAGATTTTACACTGGCCAACTTAGCAATATCATGAATAGCACAGCTATTAGTTCTAAGGGCGTACTTAACTCTGGTGTTGTAGGAGGAGCAGTCGCTGGTGGTATGGTTGGTAAAGAAGGTGAAGCTGATCTTCAGATTAGAGAGAATGCTAATAAACAGAATATGTCTTTAACTGACAGGATAGCTCAACTACAGACTATGAGAAAATCTGATTCAGTGCTTAGTGATTTCTTTACTGGAGCAGTAGGCGGTTTAACTGCAGGTTTAGCTGCCAATAAAGATATTGCAGCTACTGATGCTATAACGGCTAATCCTACCTCTATTAATACAACCAATCCTACAGCTAAGATAGCCGGTGCATTTACACCACCATCTATAAGCGGTTTATCAAATCCTTATAGTAGTATAACATCAAATACATCTTTCAAGAATCCACTTTATAATTATGCTTTGAATCCAGATACGAGCGGCTTAGGAGTAGTAAATAATCCATCCTATGCACCTTTTAATTATCGCTAATAGTGAGATAGACAAATGGCTTTTGTACCACAACAAGATGAACAGATTCCACAAGCGTTGCAGCAGCTTACTAGCTTCTTGCAGAAAGATACAGCAGATCAGTTAGCTCAGAATCAAAGCGACCAAGTTAATAAAAGTATTGCCGACGCTTCACAGAGATTTAAATCTTTAGGCCCTGATGCTACTGAGGCTGATGCTAGAGGAGTATTCTTTGATGCTCTCAGCACTGCAGCTCAGAACAAAGTGGGACCTCAAGTTGCTCCATTATTACAGAACTTATATAATGAAGCTGATAGATATATACAAGTACAGAAGACTCAGAACCAAGATAATGCTTACATAGCCAATACAGCTAATTTATATGGTATCCCTTCAACTATGGCTGCTGGCATGGGAGCACAAGGTTTAAGCAACTTTGTAACTCAAGGACAGAATGAAGCCAGACAGCAGAAGATAACCAATCCAGATGGTAGTACGAGTTTACAATCTACACTAACAAAGTATGATACAAAGACTGGATCATTCGGATATCAACCTGTTGGTGATCCGATAGTGGTAGATAAGACTACATATGCAACGGGAGCAGCTCAAAAGCTAGCAGAACATGAAGCTACCAGACAATATGATATTGCCCATCCCTTACATGATACTGGAAATACTACTATAATGACTAGCGGCAATGGTTATATGGGAACGATAGGCGATGGTAAAGGCGGGACTGTACAAGTTCCATTGCAAGGAATTAAGGGTAAACCAGGATATTGGTATTTTGCCAATGGACAAATGAATCAATATGATCCATTAGCACAAGGATCTCCTTCAAAGTATGTTGACCCTACGGTGGAAGCCGGTAGGCAACAGAGATTGGCTGGAACTTCAGTGGCTGATCAATTTAAGAACTCACAAGCAGCGGGTAAGGGATTAATAAACTTACTTGTCGGCAATCACGTCTTACCGAGAGGAGAATTTTTCAATTCTAATGGTCAACAATTACCTGGTGCTACGGCAGCGCTTGATAGTAGAATAGCTAGCAAAAGTGTATGGCCAGCTATCAAGGGTATAAAAGACCCAAATACAAAAGAAGCTCTTCTTAATGCTTACGGTCAATATCAAGTTAGCAAAAATCCTCAAGAATATACTAATGCATATAATAGAGTTAAAGCAGCCTTCGATACTGGTAATAGCGAGAAATGGGCTATCCAACAGATGGTTGCGGGTTTTAAGGGAGCTACTACTCCAGATGAAGCGCATAAGATGACTTGGGAGGATTATGACCAATTAAACGAAGGCTATAAAGCTAACATAGCTCAGAAGCTTAATCTGAAAAAGTAATATACAGATATATATATTAACTAAAGAAAGATAACGATGCCTGATAATGCAGTTCCTACAAGGACACCAAATGTTACACCCCCTACTCCAGATGCTCCAGGAGATATAACAGCTTCTACTGATGATATGTTGGCGAGTTTCTATGCCGATAACACTGACTTAAAGCCATTAACTACTCCCGCTCAAGCTGCAACTCCATCTAATCCGAATACAGATTGGGATTTTATTAAGTCTAATCTGACTGCTCAAAATGTGGATAACCATGTCGTACAACAACCCCAACAGTTATGGCCTACAAATCAGATAGGGCCAGCTGGTACATCTACAAAGAATTTCTTTTTTAATACCTTGGATGCTGGAGGAAATGCAACCATACCTACAAGAGTAATGGCTCCCGTTGTAACTACTGCACCAAGAATTAATACTCCTTTTACACAATTTAAAGCTAAATATAATCTTCCAGCTACTTTTGGGCCATCTGATCTTCCTAATTTTTATAATAAAGCACGAACAGCAGATGATACTGCTCAATTACAAGACTATAAAAAAGTAACAGATTATTTAACTAACTCCTATGGACAAGAACCTACTTATAAGGCTATGGGCATTCCTCAGACTTCTACAAAAACACCTAGCCCAAGTCTTCCTGTCCTACAATCAACGGCTGCTGGAGTAAGCAATCTACAGCAAACTTTATTTGGTAGTGCCCCACAAGAGTTTCAACAAGGATGGGACCAATTATGGAATGCTGAGAAGCAACCTGGCGCTACTATGAAAGACAGATTCTATAACCAAATGGATATATTGTCTGCTGTTACTAAGATAGGCTTAGCTTCTATCCCAGCATTAGCTGCAGCTCAAGGAGCTGCTGGTATTGTTACCCCTATACTTGAAAAGATAGCAACAGATGTGGGCGGTCCTGAAAGTAAGTTTATAGGTACGGCCATAGCTCAACTTGGTACAATGGCTCCATTTGGGACAGCAGCCTTAATAGGACTTGCTACTTCTAAGGGAGCTGGTATGTTAGCTCAGAAGATAGTAGATGGAACATCTTTAAGTGATAGCGAAAAGAAATCTTGGGTTGATGCCGCTACTAATTTAGGATTTATATTAGGCGGTAGTGCGGAGGGTATAAGGGCTGGAACAAGTGAAGCTATAAGTGGCATCAAGGATGCATTTAACCGAGTGACTGATAAATGGGCTGATGTAGATCCTTTATTTGCTAACGCTAAATTCTCAGCCGCTTCTGGTATGTCGCCCGTTGACTGGAATGAAAGAGTGATGCCCGATGCATTAACTCCAAGGGAGCAAAAGATTTGGGATGCATACGCCAATCAGAATGGTAGATCTCCTGAAGAAAAAGATCTTATTAACAAGATGGTATCTAAGTTTGCGCCAACTGCTGCAGAATACTTTAACCAGAATGAAGAACCTGGGAAACCAATTGATCCTATATTTGATGAAAAAGCCAAAACTAATGTTAAAGAAAACCTTGGAAATGCTATAAATAGTACCTTTGAAGATATGCAGAAAGAATCTAACCCTAATATCTTAGATGCTCTATATGCTCTTGGTACAAAAAATATTAAGAACTATAACGATGCTATAGAAGGTACTGGAGTTGGTAAAATTGCTCCCGATCCTTCCGTACCATTTAACGTAGTCCACGGAGTTACAACTCAGTTATATAATGGAGTTATCGGTGCTTCTGCAGACTTAAAGGCTGCTATTGCTCCAGAATTAGATAGTGTAGATTTTAAAGGTAATAATCAAGTCCAATCATTTAAAAGAGACTTAGTCGTATTTGCCGCTACTGATCCCGGTCCAGACGCATGGAGTATGCTTAAAGCAAAGTATGGTCCATTACAAGACGCTGGTGTAGATGTAGAAGGCAGTATAAAACAAGCTCAAGCAACCATTGCTGACCCTAAATTTACTGACACTCGTAATAAAGTTAGACCTATTATTGAGCAAGCTGGACAACAGTTTGCCGAGCAAGCAGCATTAAGCCAGATTCATGATACGTCTTCTGGCATAGTTAATGATGCACCTCTTAGTACACCAATAGATCCGACTAAGTATGAACCAAATGACTTTGTCGATATAGAGAAGAATAAAGCTGAAGGTATAGCTAATGAACTAGGATATCGATATGAGGGAGCACAGAAGTTCCCTGGTCAAAAAGCTCTTCATATGTTCACTCATCCAGAGACTGGTGGTACGTTATCTTTCCATCCAGAAGACCTTACTAAAGAAGCAGTTCAAAAGAAGATGGAAGATAGTGCTGCTAAATTTAAAGCAGCTGAAGAAACTAAATTTGAACCTAATGCTGGGAACGTAGAACCAATCTCGATAGGGTCGACTATAAAACTTCCTTCAGGAGAAGAAGGCAACGTTACAGGTATCAAAGAAGAGGATAGTGGGATAACTAAGAAAGAATTAGCTGGTGATAAACTTGTTGATGTTAAAACTAAAGATGGTATTTCGACTCAATATAAATTAAGTGAGTTGCAAGATATTCAACCTAAATTAGGACCTAGTAGCTCAGAACCTCCGGTTCCGACACCTCCACGTGGCACTACGTTGCCAGTTAGTCTTAACGCAGTTCTACAACCAAATATTAAATATGGAGATCAGTTAGCAGACTTTAAAGGTACTACGGCTGGAGAGTTATTTGACTATCTTAAGGAAAAAGGATTAACTTTACCGAGCTTTGCGAGGTTAAGTAATAAGATGGTTCCGTTGGTTAGAGACGTCCCTTTAAAGATACAAAATATTCAGGTAAATAACAAGTCAAAAAAAGGTTCCTATACTCTTAGTGAAGTAACTGGCCCTAAGGGAGAGATAACAGTCAATCCTAATACAATTACAACTGATCCTAATGCTATATATAGGACTATCATTCACGAGAGTAGTCATGCTATGACTCTTGGTTTTATGCGTAATGGTACGGATAGAGCTAATGAATTTAGGGCTAAGATGGCTGCTTTAGCTAGAGATGTCAAGTTATCTCTTATTAAACCTAAAGATAAAGCTGGCATGAGATTTGATTCTTCAAAAGCTCCTATTGGTTTTAAAGATCAAATGATGGCTAAAAATCCTCAGCTAAAACAAGAACTATATGGTAAATCTCCAGCTGAAATAGCAGCTATGAAATTACCTGTAGGTGCATTAGATTATTATCTTAATGATCCTGAAGAGTTTGTGTCCGGTGTAATGGCTGGTGATGAAGATCTATTAAAAGCTATGAATTATAGTCCTTTCCGTCAAGGTCTTTCTCGTCCTGGACCTAATTACTTTAAGAAGTTTATTAATGATTTAAAGGAATTTATTGGAGCTAATCTAGATGAAAAGGGTTCTATATTAGATGAATTTGGCGCTTTAATGGATGAATATTATCAAGATATAGTTAATTACCATGAAGAGAATACACTCCCATCCACACAACAGCTTAGCGCTACTCGTATGCAATCATATGCCCATCTTGTAGATGATTACTATGATGATGAACAAGAGAAACTTGCAGATGAACTAGACTATGATCAGCAAGATGATGCTCCTGAAAGTGAAGCTACAGTTGATATAAAGACTACGCAAGGATTTGTTAACTTCATTGCTGATTTAAAAGGTATTGATAATGTTACTTATTTTAAGTCATTACAAGACACTACTCCATTAGGTTTGTTAAGGGAACTAAACGATTTAGATCAGACTCATGACAATATAGTCGATAAATATATTACCAAACTTTATAAAGAACAGTATACACAAAGATTCAATAGGTCTACAGCAGAAGACAAGGTTGCCAGGAACCTTGAGAATTACCAAGATTTTAAACAAAGTTTGATCGTTAGGAAGTTATGCAGAGCTCAAGAGACATCTCCACAACTTTACTATAATTATTCTTTGACTAAGTTTCCTAGTGGAGCTACCCAACATGCAATGGTCCAATTGCCTGACCATTTTAAGACGGCTAAAGGCACACAAGGTAATACATATGCTGAGAGTATAACATTACAAAAGTTTATTTCTCCATTAGAGAAGTTGCTTAAACTTGATCCTGGAACTATTAAAATGGGGTATATTAACGCCTTTGAAGTGGTTTCACGACCAGACATTAACTCTGCTAAAACCATCCCAATAGCCTCTAGGAGCCTCGACAGGCTCTCAAAAGAGGATATGGGTACATCTGACAAGGCTTTTCCAGAAGGTCTGTCTGAGTTGCTCTCTGATGAAATGTACAAACGTACAGATCCTATTAACGATAGAAGATTCGTATTCTTAGGTGGTTTCGCAGATAAGAATACATTGCCTATATTAACAGTAGATGCTAATCATTTCCCTGCTTTCGAAAAAGCCGTAAAGCAATATGGAGATGTCTTTAATAATATATTAAAGCAACAACCTAACTATCAACCATCTACAAATCCAGCACGTGCTTTAGTTGAGAATATGAGTTTAATACTTGAAGAGATGTGGTGGAATACAAATTATGCTGAAGATTTAGCTCAAGGCAAAAGTATTGCGGCTACTATGGATACTAACAAGATGCAGAAACGTCGTGTTAAGTGGATTCATCCGCATACAGTCGTTCAAGAAGATCCTGAGTTTGTTAAGCAATTTGTAGATGCTCATCCTCATCAGATAGGTATTACATATGATCCTTCGACTCAAAAAGTAATGGAGCGAATGGCTATTGTTAGGACAGACGCTCTTGATAATTTAGGACAAAAAGTTAATCGTCCCATAGAAGTTAATGGTAAGCAATCTAATGTAGATGCCCTACTACATAACTATTTTGGGACCGAGATACCAGATGGAGCTACATTCTATTTGATAGGGCAACATGATGCAATTTATCATCATGTATATGGCACTTTAAAAGATGGAACAATAAAGAATGTTTATTCTTCTCAGTATGGACAACCTCCTATGTTTATTAAACATGCGGAGCATGGAGTTACTGCTGAAGATCCGATAGGCCAATGGTTAATTAAGAACAATTTAGCTAAACTATCTTTTACCACAGCAGTCAAAATAGGTGAAAGTTCCTTTGGAGCTTATAATCTTGATGAGATTGCTAATGGGCAAGCTTTACAAGATAAAAGAACTGTTAATCTTCCTCTTAGCGACTTCCATAGGATTAAAGAAGAACAGAATCTCGATAGCAGGGGTAGTCGTCCTCGTCAAGCAATTAATGGTAGTGGAGTCACTCCTGAGAGTCCTATATTCCAGAGTGCTGACAAAGGAAATACTTTGGGACCTGTCCTTAGCAGATTAATGGATGCTGTATTAGCAAATCTTGATGATAAGTTTAAAGATATAGATGATACCAGCAGTTTAAAATCTCTGAGAGATATAGTCACTAATCCCATTTCTCCCAAACAAGTTGCTTTGTCTAACATATTGAAGGATGTATTCACAAAAAATACAGATGCTGAAATCCTTAAGAATCAACCTAATATATTACAACTTCCTATGGTTGCAGAGCATATAAATAGAAAAGCTAAGAATCATTTAGACGAAGCTTTGCAGATGATTATGCCGGGTTGGAGGGGTGCGTTAGGACCTGCAGATGGGGATTTACAATTTCATTCTCAGGTAGAACCTATTATACATCATCAGAATATGAGATACCATATCACTGCATTACCTCAGAATGATGAAGTATTTAAAGCTGCTATACCTGAAGATGATATTAGGGCCCTTGTAGTTAAGAAACGAGCGTTGCAACGTAATATTAGTATTTACAATTGGCAGCATCAGAAAGCTTTACAAGAAGAAGCTAAAACTCAGTTAGCGGATGTCAATACTAAATTAACAGAAACAGCTGAGGCATATGTTGCTAAAGAAAAAGATAAGGGAGATGAACGTGATCAAGACCTTATGGATAGAATGTCAGCCGGTGTACAGCAGACTCATAACTTCATAAAATATGATGACACTAAAGTACGTAATTATATTGAAGACCTTACTAAGAAAATGATAGATCCTGATACTGGTAGGCTTAATGATAAATATATTTTAGTTACACAAGATGATGCATCTAAACAAGGCATTAAGCCCGGTGATAGAGTTATTGCTACAGTTACTCCATCGAGTTCTGAGAAAGGTATAGGAGTCGCTACAGTAGCTGCTGTATTAAAGACTACAGGCGATAATAAGGTATCTGATAATAATAAGATTGTCTTAAATTCTGAATGGAACCAGTCTAAGAATGGCAAGGACTTTGATATAGATACAGTCGCAACAACTCCATATAATCCTTCTTATTTCTCATATGAAGATTGGAATAAGTATCTTGATATCTTAGACAAAGCTGGAGATGCTTATGATGCTAAATTACTGTCTACCATCAAAAATGTTTTCGCTAGGCATAATATATTACCAAGAGATAAAGCAGGCAATATTGTCCCTCTTAATGAGAAGACTATTTATTCCGATGCAGTTAAGGTACCTTATGCCCAATTACTACAAGGCGAAAATCATGTTACTTCTAAAGAGACATTCAGTCCTATAGGGCCAGATTTTCACGCTATTAATAATGCTTATCGTATGGATAGGTCAGCTCCTATAAGAGAGCGCTTATTTCATACAGCAATGAGTGCATTGGATGTCAGAGCTACTGGAGTTGAATATCCTGTATTTGATAGTAAAGGTGGAATACTTCAGCACAAGACTATGAATTTTGCCGTTAACAATCCTCGATGGTTAGAAACTCACTTTCTGCATACATTCTGGACTGACCACGTGATGGATTTACCTAATAATACATCACTACTTAAGTATAATGGCGATCCTCAATCTCCCGATACTATGACGCCTATGTTTGGCCATATGTGGGGTTTATCGACGGCAGAAGCTAGGTCGCTTCCTCCGCATTATAGAGATGCACTTACTGAGTTTTCCAAGATGCTTTTCAATGATGCTTTTACTTTAGCTAAGATTCAAGATGTCCAGACTAATAAATCGCCAGAACTCTTTGATGAGTTATTCGGGATAAACAGACAACAGAGGATGCTGAATGCTCTTGATAATAAAGATATGGCATTGTTAGCTAAGACTTATGAGGATTTAGTGGATAGTCAGATTGATCCCAATAAGACAAAGCCTTTTATACAACAATTAGCTTATCAGAAGAAAGTATTTATCAGAGCTTTCATTGACAAATTAGAGACTAAACCATCTGATAACTATCCTTTATTTAAACTAATCAAGAGTCTGGATATTACCAAGACTCCTTTATATGGGCTAAGCCAACGAGAGTCGTTATTTGCAGAAGCAGCTACAGCTAAAGACATGATCACGGCTGATCCATATCTTGATGAAATGTCTCGTAAGTTTATCCAAGCGGAAGCTGGGACTACTAAACTATCTTACTTCACTAGGAAGAAGACTGAGAATGGAAAACTTGTAGCCTATAAACCATATCGCATAGATATAAAAGGTGTTGGTGATGTAAATATGTACCCTGATAACGTAGCTATTAACGCTTCTTTATTGGCTAAGGAATATGATTTCTGGACTCATAATAAAGAGCGAACATTATTAGGAACAAGTGGTGGTGTTGAAACTCGGGGTGGTGGTCCAACAGAAATGGCTCAGAAAATAGCTGTGGCTGTTATACATGGTTTGGATGAAGTAGCTCATGCTAAAGAAGGAGTATCGGGTGATAATTTACTAAATGAGATGGCTCGTAAAAGATCTTTTCCTATATTATTTAAAGAGATCTTAGCTCAGTCTCAATTGAAAGCTGCAGGCGTAGTCAATCATATAACAATACCATACAAGAAAGGTAGTGTTACTTTAGCTCTCGATGCAGCTGGAAGATTAGTAATTAAGAGTGGCGACCAAGCATACTATGGATCTGAAGTATTGGCAGGAGTTGGAAAGTTACAAGCAGCCTTAAATGTAGCTCTTACGAATAGAGGAGAGATATGGGATTCACATGAGAATAGACTTGCTCTTAATACATTGATCAGATTCCCCGAGAATTTAACTATTGACCAACGTAAAATTGCATTACAGACTTGGATTAAAGATACTCTATATGGCGGGAAGGCTCCATTAAGCAGACGAGCTCAGCAAGTCTTCTGGACATCGTTTATGGGGCAGCTTACCAATATGGGCCTTGAAGATGAAAAGGCTTATGGTTTACAGATTAATAGAGCTTTATTAGCTCCTAATAGACCTTATCATTATGGTTATAATAACACCTTATTGGAAATGATGGGTCACTTTGAAAAGGGTATGAAAGATCAGTTCTTAGATTTTTATGATAAGAATGTCAATAAAATACAAAAGTCTGATGCTAAAACTTTGTCTAATAATATATTAAATGGGAATGTTAAAGATAAGACTGTACTTTATGAACCTGATTTTGAAGAGAGAGATCCTGCAACTGCTATAACAGAATTCTTATATGATAATATGAGTCAGTTCCATAAGGAAAAAGATATCTTCAAGAAATTAGCCGCAACTTATGAAGACTTACGGAAACAGGCTAATCATATTTCAACATTGCAGGCTATTAGGGAATCAAGAGAAGACCTAAAACAAATCATTATAGATGTATCGCAACTCACTAAAGCTCAATTTATGAAGAAATATCAGACTAAAGGTGCAACATTTTCACAAGCTTTCTCTAATTACTCTAGAGGTAATGCTGATTATATAGCCATAGAATACGATCTTAATCCTTCTGTCCGAACGATTAAGGAAATTTCTTATGTAATGGCTAAGATGGTAAAACCATATGCCAGGGAAGATAGACAGCCCAATCTATTAAATAGGTTCGTGAGTTATCATAATTTAGCGCAATTTAGAGGTAGTAGAGTTGAAAGTACACGCTTACATGCCGATGATACGATTGTAGGCACTGCAATGAGCATAATGGGGACAATACCTGAAGTGGTGACTGAGGGATTGGTAAAGGCATCTTTGAACAGACTCCCTACTAATGTTACAAGAGCGTTTGGTGATTACTCTATCCATCAGTATCAAATCAATTCTATCTTAAGAGGGACTGAGGCTAGAGTTATTGATGGACTATCGCATATTGATACCAACGATTCTATCAATAAAGCATTGATGTCAAAAGATATGAAAGCTTTAAGGTCACTATCTAATATTAGAAAAGATGGCGAGCAGTTAAAACAGATTCTTACAGCATTCCATAAGAGTAAAGATTGGTCTTATGACTTAATGAGCAAAGTTAACCACAACACGGCCATATACAATAAGGCTGAGAATATGTGGGATAGAGATGGTATCGGAGTGATGAGATCTGCAAATGCTTTAGATGGGACCCCTACAGATAAGTATATATATGGTACTAAAGATGGAAAGAGATATGATGAAGCTAAAGGTCAGTCTATCTTTGATTTAATTAAGGACGTAATGCCTGACGCTAGTCCTTTAGAAAAGATTACCTTTATACAAGCAATAGAAGTTAGGAAGATGCTTGATATAAAAGGTAAAGAAATGTTACTCACAGCTATTAACTACTTGAATGCCCTAGAACAGGAATTAACTGAAAATAATAAGGTTCATGGTGAAGAAATAGAGTATATAAGTAGCCTTAAAGGTTTCTACCAAGATAGGTTAAAAGCAATTGCTACTCAACAAGGTAATTACGTACCAAGAGAATATCCTGCTGACCTAATTAAAGTTTATAATGATGATAGAGTTTATCGTGCAACTTTAGAGACTCTTAAAGAGGAAAGGGAAAAGAATCAGAAATTAGGTAGGAATGGAGACCCTCTGAAAGCTAATGCTACCGATCAAGAACTTAAACAAAAGGCTCTCCAAGTAGTAGAGCAAGCATGGTCTGAGATGGCAGGAGCTAGAAGTAACCGAACATTTGCTGCTCCATTAAAAGCTGGTAATATATATAGAAATCTTCCAGTTCCTTATAACACTCAACCATCAGTTTTTAGAAACTATATGAAGTCCCTTGGAAAAGCCCTTGGCAATGATATGGCGGTAGCCACATGGTATAACACTCTCAACAATATGAGAATTCATGGTGAACGCCCTGCAATAATTAGAGAAGCTAGACGATGGACAATGAATATGGCTTCTAATCCTATTCTCCAGTCTACTCCTATTGCTAAAGATAAGCTTAAGGTTGGTATGACTATCTCTGCTATAAAGAGAAGTCTAACAGGTGATGATATAAGCGATAATATATATAGCAGTGAAAGTCGTATATATGGAACTGTTTTGGATATTAATAGAAAAGACAATACAATTAAGTTAAGTATTCCAGTTTCAAAGGTATTGGCTAAGATCAAAGGAGATATGAAAAAGATATCCACTGAGCATGATAATATTGTATTATCAGGTGGTACAGATGCAAACCTGTCAGCAAGACAAAGTATTGTGCTAAATGAACTTATGAAAGAAGGATATACCGATATAATATCCAAGGCAGATCAAGCCAATCTTAGCAGAGGAGATGCTAATGACCTTATTTATAAGGCTCTTGCTAAGGCCTATAAGGACCCTAGTAAGTTAGGTATCCATAATTTAGATGATTTGTATTCCAAAGAATATGATGGGACTATCAATAAACAAAATATTGATCGCCATTCCAATCCAGGTGTTATTGAATATATGCAAGATAGAGCTACAGAAGCTCATGATGCTATTCAAATAGCTGGAGCTAATGCCACGACTATGCAAGAAATAGATTATTGGAAATGGAAAATATTAGGTAATGTTGGCCATGGTATACTTACCGGATATACACGTGGACTAAGTGATCTTGTCTTAGGTTTCTTAAGTAGTTATAAAGCTAAGTTTAAAAATACATTTGGTTTCGCAATATCTAACTTTGCGATGCAGCCTCTTAAGACATTATCTGATCTTAGGAGAGCTAATGCGACACTGGGTGCTGTAATGCATACATCTGATTTCTCTAGTTTAGACAAAGAAGAAAAGATATTAAATAAAGTTATCACTGCCATGGGGATGAAGCGTAGTAGTGAATACATCGAAACTATAGCGTTAGGAATGGCTAACTCAATGATTGAAGGGACTAAAGGAGAAGGAACTCCTCTGGATAAACTTAGATATATACGAGAGATCTTTAAGAGCGATCCAGATTTTGGAAAGTTTACGAAGAGACTTGATGACTTGGTCAAACAACAGAAAGAAAGTGAACCTGGAGATGAGATCGAGATAAGGAAAAAAATAGCACAACTTATTTTGGAACGTAGGTCTATAATACAAGGTATAATTGATGAAGAACTTGGTAGACCTATGACTAAAGAAGAATTCGATGCTTTAGGTAAGAAATATCAAGCGTCTATTGATAAAGATGGAAAGAAATCTACATTAGCTGAACAAGAAGGGTTAACTAGACGTCAAGCTATCTGGGAAGCTGCTAGAGTGATGGGCGATTGGCTATACCAAGGTGGTACATTTGGGTTCCAAGGTTTAGGCAAAATAGTAAACAATCCATTTGGCATAAGGATGCAAGCATGGGTTGAGCAGTTCAGAGCTCAGATATTCCTTATAGGCTTTAATAAAGCAAGAGATCTTGGATATTCTGTTGAAAAATCTGTGTTATTTGGATTGAATTATGTTGAGAACTGGAATGGAAACTATACGGCAGGTGCTAAGCAGATTGGTGCATCTACAACCATAGGAAGAAGTCTCTTACAGTTTGCTCAGTATTCTTTAAACGGTGTAAAGACAATGCTTGAACTTATGCGGGAAATGATGCCACAACAAATAGGGAAAGATATCCCTGAAGATGAAAATCGTTTTGTCACAGCCTTCAATAGAATATTCGATGAATCTTATGAATCAGCCAAAGAGCAAGAGAAAGCTAGACGTAATCCTAATTATCATCCTCAAGATGAGATTAATATAAGTCGTATATGGATGATGCGTATGCTACAACTTGCAGGTATCCAGATGGCTTATATGTTAGTATGGAAGGGTTTACAATATCCTATGGATCAAATGGCTCAGTTCGTATGGGGCTGGATGGATACGTTGTTAGCGCTTGGGACTAATACTCAGCCTGCAGATAAGACCGAGGAATTTCAATGGTTGATGGATGAAATTAATAACGCTACTTACAATATAGGGAGTGGGTATAGGCTTCTTTTAAATCAATTAGTTAACTTGCTTGAGGGTATGCCACAAGGCCCTGTAGATGTCATGAATACTGGTCGTATTGCCCAGACATTTGATATAATAGATCGCTTTAATACTGATTGGATGATAATGACTGGCCATGGGGATGAATTGAGTAGGCAAGAACAGAAACATAGAATGTTAAATGCAACGTATTTAATAGATTCGTATCTAACTGGTACTCAATTTATAGGAACTAGCGTTAGGAATCCAGAAGGTGGTGATCTGATGTATCCAAATGCTCTATTCGATATGGACAAAGAGAAAGCCTTTGGCGGGTATGATAGACCATGGGAAGGTGGCGCTAAGTTTATGGACTTAGGAGGCAGGATACAAGATTTGATTGACCATCCTTTCCAAGATATGTTCCCAGGGGGAGATAGAATAGCTCATTGGGCTTATGACCATGGTTACACAAAGAGTGACCCTGAAAATTAATAAACTAACGGAAAGATAAAATGAGAAAAATACTAATAATTATGATAGCGCTCTTGGGATTGGGCATAGCTAAAGCTCAAGTGCCGTTCAACTATAAGCTTACTTTGCAGGACTCTACCTCTTATACGGATTCTGTAAGAATAGGCGGCCAGCAGGTCCCTATGGGCCTCTACAGCGATTCTAGCTTCGTAGATGGTAACAATGCGGCAGTAGCTTTGACTCTGTATGTAGGATTTGCAGCTAATAACACTACGCCTAGTAAATGGTATGTAGTTAATAACGTAACTGATACTGTAGCTTATACAGTTAAAGTTAAAGCTGGTACATTTGTACCGTTAAACGTTAGCTCTATGTATCCTTTAATAGGCACATTCACCAGTGATTCTCCAGCTATGTGGCTGAAGATTAAAACAGCAACTACGCAATCTACGACTAAAACTATTTATGTAAGGACAAGATTGGTACA
>Ga0307375_10003582_pt1 | contig 15206 bp, 31 predicted proteins | sample TR1MG_FD_202531 | JGI IMG/M metagenome (GOLD analysis project Ga0307375, IMG submission 202531) | Soil microbial communities from Risofladan, Vaasa, Finland - TR-1 | ecosystem: Environmental > Terrestrial > Soil > Coastal area > Acid sulfate soil | place: Finland: Risofladan, Vaasa | collected...
ATATTTCTCAGACTCCGTCAAAAAATCCGAAACTTTTTCAGGTCATACCCACTATATCTTGTGATGTGTCAAATATCCTTACCAAGATATTGTAAAATGAGGGAATTTTGACACACACTCGCAGAATTATGTAAACTTCAAACTTATAAATAGTTAATGGGTTACTTTAACTTATTTGTTTATGTTACTGATAATGCTTGCTTATTAAATTAGTCAATAACTTTGGCATAAGACTTGCTTATAGTATCAAATAGAAAATAAGACTTGACAAAAAATAAGACTTGACATTTACAAAGTAAAGTATTAATGTATAAGTACAGGGGAATGGAAGAGGGAAGGATATATTTTCACCATAAACTAAATACTATGGGTGTTTTCTTTTCTAAGGGAGGGGATATGGACATAAACTTTGTTAATACTGGAGAAGGCTCATTAGTTTACTGGTCTGGCTTACAAAATACGGGAAGTCATACAGGCAGTCATATTGTCGAAGGCATAGAGATTGACCGGAAATCCCGTTATTGGAAAATGGTATTTTGCCATGAAATAGCGCATGTATTAATAGGTTATCCCGAAGAGTATCGCTCAGATATAGCCGTAAGATTTGAAAATGAGCTTTTAGCCTGGAGATTGGCAAAGTCCTTTTGCAAGCCTGAATTGTGGAATGAAGATTTTGCCTTAAAATGCCTTGAGACATACCGATATGGCAATAAACACCGTATTAAAGAAATAACTGAAATAATTGAAACAAATAAAATAATTGAAACAAATAAAATAAACTAAATACTAAAAAATAACTTGCACTATTATTAATTGGATGTTATAATCCAATTTACAAAAACAAATTTACAAAAACAAATTTACAAATTCTTATCAAAAAACAAAAAGGGGGCTTAAACAATGTTAGAATTCAATCTTTACATCGGTACAGGCAAGTATGATAAAACAGAAACAAAAACCCTTATCAAGTCCTTAGCTGATTCAGTTTTAACCGGCTATACCCTGATTGAAACTACAGGAATATGGAAAGGTAAAAGGGAAGATAGTTTTATTATTAATATTGTTGAGCAAGATAATATTCAGGCAGAAATCAAAGCTCTGGCTACTGTTTTACGGGAGCAATTAAACCAAAAGTGTGTTTTGCTTACCACTAAAAAAATTAAGGTGGAATTTATATGAATAATGTAATAGGTTATCACTATTCCAACAAACCAAACCTTAATTGTCTTTCTTTGGACTATTCAGGGCAAGGCATTAAAGGGGAAGAGGAAAAGAGACGTAAATCTTGGCCTCAATTTTTTATCCCGCGCATTTACTTATATGATAGCCAGAATAGAAAAGAGCCCGGGCTTGGTAATTACTGTTATCAAGTGGAATTAACTAATTTATACCAATTGCCCATTAAATCGGGCTGTAAGATTTCTCGGAGTATTCATGAATTAGCACAAGAACTATATCCAGGTGATACAGACTTATTTTTTACGCTGTTTGAAAATGTTATAACTTATGGCTACAACGGGGTTTATAACCCACAAACCGGGGTTATTTCTTATTTCAGAAATATAGTTTTATGCGGAGGTTAAATCATGTTTGTTTGTGGTATCTGTAAAAACAGCAACTACGAAAAAGAACTATACCAGGCTACATTTACATTGGTTTGTGGTCTGGATAAGCCAATACAAACCAAAAAGAAAAAGGATAAGCATTTTTCTTGTGGTAGTTTTGGATTGGTGGAAGAGTATTTTTATTGTGACACACACAGTGAACGGGTACATATCTTGCTTTGTGTTCATAGAAATGAAACAGGATATGATAAATGCAAGAAATGTATAGCCGGAGTGAAAGCTAATAAGGAACTGGGAGGATAATAACTATGGATACTGTTGAAATGAAAAAATATGAGTTTACCGACGAAACAATTGCAATTAACAATGGCGTAGTATTGCGCCGTATTAAACGCATATCCGATGGTAGGTTGGGAGGTTGGATTGAAAAAGAAAGCAACCTCTCGCATTTTAATGGTGCTTGGGTCTATGGCTATGCAAAGGTCTATGGCAATGCAGAGGTCTGTGGCAATGCAGTGGTCTATGGCAATGCAAAGGTCTATGGCAATGCAAAGGTCTATAGCAATGCAAAGGTCTATGGCTATGCGGAGGTCTATGACGATGCAAAGGTCTGTGGCTATGCGGAGGTCTGTGGCTATGCGGAGGTCTATGGCAATGCAAAGGTCTATGACGATGCAGTGGTCTATGGCTATGCGGAGGTCTATGACGATGCAAAGGTCTGTGGCTATGCGGAGGTCTGTGGCAATGCAGTGGTCTATGGCAATGCAAAGGTCTATGGCAATGCAAAGGTCTGTGGCAATGCAGTGGTCTATGGCTATGCGGAGGTCTATGGCTATGCAAAGGTCTATGACGATGCAGTGGTCTATGGCTATGCGGAGGTCTGTGGCAATGCAAAGGTCTGTGACGATGCAAAGGTCTATGGCAATGCGGAGGTCTATGGCAAATGCAATTGATAGTGGCCTTGTCTGGAAACTACAGGGAACCTATGGTAGATGTGCAAAAAACTTAATTGACTCAGGTTTGTGCAAAAAAGGGGGGATAGGCCATGAAGACATTAGCAATTACTAAAATTTGTAATTGTGGGGAAAAGGAAAAGCTATTCTTTACTATGACTCAAAAACCAGACGGCAAAGGCGGGCACTATTATCAAAGTGAACCTATGAAAGAATTAAGTCCCATAGTTGAGGAGCAAGCTATTGTAGTTGATGCATGCCCTGTTTGTGTGGGGAATCGGGATTTATTCAGAGAACGGCTAGTAAAAGAAACGGCAGCCGAAGAGATAGAGGAATTTCTCGAAATAGGAGAAATGTATGAATGAGCCTGTATCGATTTTTTACAAGGTAAAAAAGGAAAAATCAAAATTAGTGCCAATAAAAGAAATTTTAAAGTTCCAAACGGAAAAGGATTTTTTCAGGAACAACTTGCAAAATAACTTAGAAAAATCTGATAATAAGAAATTAACCATTTTTCTTTCAAGTCTTTCCATGTCCGGGAATTTGCATGAAATTCAATCTTTCCTTGCTAAAAGGTATGGGTGCAATAAAGAAAAATTAAAAGAGGATTTTTTAAAAGCATTACAGGATTTACCTTTACATAAATGTCAAAATTTATGGAAGGCATATCATATTATAATAGGGGAATAAAATAATGGAAAGAGATTTTTCAAAACTTGATAAAAGGTTTACTTCTTATTTCAATAGTAAGGAAAGAGTGGAAGTTGTTTGGAAAAAAGGCTTTGGGGATTACTCAGGATATGGAACACGAACAGAAGGAAAAAAAGCTAGATTTTATGTAGGAAGGTCAACGGGGAATCAGCCCATATATTTAATGTTACTTAACCGAAATAGTATAGGCGGGGCCGGTATATTATCTAACGCCGTTGAAAGTATAAAAGGATTAAAAATATACGGGAGGTAAATAAACATGTATGAATGGAGTAATTCAAAAAAAGAATTGGTAAGAATAGTCTTAAACAGATTTTTTTGGCATAAATACCTAGCTAAAAAAACCCTTCGGGCGGTATTGGGAGTATTGGAGATAATTGAAAATGGAAAAGATAGCTCAAATAATGGACTGGACAGAAAAGAGGTATAGTTGTCTTGTAGTCCCCAATAAGTGGGATAAAGACTTCTCCGCTTGTGTTGGGTATGACAGCCCCTATGGTTTTTTATTTGTTGTAAACTATAGCAGTGATACTGCCTGCCTACACGAAATCGGCCATGTCATTGATTACTGTGAGTTAGGTTTTAACGCCATCATGAATAGGCCAGAAGTGATAAATGAGTTAGAGGCATGGAGAATAGCGGAAAATTTAGCCTACCTATTCAATATTGAATTAGATTATGACTACTGGGAGCTGGCTATTGCGTCCTATGTCATCAAAGGATTACAAACGGGTACATTAACAGAAGATAAAGCCAATGGGTTTTTTTGGTAAAATTAAATAGAGGTGGCAATAAAAATGATTAGCTAATGCAATATTTGAGAATTGGCCGGGCATAAAACCCGGCCTTCTAACTTTGTCAAATATCATATTGATAATCTTCCTCATAACCACAACGAGCGCATTTTATATGACCAAATTGTGATCTACCATCAAAAATTTGTGTCATGGTGTGAAATTTATGACCAAAAAGTTTACACAACAAAACTTGAATTTTATACATCATAGCTATTTCTCCTTTTTAATTAAATCTGTAAAATCCACGGTAAGCGGAATTCCTAAATCAATACCACATAAATCTAGTATTTTTGGATGCTCAAGTTTATCCTTGTATTGAATTAATTCCTCATATGGAACACCATAAACAGCTTCATCATGCCGGTATATAAGCGGCAACAAATCACAATCAAGCCACAAATCAACCACGCTACATAACGAAATATCACCCGAAGCAAGTCCTTGAATTTTAGCATTGGCAGCCTCTTTTATAATTTTCTTTCTTTTATAATCATCCATATTTAGTCCGTAAATATAATAATCAGCTTTTCTCCCAGTTAAAATATCAACATACCCCTTTTCTATTAATTCCATTTCTACTTTATTTCTATAATTATCTTGATTGGGGAAAATTCTATTCAGGGCATAAGTAAATTTATAGCAATCCTGAATTGGAATATAGATTCCTTCTTTCATTAGGGTATCATGTAAAGCTTTGCCACCACCACCATAAAAAGCACCAAAGTTTAATGTCTTTGCTACTCTTCGCTGATACTCAGGAGCAACATTGGCATTATCCAATTCTTTCTTTATTTTATTTAAAGTATAATCATGTATATCCTTTCCTTGTTTAAATAACCCTAGTAAATGATTCTCTCCGGATACGAAAGCACCTGCTTTTAATTCAATCTGAGAGTAATCAAATTTACTGTACCCATTTTGTAGCCACCTAAACAGCATATCAGGCGGCAACTGCTGTAAATTTTCGTTGTTTGTACTTGTGCATGAAGTCCTGCCAGTTTCAGCACCATAAGTTTTATAGATGGAATATATTTCTGATGAATATTTATTGTAAAATTTACTTAAATTTGATTGTGCTTTTCTATATTCAATAATTTTTGACAGTACTTTAGTTGGTTTTAAATAATTTATTTCTTGCAAAGATTTAGCATCAGTTGACTTTGCACCTGTTTTTGTATAATTAATGACTGGCAAATTGTATTGATTGAATAATACTTCTCCTAATTGTTTTGAACTATTTAAATTGTCAATCTTTATTTCTGATTTAATTTCCTTTTCAAGTTGATTAATTTTAATTTCTAATTCTATTTTTTCTGCTTGCATTAAATCTTTGTCAAATAATACTGGCTTGTTTCCAACTAACGTAAACATGCGGACGGCGTTCATATAATAATCAAATATAGTCCTTACTTTAGGATTACCAAGTATTACTTCCTTACCTAAAAATCTAGCAAGTTCAATTTCTTTCTGAACATCCTTAGCATTAAATTCTAATATTCTTTTTACATTCTCATTTGATAAATCTGATTTGTCTATAGTTTCTGTGTGATAATTTAGTCCTAGCAAATCAAAGCACAAATCTTCCATGTTGTAACTTCTTAGATTTGTCTTATAGAATTTACTTGCTACTAGGGTATCAAATACTTTTCTTGGAAGTTTACATCCCTCCTTCATTAGAAAAGACAAATCAAAATTAGCACTATGGGCCACAAAGCATGATGTTTGATGGCATATATCCTGCATCATATCTGCAACACGAGGTGACCAACTAAAACTTCTTACACCTTCTTTCGTTCCAATAGCAACTGATAGTATTTTATCCTTTGTGTGATCTAATCCTGTGGTTTCTATATCAACACATACAGGCTGATTGAATTTCATTTCTTTATAATCAGTAATTACCACCTCTCTCTTTGCCTTAAAAAAGTTTAAAAAATCATTTATATAAACCGGATTTTTATATAAGGCATCCGGGGATTGCAATCTATAAATAGGCGTATCAGACAAATTACCTATATGCTTGTTTAAGTTTTTCTTCTTTGTTTTATTCCATATACTACAATTAGCTATTTTACTTAGATAACCTATAATTTTATTATCCAAAATATAAATTTTAGTAATATTGTTTTTTAGTCTCAAAATACTTATATCTGCTTTAAACTTATCAACACTCATCTTATTTTTTAATTCAACATCACAACTGTATAAAATATAATCCAAACAAATTTTATCTAAGATAGATTTTAAATATGTTATCTTTTCTTTAATTACATCATCCACTAAAATTAGATTATTTTTCATCGTGCTTTAATTATACCCTTTATTATTGCATTTGTCAAGTTAATAATTAAAATAAAAAACTTGACTTAGTGTAAGTTATATTGTATAATAAACTTAAAGAAAGAATATATAATATATAAACTAAAAGAAAGAATTGCTTATTTATATAAAGAAAAGAAATAAACAAAGAAAAGAAAAACGCAATGCCCACCAATTGGGCATTTCCCAATGCGGGGAGGTGAAAAAGTAGTCAACTTATGGTCAACTTTTGGTAAACTTTTTGTAAACTTCCATGAAACAAATAGGAAACTAACTGTCAACAAATAAAATCTTAAATAACCCTTGACAAATGCCATTTACGCTGGTATAATTAAAATAAAGGAGATTATAAAATGAATGTGTACGAAGAAAGGCCGGAATTGAATAATGATGAGTTTGAAGAAATACTTAATGACCTTTATGGCAATGTTTCTGTTTGTGGTTGGGAATACCCATCTGGTCAAGTTTTGCGTGAAGTTGACCCCATAGCATTTGAATGCGATAAAAATGATTATGAAGATGGTCTTGATTCTTTTTGGGTTTGCGGCGAATGTGGTACTCAGCATAATTATGAAGATGAGGCAGAAGATTGTTGCGCGGAATCAGATGAGGACGAATAAACCTAGGTGTAGCTCAGTTAGGCAGAGTTCCCGGCTTGGAACCGGGGGGCCGTAGGTTCGAATCCTACCACCTAGACCAATTATCCCCATGGTCTAATCAGGCTAAGACATCAGCCCTTCAAGCTGAAAATACCAGTTCAAATCTGGTTGGGGATACCATTTTTAAGGAGGTTTACATGTACCACTGGACAGCTTACAGGGAAAGAGAATGTAATTATAATGATACATTAAGTTGTTTAATTGCCAGACGAACAGTTAGATTTTGGATATTGCGGACATTGAATATTTATTTAATGCGTGAAATAAAAGTCTATAGCTAGAATTGTGCTTTAAGGAGTAAATTTGGAACCTTTAAACATAAGAATTGATAGGCTTGTAAAAAAGAAGATTGCCTTTGTTGTCCTTTCTCCGTTCTCCAAAATTCCTCCAAAGGGGATTGAGTTTAATATTAACTCTTTCCCCTCAGTGGAGGAAATAGAGAATTATAGAACATTTCCAGATAACAGCAATATAGGAATTTTTTGTGGAGAAGTGAATGATTTTTGGGTATTGGATATTGACAGTGATGAGGGAATAGAAACCATAAAGAAAATGAATTTACCACCCACACTTACAATAAAGACACCAAAAAAAGTTGGTGGTTATCATCTTTATTTTAAATGGGATAATAGAATAGAAAGAAAAATAAAGTTATTGCCTGGAATAGATATAATAACAAATGGATACACGCTTGCCCCGGGTAGTCAAGTAAATAAAAAAGAATATGTCATAGTTAAGAATTTACCCAAAGCAGAATTCCCCGAACATGCTTTTCAAATGTTATTTACACAAGAAAGTGAGACAAAAAGTGGAGTAAAAAGCGAAGTTTCCCCCCACTGGTGGTTGGAGTTTTTGGGTGGAGTTCCAAATGGAAATAGAAATGATACAGCAACAAGATTGGCTGGATATTTGTTTGCTAAATCCATTCCAAAAGAAATGATTTTATCAATGTTGGGACAGTGGGACTTACAGAATAAGCCGCCATTAGGAGAAAAAGAATTACAAAATATAATAGAAAGTGTTTCCAGGTATCATAAAAATGCTGATTTAGTTTCTTTAGATAACGCAATAAAAGAACCAATTACTGAAATAGTTGAATATATGGAGCCAAAAACCATTGTAAAAGGTGGCATACATTTAATTGTTGGCAGTAGAGGCACTGGAAAAACATTTTTTGCTACTCAGTTATCATCATCTTTGGCTGGACGGGAAAAATTTCTTGATTTAGCAGTTAGTAATTGTAAGGTTTTGTTTATTCAAAAAGAAATACCATTTGAAGTATTTAAAAGTGAAAGGATTAAAGTATTTAATGAAATAAAAAATAAGTGTAATTTAGTTTTTTATAAAAATCCGTATAAGCTAAAAATAAATGAAAATTTTATTGACATTGTTGAAAAAAGTAATTGTGATATTTTTGTTCTTGATCCATTAAAGTTGTTTTGGGGATATTCTTTAGAAGAACAAAAGAAAAGTATTGATATTTTATTTGATTTATGCAATAATAGAGGAAAAACAGGAATAATTGTTCACCATTATAGAAAAGCCGGAACCGGAGAAACGGAAAAGTCAAATAATAGTTTAGACGGTGTTGCCGGTTTGGGTGATTGGACAGATTTAGCAACAACTGTTATTGGTTTGACAGAATTGTATGATACCCAAGATTTTTCGTTGTACATGGAATTTAAAAAGGTAAGATTTTGTGATAAATATGATGCAAGATTATTACCAAAATATTTAAAACTGAATAAAGAAACATTAATGTTTGAGGTAACAGAAGTTACAGTTAAAAATAAAATACTTTCCATAATTGCCACTCAGCATCCCAAAGGAATCAAGCAATCAGATATTGTTGACCTTAGTGGAGCTTCACCAAGTATGGTAAGTAAAACTGTAAGTTATTTGGAAAAAGAAGGAAAAGTAGAGAGAAGGGGAAAAATAATAACATTGAAGGGGGGAACATCATGACAATAGAAGAAACAATTGGTTATAAATCGGGGTATCAAGATGGATTAATCACAGGAAGAGAGGAAGGCCATGGTAATGGCTTTGCAGAAGGCTATGATGCCGGGTATGATATTGGATATGATAATGGATATGATAATGGATACGATAATGGCTACGAAGCAGGTAGGGAGGAATAATATGTTTAGATGGCAAATTTATAGAATAATGGAAATGTTACAAAGACAGTTTAATTGCGGGAATAGAGTTAAACTAGCTAAAAGATTGGGGAGGTGCAACTCAAATATAACAATAGAGGAATTAGTATATATGAGAAATTTTATGTATATACTTAAGCTATGGGGGGCGGATTAATGTCCACAAAATATAGAACATACGAAAAAAGATTAAGTTCTATGCGAGAGTGGGCAAGAAAAAACCCCGCTGCCAACAACGCAGCCACAAAAAAATGGGCAGAAAACAACCCCATTAAAGTCGGGATTATAAAACGAACTTCTTATAGAGAAGTAAGAAAAAAAATACTGGCATTATGGGGGCCGCTTTGCTTAGTTTGTGGACGTGAGTTGACTGTTACAGGAAGTTTAAGGTCAATTTGCCATCACATTTCGTATGACCCGGAAAAAGTTGTGGTAGTTTGTAACCAATGCCATACTTTGATTCATAACCGAAAATCATACAAGCATCCTTTCTATATGTATTCCTTCGCAGATGAGGCCCCTTTTCTTATGGCACTAGCAGTATTAGAAATGCTTGATAGATACGTTGTTGTTAAACATAATGGAATTAAACACGAAAATGGACGTTTTGTAAACACAACAGAAGTTTATTTGGAGGTGGTCGAAGATGAAAAAGAAAAGCAAGGTTAAGCCAGAACATTTAGGTATTGACCATAAATATCAAAAAACAAAAAAGCAAATAGAAAATGAAGTAATAGAAAGTCAAATAAAAAGAAAAAAAGAAAGAGAAAACCCTTGACAAATCTCAATGAAAATGTTAAACTACTAGAAATAGAAATACTTGAATCACAAGAGGAAAAGAAACTTAGGGCCTACCTCAGAAAGTTTTTACGAAGGACAAAATCAAGACAATATGCCAATCAGCTATTGAATAAAGTTTTTGGTAAATGCAGATTATGTGGTAAACAAGTAGAAAATTTAAGGGGAAGGAAATTTAGAGGAAGTTCTGAATACTGCAAATATCATGCTGATAGACAGCGAAAAAGGAAAGTAAAATTTTATTGGGAAACTATAAAAAGGAGAAATAACAATGTACTATCCAAAAATTAAATTAAAAAACGAATCTTGTGGTGGAATAACATTAATAGATTCTTGTAGATATTAGTGGATTGTTCTGGGGAAGTTTCTCTTAATGGAAGAGGGCGTTTAGAAAGTAGAGATAGTGGAGAATTTAAAGGTAAAGGATTTTATTTATACAGTAGTTTTGATTGGATATTGGGTAAGGATACCGAAGGAATACTAGTTTTAGTTCCATTAAAAAAGGAGGAAAAATAAGCAGATGATAAATATAACTGGATTATTTAAAGTAATGTCAAAAGAAATAAAGACTTATGGGAATGAAGGAAAGAAATTTAATGAATTTGTGCTACAGGAGTACGGAAAAGAAGGCACTATAAAGGCGGTTATTTTTGGGTCATACCTGGATATGGACAAAGGAAATACAGTATTTCTTTCTGGCGATTTGCAGATTAGAAATTGGGAATTTAAAGGAAAGATACAAACTGGATATTCAGTAGTAGTAACAAAGGTAGATATATTAGGCAAACCAGCAGAAAAAAAAGTAGAAAAACCAACAGAAAAACCAAAGTCTATCCCGAAGCCGGAGGTATTAGAAGATGACATTCCCTTCTAAAGTACCAAATCCGGGCAGCCAAGAGGCAATAAATGCCGGCTGCATTTGCGCCATATATGATAATTATCATGGGGAAGGCTTTTATTACGGAGGGACAGAAAAATGTTTTTGGATAACTCAGGGTTGTCCGGTACATGACCCAGATGCCTTAGTTTTACCGGGTGATGAGCATCCATACCCATAGGAGGAAAATATGCAATTTTGTCCACACTGCTTTAATAAATTAATTCCGTGGGAAGAAGAAAGTTTTTCAGTAGAACCTACTGGATTTGATGAAACTTATTCTGTTTGTTGTAATAATGATTGTTCTTATTATAAGGATGGGTTTAAAACAGTGGGTAGCTACTTTTCCGTAGCACAGGGAGTATTAAGTCATAGATATATGATAGACAAAGAAGGCAATGAATTGTCAGTTCTATCTTCTATTTATGATACCAGACATACTGAAAATGAATTAACAGAGAAGTATTTGAATAAAGAAATAGACTTTGGTGTAAGTGATTATTCCTTGGATGATAGTAGATATGATGGGTGTATTTGTGCAGTTAATCATTATGAAGTAACAAATCCTTCTTATTACACCAAAGGAAAAATTGAGTGCATAGATTATATTCTTGATAAGGGACTTGACTTTTTGGAAGGAAATGTAGTAAAATACATAACAAGATGGAAAGAAAAGGGTGGGGTGGACGATTTAGAAAAAGCTAAATGGTACATAGAAAGATTGATAAGGAGAGAAGTTGGATGAACGCAATAATAAGATGTAAATGTAATTTTCCTGGGTGTGAAAGATTTATGATTGTAAATGATAATGTTTTAGAGTTATATATTCAAGGTAGGCCATATTCATTGAATTTAGATAAAGAAGAAATACAAAGATTAGTAGATGCACTATTCAAAGTAATGGAAGAAATGGAGGAAAGTGAATGAAAAAATACACGGCCTTACCAAAGACAGCAGAGGAAATAACAGGAATTATTGGTTGTACAGAATTTGGTGGAAAAGTTAGGGGTTTAGATTTTTACTATTCTTCTGATATGAATGAATTGGCGAAAGAAGAAAAAAGAATAGATTTAGAAATTTACAATGATAGGGAATATATTTCGGAATACGATTATACTGACAAATGTGCTGGACGTGCTTGGAAAAAAGGATGGCTTAAAGATATTAAAGAAATAAGTTTAACGGAAAAAACATGGAGAGTTGGTGATTCCGTAAGAGTAAAACAATTTAACAGTATATATAATCTTGTTATTATTTCTATAGGTAGCGAGGAATGTATTTTATTACAGAAAGGGGGGTATAATCGTTGGAATAACCCCATAAAAGTTTCCGATATTAGCGAGATAACTAGGGAAGAATTAAATTTAATGTTGGGTTCTTCTACTACATTATTAGAGGAATAATTTGGGGGAATAAAATGACAAAAATAACTTTAGAAATTTGTTATGGAACCTACTCAATAAGTGTTCCTAAGGATGATTTAGATATATATGAAATTGGGGATGAGTTATTAATCCCATTATCGTGGGCAGCGGGGGTCCATCCCGATGTAGTAGATAAACTTTTTGGGGGGGACAATGCTTAATATTATTGACTTATTTGATAATCAGTTATTGCAGGATAATGAAAAACGAAGGAATGATTATAGTTATAGTTCCCATCATCCTTCTTCATATACTAAATGTATGAGACAAGTTTGGTATAAGTGGAAGAAGATTCCTGTATCTAATCCAGAAACAGCAGCCAGCCTTATACGAATGGGCCTGGGCAACGCTGCCCATTATTGGATTCAACAGGTTTTCTTTAAGCTATTCCCGGCCATGAGAGAAGTTAAGTTTTATAAAGAAGTACCAAAATTAAAATATCCAATAAGGGGGTATGCCGACAATATCTTCTGCTTACCAAAAGAGAATCTAGTATTTGGGGCAGAGTATAAAACAAGCTATGGGGCCGGTATAAAGCATATCCAGGAAACAGGTATGCCAAGAGAAGATGCCATGAATCAATCTTTTCTTTATTTATCCTTGCCTTTATTAAGTGATATATTGCCGGATTATTTATCAAAATACTATCTTATGTATCTTGGCAGAGACGATGCTTATAGAACTGGATTTTGGTTAACGAGAGTTGGAAAAGAATATTTTGTTGATGGCAAGCTGATTGATTGGGATATATCAAAAGTTGTACCAAGATTTCAGAAACTTGAAAAACATCTTGAGGAAGACACTATTCCTGATAAAGAATTTAAGTTAGAATTTAAAGTAAGAAAAGGAGAAACAAGCATTAATAAGGCACAGACTGATTGGCAATGCTTGTATTGTAGTCACATGAATCTATGTCATAATATAGAAGGAGATAAATAATATGAACATTTCTCAGAATATTCACCCACTCAGCAGTTGGGAAAATGTTAATGTTTCATTAAGTGGGTATGGTGAGGGAAGTTGTGTTGGATTAGAATTGCAGGATATTAGTGGAGACTGTTTAAGTTTATATTTACATTATGGTGGTGGTAAAAATGCCAATAAATTTGTAGTTATGCTTAAAGAAGCTATCTCAAAATTACCTGTTAAATGTGAAACTTGCGGGCATGAGATAACAAAGGGGGAATAAATGTTTAATAATTTTTGGAGTTATAGGCCTCAGATAGTGGAAGAAAGATTAGGAAAAGAACACGATTTGTTTTTTTTATTTATAGTTATTACAAATCAATCGGTTGCTCAATAGAATTAGCACACAATTATACAGATAAATATATAAGCATAATGGAGGAAATGTATGAAATTAACTCAAGAAAAGATGGACATGGTTAATGCTCTTGTAACAAAGACATTGGCTAAGGAATTAAAAATAAAGGAAGGGGAAGTACCTAACTATGTCACAATAGGCTGGAAGGTTTGCGAGGATGGCCTTAGCAGGTATTTTGTATCCGGCAGTGTGGATGATACCGCTTTAAAGGAACTCGGCCCAATATTGCTCGACATGTGCGATCAGTTGGCTAATATGGGCCATTTACCGAAGATTAAGTTGCATAGGGATGGACTTAATTCTGATAAATTAATAGAGGGTCAGCAGGAATATAATAAGAAAAAATGCAATGATTGCAAGGGGGATTGTGATTGCGGTGAAAACCCAGAACAAAACCCAGAACCCCATCCTTGGTCTAAGTTAAAAAAGACAGATTGGAATTAAAGGATAAACAAAATGCCAAAAATATATCATAGGAATTGTGATTTTTGTGGACTGGATTATACCGGAAGAGGCAATTATTTTTGCTCGGTTGCTTGTGATAACGCATCAAGACAATCACCTATTTTAGGTATGCCATTTGTTGAAGATGAAAAATATAGCAAAAAAGAAATTACAAAAACACAATGGCGTGAATTTTTTGATAACATTAATGTCATGAAGGAAGCACAACTAGCTGAGAAAACATCTGTTAGTTATGCAAAGATTAATTTAGATGTGGAACAACCCATTATACTAACTTTTAGTGGGTGTTGGCATGTTGGAAGCAGAGGCACAGATTACAAACTTCTGCGTGAGTACATTGAATTGATACTCGATACAGATAATGTATATCTGTGCCTGCTTGGGGATGAAATAGAGAATTTCTTTAAGTTCTATACCCAAGAAGCCAACGAGCAGCAAATAGTCCCACCAGGAATACAGAGGAAATTATTTACTAAAATAATCAATGAGCTAAGAGAAAAGAATAAATTACTGTTTTCAGTGTGGAGTAATCATGTAGGACAGAGAGAGGAAAAGTTACTAGGCTACAGTCCAACAGAAGAATTGTTTAGGGGCGTAACTTTTTTTGATGGTAAAGGAACTTTAGACTTGACAGTTGGTGAAGAATTGTATAAACTGTTTGTAGTACATAAGACTAGAACCACATCAGTTGATAATCCTTGCTTGGGGATGAAAACTGAACTAAAAAGATACTCAATGTATGATAGATATGATATAGTAGCATCTGCTCATTTGCATTATCCTTATTTATCAGTTGAGTATATGCCGGAAAAAACTATATTTCTAAAGGCCGGTACATTTAAGACAGACGATTTATATGCCAGAAGAAATTGGAGAGAGGGGATAGTAGGAGCTCCGGCAATTATATTATATCCAAATGAACATAAGACAATAGCATTTGAAAATTTAAAATCAGCTATTGAATATAATATTTAGGGGGATTGCAATGTTAATACTAGAAAAAGAAAAATCAAAAGAATTTGTTTTAGAATTAGTTGATGATGGATTAGATACAATAAAATTAGTAATAAAAGGTGTTTTCTTTGGCAATCTTTTAAGTATAGATAGAAAAACCGGAAATGTGCGCCTTTATTTGGGCGTTAATAAAGATTTGGG
>Ga0307375_10003583_pt1 | contig 15205 bp, 26 predicted proteins | sample TR1MG_FD_202531 | JGI IMG/M metagenome (GOLD analysis project Ga0307375, IMG submission 202531) | Soil microbial communities from Risofladan, Vaasa, Finland - TR-1 | ecosystem: Environmental > Terrestrial > Soil > Coastal area > Acid sulfate soil | place: Finland: Risofladan, Vaasa | collected...
CGCATGTGAGAGGTGTAGCAATGAATCCTGTTGATCATCCAATGGGCGGTGGAGAAGGAAAGACTTCGGGTGGTGGGCATCCTGTTTCCCCGTGGGGTCAAAAAGCCAAAGGTTTGAAGACGAGAAAACATAAAAAAGAATCTAACAAGTTCATCATAAAAAGACGTAAATAATTTTTAGAGATTAATATGCCAAGATCGGTAAAAAAAGGACCTTTTGTTGATTATAAATTAGCTGATAAAATTGATCAACTTAATAAAACAAATCAGAAAAAGATAATTAAAACTTGGTCGCGTGCATCAACAATTACTCCGGATTTTGTCGGACACACAATTGCAGTTCACAATGGTAACAAAATGATACCAGTGTATATCACTGAAAATATGGTCGGACATAAATTGGGCGAATTTTCGCCGACAAGAATTTTTAGAGGGCATTCTGGTACTAAAGCTGAAAAGGCGTCTAAGCCTGTACCAGCGCCAACGCCAGCGCCAGCAAAATAATTTAGCGAAGGATTTTTATTATAATGGAAGCAAAAGCTGTACATAGATATATTGGTTCATCTCCAAGAAAAATGAGATTGGTTATTGACCTTATCCGCGGAATGTCTGTGGATAAAGCGATAGAAACCTTGCATTTTCATTCTAAACATGCATCAAAAGATGCTGAAAAAGTTTTGAGGTCCGCTGTTGCCAATCTTTTGAATAAAGATGATGCGACCCGTGTAGAGCCTAATGACTTAATTGTAAAGGAAGCTTTTGTAGATCAAGGACCAACTTTGAAAAGAATTTCACCTGCTCCTATGGGACGGGCTTATAAGATTAGAAAAAGATCGTGTCATTTAACAATTATCGTGGCAACTAAAGCATAAATTTTAGGAGGATATTTTTTTGGGACAGAAAGCAAACCCTATAGGACTAAGAGTTGGAATAATTAGAGGTTGGGACTCTAATTGGTATGAAAATAAAAGTTATGCTGCAAAACTTAAAGAAGATCAGAAGCTTAGAAATTATGTAAGAAATCGTTTGAAGAAGGCAGGCATCTCCAGAATTGTGATTGACAGAACTTCGAAAAATGTAATTCTGACAATTTATACTTCAAGACCAGGTGTCGTAATCGGAAAAAGCGGTAAAGAAATTACTCAGCTTGAACAAGAGTTAAAACAAGTTACTGATAGAGAAGTTAAAGTCCAGATTTCTGAAATTAAAAGACCTGAATTAGATGCTTATCTTGTTGCTGAAAATATTGCAAGCCAGCTTGCAGGAAGAGTCTCTTTTAGAAGAGCAATGAAAATGGCAATTACAGCTGCTATGCGCATGGGTGCGGAAGGAATAAGAATCATGTGCGCTGGACGATTAGGTGGAGCAGAAATGGCCCGTACTGAACAATATAAAGAAGGAAGAATCCCTTTGCATACGTTAAGAGCTAATATTGATTATGCGAATGGAAGAGCGGAAACAATTTATGGCTCCATTGGTATAAAAGTTTGGATTTGCCACGGAGAAATTTTAGGAAAAAGAGTTACAGATTAATATAGCCGGGAGTTTTTTATCATGTTAATGCCGAAAAGAGTAAAATACAGAAAATCACAGCGCGGAAGAAGAGCCGGAAAAGCTAAACGCGGAAGTACAATTGCTTTTGGAGATTTTGGTTTGAAAGCTTTAGAACCGCATTGGATTACAAGCCGTCAAATAGAGGCGTGTCGTGTTGCTCTTTCAAGAAAAATGAAGAGAGATGGAAAAGTTTGGATAAGAATTTTTCCCGATAAACCAGTCTCTAAAAAACCTCTTGAGACAAGAATGGGTAAAGGTAAAGGAGCTCCTGAATTTTGGGTAGCTGTTGTAAAGCCGGGAAGAGTTCTTTTTGAAGTCTCGGGTGTTACAAAAGAGCTTGCACATGATGCTCTAAAAACATGTGCTTATAAATTACCCATTAAAACAAAAGTTGTAGTTAGACCAGACTTTGAATAATTCTAAGGTATGAAAAATGAAGATTCATGAAATACGCGAAATGAAAGATGAAGAATTAATTAAACAAATCGATCTTCAAAAGAAGGAATTGGTTGACTTGCGTTTTGCTCACCAGCTTAAGCAATTAACAAATACTTCTAAGTTAAGATTGGTTAAAAAGGATCTTGCGAAATTAAAAACAATTTTAAAAGATAGAGAACTTGAAAAAATAGCCGCAGCGAAAAAAGAAAACAAAGAAGGAGTTAAGGCTTAATTATGGAACAGCGCGCGCTTAGAAAAACAAGAGTTGGTGTAGTGGTGAGTAATAAGATGGAGAAAACAATTACTGTAGCAATTGAAAGAAAAGTTCCTCATCCTATTTATAAAAAATATTTTAAGAAAACGACTAAGCTGATGGCTCACGATGAGAAGAATGAATGCAGTATAGGTGATAAAGTAAAAATAATGGAAACGCGTCCTTTAAGCCTAAAGAAAAGATGGCGTTTGGTTGAAATTGTAGTAAAAGCCAAGTAGCAAAGTAAGGAGTAGGTTATAATGGTTCAAGAAGAAACAAATTTAGTAGTAGCAGATAATTCCGGGGCAAAAAGGGTAAGATGCATTCGTGTCCTTGGGGGAAGCGGTAGACAGTATGCTAGTGTCGGAGATTTAATTGTCGTTTCTGTTAAAACTGCAATCCCGAACGGGACAGTTAAAAAGGGCGAAGTTTCACGAGCGGTTATTGTTAGAACCAAAAAGGAAGTTAGAAGAAAAGACGGCTCCTATATTAGATTTGATGAAAATGCAGCGGTTTTAATTAATGCTCAAAATGAACCTAAAGGCACTCGTATATTCGGGCCCGTCGCCAGAGAATTAAGGGAGAAACAGTTTATGAAAATAGTTTCGTTAGCACCAGAAGTATTATAAGAATTCGGAAGCAAAATGAAAATTAGAAAAAATGATAATGTTGTTTTAATAGCTGGAAATAATAAAGGAAAAACCGGTAAAGTTTTAAAGGTGTTTCCTAAAGTTTCTAAAATTATTGTTGAAGGAATAAATGTCCGTAAAAGGCATACTAAACCAAATCAAACGAATCCGCAAGGCGGAATTCTTGAGAAGGAAATGCCGGTTCATGTCTCAAATGTTATGCTTATAGACCCGAAAACAAATACGGGAACAAGGCTTGGTTCACAAATCATTTTGGATGACAAAACCGGAAAGAAGAAACGCGCTCGTGTTAGTAGAGCAAGCGGAGAAATGATTTAACACTAAAAAACTTTTACTTAAGGTTTAAATAAAAATGGCAGAAAAGAAAATAAAATCAACGACGACCGCTGAAAAATCGGTTAAACCTTCTAAAAAGGTTTCTACTAAAGAAGCGTCGGAAAAAGAAATTAATATAAAAGCTCGCCTTGCTGATACTTATAAAAAAGAAGTTGTACCTGAGTTAATGAAAAAATTTAATTACAAAAGCATTATGCAGGTGCCAAAGCTTCACAAAATTGTTGTAAACATGGGCGTTGGTGCAGCCGTGGCAGACCAGAAAATTTTGGAAGAAGCAGTTAAAGAATTAGAAACAATTACAGGTCAAAAAGCTAGCATTAGAAAAGCAAAAAAATCTATTTCGAATTTCAAACTTCGTGAAGGTGTTAACATTGGGGCGATGGTGACTTTAAGAAAAGAAAAAATGTATGAATTCTTAGATCGTCTCATTAACATTGCTCTACCACGAGTTCGCGACTTTAGAGGATTGTCAGATAAATCTTTTGACGGTAGAGGTAATTATACACTCGGCATTAAAGAGCAGATTATTTTTCCAGAAATAAACGTAGATAAAATAACAAAAGTATTGGGAATGGATGTCACATTTGTGACAACAGCAAATACCGATAATGAGGCTTATGAATTGCTTCAGGCCTTTGGTTTCCCATTTAGAAAAAAAGAAATTAAAACAGCGTAAGTAGGAGTATTATGGCTCGTAAAAGTCTAATCGCAAGAGAAGAAAAAAGAGTTAAGCTTGTTGAAAAATATGCAAAACTAAGAAAAGAACTTAAAGAAAAGGGTGATTATATCGGGCTGCAAAAATTACCTAAAAATTCTGCTAAGGTAAGGTTGCACAATCGTTGCATGTTTACCGGTAGAGCTCGTTCATATTATCGTAAATTTGGTGTTTCCCGTTTGGTTATGCGCGAAATGGCGCTTAAAGGCGAAATCCCTGGATTAAAAAAGTCAAGTTGGTAGAAGGAGAAGTTTATGCCGGTTACAGACCCGATTTCAGATTTTTTAACAAGAATTAGAAATGCTTCAAAAGCAAAAAAGATTAGAGTTGACATTCCTTCATCAACCATGAAGAAAGGTTTAGCTGAAATTTTGAAGCGTCAAAAATTTATTGTTGACTATTCCGTTGTAGAAGACAACAAGCAAGATATTTTAAGAGTGTTATTAAAATATAGAAATGGCTCGCCAGCCATTAATGGTTTGAAAAGAATTAGTACGCCTGGCTTGAGAGTATATAAATCTTCAGAAGAGCTGCCAAGAGTTCTGGGCGGGCTTGGAGTTGCTGTTATCTCTACTCCGAAAGGACTTTTAACAGATAAAGAAGCTAAGAGAGAGTCAGTTGGCGGCGAAGTAGTTTGTTACATTTGGTAAATCAATTCAATGGAGTTTTAAATTGTCACGTATTGGTAAAAAACCGATTATAGTTCCTAAAGAAGTTACCGTAAAATTGAACGGTAATCAATTAAAAGTTACAGGACCTAAAGGTGAGCTTGAAAATCAATTTCACCAAAATATGAAATTAGAAATTAAGGATAATGAAATTCTTGTAACCAGACCTAACGACTTAAAAGAGAATAAAGCTGTACATGGTTTAACAAGGGCTTTAATTCAGAATATGGTTGATGGAGTAACAAAAGCTTATCAGAAAACTTTAGATATTGTGGGAGTTGGTTACAGAGCAGAACTTAAAGGCAAAAATTTATTAATTAACATCGGTTTTTCGCATCCTATTTATTTTATTCCGCCGGATGGAATTACCCTTCAAACACCGACTCAAACCCAAGTTATAGTTTCGGGAATCGATAAACAGCTTGTTGGTTTAGTTGCAGCAAAAATTCGCTCAATCAGACAGCCGGAACCATACAAAGGTAAAGGTATAAAATATTCAGATGAATTTATTCAGAGAAAAGCTGGTAAAACCGCTGGCAAATAATTTATAGTGGAGAATATGTAAAAGATGATTAATAGAAATGAAAATTCCAGGCTTCGATCAAAAACAAAAATCCGGAAAGCAATATCCGGAACTCCGGAAAGACCGCGTTTAACGGTGTACCGAAGCATGAATAATGTTTATGCTCAAGTTATAGATGATACTTCTGGAAATACTATTGCAGCGGCTTCTTCACTGTCTAAGGAATTGGCAGAAGAATTGAAGGCTGCTAAAGGAAAAGTTTCAAAGAGTAAGATTGTAGGAATATTTGTTGCTAAAAAAGCAATAGAGAAAAATATTACCTCGGTAGTGTTTGACAGAAACGGTTACAGATACCACGGGCGTATACAGGCAATTGCTGAAGGCGCACGCGAGGGAGGCTTAAAGTTTTAGATGAGCTTTGGTAATATTGCCGGGTCGTCTAATGGTAGGACTACGCCCTTTGGAGGCGTCTGCAGAGGTTCGAATCCTCTCCCGGCAGCAGTTAGGAAATTTTTTTATCTATCTTAATTGAAAAAATTTTGAAAATAAATTAAAAGAGAGTAGTTCTTGGAAAAACAATCAAAAAATGTTAAATCGGGTGAGGCTGAAGGACTTAAAGAAAAAGTTGTTCACATCAACAGAGTTGCCAAGGTCGTAAAAGGCGGACGAAGATTTAGTTTTAACGCAATAGTTGTTGTTGGTAATGGAAAAGGCACGGTTGGAATTGGATTGGGAAAAGCTAATGAAGTTACCGATGCAATTTCAAAAGGTATAGATGACGCCAAGAAAAATCTTGTGAATGTTAATGTTATTAAAGGAACAATAGCTCATGAGATAATCGGCAAATATGGCGCTGGTAAAGTCTTATTAAAACCGGCATCACCGGGTACCGGTTTGATAGCTGGCGGAGGAGTTCGTGCAGTTCTTGAATCTGCCGGTGTACAAGATATTCTTACAAAATCTTTAGGTTCAAGCAATCCTCATAATCAAGTTAAAGCCACACTTAACGGGCTTAAAAATTTGATTGATGCTAAGAAAATGTCTGAAAAAAGAGGAATGACTATTAAAGAATTATTTGGTTCTTAATTGAGGATACCATGATGAAAATTAAAGTAAAACAAGTTAAAAGCATTATTGACAGACCGGTTGATCAAAAACTAACTATTGAGGCTTTAGGTTTGGGTAGACCAAACTGGGAAGTTATTCACAATGATACACCTCAAATAAGAGGAATGATTAGAAAAGTTACTCATCTTGTAACGGTTGAAGAAGTTAAAGACTAATAAGGTTTATAAAAATGGATATTCTAAGCAATCTTAAATATGCTCCGGGTTCTAAAAAAAATAAAAAAAGAGTTGCCAGAGGCGCTGGTTCCGGGCATGGTGGAACGGCAACGAGAGGCATGAACGGACAAATGTCTCGCTCAGGTGCAAAACATAAAGCTTGGTTTGAGGGAGGTCAGATGCCTCTGCAAAGAAGAATCCCGAAGTTTGGATTTACAAGTCCATTCAAAGTTTTTTCTCAGGTAGTTAATATTGAAGCACTTCAAAAATTAGCTGAGAGTAAAAAAATTAATGAAATTAATCTTGAAACATTGAAGAAATTCGGTTTGATTTCTAATTTGAAAGCACCGGTAAAAGTACTCGGTAATGGTGAATTAAAATTGAAATTAAAAATTCAAGCAAATGCATTTAGTCAGTCTGCAATTGAAAAAATTCAAGCTGCCGGCGGAACAATCGAAACGATTTAATCTGGAAACCCATGGCTAAAATTACTGAGACCTTCAGAAATATTTTTAAGATACACGAGCTTCGTCAGCGAATTCTTTATACTTTGGCGTTGCTTGTTATTGTCAGACTTGGCGCTCATATTACTTTGCCGGGCATCGATGCTGCGGTTTTGTCAGAAAGTACAAAAAATGCAAGTTCCGATAATCTATTCGGACTGTATGACTTGTTTGTTGGCGGGGCTTTCCAAAATGCCGCAATTTTTGCGCTTGGAATTATGCCTTACATTTCATCGTCAATTATTATTCAGCTGCTTGGTGCCGTAGTTCCTTATTTCCAAAAGCTGCAGCAAGAAGGTGAAGACGGTAGAAAAAAAATCACCCAACTTACAAGGTATGGAACAGTTTTAATCGCATCTTTGCAAGCGTGGGGCGTAACAATTAAACTTCTTAATACGAACTTTCAAGGCATCCCCATTGTCCCGGCTGGTGTTCAAGGCTTTGCATGGACTTTATCAACCGTGCTCATTTTGACTGCAGGTACCGTTTTCATGATGTGGCTTGGTGAGCAAATCACGGATAAAGGAATAGGCAATGGTATCTCGCTTATAATTTTTATAGGAATTATAGATCGATTCCCATTTGCAGTTCTTGATGAATATCGATTAATTAATGAAGGCACACGAAGTCTAATTGTTGAGATTATTATACTTGCTTTAATGGTGGTTATTATTGCCGGAGTTGTTATGGTTACTCAGGGAACCAGAAGAATCCCGGTTCAATATGCAAAGAGAGTTGTCGGAAGAAAAGTTTACGGTGGTGTAACACAATATATTCCTCTTCGCGTAAATACTGCCGGTGTAATGCCGATAATATTTGCGCAATCGTTAATGTTTATTCCTAATACAGTACTTTCATTTTTCCCGAACAACGAATTTATGCAAAGTGTGGCTAAATATTTTGTTTATACATCCCCGGTTTATTCTTTTATTTATGCCTTATTAATTATCTTCTTCACATATTTCTACACAGCAATTGCTTTCAATCCTAAAGACGTTGCAGATAATATGAAAAAGCAAGGCGGATTTATTCCCGGAATTCGCCCAGGTAAACAAACTTCGGAGTTTATTGATAATATTTTAACAAAAATTACTTTGCCCGGATCCTTTTTCTTAGCGATTATTGCAATTTTACCGGCATTCGTTTCAACTTGGGGCGTTTCTGGAAGATTTGCACAGTTTTTCGGCGGCACAAGTTTACTGATTGTCGTTGGAGTTGCACTGGATACTTTACAACAAATTGAATCGCATTTGTTGATGAGACACTATGACGGTTTTATGAAGACCGGTAAAATAAAATCAAGAAGATAAAAGCAAAGTTGTGATTTACATTAAAACAAAAAAAGAAATTGATTTAATTCGGGAAAGTTCAAGAATTGTTGCAGAGACTTTACAGTTATTAAAAAGAAATGTCAGACCGGGAATCACGACAAAAGAACTTGATCAAATAGCTGAAGATTATATCTTAAGCAATAATGCAATTGCTGCTTTTAAGGGATATTCACAAGGCGGAAGTTCTATCGATTATCCTGGGGCAATTTGTGCTTCTATTGATGAACAAGTTGTTCATGGAATTCCCGGAAGCAGAGTTCTTAAAGAAGGTGAAATTATTTCTCTTGATGTAGGTGTAAAAAAAAATGGTTATTATGGAGATGCTGCTCTAACTGTTGCAGTTGGAAATATTTCTGAAGAAAAAAGGAAACTGATGGAAGTAACCGAAAAATCTCTTTACTTAGGAATTGAGCAGGCAATTGAAAATAATAAGGTCCATGATATATCTGCTGCGGTTCAAGAATATGTTGAAGCAAATGGTTTCTCTGTAGTAAGAGACTTATGCGGACATGGCGTAGGCAAACATTTGCACGAAGATCCGTCAATCCCAAATTTTGGGAAACAAGGTACAGGTCCAAAACTTAAGAATGGAATGACAATTGCGATTGAACCAATGGTAAATTTAGGTCGATGTGAGGTTAAAACCCTTTTTGACGGGTGGACAGTAATAGCTACGGATGGTTTGGCATCTGCACATTTTGAACATACTATATTGATCTCTAACGGGCAGCCTGAAATTTTAACGGTAGTTTAATGTCAAAACAGGGCCCAATAAAAGTAGACGGAATTGTGTCGGAAACATTACCAAACGCTCATTTTAAAGTTAGGCTTGATAATGGGCATGAAATACTTGCTCACATTTCAGGTAAAATGAGAATGCATTTTATAAAAATATTGGTCGGAGATAAAGTTTCCATAGAATTATCTCCGTATGATTTAACAAAAGGTAGAATAACCTACCGGTATAAGTAGTGGAGTTTTAAATGAAAGTTCGATCATCCGTAAAAAAGATTTGTGATAACTGCAAAATTATAAAACGCAAGGGCGTTGTAAAAGTAATTTGTAAAAACCCAAAACATAAACAACGTCAAGGTTAATTAAAATTTAAGGAGATAATAATTGGCTCGTATAGCTGGTGTTGATTTGCCGAAAAATAAAAAAGTACTATTTGGTCTTCAATATATCTTCGGCGTAGGCAAAAAAAGTTCTTCTAGTATCCTGGAGAAAGCAAAAGTAAATCCAGATAAAAGAGTTTCAGAATTAACTGACGAAGAAGTTGCAGAGATTAGAGCGGTGCTTACTTCCGATTATAAAGTCGAAGGCGCACTTCGCTCAGAAGTTCAGCAAAATATTAAAAGATTGATGGATATTGGAGCATATCGTGGAGTTAGGCACAGAAGGAGTCTTCCTTCAAGAGGTCAAAGAACGCGTACTAATTCCCGTACAAGAAAAGGTAAAAGAAAAACTGTTGCAGGTAAAAAGAAGGCTCCTACTAAGAAATAAAATTTGACAAACTGGAGGTTTAGAGTTGGCTAAAGTTGTAAAGAAAGCAAAAAAGAAAACGCATGTTGATGCAAATGGTGTTGCTCATGTTAAAGCAACATTCAACAATGTAATTGTAACGATAACTGATATATATGGCAATACTATTGCTTGGTCATCGGCCGGTAAAAACGGATTTAAAGGCTCTCGCAAAAATACTCCGTTTGCAGCCCAAGTGTCTGCCGAAGCTGCCGCAAAAGAGGCTTATGACTTGGGATTGCGAAGGGTTGATGTGTTGGTAAAAGGTCCGGGCTCGGGAAGAGAAGCTGCAATACGTGCGTTAAATACAGCTGGATTAGATGTCAGTTCAATTAAAGACGTAACGCCTATTCCGCACAACGGCTGCCGTCCACCTAAGAAAAGAAGAGTTTAAAATTATTGGAGACTTATTAAATGGCAAGATACACAGATTCAGTTTGTAAATTATGCAGAAGAGAAAGACAAAAGTTGTTTCTTAAGGGACAAAAATGCTTTACAGAAAAATGCCCTTTAGAAATTAGAAATTATGCCCCCGGACAACATGGAAATGGTAGAAGAGCAAAAGTTTCTGAGTACGGTGTTCAGCTTCGCGAAAAGCAAAAAATTAAAAGACAGTATGGACTTCTCGAAACTCAGTTTAGAAATTATTTTGAAAAGGCTAACAAGCAAAAAGGTATCACAGGTGAAAACTTAGTGAAGCTTTTAGAAAGTAGATTGGATAATGTTGTTTACCGGCTTGGCTTTGCATCTTCAAGAAAACAAGCTAGGCAGTTAATCAGACATCGCCATATTATTGTAAATGAACATTTGGTTGATATTCCGTCTTATATACTTTCAGCTGGAGACATGATTAAAATAAAAGAAAAAAGTAAAAAACTGGATGCAATTCACAGTTCACTTAAGAGAGTTAAGGATAGTACTTATACGTGGTTATCGATTGATAAAGCTTCGCTGTCCGGAACATTTATGCAAGTTCCGGAAAGAGCAGATGTTCCTCTAAATGCCAACGAGCAATTAGTTGTTGAGCTTTATTCTAAATAAAATCAAAATTTTAAGATTAATTTTAGAGGATTTATAATGAGTGTTTCAAATTTAAAAATGCCCGAATCTGTAGTGCTTGACGAGTCAAATTATACCAATACGTTTGGAAGGTTTTCTCTTCAACCTTTGGAAAGAGGTTATGGAGTTACTCTTGGTAATTCTATCAGACGCGTGTTGCTTTCCTCACTATCCGGTGCTGCTATAATTTCTGTTAAGTTTAGTGGTGTCCTTCATGAATTTACGACTATTGATGGCGTTGTTGAAGATGTTGCTGAAATTATCTTAAACTTAAAACAAGTAAGATTGAAGCTTTTAAATAAAAAGCCTAATAAAATTGATCTTGCATTTCATGGTGATGGTGAGTTTACTGCAGCTGATATCCAAAAAAATAGTCCCGATGTTGAAGTATTAAATCCCGAGTTACACATCGCTACGTTAAACAAACATGCAAAAGTAGATGTTGAATTAAGAGTTGGTAAAGGTAAGGGATATGTCCCCGCTTCTGAAAATATTGCTCCTGATCAGACTATTGGTGTAATTCCAATAGACTCAATTTTCACTCCAATTAGGAATGTTAAGTATGATGTTGAGAATGTTAGAATCGGCGACAAGAATGATTATGAAAAATTAACTCTTGATATTACTACAGACGGGTCTATTACCCCTGATGATGCTCTGACACAAGCGGCTAAAATTTTGAAAGAGCATATACAATTATTCATCAATTTTGATATTGATCAGGAAGAAGAACAGGCTTCAAATCAAAAGGATAGCGAAAGAGAAAGAATAAAAAAAATACTCCTTACCAATGTTGACGATCTTGAACTAAGCGTAAGATCACATAATTGTTTGAAAGCGGCTAACATTAAAAATCTTGCCGAGCTCGTAAGGAAAGACGAATCTGAAATGTTGAGATTTAGAAATTTCGGAAGAAAATCTTTGGCAGAGCTAATGGAGATTGTGGAAAACCTAGGACTCGATTTTGGTATGGACGTTGATAAATATTTAAAAGACGAAACTGAATCTAATTAATTTTCGATAAGGGTTTACTGATGAGACACAGAGTACGTGGAAGAAAACTTGGAAGAACTGCCAGCCATCGCGCTGCATTGTTAAATTCTCTTGCTACTGCTTTACTAAAGCACAAAAGAATTCAAACTACTCTCCCAAAAGCAAAAGAAGCAAGAAGCTATGTTGAGACTTTAATTACAAAAGCTAGGAAAAATGATCTGCATTCGCGCCGACAAATTATGAGCGTGATAAATGATAAAGAAGTAGTTAAAGAATTGTTCAACGAAATTATTAAAAAAATCGGCGATAGGCCTGGCGGCTATACGAGAATTGTAAAATTGGGTAATCGAATGGGTGATGATGCAGAAATGGCAATTCTAGAATTAGTTGATTTTAATGACGTTATTAATGCAAAGGCTGAGGAGCATAAGGAAAAACGTGAAGCCAAAGCTAAAGCTAAAAAGGAAAATCAGGAAAAAGAAACTGCTGAAGAAGCAAATGTAGTTGAAGAGACTGCGGCTAAAGAAGCAGATTAATTTTCTTTTGAACAATTTATTCTGAGTAATCTCGAATAAACGGGATTACTCTTTTTTTTTGCCATGTTAGATGAATCAAAATTTGTAAAATCAGTTTTCACAATAAAAGAACTTCCGAAAGACAATCTACCGGAAATAATTCTGTGTGGCAGGTCTAATGTAGGGAAGTCTTCTTTTCTCAATTCTCTTTTCAATAAAAAAGACCTGGCAAAAACAAGTTCAACACCGGGGAAAACCCGATCTATCAATTATTATTTGATTGATAAAAAATTTTATATGGTTGACCTTCCAGGTTTTGGTTATGCAAAAATTAGTAAAGCTGAAAGAGAATATTGGGCTAGGTTAATTCAAGAATTTCTGAGAGAATCAAATAATATTTGGCTAGCATTTCACTTAATTGATAGTCGACATAAACCTACCGAACTTGATTTTAAACTGAATGCAATGCTCCATTTTTTTAATATACCTTTTGTAGTTCTTCTTAGTAAGATTGATAAACTTAAACAATCAGAAATTTCTAATGCAAAAAAAAACGCGATTGAAAGCTTTCCTGAACTCAGTTTCGAAGATAATCTTCTTATTTATTCAGCCGTAAAAAACTTTGGACACAAGGAAATACTTCAAAGGCTCTCAAAAATATTTTATTAAATACCACGTAAACTTGACCGATTTGTTTGCTATTATATTTCAGTCAAATTATATTAACATTTAATTTTTAACAATCTGTAAAAATTTACCTAAAATGGATAACCGGAAGCGGAATAGAATAATTATTTTTCTTATTGCTCCCTTTTTAGCTTCTTTTCTTTTTTTTGCAGAAGACACTCTTTTCAGAATAATTATCATTGCTCTTCTTATAATTTATGTCGCATTTTTAATTTTTTTACGCGACTCAATTAAATTCGAAGGACCTTACGTCGCTAAATCTTCTCCAGAAAATGATGAGAAAATTCCTGAGGAACCGCAGCAAGAATTTGATGAATCATTTAAAATCGTTTCTAAAAATCGCGATATTGAGATAATCACTGCAGATAATTATATACCTGAACACGCCCACTCAAAAATTACCTTAAAACCACCCGATCTAAAAGAAAGATTTGAAGAAATAGCCAACGAATCTTTGCCTGATGGCATTGGGCATGATGGTCAATTCACTTTTGTTCTTGAAAAAATACTGACGGTTATTAAGGAAGCTTTCCATGCAAATACTGCAATATTCTTTTGGTACAATAAGAAAAAGGAAAAGCTTTCGATTGAAAGATTTGTTTCTAATTCAAATGAAATTGAAAGAAGAAAATTTGATATTGAAGATGATATTTTAAGTAAAATAGTACAGCTAGGTGAGCCGGAATTATTAAGCGATATTTCACCTGCTGCCGAGGCTGATGTGATAAGATATTATACCTCTGCTCAAGGCATAAGGAGTTTTGTCGGCGTGCCGTTATTTTACGATAAACAGCTTATTGCGATTATTGCTTTGGATTCAAAAATCGGAGATATGTTTGGAATCGAAACAATTTATGCTCTTGGCAGGTTTGTACGTGTTTTAACTATGATAATCACAATTTTTGAAGAAAAGCATTCCGATTCAATTTCGCAGCAAAGGCTAAAAGGTTTGTTAAACCTTATTGCCCAAAATCAAAAATTTGAATCGGCTGAAGACTTAATTTCTTCACTTCAAAATTCTATGAGCTTCTTGCTTCCGTGGGATGCATTTGCTTTTATTTTTTATCATCCGCTCTCACAAAAATTTAAAACGTTTAAGATCATAAATAATACTTCTTTGAAATATGTCGGCGAAAATTTGGATATAGAACTTAATGGAACCTTGGTAGGTAAATCAATTATTACCGGTATTCCCATTAAGATTGACGATACTTCCTCAGGAAATTTTATTCGTTTCTCTAAGGTTGAAAGTGTTAGTTTCGACGGTTCATTTCTTGCCATTCCAGTAGTCTATAATAGTCAAAATTACGGCGTTCTTTGTTTTGAAAGCTTAAAGAAAAATGTTTACACTAACCAGGATGTCCAATTTTTAAAAAGTGCCGTTAATATTTTTTCTTATATTATCTACTCATATTCAACTCAAACACTGCTCAAAAGTTTCCTGGCTCTGGATATTGAAACTAAGACTTTGAACGCAGAGACTTTTAAGGAAAGGCTGACTTCCGATCTTTACAAAGCATCACAATTAAAAATTCCTGGTGCCTTGGCGCTTATTAAAATAGATGATTTTCTTGAGCAAGAATCTTTATTTGATGGAAACCCTTTCCCAAGAGTCCTAACCGCAGTATCCGAGACTATTAGCGAAGAAATGACCCCTTTCAATATTTTAGGAAGACTTAGCGAAAAAGTATTTGCAGTTTATTTCTTCAATGCTAACACAAAAGATGTTTTCCTTTGGGCGGAAAAATTGAGAGTTAAAATTGCCAGGAAGCCAATTGCCGTTGTTTCAAAACAGACTACTTATACTGTATCAATTGGAGTTGCCTCTGCCAATGGTAAAGTAAACGCCGATGAAATTATTTTTAACGCCGACCTTGCACTTCAAAAGGCACTAGAAAAGGGCGGGAATACAGTCCGAAATATCAACTAAATTAAATCATCTAAATTTCGTTTTTCATTAAGCTGTAAATGTTTGAATGAATAATTTTTTCTTAATCATATTAGACGGCGTTGGTATTGGTGAGCTGCCGGATGCTAAAAAATACGGCGACGAAGGGAGCAATACTTTAGCCAACATTGCTGATGCTGTTGGCGGTCTTTACTTGCCCAATCTTGGAGGACTTGGATTAGGAAATATTCAAGACATTAAAGGCTTGATTAAAAATTCTAATCCATTA
>Ga0307375_10003584_pt1 | contig 15198 bp, 12 predicted proteins | sample TR1MG_FD_202531 | JGI IMG/M metagenome (GOLD analysis project Ga0307375, IMG submission 202531) | Soil microbial communities from Risofladan, Vaasa, Finland - TR-1 | ecosystem: Environmental > Terrestrial > Soil > Coastal area > Acid sulfate soil | place: Finland: Risofladan, Vaasa | collected...
GGGCGCTTCCCTGCACGAACGCCGCGCGCATGCGCTCGGCGCGGTCGCCGGCGCTCGCCGCGTCGAGCAGTCGGCGGGCGCGGGCCAGGGCGTCGTCCAGGGCCGATTGGGCGAGCAGCGCGCCCGGGGCGCCGTTCGCCAGGCGCATCAGGTCGTCGCGGTCGCGGGGGAGCGAGAGCTTCTCGAGGTGGGCGCGCACCAGCTCGTGGTCCAGGAACTGGCGCATGTCGGCGTCCGCCAGGCGGGGCACGCGCACGGCCATCACGCGCGACCGGATGGTAGGCAGGAGAGCGCCGGGCTCGCTGGTGGTGAGCACGAGGTTGGTGTTCTCGGGCGGCTCTTCGAGGAGCTTGAGAAACGCGTTGGCGGCCTGATCGGCGCCTTCCTGCGACACCATGCGTTCGGCGTCGCCGATGACGAACACCTTGCGGGCGCCGACGCCGGGGGCGAGGGCGGCCGCGTGGACCACGGCGCGGACGGTGGCCACGAAGATGCCTTCGTTGCCGCCTGGGGGGGCGTAGAGGCCGTGGGCGGTCACGCGGTCGGCGATGGCCTCGCCGTAGTCGGCCTCGACGTCGGCGGCGGAGGCGTCGCCGTCCTTGAGGCGGGGGCGGGGGAATATCCAGTGCAGGTCGGGGTGGGTGCCGGCCTCGACGTAGCGGCAGTGCTGGCACTGGCCGCAGGGGCGGGGGTCGGGACCCGAACAGAGCAGGCGCTGACCCAGCCAGAGGGCGAGGCGTTGTTTGCCGATGCCGGCGGGTCCGTGGAGGAGGAGGCTGCCGGGCAGGGTACCGCGGGCGATCGCCGAGTCGAAGCGTTGGCGGAGCGCGGCGTGTCCGATGAGCGGAATGATGGGCACGGGGGGAAGATACCGGGGGATAGGGCAGGGGACCATAAGGGAGTCGGACAGTCAGACAGTCAGACAGTCAGACAGTCGGGACGTCCGCTGTTTGACTGTCCGACTGTCCGACTGTCTGACAGCCAGTCCGCGCACCAACCTTTACATTACAAAGTACTTGCCAGCGTCGCCATTTCAGACGATACTACCCGCCTATGTCAATATCGGCGCCACCGAGGCAGCGGGAGCCCAGCTCGCCCGACATCCATGCGCGGGCGATGGACAATCTGCGGTTCATCCGCGAGACCATGGAACGGGCGGGCACGTTCACCGCCGTGTCGGGGTGGGGGGAGATCAGCATCGGCGTGAGCGCGGTGCTGGCGGCCCTGGTGGCCGACCGGCAGCCCACGTCGCTGCGGTGGGTGGCCGTCTGGTTGGCCGAAGCGGTGGTGGCGGGCACGATCTCGGCGTGGGCCACGTCGCGCAAGGCGCGCTCGGCGCGGGTGCCGCTGCTCTCGGGGCCGGGGCAGAAGCTGGTGCTGGCGTTCGCGCCGGCGATGCTGGTGGGCGCCGTGCTCACCGCGGCGTGCGTGCTCCAGGGGTTGGAGCACATGCTCCCCGCCGTGTGGATGTTGTTGTACGGCGCCGGCGTCATCGCGGCCGGCGCGTATTCGGTGCGGATCGTGCCGGTGATGGGGATGGGGTTCATCGCCGTGGGCACGGTGGCGCTGTTCGCGCCCGCGGCGTGGGGCTCGGCGCTCCTGATCGCGGGGTTCGGCGGTCTGCACATCGCATTCGGATTCATGATTGCGCGGAGGCACGGTGGCTAAACTGAGTGCGGTTTCCAAGGACGAGGCCGAGCGCGGCCGGGGAGCGGGCGGCGGGCGGAAGCCGGCCCACCGGCTGGCGTCGGTGCGCGGCAAGTCGCCGGAGGAGCCGGGCAGCGCCCTCGATCTGGACCGGCTGATCCACGAGCGCATGCGCCTGGGCATCGTCAGTGCGCTGGCGGTGAACGAGCGGCTGAGCTTCAACGATCTCAAGGCGCTGCTGCAGACCACCGACGGCAATCTCAGCGTGCACGCGCGCAAGCTGGAGGAGGCCGGGTACGTGACCTGCACCAAGACGTTCGAGGGGCGGGTGCCGCGCACGCAGTACGCGCTGGCGGCGGCCGGCCGGCGGGCGCTGGAGCGGTACCTGGCCCATATGGAAGCGCTCATACGCGCCACGCGCGAGGGATGACGCCATGACCCCGGCATCGACGGACTCCGGCGGGCCCGCTCCGCGGCATGTGGCGATCATCATGGACGGCAACGGGCGCTGGGCCACGGCGCGCGGGCTGCCGCGCACGGCGGGCCACCGGGCCGGCGTGCGCACGGCGCGGACCATCGTCGAGACGGCGCGCCGCGCCGGCGTCGGCACGCTCACGCTGTACGCGTTCTCGGCCGACAACTGGGGCCGCCCCCGCGGCGAGGTCACGGCGCTGATGCGACTGTTCCGGCGCACGCTGCTCAGCGAGTCGCGCCGTTGCCGCGACAACGGCATCCGCCTCACCGTCATCGGGCGGCGCGATCGGCTGCCCGGCATTCTGCTGAGCACGATCGACGAGGCCGAGGCGATGACGGCCGATGGCCACGACATGCTGCTGCGCGTGGCCGTGGACTATTCGTCGCGCGACGCGATTCTCCGCGCCGCGGCGCTGGCGGGGGACCAGCCGCTCACGCGCCAGGCGTTCGGCGCGCTGTTGGCGCGGGTGGACAACGCCTGCCCGGCGACGCCCGACGTGGATCTGCTGGTGCGCACCGGCGGCGAGCAGCGGCTCAGCGACTTCCTGCTGTGGGAATGCGCGTACGCCGAGTTGGCGTTCACGCGGCGCATGTGGCCCGACTTCACGGCCGACGAGTTCCTCGCCACGCTCGCCGACTTCGAACACCGCGATCGGCGGTTCGGGGGCGTGCCCGAGCAGGCGGCGAGCTAGACGTGGGGGCGATGGCGCGCCGCGCCGGAGTTTCTTAGGTTGTGCGCCGTCGAAGTTCCCTTCTCACCGTCGGCGGATCCCTCTCCATGAAGACCTGGCTCAAGCGCCTCGGCTACGCCCTGGGCGCACTGGTAGCGCTCGTGCTCGTGCTCGTAGCCTACGTGTACGCCGCGAGCGAGATGCGGTTTCGCAAGACGTACTCGCTGGCGGGCACGCCGGTGGTGGTGCCCACCGACAGCGCATCCATCGCGCGGGGGCGTCACCTGGCGGTGGCAATCGCCAAGTGCACGGTGTGCCACGGCGACCAGTTGGCCGGCGGCGCGGTGATCGACGGGTCGCCCATGGGGCGGCTCACGGCGCCCGATCTGACGCGAGGCGAGGGGGGGCTGGGGGCGACGCTCAGCGACGCCGACTGGGAGCGGGCCATCCGGCACGGCGTGCTGCCCAACGGCCGGTCGGTGCGGATCATGCCGGCCGCGGAGTACCAGCATCTGGCGGACGAGGACGTGGCGGACATCATCGCCTGGGCCAGGAGCGTGGCGCCGGCGCGGGACACGCAACCGCCCACGCATCTCATGCTGCTGCCGCGGGCGCTGATGGTGTTCGGCCAGCTGCCGTTGATGCAGGCGCCGCAGGTGGACGCGAACGCGCATCCGCCGGAGGCGATGCCGCCCAGCGCCACGGCCGAATACGGCCGGTACATCACGCAGGTGGGTGGGTGCCAGATGTGCCACGGGCCCACGCTGTCGGGTGGCAAGGTCGTGGGGGGCGATCCGAGCTGGCCGCCGGCGGCCAACATCACCCCCGCCGGTCTGGCGCTCTACACCGAGGCGTCGTTCGTGCAGACGCTCACCACGGGCAAGCGGCCCGACGGCACGCCGCTGCGCGAACCGATGCCCTGGCGCGCCACGGCGCAGATGACGCCCGACGAGTTCCACGCCCTGTGGCTGTACCTTCAGTCGGTGCCGCCCAAGGCGTTCGGCGGGCGGTAACGGCCGCGGGGGCGCCCGCCGGCGTTAGTAGCGGGCCTCGAGCCCGGCGACCACGCGTACGGTGTCGCGCGCTATTAGTAATTCCTCATCGGTGGGAATCACCCAGACCTCCACGCTCGAGCCGTCGGCGCTGATGCGCCCCTCGGCGCCGTCCACGGTGGCGGCGTTGCGCGCCGGGTCGAGGGTCACGCCCAGCCAGTCGAGGTCGGCGCAGATGCGCGCGCGCACCGGCGCCGCGTTCTCGCCGATGCCGCCGGCGAACACGATGGCGTCGGCCCCGTTGAGCGCCGCCAGGTACGAGCCGATGTACTTGCGCGCCCGATAGCAGAACAGATCGATGGCCAGCTTGGCGCGACGGTCATCGTGTTCGGTGGCCTCGGCCAGCAGGTCGCGCATGTCGTTGGTGAGCCCCGACACGCCGAGCAGCCCCGACTGCTTGTTGAGCAGGTTTTCCACCTCGCCGAGCGTGAGCCCTTCCTTGGCCGCCACGTGATCGAGGATGGCGGGGTCGAGGTCGCCGGAGCGGGTGCCCATCACCAGTCCCTCGAGCGGCGTGAAGCCCATGGACGTATCGATCGAGTTGCCGGCGTCGACGGCGCAGATGGAGCAGCCGTTGCCCAGGTGGAGGGCGATGATCTTGGTCTGCTCGCGGGTGCGGTCGGTGAGCTGACGGTAGCGCCACGCGACGTAGCGGTACGACGTGCCGTGGAATCCGTAGCGTCGAATGCGATAGCGCCGGTAGAGCTGGTAGGGAATGGCGTACAGGTGGGCGCGCTCGGGGAGGGTGAGGTGGTACGACGTGTCGAACACCGCCACCTGGGGGATGCCGGCGCCCAGCACGGCACGGGCGGCGGCGATGCCTTTGAGGTTGGCGGGATTGTGCAGCGGCGCGAGGTCGATGGTGTCCTCGATGGCGCGGAGCACCGCGTCGTCGATGCGCACCGACGTGCGGAAGTGCTCGCCGCCGTGGGCCACGCGGTGCCCCACGGCCTCGATGGCGCCCACGGCGTCGATGTCCACGCCCGACTCGGGGCCGGTCATCCAGTTGATGATGAAGTCGAGCACGGCGCGGTGGTCGCGCGCCGCCACGGCGCCGCGCACGGTGGGCCGGCCGGGCACGGTGAACGCATACACGGCTTCGCCGCCGATGCGCTCCACGGTGCCGCGGGCGACCTTTTCATCGCGATTGTCGCGCATGCGGTCGGCATCGGTGCGCACGAGCTCGAACTTGAGCGTCGACGAGCCGGAGTTGAGCACGAGCACGTTCATGGCATGCCCTCCGCTGGGCATTCTGGATCGCGGCGCGATGCCGGCATCAGGATCGCAGGGTGTGAACTACAATGATTCAGGATCAGATCGGAAACTACCGGATTTCTTGTGGGGACTCTGCCGCACGATCAGCTCGCGTGGGCGCACCGCAACTTTGCCTGAATCCCCCAAGAAAGATCTGGCAGTTTCCGAACCATCCTGAATCATTGCCGTTCCACCCCTCCGTTCTGGATGCCTGCCTGGCGCACCGCCGCTATACGATGAGTCCGATGGCCGCGGCCGCAGCGCGCACGTTGGCCAGGGCCTGCTCGGGCGTGGCGCCGGTGGCCGAGAGGTGGCCCATCTTGCGGCCCGGGCGCGCCGAGGTCTTGCCGTAGAGGTGAAGCCGCACGCCGGGCCGCGCCAACGCCGGCGTGAAGTCGGGCTGGCGGCCGCCGATCCAGAGGTCGCCGAACAGATTCACGATCGCCGCGGGCTCCACGATGCGCACGTCGCCCAGGGGCAGGTCACACACGGCGCGCACCAGTTGCTCGAACTGGCTGGTGGGACAGGCGCGCTCACTGGCGTGATACGAGTTGTGCGGCCGCGGCGCGAGTTCGTTGACCAGCAGCTGGCCGTCGCGCGTGCGGAACATCTCCACGCCGAGCACGCCCTGCAGGTCCAACGCGCGCGCGATGCCGATCGCGATCTCGTCGGCGCGCGCGGCCACGGCATCGGGCAGCGGCGCCGGCAGCACCGACCAACTCAGCACCTGGTTGGTGTGGTGGTTGAGCGCCGGGGCGTAGGCCACGGTTTCGCCCGACGGGCGGCGCGCCACCATGACCGAGATCTCCATCTCCAGTTCGAGCGCCTGCTCGGCCACGGCGTGGCGCTCGCCCAGGGCGCGCCAGGCGTCGGGGCATTCCTCGGGGGTGGCCACGCGCACCTGGCTGCGTCCGTCGTAGCCGCCGTGGCACGATTTCACGAAGCAGGGGCCGAGCGCGCGTATGGCGTCGGTGAGTTCGGCCAGCGTCCGCACGTCCCTGTAGGGCCCCAGCGGAAAGTCGTGGCGCGTGAGCCACGACTTCTGACGGCCGCGGTGCTGGACGTCGGCGATGATGGCGGGCGCCGGCCGCACAGGCGCGAAGCGCTGCGCCGCCTCGAGTCCAGCGGCGCCGATCTGTTCGATCTCGAGCGTGATCACGTCGCAGTGGCGGGCGAGGTCGGCGGCGGCGTCGGCGTCGTCGAACGGCGCCACCACGAGGCGGTCCACCACCGCGTGCGCGGGGCAGTCGGCCGAGGGATCGAGGGCGTGGACGGCGTAGCCCATGGTGCGGGCCGCCTGCGCAGTCATGCGGCCGAGCTGTCCCCCGCCCAGGATGCCGAGCGTGGCGCCCGGAGCGATGACCGTCATGTGGTGAGGTGGCGCTGCAGGTCCGTTTCCTGGAGGACGTCGGCGGTGCGGCGTTCGCGCCACTGGCGCAGGCGCTCGCGCACCTCGGGGCGGGTGTTGGACACGATGGCGGCGGCGAGCAGGGCGGCGTTCACGGCGCCCGCTTCGCCGATCGCGAGCGTGCCCACCGGCACGCCCTTGGGCATCTGCACGATGGAGAGCAGCGAGTCGAGGCCGTTGAGCGTGGTGGCCGGAATCGGCACGCCGAGCACGGGCACGAGCGTCTTGGCGGCCACCATGCCGGGCAGATGCGCGGCGCCGCCGGCGGCGGCGATGATCACCTCGAGCCCCCGCGACTCGGCCTTGGCGGCGTAGTCGAACATCCAGTCGGGGGTGCGGTGGGCCGAGACCACGCGGACCTCGTGCGGAATGCCGAGCGCCGTGAGCGTCTCGGAGGCGGCCCGCATGTGGGACAGGTCCGACTTGCTCCCCATGATGACGCCCACCAGGGGAGCGGGGGCGCGGGTGGCGGAGGAGCGAGGGGGGCGCGCTGTCGGCATGATGATAAACCCGTGGAGAGAGGGGGCACGACCGTGCGCGCGGAAATATAGGCCCCGGGCGGGCCATGCTCCACCGTGGGGCGGGGCTTTCGACAGGGGCGGCGCGGGTCTATAGTTTCGGACCGAACCACTGGCGAGCGCGACGGTCCCCACCGGCCACGCCGCAAGCTCCGCCCCGAGGCCCAGTCATTGATCCCATCGCCGGACGAGGGCACGCCGCCCTCCGCCCCACCGCCGCCGCGCAGCGGCACGACCCTGCCCGAGGCCGAGCAGGCATCGTCTCCCCTCGACCGGGCGATGGTGCTGGCCGAGGTGATGGACTACGTCGTCAAGGTTTCCAAGCCCACGCCGCTCTCGCTTCCGCGGCCGCGGGTGTGGATTCCCCTGCTGACGTTCTTCTTCTTCTGGTTCACCCTGTATTCGTACTCGGCGAAGCCCGAGTGGATCTGGGGGCCTCAGGTCGATCCCAGGGAAGAGGTGGCGACGCACGACGCCGACATGCGGTTCGCCATGTATCTGCTGGCGCAGCGGATCCTGGACTACCGGCGCGAGTTCGGCGTCGTGCCGACGACCCTGGCCGACGTGGGGCAGAAGATCGACGGCGTGACGTACGTGCCACTCACCGACACGTCGTTCAGTCTGCGGTACGAGGGGAGCAATCCGATCATCCTGTACTCCACGGAGTCCATGGACGTATTTCTGCGCAACGCCGTGGACGTCGTGACGGCCGGGAAGCCTAAGTGAGGCGGCGCCGCGGCGGGTTCACGTTCGTCGAGATCCTGATGTCGATGACCATCATCGCGATCCTGGCGGGGATCGTGATTCCCAAGGCGGGGTCGTTCGTCAAGCGCGCCAAGGCGGCGTCGGTGATCGGAGATGTGAGCGTCATCCGCAATGCATTGGCGGAATACAACGCCGACAGCCTGTCGTATCCCGCGTCGGCGGCCACCGGGCTGATACCGGCGGGGCTCGGCCCGTACCTGGGGCCCAACTTCTCGTTCGTGAAAACCGACTACTCGCTCGGCTACTCCAACTGGACCATCTATCAGACGATCAACGGCCATCCGTCCACGACGACGATCATCGGCATCACGGTGCAGACCGACGACGCGACGTTGGGAGAGTACGTGATGGCCCAACTGTCCACGTTCCCCAAGTTCCAGTGGGCCAACAATTACACGTTCATCGTGGACGGGCTGTAGGGCGACTCGGCCGGCGGGTCCCCGAAACAAGAACGCGAGCCGCGCGCCGGTAAGGCGTGCAACTCGCGTCTGTGCCGTCGGTTACGACGGAAGCTCCCCAGGTAGGACTTGAACCTACGACCCTCCGATTAACAGTCGGATGCTCTGACCAACTGAGCTACTGGGGAATGGTCGATGAAAGGTATCCGGCTGCGCCTTGATGTCAACGGAAACGCCGCTCAACGTGCGGCCAGTGCCGCCGGATGCAGGGCCCCGTACTCGGGAAATCCCGGGAGCACGGTACGCAGCCATCGCCCCGTGTGCGACGTCGGATGTTTGGCCACGTCCTCGGGGCGCCCCACGACCACCACCTCGCCCCCGGCGTCGCCCGCCTCGGGTCCCAGGTCGATCACCCAGTCGGCCAACTTGATGACGTCCAGGTTGTGCTCCACCAGCACCAGCGTGTGGCCGGCGTCCACCAGCCGGTCGAACACCTGGGCGAGCTTGCGGATGTCGTCCAGATGGAGCCCCGTGGTGGGCTCGTCCATGATGTAGAGCTTGCGGCCGGTGGTCCGCCCGGCGGTGGCGAGTTCGCGGGCCACCTTGAGCCGCTGCGCTTCGCCCCCCGACAGGGTGGTGGCCGGTTGCCCCAACTGCAGATAGCCCAACCCCACCTGCTGCAGCTGCCACAGCGCCTGGCCCAGCTTCTCCTCGCGCGGAAAGGCGCGGATGGCCTCGTCCACGGTGAGCTTGAGCGTCTCGTGAACGTTGCGCCCGTGCACGCGCACGTCGAGCACCTCGGCCTTGAACCGCTTGCCGCCGCATTCGTCGCAGGGCACGAACACGTCGGCCATGAACACCATCTCCACCTCGAGGTAGCCGGCGCCCTCGCACGTGGGACAGCGGCCGCCCTCCACGTTGAAGCTGAACGTGCCCGCGGTGTAGCCGCGCTCGCGCGCCAGCGGGGTGGCGGCGTACAGCTTGCGGATCTCGTCGAACGCCTTGACGTAGGTCACGGGATTGGACCGCGGCGACTTGCCGATGGGGCTCTGGTCGATGCTCACCACGTCGTCGATGGCGTCGACGCCGGTGAGCGACTCGTAGCTGCCCACGCGCTCGCCCAGGTGCTGCTTGGCCGACGTCTCGCCGCGCAGCGCGGTCTCGAGGGCGCGCATGAACACGTCGTGCACGAGCGTGCTCTTGCCCGAGCCCGACACCCCGGTGATCACGGTGACGGCGCCCACGGGAATCTTCACGTCGATGCCCTTGAGGTTGTGCTCGGTGGCGCCCGTGAGCGTGAGCCAGCGCGGGCCCGTCTTGCGGCGCTTGTCGGGCAGCGGCACCTCGCGTTCGCCGGTGAGATACTGCCCGGTGAGCGGGCTCTCGGCGGCGCGCGCCATGGGCGCGGCGAACACCAGATGGCCGCCCTTCTCGCCGCTGCCGGGTCCCAGTTCCACCATGTAGTCGGCGGCGCGGATGGCTTCGAGGTCGTGCTCCACCACGAGCACCGTGTTGCCCGTGTCGCGCAACCGCTTGAGCAGCGACAGCAGGCGGTCCATGTCGCGCGGATGCAGCCCGATGGACGGCTCGTCGAGCACGTACAGCGTGTCCACGAGCTGGGAGCCGAGCGAGTTGGCGAGGCCGATGCGCTGGGCCTCGCCGCCGCTCAGCGTGCGGGTGGCGCGGTGCAGGGTGAGGTAGCCCAGCCCCACGTCGGCCAGGAACTGCAGACGGCTGCGCGCCTCGCGCAGCACGTGGCCCGCGATCTGGCGGTCGAACTCGGAGAGGGCGAGGGCGTCGATCCAGGCCAGCGTCCGGTCGATCGGCAACTCGCTCACCTCGGCGATGTTGCGCCCGCCCACGAGCACGTGCAGCGCCTCGGGCTGCAATTTGGTGCCGCCGCAGGCCGTGCAGGTCCGCGCCGTCTGGTACTGCCGCAGGAACACGCGGATGTACTGCTTGTAGCGCTTCTCTTCGAGATCCTTGAGAAAGGGCATCATGCCCTTGTAGCCCTTCACGCGGGCGTGGAGCAGGGCATGGCGCGCCTTGGCGGAGAGATCGCGCCACGGCGTGTCCATGGGGATCTTCTCGCGCCTGGCGAACTCGGCCAGGGCGCGGCGCTTGTTGTCGTAGCGCGGCTTGGTCCAGGGGTCGAGGGCGCCCTGGCGGAGCGTATACTCGGGGTGCGGCACCACCAGCGCCTCGTCGTACTCCAGGTTGGCGCCGAAACCGTTGCAGGCGGGGCACGCGCCGCGCGGACTGTTGAACGAGAACAGCTGCGGCGTGGGCGAGGGCGCCGGCGTGCCGTCGTTGGGGCACTCGAAGCGCTCGGTGAAGCGCAGGCGGTGCGGCGCCCCGGGCGCCGGCTCGGCCACGAGCACCACGCAGTCGCCCTCGCCCTCGGCGAACGCCGTGCCGATGGCATCGGCCAGACGGCCGCGGACTTCGGGAGACGCGGCGAGCCGGTCCACGATCACGAGGGCTTCGGTGGCGAAGGTGATGTCGATGGGCGCGGTGAGCAGCTCGTCCAGGTGCTTGATCTGGCCGTCCAGACTCACGCGCACGAAGCCCTGGGCGCGGAGATTCTCGACCACGACCTCGTGCGTGACCTCCTCCGACATGCGGAGCGGAAAGGCGACGGAGAACCGCGTGCCTTCGGGCAGCGCCAGCACCGCGTCGCAGGCCGATTCCACCGTGTCGGGACGCATCTCGCGCCCGCACGCGGGGCATACGGTATGGCCCACGCGGGCCCACAGCAGGCGCAGGTAGTCGTAGATCTCGGTGGCCGTGCCGACGGTGGAGCGCGACGTCTTGGTGGGGTTCTTCTGCTCGATAGCCACGGCGGGGGAGAGGCCGTCGATGGAATCGACGTCGGGCTTCTCCATGCGCTCCAGGAACTGGCGCGCGTACGCCGACAGCGACTCGACGTAGCGGCGCTGGCCCTCGGCGTAGATGGTGTCGAAGGCCAGCGACGACTTGCCCGAGCCGGAGGGTCCCGTGACCACGGTGATCGCCCGGCGCGGAATCTCGAGGTCGAATCCCTTGAGGTTGTGCTGGCGGGCGCCGCGCACCACGATCGCGTCTTTCATACCAGGCAGAATCTAGCGGGAGAGAGAAGCGGCCATTCCACCCCCCGCCCCAACCGCAGGCAGTAAGCTGTGAGCTCAGAGCCGTGAGCAACCGCATAGCGACAGGCCGCGGCGGGGGTTCGTTCCCGGTCCCGACGGGTCCACGCGCCGTTGCTCACAGCCGTCAGCTCGTAGCTCACAGCTTTCCGCCTGCTGTATTCAGTTCCGCCGTTTCCAGTCTCAGTTCCCCGCGCCGCCCGATTTCGCTAGGATTCGCCCCATGACCGACGCCGCCGCCTACCACGAAGAAGACACCCTCGGCAAGGCGTACGACGGCCGGCTGATGCGCCGCCTGCTGCGGTACGTCCGCCCGTACGGCTGGCTGGTGATCGTCTCACTGGTGCTGCTGGTCGTGGACGGACTGCTGCAACTCGTGGGGCCGGTGCTCACGCAGCGGGTGATCGACGTGGCCGTGCCGGCTCACGACGTGGCGATGGCTACGCGGGCCGCCCTGCTGTTCGCGGCGTCGCTGGCCGTGGGGTTCGTGGCCCAGTTCGGCGAGACCATCCTCACCACGCTGCTCGGCCAGCGGGTGATGCGCGATCTGCGCAAGGACATCTTCGCCCACCTGCAGCGCCTGCCCATCCGGTTCTTCGACCGCACGCCCGTGGGGCGGCTGGTCACGCGCACCACGGCCGACGTGGAATCGCTCAACGAACTGTTCACGGCCGGCGTGGTGGCCGGCCTCGGCGACCTGTTCACGCTGGCCGCCATCGGCATCATGATGCTGGTCACCGACTGGCGGCTGGCGCTGGCCGCGTTCGGCGTGATCCCGTTCATCTATCTGAGCTCGCACCTCTTCCGGCGCGCGGTGCGCTCGTCGTACCGCGATATCCGCACGCGGCTGGCACGCATCAACGCGTTCCTGCAGGAGCGCCTCACCGGCATGCGCGTGCTGCAGCTGTTCGGCATGCAGCGTCGCGAAGCCGAGGAGTTCGACCGCCTGAACCGGCGCCATCTGGAGGCGCACCTGCGGTCGATCGTCTACTACGCGGTGTACTTTCCGACCATCGAAGTGCTCACCACCGTGGCGCTGGCCAGTCTGCTGGTGGCGAGCGGGCACCGGGTGGAGATCGGCACGCTCACCGTGGGCACGGTGGCGGCCTTTCTGCAATTGGTGCGGCGGTTCTTCCAGCCGCTGCAGGACCTGTCCGACAAGTTCAACACCCTGCAGCAGGCCATGGCGGCGTCGGAGCGGATTTTCAACCTGCTCGACGAGCCGGTGGCGCGCGATGGCGAACCGGCCGGCCCGCCGGCCGAGGGCGCCGCGCCCGTGGAGCCGGCGGTGCCGGCCGACCTCGGCGCGTCGCGCGCCGTGACCATCGCGTTCGAGGACGTCTGGTTCTCGTACGACGCGCCGGGCACGCCGGAGGCCGACCTGCGGTGGGTGCTCAAGGGCGTGAGCTTCGTGGCCCGTCCCGGCCAGACCGTGGCCCTGGTGGGCCATACCGGCGCCGGCAAGACGACGATCGTCAACCTGCTGCTGCGGTTCTACGATCCGCAGCGGGGGCGCATCACCGTCAACGGGGTGGACACGCGGCGCATTCCCGGCAGCGCGCTGCGCGGGCTCATCGGGTACGTCCAGCAGGACATCTTCCTGTTCGCCGGCGACGTGGCGGGCAACATCCGGTTGTCGGCGCCGCTCACCGACGCCGACGTGGAGCGGGCGGCGGCGCGGGTGGGGGCCGACCGGATCATCAAGCGGTTCCCCGACGGGTACGCGCACCCGCTCGGCGAGCGGGGCGGGTCGGTGAGCGTGGGCGAGCGCCAGTTGCTGTCGTTTGCCCGCGCCATCGCGGCCGATCCGGCGGTGTTGGTGCTCGACGAGGCCACGAGCGCCGTGGACAGCGAGATCGAGGCCGACATCCAGCGGGCCCTGGCCGAGTTGATGGCGGGGCGGACGACCATCGCCATTGCCCATCGGCTGAGTACGATCGTGGACGCCGACGAGATTCTGGTGTTGCACCACGGACAGGTGGTGGAACGGGGAACGCACCGGGACCTGCTGGCGCGCCGGGGGTTGTACGAGCGGCTGTACCGCCTGCAGGCGGGGGGCGGTGACGGGGCGCACAGCGGGGCGCAACGCTTGCCAGCGTCGGGGGTGTTGGGGTAGGTTTTGCCGAACGCCGACCTCCGCGCGGCGCGCCTTCGGGACGCGCCGCGTCATGCCTTTTTTGACTGTCGCGCCGAGCATTCATGCCGGTCATCCAGCTGCACGACGAACAGCATCCGCTGACGCAGGGTCAGACGCGGTTGGGCAGCGGCCCAGACGCGGACCTGCGTGTGAGCGACGACGCGTCGTTGGGCGTGCAGGCGTTGCTGGACGTTGGCGCCGGCGACCAGGCCGTGATCCGGCGGGCCAGCGACCATGCCGCGGTGAAGGTGAACGGTGTGGCGCTGGGCGCCGAGCCCGCCCCGCTGATGCACGGCGACAAGGTGGAGATCGGGGGCGTGGAACTGCTGTTCGTCGAGGACAAGAAGGGCGGGGCGACGCAGTTCGTGTCGGCGTCGGAGATCGCCGCCATGGCGGCCAAGCGCGGGGGACCGGCGCGGGCCACGGCGGCCACGGGTGGCCGGCTGGTGTCGCTGGTGGACGGCAAGGAATACGCGATTGCCGACGCCGGTGCGGGGCTGGGCCGCGACGCGAGCAACGAGGTGGTGGTGGCGCAGAACGCGGTGTCGCGGCACCATGCCCGCATCGCGCCGGGCGAGGGCGGTTACGTGCTCACCGATCTGAGCACCAACGGCGTGTGGGTGAACGGCGATCGCGTGCAGGGCACGAAACTGCTGGCGCGGGCCGACGTCATCCGTCTGGGCACCGAGGAGTTCCGGTTCTACGCCGACGTGGCGCCGGTGGTACGCGCCGCACCACCGGCCGCCCCACCCGCCGCTCCCGCGCCGGTCGCCCCGCCATCGCCTCCGGTCGGGCCCGCGCCGCCGCCGCTCTCGCAGGAGCCGCCGACGCTTCCGCCGCTCGAGCCGGCCGAACCCGCGCCGCCGCCGCCGATGGTTGTCGCGCCCGAACCGGTGGCCATTCCGGCGCCGGTGCCCGACGCCCATCCCGTGCTGGCCACGCTCGAGATCATGCACGAGGGCCCGCGCCGGGGCGAGCGGATCGAGATTCGCGAACCGCTGGTCACCGTGGGCCGTGGCGCGCACAACGACGTGGCGTTCGCCGACGACAGCATCAGCGACACGCACGCCAAGCTGCAGTTGCGCGACGACGGCTGGTACGTGGTGGACGCCGGGTCCACGAACGGCACGTTCGTGGGCGGCGTGCGCATCACGGGGGAACGGCGGCTCGAGGGCACGCCCGATCTGCGTTTCGGCGGCATGCGGGTGCGGTTCCACTCGGCGGTGGAGCCCGCGGCCGCGGCCGGCGGCACGCGTCGGGTGTCGGTGGCGGCGCCCGAGGGCGCCGCGACGTCCGTCGCCAGGGCCAGAGTGCCGCGGCTCGGCTGGATCATCATTGCATTCGTGGTGGTGGTCGTCGCGATCTTCTTCTTCCTCCAGAGACGGTAATGGTCAGGCTGCTGCACGCCGCGCGCACCGACGTCGGGATGATCCGCTCGGGGAATGAGGACAACTTTGCCGTGGACGTGAGCGAAACGCGCGGTGTGTTCATGGTGGCCGACGGCATGGGTGGGCATGCCGCGGGCGAGGTGGCGAGCGAGATGGCGGTGCAGATCGTGGTGCGCGATCTGGGCGCGGTGCAGGATCTGCAGGCGCACGACGCGGCGCAGCAGGTGAGCGCGGCGCTCAAGCACGCCAACTTCTCCATCCACGATCGCACGATCGCCGAAGTGGACAAGCAGGGCATGGGCACCACGGCGTCGGTGCTGCTGGTGTCGGGCACGCGCTACATGATCGGCCAGGTGGGCGA
>Ga0307375_10003585_pt1 | contig 15192 bp, 11 predicted proteins | sample TR1MG_FD_202531 | JGI IMG/M metagenome (GOLD analysis project Ga0307375, IMG submission 202531) | Soil microbial communities from Risofladan, Vaasa, Finland - TR-1 | ecosystem: Environmental > Terrestrial > Soil > Coastal area > Acid sulfate soil | place: Finland: Risofladan, Vaasa | collected...
TTTCCTATGGCCGCGCCCTGCAACAGCCGGTGCTGCAAGCCTGGCAGGGAAAGGCGGAAAACGTCGTCGCAGCCCAGCAGGCATTGCTGAAACGCGCCAGGTTGAATGGCGCAGCACAGCGGGGCGAGTATCAGGAAAGCATGGAAAATGCGGCCTAGGTGAAACTTCTTGATCACATTGCAATCAACGGAGTTATAAAAAATGAAGTGTTACCAGAATATATTGTGCGCAACGGATTTCTCGGTCCATTGCAAAGCCGCAGCCGAACGCGCCATTGAAATGGCCAGACTATGCGGGGCCAAGCTGACGTTGCTGCATGTCGTGGAGTATTTTCCCGAGGACAGGTCCAACGAAGTGATTGCGCCGGAAGACAATGAACCAGCAACCTATCGGAAACAACAGGCGCATACCTTGCTGGCAAATTTTGCCGAGGATCTTGGCTGTGCGGAGGCGTGCCGTGAGGTGAGTTTTTCCACACGTTCGGCCAGACACGGGATTATCCGTTATGCAGAGGAACAGTCGATTGATTTGATCGTCGTGGCGACTCATGGCAGGCATGGCATTGCAAATATTCTGGGGGCCACGGCGTATGGTGTGGTGCATCGCGCGCGTTGTGACGTTTTGGCGGTGCGGGCAAAAGCGGACTAGGGTGTATAGCTGATGCATCGTAGCGTGTTGTCTGGATATAAAAATTGAAAAGACAAGCGCAACCCGGGTTACAGAAGAGCGTCATGACCACCACCGCACTGTACGGACAGATTGATTAATTATCGGGAACAATGCGATGGACAACACACACGAAAAACTGAACGACATAAAAATGATGATCGGAAACTTGCAGGCTGATTACCCGCTTGAAACCAATGCCTTTCTCAGCTTCATGAGCAAGGCGGAGGCCGGCAAGGCATTGACCATACGCGAAAAGGAACTGATCAATGTGGGATTGGCGGTGGCGGCTCAGTGCGAGTGGTGCATTGCGATTCATGTGCAGCATGCCATCGAGGCCGGCGCCAGCCGCGACGACGTGATCGAGGCCGGCTTCATGGCGGTGGTGATGCACGGCGGGCCGGCCCTGATGTACATGACTCCGCTGCTGGAGGCGGTGAATGATTTCCTTCCCCGAAAATGCTGAAACGGCTATGCGTTTTGTTATGGACGTGCCACCGCTGATCCGATGCTGACGGGTATGCTGGGTTACATCGCGGCGAGGTTCACGGCAATCCGGCAGAGGATGGATATGACAAATGGAAGACGCAACAGACTGCGCTGATCGCGATTTTCCCTATTTCACAAGGAGCAAAACATGAGCACGGTCTCATACATTCGCTGGTTCAGCGAGATTGGCATCGGCGATGTGCCGCTGGTCGGCGGCAAGAATGCCTCGCTGGGCGAAATGTACCAGAACCTGACGGCAGAAGGTGTGCGTGTACCAAACGGGTTTGCCGTTACGGCGGAAGCCTATTCTTATGTGCTTGAGCACAATAAGGCCTGGCAGCCACTGCATGCAGCGCTGGACGGACTCGACCCCGACAACATCAGTGATCTGCAGGCGCGCGGTGAAAAAGCCAGAGCGATCGTTTATGGCTGTGAACTCCCGGATGACCTGAAGGCGGAAATTTTGCAGGGCTATGCCCGGCTAAAGCGCGAGTATGGTGAAAATATTTCACTGGCGGTGCGTTCTTCTGCCACTGCCGAGGATTCCCCCGAGGCGTCTTTTGCCGGACAGAATGATACCTACCTCAATATCGCGAGTGACGTTGCCCTGCTCAGTGCCTACAAACGCTGCCTGGCCTCCAACTTTACCGACCGTTCCATCCACTACAAATACGACAATCACTTTGATTACTACAAGGTCTATCTCTCCGTGGTGGTCATGAAAATGGTGCGCAGCGATATCGGTTCCAGCGGCGTGATGTTTTCGCTGGACACGGAAACGGGCTTCAGGGATGTCGTCTTCATCAATGCCGCGCTGGGGCTGGGCGAAAACGTCGTTCAGGGCACCATCGATCCCGACAGTTTTTATGTGCACAAGCCCACATTCAACAAGGGTTATCGCGCGGTTCTGAAACGCCGCCTGGGCAGCAAGGAAAAAAAGATGATCTTCACCGACACACTCAATACCGGCAATATCGCAGTGGAGTACACCGAAAATATCGACACCCCCGGCGCAGAAAGAAACCGGTTTTGCATCTCCGATGCGGATGTCATGGTGCTGGCCGACTATGCCATCAAGGTGGAAAACCACTATTCCAAACAGGCCGGTTTATACAAGCCGATGGACATGGAGTGGGCAAAGGACGGAATCGACGGGCAGCTGTATATGGTACAGGCGCGGCCGGAAACGGTGGCATCGCAAAAGAAAGGCTCCGTCCTTGAGATCTACCACCTCATGGAAAGATCAGCTGTTCTTGTCCAAGGCAGGGCTGTCGGCACCGGGATAGGCGCCGGGAAGGCGCGCGTCATCAATGACGTCAAACATCTCCGCGATTTTAAACCGGGAGAAGTGCTGATTACGGATACCACGACACCGGACTGGGAACCGGTCATGAAAACCGCCGCCGCGATCGTGACCAACCGGGGCGGCCGTACCTGCCACGCCGCCATCGTGTCACGCGAACTTGGCATTCCCGCCATCGTCGGAAGCGAAAACGCGACAGAGGTAATCAAAAGCGGTCAGGCGATCACCATCAGTTGCGCTGAAGGCGAAACCGGAAACGTATATGAAGGCAAGCTCAAGTTTGATATTCAGCAGACCGACCTGAGCCAGCTGGGACACCCCAAAACCAAAATCATGATGAATTTGGGTGACCCGGATCAGGCATTCAGTCTCGCCTCGCTGCCCGTGGATGGCGTCGGACTGGCGCGCATGGAATTCATCATCAATGAATACATCAAGGTGCATCCGATGGCGCTAAAACATCCGGAAAAGGTGGACGATGTTACACGCGGGAAGATCGCCGCGATCAGCATCGCCTACGACAATCCTGCGGAATTCTTCGTCAAGACCCTTGCCGAAGGCGTCGCAACAATAGCCGCGGCGGTTTATCCGAAACCCTGCGTGGTGCGCATGAGCGACTTCAAAAGCAATGAATACGCCACCCTGCTGGGGGGTTCCTTTTTTGAGTTGGCTGAAGACAATCCGATGATCGGATTCCGCGGCGCGTCCCGTTATGCCCATCCCGCCTATGCCGAAGGATTTGCGCTGGAATGCGCGGCGATGAAACGGGTGCGCGACGAGATGGGGCTGACGAATGTGATATTGATGATCCCGTTTTGCCGCCGCGTACAGGAGGGCGAAAAGGTGCTGGCGGCGATGGCCGCCAGTGGACTGAAACGCGGAGAAAACGGTCTGGAGGTTTACGTGATGTGCGAGATTCCCAACAACGTTATCCTGATCGACGCCTTCGCAAAAATCTTCGACGGTTTCTCCATCGGTTCCAACGACCTGACCCAGCTGACCCTGGGCGTGGATCGCGGTTCCGAGATCGTTGCCTTCGATTTCGATGAGCGCGACCCAGGCGTGAAAGAGATGATCCGCCTCGCGGTGGAAGGCGCGCGCCGCAACGGCCGGCATTCCGGATTGTGCGGACAGGCGCCGTCCGACTATCCCGAAATGGCCGAGTACCTGGTGAAAATCGGCATCGACTCGATGAGCCTGAGCCCGGATACGGTACTTGCCACCACCCGGCACGTGCTGGAAGTGGAAAAGCGACTGGCGCGCAATCCCAAAAAATAATAGTGCTGACGGGAAAGACGCATCAGAAACAGCGGGAAAAACCGTGATGAAAAATCAAAATGTCTCGCCGGGGGTACACGATTGAACTGAACCCCCAACCCGGGAAAAAACAATGAACGTTCTACCTATTGAAAAAGAAGTCCTCAACAGATTCGGGCCGTATTCCCTGGTCACCGGGATACTGCTGATCTTACTTGGAACGGCGGGCATATACCTGCCGGGCGTAATGTCTCTGGGCACCGCGCTTTTTGCTGCGTGGCTGCTGCTTATCGGCGGTCTGTTCTGGGCAATTCATACTTTCCGGTACGATGCTAAGAAATTAATGAGCTGGCTCAAACCGGGCCTGTTGGTTGGGACCGGTGTTTTGCTGCTGTTTTTCCCCATGACAGGTGTGGCGGCAGTAGGTCTGTTGCTGGCTGCATATCTGTTTCTGGATGCCTTTGGCAGTTTTGCCCTGGCCAGGGCCATTCACCCGACCGATGGCTGGGGCTGGATGGCTTTCAATGGTGTTGTGTCGTTCCTGCTGGGTACGCTGTTTCTGATCGGCTGGCCAGTTACGTCCATGTGGCTGGTGGGCTTGTATGTGGGCATCAGCCTGCTGTTGGACGGATTGGCGCTGGCCGCCATCGGCTGGAAGTTGCGCAAAACGCAGAGGCAGACCTCGTGAGCCGGCTGTTCCTGGTCAGGCACGGCCAATCGGTCTGGAACCTGCAAAACCGCTTTACCGGCTGGGTGGATGTATCCCTGAGCCGGCAGGGAGTGATTGAAGCGCAACAGGCGGCGGCATTGCTGGCCGACGAGCATTTTGATGTGGCCTTCACCTCCACCCTGCTGCGGGCGCAGGACAGCCTGTATGAGATACTCAGGCAGAACAGTCATTGCGCACAATATGTGCGCGTGCATGAGCAGAGCAGCGAATGGTATGAACACTACATCCCGGCCGAAGGCGATGCGCATGAACTGAAAATATACGTCTCGGAAAAACTCAACGAACGTTACTACGGCGATCTGCAAGGCCTGGACAAGAACTGGGCCAGCCAGCGCTATGGGGCGGAACAGGTACACCTGTGGCGCCGCAGTTATGATATCCCCCCGCCCAACGGCGAAAGCCTGAAAATGACCGCGGCAAGAACCCTTCCTTATTACAGGAAACGCATTGTTCCGCATCTTCTGCATGGCGAGAACGTGCTGGTATCCGCGCACGGGAATTCACTGCGTTCCATCATCATGCACATCGAGCAAATGACGCCGCAGCAGATTATCGGCTACGAACTGGCGACCGGCGCGCCGCACATGTATGCATTCGATGATGATTTAAGCGTCATCGACAAGCGGATTTTTGCAACGCCGGCAGATTGAGATAATCATGGACAAGCACACCGAAACAACAGGAAAGTTTGCCTTGAACGACATGGCCGATCGGTGTGCGGCAAAAAATGCGCGATCGAATTGTTTATCCAGACGACCCCGTCGATCTGGCCGGGTACTTAGCAAGGACATGAAAGAAGAGTAACGTTAGGTTAGCCAAACCGGAAATGGAGGTCTGAGATGTTTGAACTGCGTATACATGGCCGTGGCGGTCAGGGCGTCGTGACGGCAGCGGAGATGTTCTCTGTTGCGGCCTTTGCCGAAGGGCGCAATGCACAGGCCTTCCCAAGTTTTGGTTCGGAGCGCACCGGCGCACCGGTGGTGTCGTTCTGCCGAATTTCAGACAGGGAGTTGCGCCTGCGCGAACCGGTCATGGAACCCGATGCGATCATCATCCAGGACATCACGCTGCTGCATCAGGTCGATGTGTTTGCCGGGCTGAAAAAGGACGGCTATGTCCTGCTCAACACCGCCCGCAGCTTCGAAGAGCTCGGCTTGGGCGACCTGATTGCCGGCAGGCCGCCCGAGCGGCTATGCACTTTGTCAGCCACCGAAATCGCGCTTAAACATATCGGCCGCCCGATACCCAATGCGCCGCTGATCGCCGGCTTTGCCGCGCTCTCCGGACTGATACGCCTGGAGTCGGTGATCAAGGCCATCTCGGAAAAATTTTCCGGCAAGGTTGCGGATGGCAACATCGCCGCGGCCACCGAAGCCTATAACCTGATCAAAACCCGAATCGAGGAGGTTTCCACCCATGCTTAAGCAAATCGAAGGTTCCCGCGCCGTAGCAGAAGCCGTTGCGATGTGCCGCCCCGAGGTGATCTGCGCCTATCCGATCTCGCCGCAGACGCACATCGTCGAGGCGCTCGGGTCTATGGTGAAGAGCGGTGAACTGGCACCCTGTGAATTCATCAACGTGGAAAGCGAATTCGCCGCGATGTCGGTCGCGATCGGCGCCTCCGCCACCGGTGCGCGCGCATATACCGCCACCGCCAGCCAGGGGCTGTTGTTCATGTCCGAGGCAGTCTACAACGCGTCCGGTCTCGGCCTGCCCATCGTGATGACGGTGGCAAACCGCGCCGTCGGTGCGCCGATCAATATCTGGAACGACCATTCCGATGCGATGTCGCAGCGCGATTCCGGCTGGATGCAGCTGTTCGCCGAAAACAACCAGGAAGCCCTGGATCTGCACATCCAGGCGTTCCGGCTGGCCGAGGAATTGTCATTGCCGGTGATGGTGTGCATGGACGGTTTCATACTCACCCATGCCTATGAGCAGGTGGACCTGCCGACGCCGCAACAGGTCGATGCCTATCTGCCGGCATTCCAGCCGCGCCAGGTGCTGGACCCTCGCGAGCCGGTTTCGATCGGCGCGATGGTCGGGCCGGAAGCGTTCATGGAAGTGCGCTACCTGGCGCATGCCAGGCATATGCAGGCGCTGGAGCGCATTCCGCAGCTGGCTGCTGAATTCAAGCGGGTGTTCGGGCGCGATACCGGCGGCCTGGTGCACACCCACCGTGCCGAGGATGCCGAGACCATGGTGGTGGCGATGGGCTCGGTGCTGGGCACCATCAAGGACACCGTGGACGAAATGCGCGACGACGGCCACCGCATTGGCGTGCTGGGCATCACCAGCTTCCGCCCTTTCCCAACAGACCTCGTGCGTGCGGCCTTGCACAAGGCACGCCGCGTGGTGGTACTGGAAAAAAGTCTGGCCGTGGGAATCGGCGGGATACTCTCCACCGATGTGCGCATGGCCATGTCCCACCTGCCCGTACCCGTCCACACCGTGGTGGCCGGGCTGGGCGGCCGCGCGATCACGCGCAAATCGTTGCACAGGTTATTTCGCGAAGCGGAACAGGACGTGTTGGAGCCGCTGGGCTTTCTGGACCTGGAGTGGGACCTGGTCAACAAACAGCTGGCGCGGGAACGCAATGCGCGCCGCTCCGGCCCGGCGGCTGAAAACATACTGCGCGACATCGGCACGGTCGCTTCCAAAATCGCATGAGGAGATAACATGCCATTCCAACCCATCAAGTTTTACCAGACCGGCACGTTCACCGTCGGCAACCGCCTGCTGAATCCTGAAGTGCGCAGCGTGCAGTCGCACCGGGATCGCAGCAACGCAATCAACTCGGGGCACCGCGCCTGCCAGGGCTGCGGCGAAGCGCTGGGCGCGCGCTACGCGCTGGATGCGGCGATGGAGGCGACCAACTCGCAGCTTATCGCGGCGAACGCCACCGGCTGTCTGGAAGTGTTTTCGACACCCTATCCCGAAACCTCGTGGCAGCTGCCATGGATGCACTCGGTGTTCGGCAACGCCGCGGCGGTCGCGACCGGCATCGCCGCGGCGCTGAAGGTGAAGGGACGCAGCGAAGTGCGGGTGGTCGCGCAGGGCGGCGACGGCGGCACCACCGACATCGGATTCGGTTGCCTGTCCGGGATGTTCGAACGCAACGACGATGTGCTGTATATCTGCTACGACAACGAGGCGTACATGAATACCGGGGTGCAGCGTTCGTCCGCCACCCCTCCCGCGGCGCGCACCGCAACCACGATGCCGGTGGGACCGCATCCCGGCAATGTGTTCGGCCAGGGCAAGTTCGTGCCCGCCATCGCGATGGCCCACGAAATTCCCTATGTGGCCACGGCCACGGTTGCCGACCTGCACGACCTCGAAGCCAAGGTGAAGCGCGCGATGGAATTTCACGGCGCGCGCTACATCCACATCTTCGTGCCCTGCCCGCTGGGTTGGGGAACCGCATCGAACGACACCATCCGCATTGCGCGGCTGGCTCATGAAACCGGCCTGTTCCCGATATTCGAAGCCGAACACGGCGTGCAAGTCAGCGCGTTGCCGATACGCAAACAGCTGCCGGTCGAGGAATACCTGAAGCCGCAAAAACGCTTTGCCCACCTGTTCGGTGCGAATCCTGAACCGGGTGTCATCGCGCGCATCCAGCAGCGCGCCGACCGCAATATCCGCAGGTACGGGCTGGTTCAACAAGAAATGGTGCTGTGATGGGCATGGGCGCCTCCAAAAATTTGGCGTTTGCCCAAATGCAAGGCGTGGAAAAAATTTCGCCGCGCCGCATATGGTTTATATGTAAGCAAGAAATTCTTTTTCGCAACACAGCAGTTGGAATGAAATCTGGATTTTTGGAGGTGCCCTGATGGATAAGCCTTTTGCGATTACCCTCGACCCCGGCTCTTCGCTGGCCAATCACACCGGATCGTGGCGCACCATGAAGCCGGTCTATCTGGACAGGCTGCCGCCCTGCAACGCGGGCTGCCCCGCCGGAGAGAACATCCAGGGCTGGTTGTTCCATGCCGAATCGGGCGACTATGAGAAAGCCTGGCGCGTGCTGACCCTGGACAACCCGCTCCCGGCGATCATGGGACGGGTCTGCTATCACCCCTGCGAAGGCGCATGCAACCGCGGCCAGCTCGATGCCCCGGTCGGCATAAACTCGGTAGAGCGCTTTCTCGGCGACGAGGCGATCAAACGCGGCTGGAAATTCGCTGCGCCCGCCGCAGCTTCCGGCAAGAAAGTGCTGGTGGTCGGCGCGGGGCCGTCCGGGCTTTCCGCCGCCTACCATCTGGCGCGTCTCGGGCACAGCGTGGAGATACACGAAGCCGGCCCGCTGTCCGGCGGCATGATGCGCTTCGGCATCCCGAAATACCGCCTGCCGCGTGAGGTGCTGGATGCGGAGGTGCAGCGCATCCTCGATCTCGGCGTGACGCTCAAACTCGACAGCAAAGTCGCGAATATCGAGGACAGCATGCGCGCGGGCAATTTCGACGCGGCCTTCCTCGCGGTCGGCGCACACATCGGCAAGCGCGCGTTCATTCCGGCAGGCGATGCGGCGCACATCATGGATGCGGTGTCGGTGCTGCACAGCATGGCAGGCGAGGACAAGCCGCTGCTGGGCCGCCGCGTGGTGGTCTATGGCGGCGGCAATACCGCGATCGATATGGCGCGCACCGCCAAACGTCTGGGCGCCACCGATACCGTCATCGTCTATCGCCGCACCCGCGAGAAGATGCCCGCGCACGATTTCGAAGTGGAAGAAGCGCTGCAGGAAGGGGTGATGATCAAATGGCTGTCCACGATCAAACATGCCGACGAACATGGACTCACGATCGAAAAAATGAAGCTGGACGAAAAGGGTTTTCCGCAACCCACCGGCGAATTCGAAACCATGGCGGCGGATTCCCTGGTGCTGGCGCTCGGACAGGATGTCGACCTGTCGCTGCTGCAGGGCGTGGCCGGGCTGGAGATCAGGGACGGCACCGTGCAGGTCGGCGGCAACATGATGACCGGGCATCCGGGTATCTTCGCCGGCGGCGACATGGTGCCGTCGGAGCGCACGGTCACAACCGGTGTCGGGCACGGCAAGAAAGCCGCCCGCCATATTGATGCCTGGCTGCGCGGAAAAAAATATGAGCCCGTGACCAAACACGAGCCGGTCACGTTCGACATGCTCAACCCGTGGTATTACTCCGATGCCCCCAGGACCATGCGCCCGATGCTGGATGCGATACGCCGCCAGTCCGGTTTCGAGGAAGTACAGGGCGGGCTGGATGAGAGCAATGCCCTGTTCGAGGCGCGCCGCTGCCTGTCCTGCGGCAACTGCTTCGAGTGCGACAACTGCTACGGCGTATGCCCTGACAACGCGGTGATCAAGCTCGGTCCGGGCAAGCGTTTCAAGTTCAACTATGACTATTGCAAGGGCTGCGGTATCTGCGTCTCGGAATGTCCGTGCGGGGCAATCAAGATGGTGCCTGAGGAGATTTGACGGAATCGGTATGATCCTGGCAAACCGCAGAACGGAGCAGCACCGCTTCGGTATCTGCAAGTGACGCCGGGTTGCCGTGGCATACCGGCATCACACCGGTGGGCCGGACCGACAGCCTTTGGTATGCGGCAAGACAGGTTTCACGCAGCGGCGGGTGGGCCGCATTTTCGAGCAACAGCGCCAGCGTGAACGTCCGTCCGGCGCTTTCCAGCCATTGCCGCGCCTCGCGCTGCTGCTGCTCGGCGGGCAATTTCAACAGTGTATCCAAACGGCTCGCATCGTCGTCCAGTCTGGCTTTGACCGGCCCGGTGTCCAGCTTCTTCGCACGCGTTAGTGCCAGCCGTATCCGCGCAAACAATGCTTCGTGGCTGCCTTCCTTCAGGATCGCCCGCAACGCGTCCAGGGTCAGAATATGAGTCGTTCCTTCCCAGATCGGCAAGACCTGGCAGTCGCGCAGCAACCTGGGAAGGATGCTTTCCTCGATGTAGGCATTGCCGCCGATCGCCTCCATCGCTTCGCTGACCGCGAACACGGCAAGTTTTCCGCTCAAGGCCTTGGCCATCGGGATCGCGATGCGCACCAGCTTGCGTGCTTCTTCATCGCCGTTGTCGGCACTGTCCAGCGCGCTGACGGTTGTAAAGACCAGCGCGAAGATACCCAGATGTTCGGCAACCAGATCGGCCATCGCCGCACGCCACAGCGGGAGTTCATCGAGTCTTCTGCCAAAAGCCAGCCGCCCGCTGCCGTACTTGAGCGCCTCGAGCACGGCCCTGCGCATGCCGGCCACGCTTGCGACCGCGTTATACAGCCGCGAGAGGTTGAGCATCTCGGCCATCTGCTTGAAACCCTCGTTCTCACCGGCCACCAAAAACGCCTCGGTGTTCTCGAACGTGACCTCGCCGGTCGGCATCGAGCGCACGCCCAGCTTGTCCTTCAGCCGGTTGATGCGGATCGTCGCGGAATTGCCGGCGGGTTCGCGGCGCAACACCAGAAACAGTCCCAGACCCTTGGTACCGGGGCCACCTCCCGGCATGCGCGCCAGCGCGAGGATCGCGTCGGCCGCCACGTTGGAGCAGAACCACTTGTCGCCGTTGAGCAGCCAGCGCCTGCCCTGGCGCGTTGCGGTTACGGCATTGGCACCAACATCCGAACCGCCCTGCTTCTCGGTCAGAAACATCGCACCTTGCCAGCATTGTTCCGGATCGCTTGCGGACAGATGGGCGATGGTCATTTCATAAAGCGGGGTTTGCGGGCCCTCAGGTTGGCGCTCAAGCACCCGGCCCACGCCATCGGTCATGCAGATCGGGCAATACAGGCCGATCTCGCTCTGGGCAAAGTAATATCCCGCGCCGAATCCGGCCAGATGCCGGTATGCGCGATGCCTGGCCAGAAATTCAGGCTGGTATTTGATTCCGGCGATCCCGCGCCCGTAGGAAAGTTTTTCAAGTTCGCGGTAATCGGGATGCTGGATCACTCGGTCGATGCGCAAGCCCCGGGCATCGTGGGTCTGCAGCACCGGCCCCTGCTTGTCGGCACGGGCGGAAAGTTCGGTGGCGAGCGCGCCGCTTTCACCCAGCGCGCTGAAATGTTTGCGCAGCTTGCTGTATCGGCCTGCACCGAACCAATACATCCAGAATGCCTGGCCGAGCGGATCCTCGTCGAGCAGGTTGGTAAACCTGACGTCGGGCGTGTTGATCAGATCGTGTGTCGGAACGGTCATGATGGTGAAATCGTAACATCAAATCAGTGGTGTCCGGGGGCTACCCGTTGGCCGTTCAAAATCAGACCGGATCGCTGCCGGTCCGGCATTGCGCTTCGGCGCAATCGGCCTGTTTGAAAACTGAAAGATCTAACGCGGATAACCGGGCTTGTTGCAGCGGGATTCGGTATATGGCCCCCGATACCTGGCCCAGGTAGCGCCGGGGGAAGTTTGCGCGCACAAGATCGTTCTGTCCGTCAGGTTAATCCATTTATACCACGGTGCTTCGGACGCATACGCTGCCGAACAGAGCATGGTTATCACCACCAACAACATGCAACCTGTTTTCATTTGTTCTCCTTATCTGACCCGGACAGCTGTGATGCATTGCAATACATCCCGCTTCACGCTGAAGACTAATTCCGGAAACGCTGCTTTGCAATCGTCGCAATTAATCCCGGGCAGACCGGCATAGCATGTTCGCTGCCGGGGTGGCAATAATGGCCGGTGTTAGCCGACCCACTTTCTTGCATTCTGGAACATCTTCAACCAGGCGCCGTTCTCCTGCCAGCCATACGGGTGCCAGGAATTCTGCACGGCACGGAACACCCGCTCGGGATGCGGCATCATGATCGAGAAGCGGCCGTTCGACGTAGTCAGGCCGGTGATGCCCTGCGGCGAACCGTTCGGGTTAAGCGGATAGGCTTCGGTCGCGTTGCCGCGATGATCGACATAGCGCAGCGTGACCAGTTTCTGCGCCGCCCTGAGCCGTTTATCGTCGCCGAAATCGGCATAACCCTCGCCGTGCGACACCACGATGGGCATGCGGCTACCCGCCATGCCGTCGAAGAAGATCGACGCAGAGGGTTGCACCTCGACCATCACGAAGCGCGCCTCGAACTGTTCCGAGCGGTTACGCGCAAAGTGCGCCCAGTTTTCCGCACCCGGGATGATCTCGTGCAGGTTGCTCATCATCTGGCAACCGTTGCACACGCCCAGCGCGAAGGTATCCCTGCGCTGGAAGAACGCGGCAAATTCGTCGCGCGCCCGGGGATTGAACAGGATGGATTTTGCCCATCCCTCTCCCGCGCCCAGCACGTCCCCGTAGGAAAACCCGCCGCACGCGGCGATGCCCGCAAAGTCGCGCAACGAAACGCGCCCGCTGATGATGTCGCTCATGTGCACGTCCACCGCAGCGAAACCGGCACGGTCGAACGCCGCCGCCATTTCCACCTGGCCGTTGACCCCCTGCTCGCGCAGTATGGCGATCTTCGGCCGGGTGAGCAGCAGCAACGGGGATATATTCTCGTTCAGTGCATAGGTCGATTTGACGTGCAGGCCGGGATCGGCGGCATCCAGCAAGCGGTCGAATTCCTGCCGGGCACAATCCGGATTGTCGCGCAGCTTCTGCATCTGGTAGCTGGTCTCCGACCAGATGCGCTGCAGGTTCACGCCGCTTTCGCTGTACAGCTTCTGTTCGCCGCGCATGATCTCGATCATGCCGGACTGGTTCAGCGCGGCGATCTTCTGCACGCTCTTCAGACCCGCGTCATGCGCCAGTTCCATCACGTGCTGCACGTCGCGGTTGCGCACCTGTATCACCGCGCCGAGTTCCTCGTTGAACAGGGCACGCAGCGTGTCGCTGTGCTGGTCATCAAGCTGTATCGTCACCCCGATGTGGCCGGCGAAGGCCATTTCGCACAGTGTCACGAACACGCCGCCATCGGAGCGGTCGTGATAGCTGAACAGCTTGCCCTCGGTATTCAGTTCCTGTATCAGGTCGAAATATGCCTTGAGCAGCAGCGCATCATCGACATCCGGCGCGACATCGCCGACCTGCTTGTACACCTGTGCCAAAGCGGAACCGCCCATGCGCTTTTTCCCCTGGCCCAGATCGATCAGCAACAGCGCGGTATCCAGGTAAGGCGCAAGCTGCGGCGTCAGGGTCTCGCGCGCATCGGGAGTCGGCGCGAAGGCGGTCACGATCAGCGACAGCGGCGCGGTGACGGATTTCTGTTCTTCGCCGTCCTGCCAAACCGTCTTCATCGACATGGAATCCTTGCCAACCGGGATGCTGATGCCAAGCTGCGGGCACAGTTCCATGCCCACCGCGCGCACCGTGTCGAACAGTGCGGCATCTTCGCCGTGATGTCCGGCTGCAGCCATCCAGTTCGCCGAGAGTTTGATGTCGCCGATCTTGGCTATGCGTGCCGCCGCGATGTTGGTGATCGCCTCGCCCACCGCCATGCGGCCCGAAGCCGGCGCATTCACCAGTGCCAGCGGGGTGCGTTCGCCGATCGCAAATGCTTCGCCGCGATTGGTGCTGAAACCCATCAGCGTGACCGCTGCATCGGCCACCGGCACCTGCCACGGCCCGACCATCTGGTCGCGCGCGGTCATGCCGCCCACGGTGCGGTCGCCGATACTGATCAGGAAAGTCTTGTTTGCCACCGACGGCAGGCGCAACACGCGCTCGATGGCTTCGCGCAAATCGATCTGGCCGGTATCGCAGGCGGTCAGACGCGGTGTTTCGCGCGCGACATTGCGCGTCATTTTTGGCGGCTTGCCGAGCAGCACCGACAGCGGCATGTCCACCGGATAATCGCCGAATTCCTTGTCGTGCACGGTGAGCTGGTCATCGGCCGTGGCCACGCCGACCACCGCGAACGGGCAGCGTTCGCGCTCGCACAGCGCGCGGAATTCTTCCAGGCGCTCCGGGATGATCGCCAGCACATAGCGCTCCTGCGATTCGTTGCACCAGATCTGCCTGGGCGACATGCCGGTCTCGTCCAGCGGGATCTTGCGCAACTCGAAACGCGCACCGCGCCCGCCGCCATGCACCAGTTCAGGCAGCGCGTTGGACATGCCCCCCGCGCCAACATCGTGTATCGACAGGATCGGATTGTTCGCGCCCATCTGCCAGCAGCGGTCGATCACCTCCTGCGCGCGGCGCTGCATCTCGGGATTGCCGCGCTGTACAGAATCGAAATCGAGATTTTCGGCGTTGCTGCCGGTATCCATGCTGGATGCGGCCCCGCCGCCCAGACCGATCAGCATGCCGGGACCGCCCAGATGCACCACCAGTGCGCCGACCGGCAACTCGTGTTTGTGGGTGTGCAGCGCAGAGATATTGCCCACCCCGCCGGCCAGCATGATGGGCTTGTGGTAGCCGCGCATCTCTCCGCTGACATTCTCTTCGAAGGTGCGGAAATAACCGGCCAGATTCGGGCGGCCGAATTCGTTGTTGAATGCCGCCCCGCCGATGGGACCGTCCAGCATGATCTGCAGGGCGGAGACGATGCGCGACGGTTTGCCGTACGGCGATTCCCACGGCTGTTCAAAGCCGGGAATGTTCAGGTTGGAAACCGAGAAACCGGTCAGCCCGGCTTTGGGCTTGGAGCCGCTGCCGGTCGCGCCCTCGTCGCGTATCTCGCCGCCCGAACCGGTCGCCGCACCCGCAAACGGGGCGATGGCGGTCGGATGGTTGTGCGTTTCGACCTTCATCAGGATATGCGTCAGCTCTTCGTTGAATCCATAACCGCCATCGGCACGCGGATAGAAACGCTCCACCCGCGCGCCCTCGATGA
>Ga0307375_10003586_pt1 | contig 15188 bp, 23 predicted proteins | sample TR1MG_FD_202531 | JGI IMG/M metagenome (GOLD analysis project Ga0307375, IMG submission 202531) | Soil microbial communities from Risofladan, Vaasa, Finland - TR-1 | ecosystem: Environmental > Terrestrial > Soil > Coastal area > Acid sulfate soil | place: Finland: Risofladan, Vaasa | collected...
GTGATACAGATGATCCAATATTCAATAAATTAAATCTGTTATAAGGGCCAGTAGCTCTAGCGGTCAGAGCCGGGGATTCTAACCCCCTGAGTGCGCGGGTTCAAATCCCGCCTGGCCCTCCAATAAAGGAGGTGTACTCCATGTTAAAATTTTTAAAACATAAGTTCCGTGTTTGGCGCATCAAAAGACAAGTTATAAAAATAAGAAAGTTCCGTATAAAAAATACGGAGCCACCTCAGCAAATTGTAGTAACATAAAAAAGGAGTTAAAAAATGTTTGAGCCTACAATATATATAGCTAGTGACCATGATGGTTGCCTAGTGAAAAATGAGATAGTCCAACATCTTAAATCAACAAATAAGGATTTTTTAATAGAGGATATATCACCGAAAAATGAATATCCAGTTGACTTCCCTATCTATGCCCTTATGATTGCTGATCTAGTTAAAGAACGACCAGGTGAAAACTTTGGGGTACTTCTAAGCAAAACTGGTAATGAAATGGCTGTAGCGGCAAATAAGATAAAGGATATTAGAGCCATTGTTTGTTGGAATATACAATCAGCCGAAGAAGGTAGAAAAATTCTTGATGCTAACATACTCTGCCTACCAGCAGATATATCAACTCTAAATAATCCACTTGAAATTATAGACGCATTTATAAAAAGAGGACCATCTCAAAACGAAGACCACTTTCGTAGAAGATACCTATTAGAAAAATTGATTGATGCCCTGTAGTGTAATGGTAACACACAAAACTCTGAATTTTGCAATTATAGGTTCAAATCCTATCAGGGCGACCAAATTATAAGGGAGCATTAGCTCCCTTTTTTATGTTTACAACTGGCTGAATTTATTGTATAATATGTTAAAATATATGAGAGGATTGGATATGGAAAAAATTCTAAAGAAAATGATGATGAAATATTTCGTCTTCAAACTTCAAGAAGACTGGAGAGAGGAATTAAAAAAAATTCCAGAAGAACATCTGAAACAATGGATGGATGAGGATTTATTTGTTAAAATGGAGGAACAGGCAGAATCATTAGCAAGTGGTTTTATTGATGAAGCCACTACCACATGGGACAACGAATTATGGATGGATATAAATGACTTCGTGAGTGATTATAATGAAGAACTGGAAAAAATACAAGAAGATCAAGATGTACCAGAAGAGTACTGGGACACTGAAGATGGTGATGCAGAAGAGGATATAAGTGATATACCCAGTAATGATTGCGGACATTTGACAATAGAAGATATGTTTAGCGGGGTAAATAATCCAGATCAAGAAATTCCAGAAGAGTACTGGGATACTGAAGATGGTGATGCAGAAGAGGAAAACAAAGAGGTAGCACTTATGCAATGTCTTGATGCTAATCCAGCATGTAACTGTGACCATATGGATACTCATCCACATAGCATAGGATGCGATACTGGATGTGTATACCAACAACATAGTTCTTGTGTTGTATATGCAGAAGACACAGGAGAAGAGTGGACTGATATACCAGATGAAATTGCTAAAACAGGGGGATTATGATAGACAGGAGAATTTGGACTTTCGCCTATGAACCAAAAACAATAGACGAAATGATTTTAAATGATGATATAAAACCAGTACTACAAAAAGCATTGGATCAAGTACCTAACTTATTGTTATATGGAAATGCTGGATTAGGTAAAGGTACATTTACAAATATAATGCTAAGACACACTGGCTTTGATAAGATGTGGATAAATGCTTCTGATGCAACGGGTATAGATGCCATAAGGGAAAGAATTAGACCTTTCGCCACCTCTATGTCAATGACAGATTTAAAAATAGTAGTACTTAATGAGGCGGACTCTCTAACCTCTGGGCCACAGGGTGCTCAAAAGATGCTTCGACAATTGATGGAAGACGTTCAGAAAATTACGAGATTTGTACTTCTTTGTAATTACGAACATAATATAATAGACGAAATTAAGTCGAGGTGCCAAACAATAAAAATTGATAACCCACCGGCCAAAGAGATTGGAAAGCTCTGCCTCAAAATTTTAAAGTTGGAAAAAGTAGAATATAAAGCTGAAGATGTTATTGCAATAGTTCAAAAATGTTACCCAGATATTAGAAAAACAATAAATGTATTACAGCTAAACACTATAAATAAAAAACTAGTGGGTTCAAGGCTAAGCGTTTCAGAGGATGTCTGGAAGAAAATTCTAATGCTAATGTTGAAACAAGACATTGAAAGTGTTAGAAAAGAATTGAAGAGTAATTATATTGACTATCCAGATTTATTCAAGTACTTATATGAGAATGCTGGTGATTTTAAAGAACCAGGTGGTGCTATACTTTTAGTGGGTGAGCACTTACATAGAAATACTTTTTATCCAATTAAAGAAATTAATTTTATGCAGATGTTCGTACAAATGATATTCCAAAAGGTGGTGTAATATGTTTGAAGATATTTTAGAAAAGGAAGATTGGACAAGAGGGGAAAGAGTTTTACTATCAATTATTATGACTTTGAACTCTTTAGCTGACCAAGGTATATTAACAAATGGTCCGTTCATAATTATTGATATGGAAAAGGCAAAGGAAATTGTTGGAGATATAAAACCAACACAGGATGAAATGGAAGAAATTATAGAATGGCTGAAAATAGAAGGATATATGTCATGATAACTCTAAGATTCGAAAATGGATTAGTTTACTATACTGAAATAGAGCATGTAGAAGACATTGATGGGAATCACCAAGCACATTTTCTAACAAAAGAGAAAATTGCTGGTAAAATAAACCATCCATTAACTTATAAATTTATAAGGGGATTATTGGAAAAAAATGAAGATAAAGATGATTAGACATATTGAAGTAGTCTATGAACCAGATGAAATAATACATTCAGGAATGACACCGGAAGAAATAGCAGTAGAAGATGCTAGAATACTTGCTGAGTTTGAAAGTCATTTCTTTCTTGGTAAAGATGAAACAAGGGAAATAGTAGAAACAATAACATGGGAAATAGTAGAGGATGAAGTAATAAAAGATGGCGAAGACGATACCGACACTGTTTGATTTTTTAAATCAAATTTATACAAAAACAGAAAAATATCCTTATGATAGGAAAATTGCGCCAGCATATATGTTGTCATTGTGGTTAAGCCATGACAAGCATCTTATTAGTATAGTGGACAAAATAGTTCGTTTACAATTTACCCTACCAGATGATATAATATATAATTACTATATGAGTAAAATACCAAAAGGTCGTCGTTTCATCAAATGGGTGAAAAAGACACCGGAGGACAAGAAAATAAAGAAGAAGTTAGAGTCAATTATGGAAGGTACTTTCCTATCGAAAAGGGAAGCAAAAATGGTTTTAGCTTTTGGGGAGAAAATTAGTGAGAATTAATGTTGAGAATTTCAAAGAACTTATAAGAAAATCTACAGTAAATTTCAGCATAGAAACTGTGCAGTTAAGATTTGGTGGTAGTAAAGTCAAAACAAATATGATAGCAAGCGATGGTAATACAATAGCATTACTTGATATACAAAACGATGTAATTGATGTTACCGATGAAGTAGATTTTAATTTTTCAGACCCATCACAGGGAGTCATACCGTTTCTTAATTTATTTGACAATGAAACAGTAAATGTCAAATTATATGAAAATAGAATGACTCTAATTGATGGTCAACAAAGAAGTAACATTGGTTTTTGTTCACCACTTGTAGTTAGTCTATTGGGAACCAATAGCATAAAAGAGGATGTTGATTGGTTTTTCAATATGGATGTGAATGAAAATTTTAAAGAAGTATTTAAGAAAATAAGAAAGATAGGAGCCAGGTTTGGTAAGGTTTATTTTGAAGTAAAAGATAATGTGATGGCAATTGATACTTCAGACAAAACAAACCAATATTCAAATGGATTAAAATTTGAGCTGGATGACTGTGAAAAGGAAAATTTAACTTTATCATTTGATTATAAAAGTATGGTAAATTTAATGAGTGTTATCGGAGACAGAGAAGATTTTAAATTAAAATTAACATATAAAGAAGAGCAAGAGTTAGGAATGCTCTATACAAAGCTGATGGATGACTCAGAAAAGTACTGCTTGCTATCAAAGGAATTATAAAAAAGGTTTACTTTAGGAGTCAAATATATTATAATAGGTGTAAAATAAGTAAAAAGGAGGAAAATGTAAAATGGATAACGATCAATACTGGGATCAAGAAGTTGGTGTAGAGGAAGAAGAAATCAGGCAAAGACCTGAGGCACCCGGTAGTTTCATTAGAGTAAACGGCGCGAACATTTCGGTACAACCGGGAGCGAGCGCAGTAGAAACCATCAAGGCAACTGCACGAGATGCGGGTCTTGGTAAATTCCGTGTTTACTATAATGGTTCTGAAGTTAAACCTTCAGAAATACCGACTCAGATCACTGAGGGCGCCATGATCGAGCTTAGACCGTACGATGTGGCGGGTTAATTCCGGCTAAAAATCAGGGGGCCGACAAGCCCCCTAAATTATTGTTGTAAGAGGAGAGTGTAATGGAAGATATTGCGGATAGAGCTGAACGCGATAAAAATATAATGTTCGATTGTCTGGACAGTGTAGATATAGATAAAATAGAATCAGACGGGCTATCTATAAGAGTCGGTGACAAATTACTTAAGTTAAATGTCGTTAGTCAATCAGCAATTCCAGAAGTAGCTGAAATTAAAGAAGAATTTCGCCTTAAATTAAACGAGCAACAACGATTAATTAAACAGAAGATTAATGATAAAATTAACGAAATAACTGAGTATCATCACTCTATGAGAATTGAATATAGAAGAAAGGAAAAGGAGTTGAAAGATATTTTAGCGCGATCAGCCCCTATGCCAGATATAAACTATGTTCATGCTCAACAAGGACTTTCAGTTGTAAAAGGCGATAACGCAGATAGTCTAATATGGTTGGTTCAAGGTGTTTATTGGCCGAAAACAATAGATCAACGACAAATTGATCCAAAGTTTTCTAAAAAAATGATTTCTAATGTTGTGTTTATGATAACAACAAATAAACAAATGGTAACATCTGTATCAACAAGAAAACCAATCGGCCTTGACTACTTTAGCCATTATCACCAAAGCAGACCTGATTGCTGGGGAAAATGGAAAAACACTTCAAATTGGAAAACACCTAATGATATTATCAAAATTGCAAGGGAAGCGGAAGCAGTACTTGAAAATATCAATACGGGTTCTGTTGCAGATCAAAATCCAAGAGGACTTCCAAGAAAAAGCACTTTAAGTAGACATATTATAGAATCAAAGAAATCTCAAACGATTGGAGCACTCAACCAAACAGCTCGTAGAAGCGGTATAAGCGAGGAAGTAAGGAGTGAGGATGGAGAAGTCTGGTCATTATAATAAAGGAATGTGGAAATGAATTTATATACAAGACAGAGCACTTTAGATTTAAAACAAAATCAGTCTATAACAATTGTAGGTTGCGGAGGAATAGGATACTGGGTAGCTAAGTTTGCAGCTATGTCTGGTATTGATCCAATTTACCTATTCGATCCAGATACTTTTGAAGAACATAACTTCAATAGGATAGACCTCCAAACAAAGTTTATTGGCAGAAACAAGGCTGATATTACAAGAGCGATGATTAATACACTACGGAAAGAGTGTGATGTCTATGCGTTTCCATATGAGTACTCCGAGTTGTCCGCAGAGAAAACAGACTGGGTCATAGATTGTACGGACAAATACGCGGCGCAGCTTAAGAATCAATCAATAGCCGAGAACATCGGCGCAAGATACTTCAAAGCTGGTTATGATGGTGAAGGCTTCTCCATTCATAATTCTGTAGCAGAATGGGGTGACGCTGAAGATGGATACCAAGTGGTTCCATCATGGGTTGTTCCCGCTACTATTGTAGCGGCACTAGCAGTAGGAAAGGTTATGAAATATGATAATAAAGAAGTTATTTCAAGCGTGTCTGAACTATATCAATTCAGGAGATGAGGACATGACACAATTAAATACAGAATGTAAGTTTTGTAAAAAAATGACTGCAAAAAAATTACAGAACTCAATACCAAATCAAAGTACTTATACATGTAATTATTGCATGCACACTTATACAGTAGTAGAAAAAAATACGATGGGAAATGATATGTCAAAAAGAAGAAAACATAAAAACAAAATACAATCAACCATGAGTCAAGCAGCCAAAAATCAAGAAGTAATAAATAAAACAGTAGTCACCGCTGCTGATGATTCATGGGAAGTAGAAATTGATTGTGTCACTGCTTGCAGTAAAGTACCAGAAAAGGTAAACATTTGGTTTCATCCACTAGCAAAAAGAAAAGTGGATACTCTTATGAAAGAGTACTCATCTATCGAGTGGTTAGCATATCTACTTGGGAAAACTGGAACAAGAGATGTTGAGGATATTTTTGTTCCGGACCAAAGTATTTCAACCGCAAGAGTTGATGATATTGAATGTGAGGAATATAATAACTTATCTATAATTGGTGTTGTTCACTCACATCACTCAATGGGTCACACCTTTTCTGGAACAGACCATGACTATATAAATGGAAACCATAACATTTCAATAGTTATATCACACAGTGGATTAGCTGGACAATATAGATATAAAACTCCATGTGGTGCATATAAAATAGTTGAAGTAAATGTAAGATTGAAATTCAATCTTGACTTCAATGATGAAAAATTTATAGAAGCAGTAAAACCAAAAATCACAAAGAAAACATACACACCACATTATCCTATTTATGGTGGATATGGTGGATATGGTGGATATGGTGGTAAATATATAAATGGCCTGTGGGTTCAGGATAAGCCAAAAACTGATAATTGGCCACGAAAACAGTCATGGGAGGAAGAAGAGGAAGTAGTAGTAGTAGATGATTTGAAAGAAGTAGAAACAAACAGCTTCTTATCAGAAGCCGAACGATTGGAGCTAGAGGCTGAAGTAGAAGAATTAGATTTTGCAAAAGACTTAACTTTGGCAGAAGAAATGGAATTATTAAATAGTGTAGATTCGACTGATGATTATGAAGATAGTCAGTTAATTTAAAAAGAAAAAGTTTACTTTTTACTCCAGTTATGATATAAATAAGATATATATAAAATGGTAATAGCGTAGTTAAGAGATACTTCGATACTGTAAATATCAACCATTTTGATCCAAGCCTTCGGGTGACGGAACAAAACGTGGTGGATGATTTAGTTCACTCACCGGCTTTTATCTTTGGGGTAAAACCCCAATCCATCGCAAATCGGTGATGGATTAGATAAGAGTTAGTCAACTCTTAGCGGTAGTACTTTACCATTACAACTTGCAACAATTGTGGTATCGTAGGCAAGGGATACTTCGAAAAGATGACGCGATGCCTTGGCATCATTGGGTAGAACAACGGAGTACTAATCATGTACATGATGGTACGACATCGTAATGGTCGATGTAAAAACACCAACCAGAACCCAGTTGCTTTAAGTATGAATCAAATCAAGTATTACTAGACTAGGGTTACCCTTGGTGACTATAATCCACAATTTTTATAAATGTTTTCCTTAACGTTAATTTTAGGAGGTATCTGTTTTTATGACAAGATTTAACAAACCAGCAAGTCAAAAAGAAGAAATGTTATCAGGTGGACAAGGATTTAAAATGACTCCAGAAATGGAGTTGTATGCCTGCACATGTGCTAGCATTCTCACACAACAGTACTATACACCAAACACAAACGATCAAATAAACAAGATAAAAACTTTAATTAGAAAGTGTGATCCTGTTTTTGTTGCGCAACTTGCAGTATATGCAAGGGAGCAAATGAACCTTAGAACCATCCCAATGGTTCTAACGGTTGAATTGGCTAAGTGCCATAAAGGGGATAATCTGGTAAGAAGATTGGCCAGTAGAGTAATAAGTCGTGCAGACGAAATTACCGAGTTATTGTCTTACTATGTTAAGGCTAATAGCTTAGATCCAAAATTCATAGAGGTTAAAGGTGGACACAATGTAGAAAAGAAAGTCTACAAGTTGTCTAATCAATTAAGAAAAGGTGTCGCTGACGCTTTCTTCAAGTTTGATGAATACCAGTTTGCGAAATATAATCGTGGTGGTGAAATCAAAATGCGTGATGCTTTATTCTTAACTCACCCAAAACCAAGAACAGAAGCCCAAAAAGTGCTGTTTGAAAAGATAGCACAAAACAATCTGTCTACTCCGTATACTTGGGAAACACAGCTAAGTAAAGCGGGCCAAGAGGGTAAAGATAAGAAGGCAGTTTGGGAAGAACTTATCCAATCGGGTAAGATCGGTTATATGGCTATGTTGAGAAATTTAAGAAACTTCCTCGATGCGGGTGTTTCTGAAGTATGGCTCAACAAAGTCGCTGATCGAATTGCTGATCCTAACGAAGTTAGAAATAGCAAACAATTTCCATTCAGGTTCTTATCAGCTTATAGAAGCATTGGTGGTGGTCCAGCCGGTCATATGCACTTCTGGGGTGATGATCACATTACAATCTCAAATACGAGTTTGTTTACCCCAATTCTTTTAGAAGCCCTTGAAAAAGCTGTTCTAATATCCATTGAGAACATTCCAATGTTGGCAAACAATACTGTTTTGGTTGCTACTGACGTTTCCGGGTCAATGCAGTCAACCATTTCAGAAAAGTCAACAATTCAAAATTACGATATTGGTGCTCTACTCGGAATGCTTGTACAAGCAAGAGTTCCAAATTCAGTAATAGGAATGTTCGGGGACAACTGGAAGGTCTTAACCGATGCACCAGTTGAAAATGTCCTAGCGGCTACCAACGAAATCCATAGTAGAGAAGGAGAAGTTGGTTATCAAACTCATGGATACAAAGTGCTTTCGTGGGCACTTAACCAAAAGAAGGTATTCAATAGAATATTCTTCTTCACTGACGGACAAATGTATGGTCGTGGTAACAGCGATCTTAGAGGAGTCAACGAAAAGTGGAAACTATACAAAAGCACTATAAACCCATATGCTAAACTCTACCTGTTCAATTTAGGTTCGTATGGTCAAACACCTATTGATCTAAAACAGGACGATGTTCACATGATAACCGGTTGGAATGATAGCATTTTCAACATCCTTGAGAGCATTGAAAGAGGTGGAGAAGTACTTGATCAAATCAAGGAAATCCAAATATGAGTAAACAGAAAAAAACTTATAAGATAGAAGTAGTTAATTCGGTTCGCTCGGACAATCAAGAACCTTGGGACCTCCAGAGCGGAGTGTGTCCCTAAAAGAACTTTTAAGTTTGTCCCTATTAGTTAAGTTTTAAAGCCCCATGATTAATTTCATGGGGCTTTTTTTATGCCTAAATAATATAAATATATATAGTATAAATCGGCAGGTGGACTATGTCTGAAGAAATTGAAAATACTCCAGAAGACTTAATGCATAAAAGATGGAGAAATAGAAGAAAAATGGCATGGGTATCTTTAATCTCAATGTTAGTGGTAACTATTCTTGCGTTTTTTGTAATTCCAGAATCAAGACTGGCTCTTTTAAGTGATGTTATAACTTGGTTCTATTTCGGTATGGTATCAATAATAGGTTCTTATATGGGATTTACCACATTATCTTCAATAAAAGAAATGCAAAAATAATATGTATGGTTATGTTTACGAAACAACAAATAAAATAAACAATAAAAAGTATATTGGTCAAAGTAAAGGAAAATTCAAAAATTGGTACAAAGGCAGTGGAATTATTCTAAAACAAGCCATTAAAAAGTATGGTGTTGAAAATTTTAATGTAAAATTGTTAGATTATTCTAAAACAAAAGAAGAACTTGATAATCTGGAAAAACATTACATCAAAAAATTTAATGCCATATTAAATAAACAATATTATAATCTACATGAAGGTGGTATCGGTGGTGATACTTGGAGTGGAAAAAGACACAGTGAGATTTCTAAATCTAAAATGAGTAAATCAAAAAAGGGAACACAATCACCACACAAAGGAAAGAAATTTAGACCTTTAACAATTGAAGAAAAAATGTTGAAAAGAGATTCAAGTCCAAAAAGAAAAGAAATAACTATAAATGGTGTTAGATATAAAAGTTATAGAGAAGCATCAGAAAAATTAGGAATTAGAGTAAGAAGTTACAATATAGGAAAATTGAAGAAAAAAGGACTTGTGATATAATGGAACAACAAGTATTTTTAATTAGAACTGGTTTTAGTGACCAAGGCACTAACGGTATGATGTTCACGAATGGATTTTTCTGTTATACTTTAGAACTTCCTTGGAGAGATAATCAAAGAAGTATTTCATGTATCCCACCGGGAGAATATAAAGTAATTCAAAGAGCTTCACCTAAATATGGTAAAATATATTGGGTAACGGAAGTACCAAATAGAAGTTATATTTTAATACATTCTGGTAATTATGCTGGTGATGTTAGTAAAGGATATAAAACACATGTCAATGGGTGTATATTACTTGGTCAAAAAATGGGAACTCTATCTGGACAAAAAGCAGTACTTAATTCAAGAGTAACAGTAAATAAATTTATGAACCAAACTGGCATGCAGCCATTAAAATTAAAAATAATGGGTGGGGGAATATGAAAAAAGATAAAATACAAGAAGCATATGAAAAAATGATAACAGAAAGGAAAATAGAAGTAAGAGCAACTCTTGAATCTATTGATGAGTACCTTTTTTTGTTCCAACAAGCCATGAAAAAAGGAACTCTTGAAGGTGATATGGAATGGGGCAAAGAAAAACTAGAAAGCATAAAGAAAGATATTGATAAAATTATAAAATTTTTTTAAAATATAATGTAGGGGGATTAAATAAATGTTGCCTTGGAATTTATTACTTGGTGGTATAACTGGTTTAATTGGTTCAATTACCACCTCAATAACAAACTATAAAATTCAAAAACTTAAGAACGAGCATGAGATAGCTATGGTAACAGCAAATACTACAGCTATGATTGCAGAAACAGAAGCAAATATTAAAATAACTCAAGTAGAAACCGAAGCAGCTATAGAGCTGGCTGATTCCCAAGCTTATTTAAAGAGCATAGAACTTGGTAATGAAAAGGTATTTGACCAAAAGTGGATTGATAAACTATTTGCAGTAAAGGGACGTATAAGATGGATATCCATACCTGTTGGAGTATTTGTAGCATTTTTGTTTGGCTTTGTGGATTTTCTAAAAGCTTTTACAAGACCTGGTATAACTTGGTTATTCACAGGTGCCACATTAGTTTTAGCATATGTATCATATGGAGTACTTGGTGATGCTGGTATGTCTGCAATGGATACAACTGCCGCATTGGCAATAATAACACATATAATGGATATAGTACTTTATCTAACTGTATCATGTGTAACGTGGTGGTTTGGTGATAGACGAGTTGCTAAGTACTTAATGAGAATAGATGATGGAAACAAAAAGGGGTAAAAAATGAGACTAACAAGATTTTTATATGAAGGGGACAGTATAAAGAAAGCCCTTGAAATTGAAGAGCCGGTGGTAGGAGAAGAATACTCTGATGAAGAAATCAAATGGAGAATTTCTAGTATTAAAGATGCAATAGATGTCCAAAAGAAAAATGGAATTGAAAGCGAGGCAGATAACTCTTTACTTAAAGACCTCACAGATAAATTAGAAAAATGGGAAAATGTTGATAAAGAAACAAAACCAGCGGGACCAGTCATTCCAGCATTGGATGTTTTGGTAGCTACAGTAGCACCAGAACCACCAGAAGAATCTGGAGGAGAAGAGGATAAAAAGAAGACTAAGAAAAAATGAAATTTGATAAGTACATAAAACCAATAAAGTTTACATATCTTACCGAATATGTTACTATATGTGAAGCAGCTATGCTGAGTGAAATGTCAAATGAAAAATTTGAAGAAATCAGATTGGCTGCTAAAAAACTAGGAATTAAAGTTAATAGATCAGATAGTATATTTGACTTTTTAAAAGATATTGGCTCAACAACATCTGATTTTTTCAGAGCCGCCGTACTTTACGCTTCAACTGATATGAGTGATAAAAAGACAAAACAAGTATTTGTCAGTGATATGAAGTCTGCTCTTAGTAGAATAACTAAAAAGGAAATGGTGGCATTTCTTTTAGTATTAGATAAGTCAACCCTTGGAATAACTTCACATGTAAGACATATACTACAGGGACTATTTGGTATAGAAGTAACAGGATACTATCAATTATTTCAACAACACCAGCAAAATATAATCAATATGAGAAAAGAGTTAAAAACACTCAAATCTCATATGTCTAACAGAAACGCTAATCCAGATGATATGAAAATAGTGTCTCATTTTGAAAATCTGATAGATAACTTAGAAGAAGAAGGAGTAAAATGAGATCAGACGACTATATTTTTGACTTAGATGATGTTCTTGTAGAAAATCTACACTTAGTTTTATTAACAGAGCATATGGAATGGATAGAATTTTGTGAGTGTATTGATAGATATTCTTATACTCTTGACGAGGGCATGCTTGATAGACTTACTGGTGCTATTAAATCAAAAATAAATTTTTTAAAAGATTTAGCTGGAAAGCTTGGTGTGAATTTTCTGGAGCTAGCAAAGGTTTTCAAAAACTCCCAGGTATTTAAATTCTTTACAAGAATTGGTTGGAATATAACAAAATTATGGAAGCTACTTAATACTGGATTCCATAAACTACATGATGTACTAGATGTCATTGCAGAGTTCATATCAAAAACAAAAGTTGGAAAATGGACAGAAGATAAATTAAAACAGCTAGATGATTTTTTACAAAAACATCCTAAAACAAAAAGAATAGCTGGAATAGCTGTTGCTGGAATACTGGCGTTTATATGGTTTAATATGACATTCACCGGTAGTTTTGAGTATGACTTTGGAATGGATGACTTAATTGCTGCACTAGCAGGTAATTTAACATTATCTAGCATATTCGGTGGTAAAAATGGAGTCAAATTACTAATGTTATTTGCAACTGGATTTTTTGGTGGTATAACATTCCCATGGCCAGGGCCCGCTAAAATACAATTCATCGGTGGCATCTTACATACATTAGTAAAGAAATTAAATATTCAAGCAAAATTAGGAATGGTTTCAGAAAACAAACCAATTATAAAAGTGGGTAGAAGTAAATTAGGACGCTTAGAGAAATTTATGGTGGCGGAAGGCATTAATGATAAAGGTATCTTCAAGGCTGTTTTTCTTGCTGGACACCCAGGCTCCGGCAAAACGACAGTACTTACTAAAGTTAAGTCTGGTTCTATTGAGCCGCGATGGGTCAACACAGATAAAGCTTATCCAATATTTAAAGAATGGTGGAACTCAGATTGGCCGAAAGTAAGCGAAAAAGTAAAAACAATAAGTAAGAATCAACTAGCTGGATATATTAATTCAATGTTGCCTCTTGCAATTGATGGAACTGCTGCTATAGCATCCACTGTTATGAGGAGAAAGCATATTCTTGAGTCATTCGGATATGATACGGCTATGATATTTATTAATACTTCTCTTGAAACATCAATAGAAAGAGCCTTAGAAAGACAAAAGAAAATAGGTAGAGAAGTAAAACCAGAGTTTATAAAAAGCATATACAATGACATACAAAAGCATAAAAATTTTTATAGAGGTAAATTTGATACATGGATGGAAGTAGATAATAATGAAGGTGAGTTAACAGATCAAGTTATTATAAACACATTTAAATTTATGGGTAACTTCTATGGATCACCAATTCAAAATCCAATCGGACAAGAAAAAATTGAAGAAATGAAAGAAAATGGTTGGAAGTACTTAGACCCAAATATCACATCAATAGACATAATACAAAGCACTCTTAGCGGATGGTATTAAAAATGAGATGGACCAATTACTTAGTAGAATCTGCTGAGTTTGAAATGGTTGTTAAAGATATACAACCAAAAATGAATGACTTATATAGGATACTGAAGAAGAATCATTTTCAAATGAAAGATCGCGATATAGCAATATATTTAAATTCAGCTTTCAAAAAAAAGGGAATACATTTTTCTGAAGGACCATCAAGTGGACCACATTTTTCACCACTGATAGACGGAGGTGAAATATCAAAAGAATTAGAAATTAATGTGTATTTTGTTCCTGGTTTTTCAAACTATTTCAAACGATTTGCAAAAGAAAATAAGTATAGTGATTTTTTTGATATAGCTAAAAATCAATTCTTTAGAGGATTTGCCGAAGTACTAGTGCATGAATATAGACATAAATTTCAGTTTAAAGCATCAAAAAGTAAAGCTTATGACCAAATATTAAAACCTGACGAAGACAAATGGAAAGAATTATATACAAAAGATAAACATGAGTTAGATGCTTTTGCCTTACAATCAGCTATACAATTATTAAGAACAGGAAAGTCAAATGTATTAAATCAATACCAAGATGATTGGCAAGATAATGATAGAAAAACATGGCAACGATTTTTAAAGAAAGTAGACGCAAATATCCAAAAGTTAAAGAAAATGGATTTAGAAAAATATATTAAGGTGGTATAATGAGATTACGAAGTTACCTAAATGAATCAACAGAGCCAACTGTCAAGAATACTATAGAAGCATTAAAAATAGCCTTTAGTAAAATCAAACAAATAATTGAAATGGGCGGAGATAAGTTTTTTGATATTGATGATAAAGAAGCCTTACAAATTATGAGAGTGGGATTTGATATTATTCATGTGAAACTAGATATTGGAGGAAAGGGCAGCAAAGGTGTTAGAAAGTACTTAGCTCAAGGAGAATTTGGTGGTGAATATGGAAAAGACTATGTCTGGAAAATTGAAATGCTACCAGGATTTTCAAAAGTTTTTAAAAAGTTCGCTAAAGAAAAGAGTTGGAAAAACTTTATGAACCATCAAAAAAATCCATTATTCAGAGAAATGACTGAAATGCTATCACATGAAATACTTCACTCTCAACAAGCACTAAATTCTGCTGGTGCGGCTTTTGATCCAGAAGTACAAGGATTATCATCGACTTACAGTGGTAATATGAAAGACTACCTGGCACATCCATTAGAGATAGAAACTTATGCACAGCAAACAGCAATAGATATGATAAGAAAAGGAGAATCTGTTTATATTACAGTTATGAGAGATTTGTTCCCAACAAGCA
>Ga0307375_10003590_pt1 | contig 15175 bp, 14 predicted proteins | sample TR1MG_FD_202531 | JGI IMG/M metagenome (GOLD analysis project Ga0307375, IMG submission 202531) | Soil microbial communities from Risofladan, Vaasa, Finland - TR-1 | ecosystem: Environmental > Terrestrial > Soil > Coastal area > Acid sulfate soil | place: Finland: Risofladan, Vaasa | collected...
GACAATCCCTTTTCCTGCCAAGCCACGGGATAGAGGCTGTCGGCAAGTCCGAAAAGTTGATCCTTCGCATGCAGAGCAAGGTTTTGATAGTTGCGATCGTCGGCCTCCGTATGCGGCAGTCGAAGCCGGTTGGTCATCATCATGTAGACGGAATGGACGGCCAGGCCGATTTGTTCCAGCGTTTGTGAGGTCATGCGCAACTGCATTTCACCCAGTTGCACATTGCGCTGGGCCAGCGACAAGGCAAGGTGGAGATCCGTTCGTTCCGATTGGGCGCGCCGGTCTAGCGTTGCGATCCGAGCCCCCATCAACAACATCGTCGAAATGACGAAGGCAATCACGATTTCGGCCTGAACTGTTTCGCTGTCGTAACTGTAACGGTGTGGCATCAACGCAAGGATTGCCACGCTGGCGGCGGTGCCGCCTACCGCGGCACCATGCCAGCCATGACGCAGGGCTAGCCAGACAACAGGCAGGAACATCGCGATTTGGGCGATTTGCCGTGGTTGAGTTCCGGGAGAGTTATTAAGTCCGATCCAGACCAGAAATCCCAGCGTGGGAAGCAGGATGCAAAGGACTTCCAGTGCCAACCGACTTTGCGCAATTTTGCGTCTGATCTCTGTCCAGGCTGACAGTGCAATTTCTTGATGGAGGAAGATCGTCAGCGGTGTGATGGTCAGGATGCCAAGATAGTTGCCGAGCATCCACCTCGCAGCCAGTGAGGTGTAGTTAATCGGTGGATAACCCGGAGGCAGTTTCGCAGTCATCAGTAGCCCGAGGCTGTTGAGCGTCAGAGCAAGCGCCGCGAGTAGCGCGCATGACAGCAATGCAGCCATGTTTACATTGCGATGGTGATTAAACAGGCCCCAGCGCGCTCGCGCCAAATACACGATGGGCGCGATGAACAATAGTGATGGGACAAGATTGCACAGTGCCCAGGTTATGCCCATCGGATCAGCGCAGACATAGCTCAGGTAGGCTAGGTATGCTGCTTCGCCAAGTACCAACGCGGGCCAATACTTGTAACTAATGAGTAAGGGCGCGCTCACATAAAGTCCGGCCAAAATGAACCAATGCGAAATTGAGAACTCACGGAACAGCGACACGGCAAGACCAAAAATCACAGCCACTGCCACGTGTCGAAGCCAGGCCTCCCCCCTGAATCCCTTGCGCATTTCCCGACCCCTCATGTGGATTCCTTATGCAGCGAGTTTCACGTCCTTGATCTCTTTTTCAACTTGCCGGCAGCACGCTTTAAGCGTGATTTGAGTTTATCGAAAGCCCTGGCCATTCGCCCAGACCGGTTGCCCCTTCATCGAAAGATACGCCCGCCGCGTAGCAAGACCCCAGACCACTGTAGCGGAATTTCAAAAATGTGAATTGGTTCCGCTTTTTGCGTACGGGTTTCGGACCAACCCGGCTAGCGAGACTTGCCGGACATTCAATGAAATAATTTTTCGGAACATGCGGTTGAGACTAAAAGTGCAAGTTGTTGGTTCAATTGGCGTCGTCTGGCTCAAAAAAACTCCAGCGCACGTCCTTGAATTGCAGTTTCATGGCTGCCTCCACGGTGTTGATCGCGGTAACCAGCGACTTGTCGCTGGCGCAGGGCTGCATCCGCGCCTTCACAGCCACCATCACGTCGGGCCCCATCTGCAGCGTGATCAGATTCAGTACATCGGCCACTTCCGGCCGATTCTTTAGGAAGACGATCAAGTCGTCGCGCCGGCGAGGTTCGACGCCCTGGCCAATCAGCAATGCTTTGACCTCGGTGGCCACCAGCACCGCCACCACGATCAACAGTACGCCGATGGCTACCGTACCCGCAGCATCGAACATCAGGTTGCCGGTAATCATGGTGGCGCCAATCGCCAGCGTCGCCAGGCACAGGCCGATCAGCGCGGCGAGGTCCTCGCCGAAAATAACCAGCAACTCACTTGAACGCGTGTGGCGGAACCAGGCCCACAGGTTTTGGTCGCCGCGGGCCTTGTTCACTTCCTGCAGGCAGCCGCGCATCGAGATGCTTTCGGCGATGATGCCGAAAACCAGCACGCCAAGCGCCAGCCACGGCCATTTCAGCGGCTCGGGATGGCTGAGCTTGTGCACGCCTTCGTAGATCGAGAACATGCCGCCGACGCTGAACAACAAGATCGCCACCAGGAACGACCAGAAGTACATGGCCCGCCCCCAGCCGAGTGGGTAGTCGTCAGAGGGTGGCCGCCTGGCCTGCCGGATGCCGAGCAGCAGCAAGCCCTGGTTGCCGCAATCGGCCAGCGAGTGCACTGCTTCGGCCATCATTGCTCCGGAGCCGGTGATCAGCGCCGCGAACAGTTTGGCCACGAAAATGGCGAAATTGGCGCCCAGGGCGAGCAGGATCGCCTTGATCGGGTTGGCGTGAGCTGACGACATGCGACTTCAATCCATGCGAACGAGGTCGTGCAGTTTAACGGTGACGCAAGATGTTGCGCTTGTGTCAGTGAATGCCGATACCCAGGCCCAGGCCAAATCGGATATTGCTGCGCCCCTTGGTCATTTCCTCGGGTGTCCAGACATGCGATTGGCTGACCTCGACCAGCGGAAACACGTAGTCAGCCTCGCCGACCTTGCCTGCGCGGCTACCGTCGAGCTTGCCGTCAATCGTCATCAAGTCGCCGGGCGGGTAACTGAGCGGCTCGATATAGCCGTGAACCACGGCGATAAATCGACCATTGCCGCTGTCGTTGGCCTTGGGGCGCTGCGAGGAGTCCAGTGGATAGGCCAGCAATTCAATCTCGCTGTGGTCACTGAACACGTCGACCTTCACGATGCGGCCGCCCCAGATCACCTCGTTGCCGCTGAAGCGCTCGGGGGTCTGTGCCACCTGCGCCGGGGTGGCGCTGGCGGCGGTGCTGCCGCCCTTGTAGATCGGTGCCGGTGCGCAGGCGGCCAGGGTGAGCAGGGCAGCGGGCAGGGCGAGTCGGGTCAGGATCGAGACGGGACGGTGGCGCATGGTCGTGCTCCTGGGAAATGGCGGGCGGTGAGGTTCGAGCTTAGCGGCGACCCGGCGCGCGCGGTAGCCGCGAAGCCGGTAATGGGCTGGGTACGTTCAGCTGGCTGCCTTCTTCATCGAGCAGCCATTCCAGCTTCCACTCGGCGGGGCGCTCCTTTGAGAGCAGGCTGGCCAGCGCTCGCAGGGGCTCGCGCAGCACATCGTCCAGGTTCCACGGCGCGTTGAGGATCACCATCCCCGAACCATTCAGGCGCAGCGGCGAGTCATCCGGGTACACCAGCAGTTCCGCGCGCAGGATGCGTTTCACGCCGCTGCGCTGCAGGCCACGCAGGAATGGCTGTACCTGGCTGCGCAGCTTGATCGGATACCACACGGCATAGATTCCTGTGGGCCATCGAACCAAGGCGGACTTCAATGCTTGCTCGATCTGCCGGTACTCGGCGTCCTGCGCCTCGTACGGCGGGTCGATCAGCACCAGGCCCCGCTTTTCCTTGGGCGGCAACAGAGCCTTGAGCGCCTCGTAGCCGTCACGCTGGTGGACGTGCACCTGCGGATTGGCGCGAAACAGGTCGCGCAGCTTGGAGGCTTCCTCGGTATGCAGCTCGCACAGTTGCGCGCTGTCGTCGGGTCGCAGCAGCCGCGCGACCTGCAGCGGTGAGCCGGGATAGCGCTTCAGGCCCTGGGCGTTGTCGGCGCTGCCCAGGATGCTGGCGCGCCAGCGCTGCAACAGCGGCGGTACTTTCTCGGCCGGGTGCAGGCGGCTGATGCCGTCCTTGTGTTCGCCCGTCTTCTTCGCCTCGAAGCCGTCCAGCAGGTAGCTGCCGCTGCCGGCGTGGGTGTCGATGTAGCAGAACGGGGTTGGCTTGGCTTGCAGCGACTCGATCAGCGCCATCAGCACCGTGTGTTTCAGGACATCGGCAAAATTGCCGGCGTGATAGGCGTGGCGATAATTCATGGCGGTCACGGCGGGCGGGGTGGTCAAGTATAGAGGTGACGGCAGGGCGGCTGCCGCCAGTGACCACGCCATGACGATTGGCCTGGCACCGGGCTGATTCAGCGACGGCGCTGCTGTGGATTCTGCTCCGGCGTTGAAGACCCCCGGTGCGCGTGGATCAACCCATGGGCACGCATCAAGATGCAGCCCGCGGCCCACGGCACGATGGATCGATCGAGCCACATCCTCGCGGACCATGACGCGTTGGGGATGCTGGTGGTGACATTGCTCATTCGACCATGTTGTGGCTTTCCGCGGTGCTCATCAACTCCGGCTGCCCGGTGCCTCGGGGCTTGCGATTGAGCAGCGGGTGGATGAATACCGCCGACAGGATCACCACCACGCCGAGGTAGAACCAGTGCTCCAGTTCGCGCTGCTCACCCAACAACATGATCGCCAGCACGATCGCGTAGACCGGCTCCAGGTTGGTCACCATCTGGGTGCCGAATGCGCTGATGTGGCGCAACGCCACCAGTGCCAGCGAAAATGGCAGCAGCGTGCAGCCGAACGACAGTGCCAGCAGCAGCAGGCTGTCGCGCAAGTCGGGCAGCACAAACAGCGCACCCTGGTGTGGCAGCAGCGGCGCCAGCAAGGTCAGAAAAATGGTGCCTGTGCCCAGTTCGATGAAGGTCACGGTCAGCGGGTCGCCATGCTCGACCAGCCGCTTGTTGAGCGCACCGAACAGGGCTACGAACAGCGCCGAGAGCGCGCCCACCGCGATGCCCAGGCGCATGTCGATGGGCACGCCGCCCACCACCATGATGACGCCAGGCACCACCGCTGCGCCGATCAGCAGTTCGCGTGGATCAAATTTGCGCTTGGTCAGCCACGGCTCGATGAAGGCCAGGAACACCGGGCCCAGTGCGATACAGGTGGCGCCGACCGAGGCGTTGGACAACTTGATCGCGGCATAGAAAGTCAGCCAGTGCAACGACACCAGCACGCCGATGCCGGCATACGCCCAGATCAGTCGCGCAGGCATCGCGCGCAGCCCGCGCCACACCTGCGGCACCAGCAGCAGCGACGCGGCCACCAGCAGCATGCGCCACCACACCAGTTGCAGCGCCGACAATGTGATCAGCTTGCCTAGAATCGCGGTGAAGCCCCACAGCAACACGCAGAAGTGAATCTGCAGACGGGCCTTGTTGACGGGTTGCATGGAGGTTCGCAGAGGTAGGGTTCGGGCATTCTAGCGCCGGCTTCAGCGTTCACCCCATCTATTGCCATTTCGACTTTTCGGCGTGCATGACTACCGGCCTCGTTGACTGTTTCCCGTGGCTGGGAGGAAGCTTGGGCCGGCGCCGTATTGACCTGGCGTGGACTCAGGGCGGCGGTTGATCAGCAACCCAAGGGACTGGCGATGACAGCGATACGCATAACGCGGGCCTGGCTGCCCATCGTTTTTTCTCTGCTCGCGCCGGCGCTGGGCGCCCAGACGGACTTGCCTCGCGTGACCGTGACCGAGCCCGCCTATATCCGGCACCATGGCGGCTACCTCATTTCGGGCGATTTCAAGGTCGACCCGCGCATGCCGGCGGTGGTGTTTCCCGCGCAGGCGTTGGTGAAGGATGACATCCTCAGCATCCAGCCGGTGCACCTCAGCGACGACGAATACCTCGTGCTGCAGGAGTGCGCCGTCGCCGACTGCAGCCTGGCACGGGTGGTTCGCGTGTGGAATGCGGGCGGCGCCACGTCGATCGTGCAGAACAGCGAGAATCGGATCTGGATCCAGCACGAAAACAAGTACTTCATCTGGCTGAAGCGATTGCCTGAAGTGTTCAGCGTCGTCGAGTGGCAGTGCGGTTCATGCAACAGCCGGTTCACCAGTTTTCAATCGCTGAGCCCACCGCTGACCCTGCTGCCGACCGGAGAGCTGGCGGCCCATTATCGGGCCGAGCTGGACAAGGCCGAGCAGACCGATCCGGTGCCGGTGAAGAGCGAAAAGCACGAGGGGGCGACCTTTGTAGTGACCTTTGTCGGAGGCTCCACGGTCAGGATCAAGCGCATGCACGCTGCCTCGTAGCGAGTCCACCAGGATGCTCGCCTGGTGACCCTCGATAGCGAACGGCGAATGGCACGGCTGCGACGCAAGAGCTTCTGTGATCTGATAGGGCACGATGTGCCGAGGCCGATCAGGGTGCCTCTTGGCGAGCTTGCCTGCTGTCGGTTTCAAGGGGAATGACATGTACAAGACTGCGAGTTCTTTGCGACGTGGCCGGGCGGTGGGTTGCGCCGTCGTGGTTGTGGTGGCCGTTTTGTCCTCCGGCCTCTGTCTGGCAGCCCCGCCGGGCGACCCGACGCCGCCAGCCCTCGCGGCGCAGACGCTGCAGTTTGTGAAGTACGCCCAGCCGCTGCTGGCGATCACCCATGTGCGGGTGATTGATGGCCATGGCACGCCGGTGAGAGAGGATCAGACCGTGGTGCTGCGCGATGGCCGTATCGCCGCGGTCGGTTCAAATGCACGGGTACCGTCGGGAGCCACCGTGATTGACGGCCGCGGGCATACCCTGATCCCCGGCCTGGTCGGCATGCACGATCATATGTTCTATCCCGCGCCCAAGGTGAATCCGGGGGCGAAGGAAGCGCTGTACCCCGAACAGGCGTCCAGCTTCCCCAAACTGTACCTCGCCGGTGGCGTCACCAGCATCCGCACCACCGGCAGCGTCGAGCCGTATACCGACCTGGCACTGAAGCAGGCGATCGACGCCGGCAAGATTCCGGGGCCTAAGATGCACACCACCGGGCCATATCTGGAGGGTGTGGGCAGCTTCGCTCCGCAATTGCATGAGTTGGTCGATGCCGATGACGCGCGCCGCACGGTCGACTACTGGATTGCCGAAGGCGCCACCTCGTTCAAGGCCTACATGCACATCACCCGCGCCGAGCTGGCTGCCGCCACCGCGGCAGCACATGCTCGGCATATCAAGATCACGGGCCACCTCTGCTCGGTCGGTTTTCGCGAGGCCGTGGACCTGGGCATCGACGATCTCGAGCACGGCGTGGTGGTGGATACCGAGTTCACTCCGGGCAAGCAGGTTGATGTCTGTCCGGATACCAAGCTGGCGGCTACCCACCTGGCTACGTTGAGTATCGACAGCCCGCTACTGCAGCAGCTGATTCACTACCTGGTGTCGAAGCGCGTGGCGATCACCTCGACCCTGCCGGTGTTCGAGACTTTCGTGCCCGGGCGCGCACCGGTGGATCAGCGCGTGCTGGATGCGATGCTGCCGGAAACCAGGGTGGAATATCTGAAGACGCGCGACAGCGTGGCGGCGAAGAAGGATTCCCCCTGGCCGAAGTTGTTCAAGCTGGAAGAGGAATTCGAGTACGCCTTCGCGCAGCAGGGCGGCACGCTGTTGGCCGGGCTCGATCCGACCGGTTATGGCGGTGTGATCGCAGGTTATGGCGACCAGCGCGAGGTGGAACTGCTGGTGGAATCTGGCTTCACCCCGGTGCAGGCGATCGAGATCGCCACGCTCAACGGTGCGCGGTTCATGGGCGTGGACGATGACATCGGATCGATCGATCCGGGCAAGGCGGCAGATCTGGTGCTGCTCAAGGGCAACCCGGCCCAGAGCATCAAGGACATCGAGAACGTCGAGCTGGTATTCAAGGACGGCGTGGGCTACGACCCGGCCAAGCTGGTGCAGGCGGCGAATGGCACCGTGGGACTGCGCTGATGATCAGTCGTTGGCCTGATCGCATGGTTGGAAAGAACACTAAAAGGACGAGGATGCAATGAAAACTTTGATCAAGGCGCTGAGCGTATGCCTGGTGATTTTCTTGGCGTCGCTACCGGCTCGGTTGCCTGCGGCTGAATCGACTATAGATTAGGCCCATAAATAGTAAGAACTTTCGGGCGAAAATGTGGTCAGTATTTTCATGAACCCAGAAGACGCCCGCCGGCTCAGTCCGGCCGAACAACACGAGCGCCGACGCCAAGTGATTCGGGCGTACCAGCGCAAGCTCAACAAACGGCAGATCGCGCGCGACGTGGGGCTGAGTTATTCCGCGACGTGCAAGATCATCGACCGCTATAACGCCGGCGGCATGGCGGCGCTGGCACCGGGTCAACGTGGCCGCCGCGCTGGCGACAAACGTGCACTGACCGCCGAGCAAGAAGCCACTGTCCGTCAGACGATCTGCGACAAGCGTCCGGAGCAGTTGAAGATGGATTTCGCGCTGTGGAGCCGCGCGGCGGTAATGGAATGGATCGAGCGCGAGTATGGGATTCGGCTTCATGTGCGTTCGGTCGGGAAGTATCTGGCGCGCTGGGGCTTCACCCCGCAGAAACCGATCAAGCGCGCCTACGAACAATCGTCTGAAGCTGTACGCACCTGGCTCGATGATACCTACCCGGCCATCGCCGAACGCGCTAAATCAGAGGCTGCGGAGATTCACTGGGGTGATGAGACGGCTTTGGTGAACACCGATGTGCGCGGCCGCAGTTACGCTCCCCAAGGCAAGACACCGGTGGCTATGGCGGTGGGTGGCACGCGACAGAAGCTATCCATGCTGGCCAGCGTGACCAACCAGGGTAAGGCACGCTGGATGATCATCGACGGCAACTTCAATCACGAGAAGCTGATCGAATTTTTCGAGGCACTGGTCGCCGACACTGCTCATAAGGTCTTTCTGATCCTGGACAACTTGGGCGTGCATCACTGCAAACCGGTGAAGCAGTGGTTAGCCGAACACTCCGATCAGATAGAGGTGTTCTATCTGCCCAGCTACGACCGCAGGAAGTCCCCTCTTGGGACAGCCCCGAACTCAATCCCGAGGAACGTCTCAATGCCGACCTAAAGCACATCATCCGCCGCAAAGTGCCAGCGCGAACCAAAGCCAAACTTCGTGCCGCCACGGAAGAACACATGACCGTGATCGGTAGCGAACCGGAGCGCGTCAAAGCCTACTTTCGCGATCCACGAGTCAAGTACGCCGCGTAATACTGTTTAAGGGCCGGATCAATAGCGGCAAGTCGGTGAAAAGCATCCAGGCATTCACCCGTGGAATGCAGCGCTTCGATGGCCTGCTGCCGCTTTACTGGGACGCCGGGCAGGGCAAGCCCTATCTGGAGGTGCCGACGACTTGCTGTTCTTCACCACCTTGACTCACGGCCTGGGCTCCAACGACGTAGGCCTGGATCGCGGCCAGATCGCCGAGGCGAAGCTGGTGCACTTCGACCGGATCGGGCCGAAGCTGCTGCTGGTGCAGCCCAACCAGGCTTTCCGTGCCGACAGTGGCGACCCTGACCAGCAGCTGGCGGTCAGCCAGTCGTTTGCCAGTTCGGTGCTGTGGGGCCTCAAGGTTGTCGCGGTGAGCGGTTCGCGGGTGCTGGTGGATGCCACCGACTTCGTGGTGCGCGACGGACACGGCGCGGCCGAAGCGCTGGCCAAGGCGCGGCATGGCAAGTTCAAGCTCAATGCCAAGCGCAGTGCGATTTTTTTACCCGGTACCAAGGCGTTCCCGCGCAATACCGAGATGGAGGCCACGGTTACTCTGACCAGCGAGGGCGACGTGCCAAGCCAGTACGTGCAGGACGTCACTCCCACGCCCACCGCGATCACCCTCAACGAGCGCTACTCCTCCTTCGTTGCCTTGCCACCGCTGGGCTACACGCCGCGGGTCAGCGTGTCCGGCGACGGTTATTTCGAAATTGCCTATACCGATGATGCCGCGCCACTCGGCTCGCCACTGGTGAAACACTTCATCACCCGCCAGCGCCTGCAGAAAAAGGACCCCGGCGCCGCTGGTCAAGCTCACGTCAGCTGGACAGATTGACCTGTCCGACGCCTACGCCACCGGCATCGGCGACTGGGACAAGGTGTCGATCGATTACGGCTACCAGAATTCGCGCCCGGTACCGACGTGCCTGCAGCGCTGAACCGGATTCTCGGTGATGCCCGCGGCCACGGGTTGACTTTCTTGACCGACCAGGACGCCCGCCCGGAGGGTGCAGCCGAGCCGGAGGTGAACCTTTGGGACAACGGCGTGGACATGGCCGCCGAACTGCGTTCGGTGATGAAGGTACGTGCTGCAGCCCTGCAGCACTTCGGCCAGAACGCTGTGCGTCGCGGGGTGCCACTGGCCACGCTCGAAGATGCGCTGGTTCCGGTGTACCTGTTTCATCGCTATCAGGTCGACGCCACGGCCAAGCTTCTCGGTGGGCTGCGTTACGACTAAGCGATGCGTGGCGATGGTCAGCGGCCGACCACGTCGGTGCCGGCGAGCGAACAACGCGATGCCCTGGACGCCTTTTGCAGACGCTGAGCACGGCCGCACTGGCCTTGCCGGCACCCTTGCTGGCCAGCATTCCGCCAAGGCCGCCGGGTTATCCACCCAACCGCGAGCTGTTCGCGCGGTATACCGGCCTAACATTCGATCCGTTGACTCCGGCCGTCACCGCCGCTGACCTGAACTTCAGCAGCCTGCTGCAACCGCAGCGCGATGCCCGTTTGATCGAGCAGCGAGCAGCCGACTCGGCGCAACCTGATCTTGGCGAAGTGATCGATCGGCTGACCGCGGCGGTCTTCGACAGCCATGGCGCGGACGGTTACCAGGCCGAATCCTGCGTGGTGAACAGACCTTGCTGGTGCAGCACCTGATGGATATGGCCGTACGTGCCGACATGCCGGCGGTACGTGCGGTGGCCGAGTTGAAGCTGGATCAGCTGCGGCGCAGCATCAATGCAGGCAAGGGCGGCGGCACGGCTGAACAGGCGCAGCGCTTCGCCCTGGCCAGCGCCATCTCGCGATTCCAGAAACGTCCCGCAGGAGTCCAGCCGTTGCCCGTGCCGCCGACGGCACCTCCTGGCAGTCCGCTGGGCGATTGACGGCATCTTGGTAAATGGACGGCTGGGTGGCGGGCGAGTCCAGGCGCGTGAACTGCGGGATTCACCGATCAGCGGCGCAGGGCCAAAGGCCGAATGACCCTGCTTGCGCGCTGGCCCCCCTTCTCGCGTATCTTGACCCAATCCACAAGACACAAGGCGTGCCGCATGACCGCATCCGAGCAACACCCCGACCATCTGCGCCGCAGCCTGTCGAACCGGCACCTGCAACTGATCGCCATCGGTGGCGCGATCGGCACCGGACTGTTCATGGGCTCAGGCAAGACGATCAGCCTGGCCGGACCATCGATCGTGCTGGTGTACCTGATCATTGGCGTGATGCTGTTCTTCGTGATGCGCGCGATGGGCGAACTGCTGCTGTCCAATCTCGAGTACAAGTCGTTCATCGATTTCTCCACCGACCTGCTTGGGCCATGGGCCGGTTTCTTCTGCGGCTGGACCTACTGGTTTTGCTGGATCATCACTGCGATCGCCGACGTGATCGCGATCGCGTCGTACGCACAATACTGGTTTCCGGGGCTGGCGCCGTGGATTCCGGCAGTACTGTGCGTGTTGTTGCTGCTGACTCTGAATCTGGCGACAGTGAAGCTGTTCGGCGAGATGGAATTCTGGTTTGCGCTGATCAAGATCATCGCCATCTGCGCGCTGATCGTGACCGGCTTCGCGCTGGTGGCATGGAGCTTCCGCTCACCGACGGGGCATGCGGCGACGCTGGCCAACCTGTGGAACGACGGCGGCGTGTTCCCCAAGGGGCTGGGTGGTTTTTTCGCCGGGTTCCAGATCGCGGTGTTCGCCTTCGTCGGCATCGAGTTGGTCGGAACTACTGCGGCGGAGACTGCCGACCCGATGCGCAACCTGCCCAAGGCGATCAATTCGATTCCGATACGCATCATCATTTTCTACGTGCTGGCCCTGCTTGCGATCATGGTGGTGACGCCGTGGCGGATGGTCGAGCCTGGCAAGAGTCCGTTCGTTGAACTCTTCGTGCTGGCCGGCATTCCGGCCGCCGCCAGCCTGATCAATTTCGTGGTGCTGACCTCGGCCACGTCCTCGGCCAACAGCGGCATCTTCTCCACCAGCCGCATGCTGTACGGCCTGGCCGAGGAGAACCATGCGCCGAAGCTGTTCGCGCGGCTTTCCCGCGCGGCGGTGCCGTCGCTCGGTCTGCTGTTTTCGTGCTTCTGTCTGCTGCTGGGTGCGGCCCTGATCTACCTGATCCCCAACCTGATCACCGCGTTCACCCTGGTCACCACACTGTCGGCGATACTTTTCATGTTTGTGTGGTCGCTGATCCTGTGTGCCTACATCGCCTATCGCCGCAAACGCCCCGAGCAACACCTGGCCTCGACCTACAAGATGCCCGGCGGTGTGGTGATGTGTTGCGTGTGCCTGGCTTTTTTTGCCTTCGTGCTGGTGCTGCTCACCCTGCAGCCGGATACCCGCCAAGCGCTGATCGTCAGCCCCGCCTGGTTCGTGCTGCTGGGGCTGGGCTACGCCTGGAAGCGGCGTCAGGGCGGGCCAGTGCGAGGCTAGCCAAGGCCTTCACTTGTTGATGTGTTGACTGGGGGCAGCCAAGGGCCTCGTCTCACCAGGTTGCAACGAGGCTGGTCTCAAGCTGGCTTTGCACTTCGGCATGGCGACGGGCCGGCGGACGCGATGGCGCCCGCCGGCCACGCCACCCGCTTAACTCACATGGTTCAGTGACGTGCGTTTTCATTGTTGAAGTAGAGCAGTGTCATGCCTTCACCCGGTGCCGATTGGCGTCCGCTCATGGTGGCGATGCCATTGGTCGAACAGCGCAGAATCCATGCCATCACCCAAGGTTTGCGTCCTGGTTGCAGGCCCAGCATGCAGCGAATTTCACCGAACAAGGCCTGCCCGGTGAGCGGGTGTTGCCCGATGGGGACTTGCCTGAATTTGTTCTGCACGATCCATTGACGCGGGCCTGGCAGGGCAGCCAGTTCGGCCGGGCTGGGGTTCAGCAGCAGGCCGTTGCCGGAATGTCCGCTCACCGACTTGGCGACCCATCGTTCCGCGTCCGTCCACGCGCTGGCGCGCGTGGGGCTGTTTTCCACCCAGTGACAGGCCTCGTGTGGCGGTAACGGCAGGTCGGCCAGACTGCCCTTGTTGATGCCGTCGTACCACGCTGGATGGCTGTGCCAGCTGAGCTTGTTGGCGGCCAGCAGGGTGGCCTTGGCATGGTTGCGTTCAAACATCGGCAGGTCCGAGAAGATCAACCGGTTCCACACGTGGGTGTAGCGGCCGGAAGTCACCGGATTCCACAGGTGTCCGTTTGCTGGAACCAGTTCACGCCAGTCGTGCACGTCGACTTGCCACCAGTGCCGGGCGGCATCCAGGTCCGGCCAGCTCATGCGGTCGCGCGGTCGGTCCTCGATCAGCACGGTGGCCGCATGCGGCGCCACCCATTGCCGCATGTGATCGACCCAGCCGGTGCCGCGGGGCAGGGCGTCGTACGGTAGCCAGTGGGTGCCCGGATCATGCAGCCGCCGCTGGGCCTGGTGCACGGTGTGGAAGCTGGGCAGCATCGAGGTGAACGCCTGAATCTCCACCCAGGCCAGGTCGAACGGTTGTTGGGCATGTTCGACGAAGGCCAAATCCAGTGCCAGCACGTCGGCACGCGCGCCTGACCAGGGCGCCTGCGCCGGCCGCAATTGCGGTTCGAGTGCCTTGACCAGATGGCTGATCTTGTCGTCGAGCGCCCGCCGTAGCGCGTCGTTGCCCAGTGCGTAGTGATCGGCGATCTGGTTTCGCGGAAGATGGGGCGCGGCGGTATCCGACAGCGCCTGGGTCATCGCCTCGGTCCCGAAAAATTCGAGCCGGATCTGCGGCATGCTGTTCATCGCCAGCCCCCTGCCTGCTGCAGTACGGGAGGCTCGTCGATGGCCATGTCGGCGATCCATTGCAAGGTGTGCTGCCAGTTGTTGTCCTGCGCGGCGCGCTGGCGCAGTGCATCGGCAAAGGTGCCCTCGCTCAGTGCATCGGCGAGCTGCTTTTCCCAGTAGTTGCGTTCGGCCGCGTGGTTTGCGCGAAACGCGATGCGCGACCACCAGCGCTCGAAATGCGTGGTGGTGTTGCATACCTCGTCGCGGTCCCACTCGATCCACTGCGCCTGCAAGCCGTGGCGCCGGGCGCGCCACTTGTTCTCGTCGATGCAGGCGCGTGACCAGACCGCGCCTTCGCGTCCGGCACGGAGTTCTTGCAGGATGGTTTCCGCCTCCCACTTGAGCAAGGTGGCAATCAGCCCGATGCGGTCCAGATCGGGGTGGGTGTCCATGATGCGAACCTCCAGCGTGCCGTAGCGGTGATGCAGGCGCAGGTCCTGCCACAACCCTTGGTCCTCGCCCAGGCAACCGAGGTGTCGCAATCGATTCACGTGGGCCTGGTAGGCCTGTTCGCTGTCCCAGGGGTCGGGCGTGCCCATGCGCGGATAGCGGTCGAGCAGACTGTGACGCCAGGAGTCCAGGCCCGTATCGCGCCCCTCGAAGAACGGCGAGCTGGCCGACAGTGCCAGCACTTCGGGCAGGACATGCCGTAGCCGGTTCATGATCGCGAGCTTTGGTGCAGCGAAATCGAAGCCCAGATGCAGGTGCATGCCGAAGCTGAAAGCGCTGCGCGCGATATCCTGGTACTCGTCCACGAGTTGCGTGTAATGCGGGTACTCGGGCCCGCTGTGCATGGTCTGTTGCTGCCAAAGCGCGGTGGGGTGGATGCCCGCGACCAGTATCTGCTGTCCCTGCGCCGCCGCCTTGCGGCGAGCCTGCGCGCGCAGGGTGCTCAAGGCGCTGACCAGGTCAGGCACGTTGTTGCAGATGCGCGTTTTCAGTTCGATGACGCAGCGATGGATCTCCCGATCCAGCAGGCCTTCCGGCGTGCCGTATTGCGCAAGGTCACGGGAAAAATCATGGGGCACCAGTTGTCCACGGTCGTCGACGATCTGTACTTCCTCTTCCATACCAAGCGTGATCATGCTCATTGCTCCTTTGTGCGTGATGGGGGCTGTGCCCCGGGTTGGCTGCCGGTGTGGCTTGACCGATGACGATCGTCTCCCGGGATAACGTCGGCGTGTGAGATGGCAACAGGGGTTGCGGCAAAGCCGGGGGCTGCGTCAGCAGGGCGCGCGCGGCGCGGCGAAGGGTTTGGTCACTGCCGGACCGTGCCTGCCTACCCGCGCTCGACGGAGATGGAGCAGGGCAACTAGTGGACTGTAACGTATGAATCGGTAGTATCATGATGTCCCCTGGGGGCGTGATGAAGCTGACCAAGAGCGAACGTATCGAGCTTCACCAGCAAGCGAATGCGCGGAATGGACGGGCGGATACAG